>Ga0208322_1000101_pt1 | contig 13649 bp, 8 predicted proteins | sample June2015DPH_8_10_2_FD_184697 | JGI IMG/M metagenome (GOLD analysis project Ga0208322, IMG submission 184697) | Peatland microbial communities from SPRUCE experiment site at the Marcell Experimental Forest, Minnesota, USA - June2015DPH_8_10... | ecosystem: Environmental > Terrestrial > Soil >...
CTTGCTGATCCGCCGCTTCACATTCCGAATGCCAGGTCTTCGGAAACTGTGTCGCGGGTCTTCCACGTCCTAAGTCCTTCGCTTCCATGAATATGTCCCGTTGTCTTGTTTCGATGGTCTCTGCTGCGGTGTTACCCTTGTCGTTCACGTTGCCCATCGCTTCGTTTGCGCAGACCCCAGGCGCGAACCACTCACCCACGGTCGCGTCACAATCCGCAGGGCAGGCAAGTGACGCCGTGGTGAAAGCATTTGCGCCGAGCGGTACGTTGCGCGCATCGATCAATCTCGGCAATCCAGTGCTGGCGAGCATCGATCCTGCAACCGGCAAGCCGGCGGGTGTATCGGTCGATCTCGCCACCGAACTCGCCAGCCGCCTTGGTGTGCCGCTGCAACTGATCGTGGTCAAATCGGCGGGTGCATCCGTGGATAACGTGAATCAGGGAAAAGCTGACGTCGGCTTCTTCGCGGTCGATCCGAAGCGCGGACAGGAAATCAGTTTCACGAAACCGTATGTGTTGATCGAAGGTTTTTATCTGGTGCACGACACGTCGCCGATTGCTACCAACGAACAGGTCGATCAACCTGGCGTGACTGTCGCAGTTGGCAAAGACAGTGCCTACGATCTGTTCCTCACGCGCGAATTGCATCATGCAACGATTGTGAGGATTCCCACCTCTCCCGCAGTCGTGCAAGGCTTTCTGGATCAGCATCTGGACGTGGCCGCGGGTGTCAAACAGCAGCTTGAAAGCGATGCCGCGAAGACCGGTGGATTGCGGATGCTCGATCAACGGTTCATGGTGATCCGTCAGGCGATGGGGGTGCCCAAAGCAAAGGGCGATGACGCGGCCGCGTATCTAGCGAAGTTTGTCGAGGACATGAAAGCCTCGGGCTTTGTGACGGCGTCGCTGGCACGCCATCACATCGAGGGCGCGGCCGTTGCGAAAGACAACGACTAGAGGGCACCTGCGGGTTTACTGGCGCGTTGGTTAACGTAAACGCTTACGGCAGCTCCACAAGAACTGCGTTTTGGTTTGGATATCCTGGCGTCCCGGGTTCAACCGGACCATTTCCGATGGGATTCCTGATCATTCATGGAAGAAATCGTTTTTAGAACAACTTTTTCCATTGATCCTGCTTGTGCATATCGGCCCGAGTATTGACCTCGATCAGGACGCCACCCGGCGAGCGACAAAAGAACCGCGATCCGCGCGAGTTATTGAAGACCTCCGTCTCCATGCGGACGCCCCCTTCCAGGAATTCCTTATAGAGGGTATGGACGTCATCCAGGCTGTCAACCTCCAGGCCGAAGTGGAAGTTCTTGGGCCAAACCGGCACTTCCTCCGCGACATGGTCCAGAACGATGTCAAAACCATTCCGGTTGAGCAGACAGCTCTGCCCAGCGGCGACGATCTCGCAGCCAAGGTATTTTTCGAGAAATGCAGCCGTCTCGGCTACATTGGTCGTGGGGAAGCTCAGGTGGTTCAGCTTCGCTTCTTTATGAAGATTCATGATCGATCTCGCAGAAAGGTTGAAATGTGTCGCGGTGGGAGCGGTCACTGATCCGTACCCTGTACAGCTGTACGGCGGTCCAGATCAAGTGACTTTCCACAAAGAGCATTTTGCGAGTAATTGCTCGATTTTAAAACTCGCATTGGACAGCGACTCTGCCTGAGGCGCGCGGACCAGCATTGGCGGGGGTTTTGAGCATCTGATGCAGCAATGATATGAACCATTGCTCGCATTTTTGAGGCCGCGGAGGGCAGTGCCCATGTCCCGGCGTCAGGATGCGCGAGGAGATGACCGGACGACTCGAGAAGACGGTTCTCCGAGGGCTTGAACGCCGTCTATTTCCTGGCTCGTGACTTCTCGGGCTGACGATCCACGATCCCCAGGTATCCGAATAAGGTACGGCCGACACGTGTTTCCAACGCTCCGCGGTCTACTTCGCCACGCTCTCCGGCGGCATCGACCATGGCACGTAGAATGGCGAGAAGGTCGTCGGTGGCCACCTCGATGTTCGGCTGCGGCGGAATATCGTCATGGGCCAGAATCTGCTGGATCAATTCACCAAATGCGGCTGTGCCTGTCGCCAGCTCTTTGGCGATAGCGGGGCGGTTTTCCTCGAAGTCGAGCGCGCGTGCAAGCAGGGGGCGCCGCAGTTGCTGGTGAACTGAGACGGCAATCAGGTACTTCAATGCTCGCTGCCCGGTTGGCTGACCCAGCGCACCTTTAGCCTCGGCGAGGAACACGGCATGCTCACGTTTGCTCAGGGCAACGATAATCGCGTCCTTGCCGGGGAAATACTGATACAGGGTGCCCACACTGACGCCCGCGCGCTGCGCGACGAGATTGGTGTTCAGGCCGTCCAGTCCTTTGCTTTCGAGCACACGCGCCGCGGCCTCCAGAATCGTAGCAACGGTCTGTTCGGCACGGGACTGCTGGGGAATTTTGCGCGGCTTTAATGATTGACGTCTGTTCGCCGTCATGATGCGACCTGATATAAAGCGAGTATTGACTCGGATTATATAACGGAACAAAGGTCGTGGCTCAACGTGGCGTGCGGCGACGCTACGCCCGAACGCCCAGCGTTTCGCAGATTGGAGCAAAATGGCATGACCCGTACCACGGGCGATGCCGCGTACGGATTCCACATCACGAACGCAGGAGGTAACCATGAGTTTTGACGGTTCGGCCATCAAGACACTGCTAGACGATGCAGTCTCTAAGGGCGGTATTCACGGCATTGCGGCAGTGGTCGTTGACCGCAGCGGGCAGCTGTTCCATCACGCCGCCGGCGAGGCCGGCCAACAGGCGATGTTCCGCAACGCCTCGATGACGAAGGCAGTGGCCACTACGGCGGCATTGCAGCTAGTGGAGAAGGGGTTATTGAGCCTCGATGCCACCGTCGAATCGATTCTGCCCGAGTTCGGCCACTTGCAGGTGCTGGACGGCTTCGACGGCGACAAGCCGCGCCTACGCGCTCCTGCCAGCAAAGCCACGGTGCGCCAACTGATGACCCACACGGGTGGCCTCGGCTACTTCTTCCTCAACGAGAAGTTGAAGCACTACCATGAGCTGACGGGTGAGCCCCACCCCTTCACGGGGCTGAAACGCAGTCTTTCGGTGCCACTCGTCAACGACCCTGGCACTGCGTGGGAGTACGGCACCAACACCGACTGGCTCGGGCTCATTGTCGAGAAGCTATCGGGACAGAGTCTGGGCAGCTACCTCAAGCAGCATGTGTACGGGCCGCTGGGAATGAACGACTCGACTTTCGTGCCCAGCGCGGAACAGCGCGGGCGCCTGCTGCCGGTGATGCAGCGCGAGGCCGACGGCACGCTCGCGCCTTCAGGGATCGATCTGCCGCCCACCTCCGAATGGGACGCTGCCGGCCACGGGTCCTACGGTACGGTGCAGGACTACGGCCGCTTCGTGCAGGCATGGCTTAACGACGGTGCAGGCATCCTCGAACCGGCAACCGCACGGATGGCGCTGCAGAACCACCTTGGACCGATCAAGCTCCCCGAGGCGGTGAAGCCCACGGTGCTCGAACTGTCGAACCAGGTGCCCGCGTCGCCGGCGCCGCAGAGTTGGGGGCTTGGCTTCTGCCTCACGCTCGCCGACCTGCCGGGTATGCGTAGCAGCGGCACCGCCGACTGGGCCGGCATCTTCAACACGTACTACTGGATCGACCGCGCCAAGGGCGTCGGCGGGGTGCTGATGACGCAAATCCTGCCCTTCTTCGACATGCCTGTCGTCGAGACACTGATTGGCTTCGAGGCAGCGGTGTACGAGCAGGTGGGAGCGGCCGTACCTGCGGCATGACGTCAACGCGCGAGCGATGAGGTCGGGACCAACGGCATGTGTGCGTCAGATTGATACGGTCGGAAGTGCCTCGAACGACCGTATCGTGGAGGCAAGACCGCATGAGTGCATTCAGTCGAAGGGATCTACTGAAGTTTGCGGCGGGCGCCGCGGTGACCACGGCCATTCCCGCCCTGTCAGCGTGCACGACCAACAGCGTCGCAGTTGGGAATAGGGCGATGCGGCGGCGCCGCCCGTCGGATTCGGACTGGCCGACGGAGAGCGACTGGGCCGCGCTCAATGATCGAGTCGGCGGCCGGCTAAGTCGTCTGTCTGCGCCGCTCTCAGTGTGCGTACAGACGCCAGACAGCACGGCTTGCCAAACCGTGCTTCGCCAACTCAAGAACCCCTATTGCCTCGGAGATGAACCGGCGCTGACTCAAACATCAGGCTGGATAGACGCCTGGATGTCCACGCCGAGCGCCTATGCGGTCTCGGCCATCGATTCGCCGGAAGTTTCGGAGGCGGTCAATTTCGCTCGCGAGCATGATCTGCGGCTGGTGATCAAAGGGGGAGGGCATAGCTACCAGGGGACGTCCAACGCACCTGACTCGTTGTTGATCTGGACGCGGCACATGCGTGGGATCGAACTGCATGAGGGATTCATTCCTCGGGGCGGCGATGACAGGCAATTGGCTCGACCGGCAGTCACCGTGGGTGCAGGTGCGATCTGGATGCATGTTTACGAAGCGGTGACCTCGCGTGGTGGCCGGTACGTCCAGGGCGGCGGCTGCGCGACGGTGGGCGTCGCCGGACTCGTGCTAGGCGGTGGCTTTGGAAGTTTCTCGAAACGGTACGGGAACGCCGCCGGATCGCTGCTGCAGGCGGAAGTCGTGACGGCCGATGGCGTCGTCCGGGTCGTCAATGCTTACGCTACCCGGACCTGTTCTGGGCGCTCAAAGGCGGGGGCGGTGGAAGCTTTGGTGTGGTCGCGAGCGTGACGCTCGAAACCCATCCATTGCCGGAGTTCTTCGGTGCGGTCTTTGCGAATGTCAACGTGCACTCGCCGGAAGCGTTCAGGCAGCTCATCGCGAGATTCATTGCGTTCTATGCAGAGAGTCTGCTTAACGAACATTGGGGCGAAACGGTATCGCTGCGTCTCGATGGGACATTGCGAATCGCGATGCTGTTTCAGGGCCTAAACCGCGATCAGGCTGCGGGCGTGTGGCAGCCCTTCTTCGACTGGGCAAGCAGTCCCGCTTCAGGATGTTCATTGTCGGCCGCTCCGCAGATCCTGGCGGCTCCGGCGCAGCGGTTGTGGGACCCCAGCTTTATGATAGAGCACGTGCCGGGTGCGATGATGGCCGACGACAGGCCCGGTGCTGCTCCCGACGATGTGTTCTGGTCTGCTAATCAAGGAGAGGCGGGACAGTTTCTCTTTGGGTACGAATCCGCATGGCTGCCAGTATCGCTGCTGACGCAGCCGGCGCAAGTCCGACTCGCGGATACGCTGTTCGAAACGACCCGTCACTGGTCGGTCAGTTTGCACTTCAACAAAGGACTCGCTGGAGGATCAGCTGAGGCACGTCAACGGGTAGCGGACACTGCGATGAACCCAGCCGTGCTCGACGCCTTTGCGCTCGCGATTATCGCGGGCGAGGGCGCTCCCGCTTTCATGGGCATGCCTGGGAACGGACCCGATCTCGAGCGCGCCAGACAGGCTTCGACGAAGATCCGGCAAGCGGCCGACGTCTTACGACGTATGGTGCCGGACGCGGGCGCTTACCTGGCCGAAAGCAGCTTTTTCCAATCCGACTGGCAACATGCGTACTGGGGGAAGCATTACGACCGGCTCAGATCGGTGAAGCAGCAGTACGACCCCGATGGCCTGTTCTTCGTTCATCAAGGCGTGAACTCCGAAGCATGGAGTCTGGACGGCTTCACGCGGCTGGCGACGTGACCATGGGCACGAGGCTGTTGAGCGAAGGGCCCAGCAAGCGGGTAGGCAATCAGTCGTTTCAGCGCACCGGCGCTGGGTAGTCTTTCCACAGCCATTCGAGTGCTTCGGCTATGGTTTGCGCTTCGGTGGCATCGTCGACGTGACCGGCATTGCGGGAGAACACGAACTGGTAGTGGTAGCCCTTGGCGGCGAGGACGCGCGCCATGTCCTCGTTGGCCGCGGTCCAGTCATGCATGCCATCGGCAAGAGGAGCGACCGGATAAAAGAGATCGCGATCACCCGCCTCGAACCAATACCGTATCGGCTTGCGCGGCGAATTCGGGATCAGCGGCGCGCCATCGGGCGCGCTTGCCGGCGTCACAGTATTTCCCGACACGGTGAGGTTCGCCTTGACCGGCCCGGGCCACGCATCATGGTACTGCCATGCGCCACCAGGAAGTGCTGTGTTATGCGGCCATTGCTGGTTCACCATCGTTGGCGAGTAGCCAAGCACGCGGTGATAGAGATCGGGACGGAACCAGGCCATGGTGAAGGCGGCGGCAGCACTGGAACTGAAGCCCATGGTTGCACGACGATCCGGATCCTTCGTCAACCGCACGTGCGCATTCTGTTCGACGCGCGGCAACACCTCCTGCTCGACCCATTCGGCGTAGGCGCCGGACACGGTGTCATATTCGCGGCCCCGTTCGCTGCCCTGCGCATCCTGTCCGCCGGCGCCTATGCCGATGGCCACCATCGGCGGCAGCTTGTGCGCGTGGATGAGGTTGTCCAGCACGTTGAACAGCATCTGCTCCTTGAAGAAGCTGTGGCTGCCGCCGTCACCGTACACGATGAATGGCGCTGCGGTGCCCGCGACGTAACCGGCCGGCACATAGACGTCGACCTCGCGACTCCAACTGCCAGGATGGCTCGCGGGCACCAGAAGATCGGATTTGTCGTCAGGAGCGGTCGAAGAGGAAGTCACCGCCGAATTCCTGCATCCGGGCGTATCGTCACGAACCATGCCTGGCCGGTAGATGACGCTGTCTGCGGAGGTCATGATGAACGTATGGACCGTGCCGTGCGGCACATTGGCCTGAGCAACAGTCTCTGGCGACGGCTGATGCGTCGGACCGATGATGAAGTTGCCCTCGCTATTGATCGACGGAGCCTGGCCATCCGGCAGTTCCGTCGCTTTCGGATAGTTTGGATTCTGCGGGTCGCGAGTGGGCGGAGTCGTCGTCAGGTTCAGTCCCGTCGTATCGATGAAGAACGGAGCTTTCGGGTCGCTTGTATTGGCACCAGCCGGAACCGACGCATTGTTCGGTACGCAAGCGGTGTCGGCGGCGATGGCCGGCGCGGCCGCAGCCGTCGAGAGCAGTGCTACCACGAGAACAGCATGGGCTTTGGTCATCTGTGATCTCCTCCGTCTCTGGGTACGCCGGCCCGCTTGGACTAATGTCTGAACCGTTTCGTACAATAGTCGAAACGGCAAGACAACGTCAAGTCTGGTATAGGGAGTTGAGGGGCAGGAGCGACGAAAAACTTTATTGCCTGAAATGACTGCTCTGAAGAGCTCCCCGTCACGACGTGCTTTCGCCCATCGAAGGCAGACTGAACTGGAAAGTAGCGCCGTGGCCGGCATTACTCGATGCCCACACCCGTCCGCCGTGATCTTCGATGATCGAGCGGCAGATCGACAATCCCATGCCCATGCCGTTGGACTTCGTCGTGAAGAAAGCGTCGAACAGCCGGTCTGCATTGGCCGGATCGATGCCCGGGCCGCAGTCCTGTACCGCAACCACCAGGTGTTCATCGTTATCCCGGTGGGACTCGATCAGTAGTTCACGTGGGTCGGCGCCGACGTCGGCCATCGCCTGGATTCCGTTGATGACCAGATTGATGAGTACCTGCTGAAGCTGGACCCGATCGCCGAGCACGGGAGGCAATCCGGAGGCGAGCCTGAGTTGCAGGGCAATCCGGTGATGCACGACCTGGCGCTGAACCAGGGCCACCACTTCGTTGACCACATCGTTGAGTTCCAGTTGCGTCTTCTGCGGGGCTTCCCCTTTTGTGAGCGAGCGCACCCGCAGAACGATTTCGCTGGCACGCCTGCCTTCGTTGATCATGTTCTCCACACAGGCCCGCACCTCCTCCGGCTGCGGTGTGCTGTGCCTGAGCCATCGCAGGCAGGCCTCGCCGCTGATGACGATTGCAGCGAGGGGCTGGCCGACTTCGTGGGCGATGGATGCACTCAGTTCTCCCAGGGTGGTCACGCGCGTTGCATGAGCGAGTTCCGCCTGCAACGCCAGCAACTGCTCCTCGGCCCGCTTCGCCTCGATCCGTCGTGTGGCCAGCTCCGCCTCGGCCTTCTTGCGCTCGGTCAGGTCGAGCACGAAGGCCACGCCGTTTTCCTGCGAGCCTTCCAGTAACGCTGCACCGATCAGAACCGGAACACGCCGGCCATCCTTGCGGATGTATTCCTTCTCATAGGGCTGGCAGGTCTGCCGTTGCCGGAGTATTTCAAGTGCATGGGCGTCGGCGGCGCGATACTCCGGGGGCGTCATCTCGACCCATCCGACACGACCCGACAGCAGATCATGTCGCGAGTAGCCTACGATCCGGAGAAACTCGTCGTTCGCGTCAATAGCCGCCCCTGCCACGTTCCAGAAGAACAGTCCAATGATGTTGGACGCAACGAGTCGCCGGATGCGTGCTTCCCGCTCGCGTAGCTCCTCCTCAGCCAGCTTGCGCTCACTATTCTCTTGCTGCAGATCGGTATAGAGCAGCGCGTTTTCCAGCGAGATCGCGGCCTGGGAGGCCAGCAGTTCCAGCACGCTCACGCGTTCCGGCGTGAACGCGTGCGTGGCCAGACTGTTCTCCAGATACAGCAGGCCGGTCAGGACAGAGCGCCGCATGATCGGCAGGCACAACACCGACTTGGGTTGCCGACGGGCAAAGTAGTCGTCTACCGCAAAGGGATTGGCTTGCATCGCATCCGTCAGCAGTACCCGCTCGTGGCTGCGCCGCACGTAATTGATGATGGAAGCAGGCAACGCCGAGCCGGACAACGCGGATTCCGGCAACTGTGACTCGCGTGAATCGATTTCCGATGACGTCGGCATGGCCAGCGCCCGGTTCAAATGCCGCTGCACGTCGATCGTCTGCTGCTCGACATTCGCTTCAGCCGCATGCACCAGGTCCTCATTGTGGACGAGCAGCAAATGGCCGGTCTGCGCGCCCGCGCTTTCGAGCATGATGTGCATCAGCGTGTCGACAAGCTCGTCGAGCACGATCTGGCCTGAGATGGCCTGCGAGGCCTTGGTGACCGACAGCAGATCCAGGTGTGCGCCATCGTCCGGCATAGCGACGGTACGCGCCGTGGATACTTCACGCAGGCGCGGCATGCGCGCGTCGAGTTGCCTGACCTTGCCGTGGGCACCCCAGCGTGCAAAGCAACTGCGCGCATTGCCAAGGTGGGCGCGGGCAGCGGTCGTCCAACCGCGGGCGATACAGAATCCCGCGGCCAGCTCGTGTGCGATGCCTTCGTTCTGGACAAAGCCGTGCTCGCGGGCCGCTTCAATCGCCTCTTCGTACAGATGCATGGCGTCGAGGTGCCGACCTTCGATGCGGGCGATCTCGGCCGACACCAGGGCGTGCTTGTCGGTAAACGTCGGCGGATAGTTGTCGGCCCATTCGCGCAGTTGTTCGCGGTGCCCGGTCAGGAGCTCGCGCCACCCGGCTTGCTCATCGGCGGAGGCGTTGTCATAGAGCGCGGATACCGTCAGCGCCGCGTAATAAAAGTAGTCGAGCACCGAGAACTGGCTGACCAAGGCCCACAGCCGCACTTTCGCCCGTTGGGCGGCATCGAGGGCTGCTACGTAGTCTCCCGCCAGAAACCGTGCCTGCAGTTTGATGATCCAGTACCCGCAGACGATCGCGCTGGTGCGGTCGTCGGTCAGTTGTGCTTCGAATGCCGCCTCGTCGAACTGTTCGTCGCTGAAGGTCGAGAAGCTCGCGCTCCTCCCCTGCAATGTCGCGATGAGGCGTTGCTGGCAAACGATCAGGTCCTCAATATCCCGGTAGCCGGCCTTGCGTACGAAGTCGAGGCTCCTCTCCGTCTCGCGCCACACCGAGTCAAGCGGATCGCCGCGCACCAGAAGGTCTCTGTTGGTATGCAATTCGCCGTAGCAGGCGAAGGTCACGTCACCCGTCTCGATCGCGGTGCGAAAGGCCGCCCGATTGAAATCGATGGCGGTCGCAATCGGCTGGGTCCAGACGGCAGCGCCTGCCATCGCAACGTAAACTTTAGCTTGATAGGCAAGGAAGCCATGCTTCTCAACCAGCTCACATCCGAGTCTGGTGAAAAGATAACCCTCGCGGTACCGATGAAACACCGGGCCGAGGATGAAGCCGAGAAAACTACACGCATGCGCGCCAGCGCCGCTCGTGCCGTGCAGCAGGCTGAGGTTCATCATGCGGCACAGCTGCAGGCAAAGCAGGTGGGTGTCGGTGAAGTAGGCGGCGTCGAACACGGTCGAGAGCAGACGCATCGCGGCCTGCAGCTCCGGATCGCGCATGAGTGGCAGGTCAATCAGACTCTCGATCGGGCGCCCCGCCAGGTTGAGCCAGACCGTTTCGTATTCGGCCTGGACCTGTTCCTGGGACGGGTGTGCCGGGAGGTCGATGCCGAACAGGCGCAGGCACGCAAGCGCGCTGTCGACGGCCTGCCGGTTCTCGGACCTCACGATATGCAACTGGACCTTCAGGTGGTAGACGGCCGCCTGATCGACTTTCGACTCGCCGCGCCGCAAGAGTTCGTCGATCAGTTGTCCGGCCTGGTCGAGGCGGCCGGCCAGAAACTCGCACTCCGCGCGTTCGAGCCACAGGCCGAACATGAGTTCGTACCGGCTGCCCCAGTCGCTGTCGTCGAGCAGGTCCATGGCCGCTGCCAGATACACGCACGTCGACGTGTACGCCGCCGAGGCCTTGGCGCGGCGCCCGGCACGCAGGTTGAGCGCCGCCACCTGCGCTCTCTCGTCCGGCTCATCCAGCAGTGCGGTGCCCCGATTGAACTGGTTGGCGACGTCGAACACATGCTCGGCGAGTTCTTCTGCCGTCAGGTTCGCCAGCAGCGCGCGGCCGATGCGCAGATGGACTTCGGCACGCTGCGCTTCGGGAATCAGCGAATACGCGGCCTGCTGGATGCGGTCATGCAGGAACTTGCCGGTGCCGCCGGTGCGCACCATCAAGCTTTCGCGGACCGCCGCCGCGAGCCCTTGCTCCAGTCCGGCCTCGAACTCGGCGTCACGGAGGCGCTGGCGCGCCAGTACTCTTGACCGCTCGCCGGGATGCGCGCTGGCCAGCTCGAGATGGCGCAGTTCGAATGCGTTGCCGAGGCATGCGGCCAGCTGCAGCGCTTCCTGCGCTGGAAGCGGCAATTGACGCAGCTTGCCCACCATCAGGTCGACGACGTTGTCGGCAAAGTCCTTCGCCTTGATCTGATCCAGATCCCACTGCCAGGCCCAGTGTCGCGTGTCATGCCGCAACAGGCCCTCCTTGTGCAGCGCATCCAGGAACTGGATAAAGAAGAACGGATTGCCCTCGGTGCGTTCGTAGACCAGACGCGTTAGCGGTTCGCAGATGACGGGTGACGTATGGAGCGTGTCGGCGACCAGCTTGTTCAGATCCACAATCGACAGCGGTGCGAGTCTGATGTCCGTCACCGGTGCGCCACTGTGCGGGATCCTCTCGAGGGTGGTTACGAGCGGATGCGATGCGTCCACTTCGTTATCGCGGTAAGCGCCGATCAGCAGCAGATAGCGCGTGTCTGGGTGAGTGAGCAGGTCGTCGATGAGCGTCAGGCTGGCCGCATCGATCCACTGCAGATCGTCCAGGAAGAGGACCAGCGGGTGTGCCGCGCTTGCGAACAGCGTGACGAATTGCCGGAGCACCATGCGGAACCGGTTTTGTGCCTCGCCCGGCGCCAGCGCCGGGACGGGCGGCTGCGGGCCGATGATCAGTTCGACCTGCGGCAGCACATCGACGATGAGCTGTCCGTTGCCCCCGACCGCGGTCTGGATCTGGCGCCGCCAGCCGGCGATGCGCGCCTCGCTTTCGGCGAGCAGATGCCGCACCAGTTCGTGAAACGCCTGCGTGAGGGTGGCATACGGAATATCGCGCTGGTACTGATCGAACTTGCCGGCACTGAAATAGCCATGCTTTGCGACAATTGGCTTACGCAACGCGTCGACCAGCGCCGACTTTCCGATGCCTGGGTAGCCGGAGACTGTCGCCAGCGCCGCCTGACCGGTGGCCGCCATGCGCTCGAAGGCGCCGAGCAGCGTTGCTGCTTCGGGGTCGCGTCCATACAGTTTGTGCGGAACCTGGAAGCGCTTCGAGGTATCTTCGGTGCCGGGCGGGAACGGCTCGATCCGGCCCGAGGCCTGCCATTGCGCGAGACACCGCTCGAGATCGGCTTTCAGGCCCTGCGCGCTTTGGTAGCGGTCTTCCGGCAGCTTGGACAGCAGCTTCATCACGATATTGGACACCGCCTGCGGCAGCTCGGGCACGATGTCGCCCGGTGGCGTTGGCATGCGGGCAATATGGCAATGCGCCCATTCCAGCGGATCGTTCGCCTGAAATGGCAACTGGCCGGTCAGCATGCGATAAAGCAACACCCCCATCGAATAGCAATCGGTGCGGTAGTCCACCGGACGATTCATGCGGCCGGTCTGCTCGGGGGAGATATACGCCCAATCGCCCGCCGGCATGGCCCCAATCTGGGCCGGGACAACGTCCGGGTCCTGGGCCGTCGCCATGCTGAAATCCACCAGCAGTACCCGGCCACTCTCAGGCTCAACGAGCATGTTGGCAGCCCGGATATCGCGATGGATGACCTGCGCCGCGTCGATACCCGCCAACGTATCCGCCAGCTGGCGGCTGATGCGCAGACACACCAGCAGATCCAGGCGCCGGTCGCGCCCCAGCACGACCTCGAGCGAGACGCCCGCGAAGTCCTCCAGGAGCTGCGCCGGGACGCCGCCCTCATTCACTAGCGCGAGCGGTCTGGCAATACCTGCGACGTTGAGGGATTGCAGCAACAGGTATTCGCGTTTCAGAAGAGCGGCGTGGGCCGCGTCGGTGTCTGTCGCAGGGAGCTTCAACAGCACCGGCACCCCATCCGTCAAGCGGCGGGCACGGTAGAGGTCCGAGCTTGCTGTGGTGCAGATCCGCTCAAAGGTCTGACAGTTCGCGATGTCCACGCCCCCTCCTTTGTCTGCTACGACCGGCCTGACTCCGACGGACGTAAGATTTTTGCTATTGACCGCTGCGGAGGGTCCGTCGAGCGTTGGACAAGTCACCACTTTGTGGTCCGAAGCGACCCATGGCTAGTCTACCCGGACCGCGCCCTCGGACATACCGCACGTGACAGTGTACGCACGGCCCGATTCGTCCTACCTTGCGGAACGAGCGCATCGCGGTCGTGCAACTGAAACAGGTCGATCTGATCCTGTGTGCGTCACCGGATGCGCCCGAGTTAGCCCGCCTGCGAGATGAGGTCTCGCAGAACGGTTTCCAGTTCCACTTCGCCCTTGACGACGTCGGCTTCCTCGCCTTCGAAGGCGATCCAGCCTTCATTGAACCCGTCGAGCATGCGCATACGCGGCAACGGTTCCTTCATACCTTGAGACCGGAACAGCGCCTCCCATGTTTCGCGCTGTACCACCTCCGCGCGAACCGGACGATCGAGCACCCGGGCAAATGCCTCGGCCAGATCGTTCGGGCTCACACGTTGCGGCCCCTCCAGCTCGGTGACACGCACGCCACGCCAGGTTTGCATAAGCAGTTGTGCGGCAACGCGACCGACATCCGCGGTCGCGACCATCGGCACAGCCTTGTCGAG
>Ga0208322_1000104_pt1 | contig 13574 bp, 7 predicted proteins | sample June2015DPH_8_10_2_FD_184697 | JGI IMG/M metagenome (GOLD analysis project Ga0208322, IMG submission 184697) | Peatland microbial communities from SPRUCE experiment site at the Marcell Experimental Forest, Minnesota, USA - June2015DPH_8_10... | ecosystem: Environmental > Terrestrial > Soil >...
ATTTCTGGACGCCGAGGTCAAGTGCCTGCTTGAACCGGTCACAGGCGAAATCAGCGCCACGGTCATTGGACTTGACGCGCACCCGGGCGGCACCGCGCTTCAGACCTGGCTCGCGCCCGAGGGCGCAGCGCCCTTGCCGGTGGTGATCGAGCCCGCGTGGCCATTCAACATCATCTATTCCTCCGGAACGACCGGTACGCCGAAAGGTATCGTGCAGTCGCACGGCATGCGCTGGGCCTATGCGCAGCGCAGCATCGAACGTGGCTATGGGCAGCATGCCACGACGCTGATCTCGACACCGTTGTACTCGAATACCACTCTCGTGAGCTTCATGCCAACCCTCACGTTCGGCGGCACGGTCGTGCTGATGCCGAAATTCGACACGACGCTGTACCTCACGCTCGCGCAACAATACCGAGTGACGCACACGATGCTTGTACCGGTCCAGTATCAGCGGCTGATGGCGCACCCGGAGTTCGACCGCTATGACCTGTCCAGTTTTCAGGCGAAGTTCTGTACCAGCGCGCCCTTCGCGGCCAGTGTGAAGGCCGACGTGGTACGGCGTTGGCCCGGCAAGCTGACCGAGTACTACGGCATGACGGAAGGCGGCGGCTCATGCCAGTTGGAGGCGCACGCATTCCCCCACAAACTGCATACGGTAGGCAAGCCGGTGGAAGGCCACGATATCCGCCTGATCGACGAGCAGGGCAACGAGGTGGCGCAAGGCGAAGTCGGCGAAATCGTCGGCCACTCGCCGGCCATGATGACCGGCTACTACCGGCAACCGGAGAAAACCGCCGAAGCGGAATGGTATGACCCGAACGGCAAGCGCTTCATCCGCACCGGCGATATGGGACGCTTCGATGAGGACGGCTTTCTAACGCTACTCGATCGCAAGAAGGACATGATCATTTCGGGTGGCTTCAATGTGTACCCGAGCGATCTGGAGGCCGAGCTGCGTGCGCATCCGGATGTTGCGGACGCCGCCGTGGTCGGCGCGCAGTCGGAGCAGTGGGGCGAAACGCCTGTGGCGTTCGTCGTGCGCAATCCAGGAGCCTCGCTCGACGAAGACGCGCTGCTGGCGTGGATCAATGCACGTTTGGGGAAGATGCAGCGGCTCTCCGCGCTGAGATTCATTGATGCATTGCCGCGCAGCCCGATCGGCAAAGTGCTGAAACGGGAATTGCGCGAGCGGTTCCATCCCGCCTCGCAAGGCGCCAAATAAAAAGGCGGTGCTCTCCAATAAGAAAGCACCGCCCCGCTCTTGCATTGCGGTTCAGGTTCGGAAAACCCGCCGCGATTTCACGCCTACGTTCCCGAGGCAGTCACAATCGCCAGGCTCGGGCAGTAATGCGTTGCGCTCAAGTACGCCGCTTGCTGCGAACGGACCCCAGCAGCGCTAGACGTCGGCGGATCGATAAACACTTGCGCATTGTTCGATCCCGCCGGAGCGGTGAGCGTCATCGTCACTTTCCACCAGTTGCCCGACTTCACCGCGGTGAGCGAAGTCGCCTGACCGCTACCCCATGTCCCTCGCACGATAGCGCCCGTGTTCGTATTCAGGACCCAGCCAAATTCGCTGCCGTTCGGATCATCGGTCTGGATCGATCCGCCAGGAAAGACCGTCGCGTTGGTGGTCGCCAGAACATAGTCAGAGAAACTATAGGATTGGCCGCCCTGGACCCTGATGACTTCGCGGACGTTCGAGACCGACGAGCCGTTCGTACTGGTCACCGTTGCAGCTCCCCTGTTGATTCCCGAGATATCGGTTGCAGGTACGGCGGTGCCGCCATTTTGCTGAGCCCATGCATCGGGTGTCGCAAGACTCAGCGGCGAGTCGATCAGGTTGTTGGCATTGCACGCCGCCGTGGTCTTATCAGCCGGCGGTCCATAGAAGCTTGCAATGCTCGACTGAATGGCGTTGTCAGTCGTATCGGAGGTTGCCTTCGTAATCACCGCGCCTTCGAAGAACTGGACGGGAGCCGCGCTACCATCGCCACCTTCGCCAAGCGACAGACCGCCTTGCCATTGACCGTTAAACGCATGACCTGCATCGTTGCCAAAGATATAGGCTTCCGGAGGCGCCGCGTCAAAGACTGCTGTGAGTGCACTCTGCGATGAAGAACCGTCTTTGACAGCGAAGATATTTGAAGCGGTCACCGGTGAGTATTTGGAGAGCACGGTGACGAACTTGTCCTTCGGAGGCTGCTGTGGTCCGTAGAGATAAACGCCCGCTTCTGCGTCGACGCCCGGCCAGTTCGTATCCAGTGCATTGCATACGAGGTCTTTTACGTTGGGTGCCTGGCTCGAATCGCCATCACAATAGCCAAACACCGCTGCATTGCCGTTCGAGAACGCCAGTGCAAACATTTCGCCTTCGATCTCCCCATGTGCATAGGTGCTGGAGTTAGCACTGCTTTCCATATTTCCGTAGGTCCCGCAGCAAGTCGATGACTGGCTGTAGTGTGCTCCCGCCACCATGTACTCGGCGATGTCGGTGTCACCAATCGATTGATTCACCGTGCCGAACCGGTTGCGATACGCCTGCCCTGCCAACGTACCCAAGGCCGGAATCTGGGCGCCTTGCAGCGGCACGAAGCTAAGCTTTGCGGGCGTGCGGGCAAGCGCCGGCAAATCATTACCGATCGATATCTGCTCGGTCGGCGATTGGGTGGTCAGCGCGGTCGGAGGCTGCAGCAGTTGAACGGTCAGTGTCCCACTTCCCGGAAGCGTGATCGTCGCAAAGCCGTTGAGGACCGGAACCGTTGTCGTTTTTTGCGCCGCTGAGCTGGTACTCGGAACGGTCAGTGATTCTGTTCCGTCCGAGTTGAGTGTGAGGGTAGCCGGCACATTGCCAAACACGCCGCCCTTCAGAGGGGCTACCAGATCGATCTGATCGTAAATGTACGTCACGGAACAGGTTGTGTTGTTGCAAAACGCATCCGCGCTGTTGACATTGGCTGAGCCCACTAGCGTCTGGTCGGAGCCATGCGGCAAGTTACCGGACGTATACGGATAGACGTTCAACGTTGCATTATCTGATGCCCGTTGGATCTCGAACAGCGGACCCTTGTAGTTCTTCGTCAGCAAGCGTGTCACGCTGTGAGCCGCAGAGCACGGTGTGTTGGCCGTTGCGGCGGCGTCGCATGGTAGAGGAGTCGCTGTCGCCTCTGCCACTGATGTACTGTCATTTGACGGTGTTGCCTGGGCTGACTGGGCTGCAGCCGTCGTCGGCGACGCACTTGAGTTCGCTACGCCTGCGGCCTGAGATGAGCCGCTACTGCCTCCATCGCATGCGGCAAGCGCGACAGTCATTGCCAACAAGACGGAAATTAATCCCATTCCTCTGGACATCATGACCTCCTCCTATAAAACATGGCATCGGATTAGATTTATAACATTTAGTTATGCAAATTTATTGCCACAAAATATTCACTGATCAAGCAAGCAATCTTCGGAACTGTCAGTCACTCACGGCGGGTTAGAAGACGTACTACGGGGTGACGCAACCCGCCCTCTCGGACGTGTTACGTCTGGAAATGAGGTTGACCTTTGGATGGAACGCGCAAATGCCAGCATGTTGCGCGCCGGGCCAACGGCCGAATCGCGCTGGCGGGCCATGAAGCATGGATCTCACCGATGGTTTCCGAAAAAGTGGCGCTCATCGCGTGTCGGGTACCGATGACCGGTACGCGAGGCCAGTGGCCAGCATCACCACCACCCGTTGCAGCGCTCTGCGGCTCACCATCCTCGTCTCCATTGTCGTTGCATCGATTGTCCGCCCAGCCGGACAGCAACTGATGCCGCGTGGCGGTGGGGCGCCTCGCTCGATAATAATATTAGTCAATAATATTGCCGACACTTCTAGGGACAATCCCCTACACCCTAAAAAATTGGATTAACCATTTTCAGCACCAATTGGGCATATGCAGAGTGTCGACGTACGTCATGAAAATATTATCGCTAATACAAACTTTCATAATCGCAACAGTATTAATTACATTTTACATGCGCCGCGACGATGAAGCCAAGTAGCCCGGTCAAAGACCTGATACGGCATTCCCTACACCGGGCGATCCAACGCGGCGACCAGAATCCCTCACTTCTTCATAAGTCGCCACAGCGTGGTACGTCCGATCCCGAGCGCACGGCTCGCCGCTGCGCGGTTGCCGCCGTGCTGTTCCAGCGCGCGTTGCACGTCGTCGCGAGTCACCGTCACGGGCGGCGAACTGAGGGCATTGACGGCGTTCCCATTCGACAACGCCGCGGCAGGCGATGCATGCATGCGCCCGAGCTCCGGAAAAACGTCCTGCAGATCCTGCCACGCGCCGCTCGCTCCATCTCCCAGATAAATCGCCGCCCGGGCTATCAGGTTCTCGAGTTCCCGCACATTGCCGGGCCACGCGTAGTGTTCGAACAGCGGCGTCAGGAATTCCAGCACGCGTTCCGCAGCCGTGGCCGGCAACCCGTATTGCGTTGCGCTGCGCGCGAGCAGATGCCGCGCAAGTTCGGGTATATCGCCGCGCCGCTCACGCAAGGGCGGCAGCTCGATTTGCAACAAATTAAGCCGGAAATACAGATCGGCGCGAAACACCCTGTGCTCGACGAGTGCGTGCAGGTCGCGATGCGTCGCGGCGATCACGCGAACATCGATTGGCGTCGCGCGCCCCGAGCCGAGTTTCATCACTTCACGCTCCTGCAACACGCGCAGCAAGCGGCTTTGTGACGCCGCCGGCATTTCGCCGATTTCATCGAGAAAGATCGTCCCCGTATGCGCGATTTCGAAGAGCCCCGGTTTGCCGCCGCGCCTGGCGCCGGTGAATGCCCCCTCCTCGTGGCCGAACAGTTCACTTTCGATCAACCCTTCCGGCAACGCCGCACAATTGAACGCGACGAATGGATTGCCGCGCCGGCGGCTCGCGTTGTGGATACCTTGCGCGACCAGTTCCTTGCCGGTACCGCTTTCGCCGGTGAGCAACACGGTCGCATCGTGTGCGGCGCCGGCCCGCGCAAGGCGCCGCACACGATCGAGCGCTGGCGACGCGCCGGTGAGATCGTCGAGACGGTGGCGTGCCACCAGATGTTTTGGCCGTTGACTGGTGCGCAACGAGCGGTCGATACGTTGCGCAACCAGCGCGTCTTGCACCGTCACCACCGACCCGGAACGCACGCCATGCTCGACGATCGGCACGCAATTGACGATCAGCGCCCGGCCGTCAATCTGCTCGATGCGCTCGTCGATCGGCGCGCCGGTATCGAGCGTTTCGCGCAACAGCGGGCCCACCGCTTTCGCCAGTTGCGACGGCAGATCGTGCGCGCGGTCGAGTCCGAGCAGATCGAGCATCGCCGGATTGACCGCTTCGAGCTGGCCGGCGTCATCGAATGCGGCGACGCCGTCGCGCAGATGCGCGACGATCGTATTGAGCCGCACGCGCTTCGACTCCTTCTGGCGGCTCACGCGCGCCAGTTCGATAGAACGCTCAAACGCTTCTTCGACGGCGCCGAGCGAGTAGAGAAACACGCTATGCAGCCCGGCCTGCTGCGCGAGGTCGCACGCCATGCCCGGGCCGATGATGACCTTGCAGCCTTCGGCCGCAAGCGTCTCGACGGCTACGCGGACTTCGTCAATCGAGCGGTATGCGTGCTGTTTCAAGGCGACGTTCAACCACGCACTGAGGTCGGTCAATTCCTTCGACACCGTTTCGTGTAGAACGAGGCCAATCGGCGCGCCCGGCCACATCGTGATGGCCTGGGTAATCGCGCTAAGCACGTCGAAGCCGTTCACCTTGACCATCACGACCGGCACGCTCAGGTTGTCGCGCAGATACGCGCCGTTCGAGCCGGCGGCGAGCACAACGTCGACGACTCCCGCCTCGACGTACGCCTGCAGCGCGGTGACGGCATCACCGTAGCCCTCGCGCACCGAGAAGAATTTCGCCCGCTCCGTGTAGCGCGGCGCGACGGTCTCGCATAGCGTGGTCAGCCGGCTGATGCTGACGAGCGCGATGCCGGGGCGGCTTTGGTGCGGGTTCGGGTTCAGGTTCGGGTTCGCGAGGGGTGTTGACACGATGGCGTCTCCGGCGGAAGAACGGAACGCTTTCGAAACGTTCCACGAAACACACGGAACATTTTCGCACGAACGCCTCCACCCTGCCCGCTGCTCATAAGTCCATGAATTGGAAAACGAAACAGGAAGGCGCACGATTGGCATACTTCCTGCAAATCTTCCTCACTTTCAGATACTCATCCCGGAGACACGCCATGCCTACCTCATCCACTGCTCGCCGTACTGCGTTCCGCGCCAAAGTCGAAGAACGCAACGGACTGCTCGTGCCCGGCGCGTTCAACGCAATGAGCGCACGTGTCATTGAAGATGCCGGTTTTGAAGCGCTGTATCTAACGGGCGCTGGCGTGACCAACATGTCGCTCGGCCTGCCCGACCTCGGTTTCGTCGGCTTGCATGAAATCGCGGAACACACCGCACGGGTCCGCGACGCCGTCGAGCTGCCGTTGATCGTCGATGCCGACACCGGATTCGGCAACGCAATCAATGTCCGCCATACGGTGCGCACGCTCGAGCGTAGCGGCGCCGACGCGATCCAGTTCGAAGACCAGGTGATGCCGAAAAAATGCGGACATTTCTCCGGCAAGGAAGTGATCGCGACCGGCGAGATGCTCGGCAAGATCCACGCCGCCGTCGACGCACGTGAGGACCACAATCTGCTGATCATCGCCCGCACCGATGCAGCCGCCGTCCATGGCATCGACGACGCGATCGAGCGCGGTCACCGCTTCATCGAGGCGGGTGCAGACATCCTGTTTATTGAGGCAACCGAATCGCTCACCGACATCGAGCGTTTACCCAAGCTGATCAACGCGCCGCAGTTGATCAATATCGTGATCGGCGGCAAGACGCCGACGCAGCCACGCGAAGCGCTCGGCAAACTCGGCTACGCGATCGTGCTGTATGCGAACGCGGCGCTGCAAGGCGCGGTGCTCGGCATGCAGCGGGCACTCGGTACGCTGCGCGACAATGGCCGGCTGGACGAAGACGCGTCGCTTGTCGCACCGTTCAGCGAGCGGCAACGACTCGTCAACAAGCCTTTGTATGACCAGCTTGACCGGCAATACGCAGCAAAACAAAAGTGAGCGGCAACGCGATTCGATCGCACCAAGAAAAATTCCGGACACCTCATGGGAGTGACACCCAACCCGGGCGACGCGCGCGGCGCCGACACAGCAACTCCCGCGAGCACCCGGAATGCGGGTGGCGCGGCAAGCACTAGCGGGGCAGTTGGTCGCGCTCGCGTTGATGTTGCTGATGCAGAACGTGTTGTTCACGTCCGCGCAGATCGAGCGTTGGGGCTGGCGCATTCCGTTCGTGGTCGGCGGCGCGCTCGCGCTCTTTGCGCTGTACATGCGCCGTAACGTTACGGAAACCGAAGCGTTCAAACATAGTGCGCGGCAAGCCGCACCCTCGATTGGCCAGCAGATGCTGCAGCACTGGCGGCAAATTGCACTTGCAATCGGCATCACGGCTGGCGGTACTGTCGGCTTCTACACGTACACGGTGTACATGCAGAAGTATCTGGTCAACTCGGTCGGGCTCAGCAAGGAAACCTCAACGCTGATCTCCGCCGGCGCGCTGCTGCTCTATATGCCGCTGCAGCCGCTCTTCGGCCTCGCGTCGGACGTGTTCGGCCGGCGCCCGGTGCTGATCTGTTTCGGCGTGTGCTGTACGTGCTTTTCGGTACCGCTGTTCGCGGTACTCAGCCATACCAAAGATCCGCTGGTCGCCTTCCTGCTGTCGTTCGCCGGACTCGTGATGCTAAGCGGCTTCACGTCGGTCCACATGCTCGCGAAGACCGAACTGTTTCCGGCGCGCATCCGTGCACTCGCAGTCGGCTTGCCGTACGCGCTGACAACAGCGATTCTCGGCGGCACGACCGAGTTCGTCGCACTGCGCTTCAAGGCAAGCGGTCACGAACAATACTTCTACTGGTACGTCACCGCGTGGGCGGCCGTGTCGCTTCTCGTCTATATACGGATGCCAGAGAGCTATTCCCGAAAACTAGCTGCAATCGAATGATCGCGATGGAACCCCGTCGCAGTAAGGCTTGGAAGTTCACCGACCAACGAACACGTCCCGGTAAGCACCGTAGATCGACAGCAGCGGCACGGCCGTCAGCAAGGGTGTGAGCAACAGGGCACGCAGCGTCAGCGGAACCATGGATGCAAATAGCACGGTCACCGTCAGCGTTGCAAAGTACGTCATCGTCACTGGCCAGTTGCGGATCACACCGCTCACGCTTGCGATCATCGCTCTGTTCGGAGTCACGTCGTGCAGCATCACGAGCGCCGGAGCAAAGCAGGTCGCGGCGAACGCGATGGCGAAGACCGACTCGCCCAGGAGCGCTTCGAGCGCACCCCGCACGCCATGATTGCTGCCATAGCGGATCGAAAGGTTATGGACGCCGCTTGCGGTGACCGAAACGTCCAGCGAGAGATGGAACGTTGCCAGCAGGATCACGTAGCCGACGGCCGCGATCGCCGCGCCGTACAACCCGATCACGCACAACGCGTTGCTGCGCCGCGCCAGCGCCGCGAACGCTTCACGCAGCGACACTGGTTGGCCCTTGATGGCGCCGTCTTGCACGAACATTAGCCCACCGACGACGAGCGGTGCCAGCAACACCGCCAGCGGACGCAACAGCGGCAGAAACCCCAGCAGAGTCGCGAAATCGGCGCAGACGAGCAACACGCTGAGCCACAGCACCGGCTGCATACCGGCGGCACGCAAGCCGCTCATCAACCAGCCGGCAATGCACAGGGGATTGACCTCTCTTCCACCGGAAAATGGTAGTGCCGGCACACCATGCAGACGGGTTTGCTTAGAAACGTCGTTTGGATAATTGATGTTCATGACAGTTTCCTCAGTGGAAAGGAAAATCTTGTATTCGCACTCCTACGAATAACGCATCCTGTACCTCGTCATTCGGACATTGCCTCTGCCGTTCGCGGCCCGCACGGGATCGTCCTGGCCTGCCGTTACTGCTAATCTACGTAACATTGCGGACAAAGGTTGTCCGCATCTACGGAGGCCGACGCCGAATGTTGCAAAACTCGTCGAGGCTGCTGCACCTGCTGGGCATGCTCAGAAGTGCCCAATCGTGGCATGGTGCCGTACTTGCCGAGCGCCTTGGCGTCACCGAACGGACAGTGCGACGCGACGTTGACCACTTGCGAGGTTTGGGCTACCGGATCAACGCGACGCCGGGGCCTGATGGCGGCTATAGTCTGGAGGCGGGGACACCGTTGCCGCCATTGCTTTTCGAGGAGGATGAAGCACTCGCTGTTTCGCTGGCGCTGCGAACCCTTGCCGCCAGCGGCGTGCAGGGAATTGAGGAGTCGGCACTCGCCGCCCTCGTCAAGCTAGAACATTTGATGCCTCCAACGCATCACCGCAAGGCGAGAACGTTCTTCGCCTCTATCCAGAAGTTGGCCCAAACGGGCCCCAAGGTCGATCCGGCCGTACTCGCTGCTCTCGCCGGCGCATGCGCGGACCACGAGGAATTGCACTTTCGCTACACGGACGGCCAGGCCAGGGCAAGCCAGCGCACGGTCGAGCCCCAAGGCCTTGTCAACGCGGAATCACGCTGGTCGCCTGGGACCCTAGCCGGGCGGACTGGCGCACGTTCCGGGTCGATCGGGTCGTCCCGCCGGTTTCGACCGGGCCGCGTTTCGAGCCTCGGGTCGGGCCGGACAAGGGTGATCTAGCCGCATACGTCTCCCGTTCGGTTTCGACGGCGGCCTACCCGGTGCGCGCCGAAGTTATCCTTCACGTGCCTATGCAGACACTTGCCCAAAGCATCTGCCCACTCGTCGGCCAGTTGACTGCGCTCGATTCGCACCGATGCATAGTTCATACGGGCGCACATTCTCTACATACGATCGCCGCCTGGTTGTGCACGCTGGAAGTCGAATTCGACATCGTCGAACCTCCCGAGCTTTTGGAGTTCCTGCGAGGAATGAACGCACGCATCCACCAAGCCGTGGGACGTTCCAATTAGGTTGCCTTCGGTGGTTCGTCACCAAAAAATGGCCTGCAGAGTGCGCCGCCTTGTTTCCGAAGGGAAATTGCGCTCTCGTTGCACGTGATCAGGCCGGGCGCCTACCCAATGTTATGATCGGAAACATTGCACGCCATGAGAAGCGCTTCTGTCCCTACACGCTATGGATACCCATCTGACCAAACCCGCCGAGCCGTCCACGTCGGATCTAGGCCGACGCGTGCGTGCCGCGCGCCAGGCACAGGACCTGACGCTCGAGACGGCGAGCCGCCTGTGCGGCGTGTCGCGCTCGACGTTGTCGAAAGTGGAAAACGGCCTCATGTCGCCCACTTTCGACGTGCTGCAAAAGATCGTGCTCGGCCTGAAGATCGAAATCGGCGAGTTGTTCGGCTCGACGCCGAAAGTCAGCGCCGGCGGCCGCCGTGCGTTGACCCGCAAGGACGCCGGTCAACGCCATGCGTACCGCGGCTACCAGATGGAACTGCTCGCCACCGACCTCGCCCACAAGGCAATGCTGCCGTTTCGCATCCGCATCTCGGCGCACACGCTCGATGCGTTCGACGACTGGGGGCGGCACGAAGGCGAAGAATTCCTTTACGTGATCAGCGGCAGCGTCTGTCTGTACTCCGAGCTGTACGCTCCCACACACCTGAATGCGGGCGACAGCATCTATTTCGATAGCCGCACCGGTCACGCCGCAGTCTCCACCAGCGACGAAGACGCCGAGGTGCTGTGGATGGCGACCAGCGCGGATATTCCGCAAACGCCCGTCGATTCGTCGAAGAAGTAAGCGTGAGGTGCGTCGGTCCACATAGGTCTCATCACATTACGCGGCGGACTGCGGCGCTGAGTTTGTCGCCGCACCAGCACCAGAAGTCTAGCGGGTCGCCGGCGTCACACTTCGCGCCGCCAACGCCCGCTGCGCGAGTTGTGCAATGTGCAGCGCGTGACGTCCCGTGCCCCGCGCGATCTGCTCGCGGCAACTGAAGCCATTGGTCAGTACGATGGTCTGAGCCGCCGCGCTACGAATCGCGGGAAACAGTTTGTCTTCACCAATCTTCTCGGACAGCGCGTTGTGCTCCGCGTTAAAGCCGAAGGAACCGGCCATCCCGCAGCATCCTGTGTCGAGCAGTTTCCATTTCACGCCGAGCCGCTCCAGCAGCGCCGTGTCGCCTTGCATGCCGAAGAGCGCCTTCTGATGACAATGCCCGTGCACGACCACCTCGGCATCGAGCTTAGGCCACTCAAACGGCTCGCGTACAACGAAATCGGAAAACAGGAAGGTCTGCGCCGAAAGGCGCCTGGCTCGAGCGTGATCGGGCAGCTGCTTGAGCAATTCGTCCTTGAAGACGGACAGGCAACCGGGTTCGAGACCGACCAGCGGCACGCCGGCGGCGATCTCGTCGGCGAGGTCGTCGAGCACATTCACCAGTAATTCGCGCGCGCGCTCGAGCAGGCCGAAATCGTAGAGCGGACGACCGCAGCACAAACGCTTTTTCGGCAGCACGACGTGCCAGCCGAGTTGCGTCAATACATCAGCAGCGGCCTGCGCGATCTCCGGCGAGAAATGGTCGCTAAACGTATCCACCCAGAGAATCACCTTGCGATCAGCAGGGTTAGACGCGCCTGGCGTAGGCCCGGCACTGCGTGTCTCTCGCCGTGCGATTTCCCGATACGTCTGCCGCGCGAACTTCGGCAGCTCACGTGTTTGTGCAACACCGGCGATCCATTTACCGAGCGGCGCGAGACCCGGCGCTGACGTGATGAAATTGGTCAGCCGCGGAAAGCGTGCCGCGAGCGGCGCCCATTCGCCGATCCGGCCCATAAACATCGCCTGCCGCGGTCTTCGATTCGTTTCGTAGTAATGCGAAAGAAATTCTGCCTTGTACGACGCCATATCCGTATGCGTCGGACAGTCGGACTTGCAGCCTTTGCAGGCAAGACACGTGTCGAGTGCTTCCTTGACTTCGCGGCTCTGCCAGCCGTCGCTGATAACCTCGCCCTGCAACATCTCCCAAAACAGATGCGCGCGGCCTCGGGTCGAATGCTTCTCCTCGCGCGTGGCGCGGTAGCTGGGACACATCGTCCCGCCTTCGAGCGAGCGGCACTTGCCCATACCAATACAGCGTTCGACGGCGCGTTGGAAACCGTCGCCTTCCTGGCTCGCGAACGTCAACCTGGTCTGCAAGTTGACCGGCCGATACGTCGGCCCCATACGCAGGTTTTCGTCGGCGCGGTACGCATGGACCACCTTGCCGGGATTGAGGCGGTTGGCCGGATCCCAGACCGCCTTGAATTGCTCCATGGCCTGCATCAATTCCGGGCCATACATGATCGGCAAGAATTCGGCCTTCGCCTGGCCGTCGCCGTGTTCGCCGGAGAGCGATCCGCCGAACTCGACCACCAGTTCCGCCGCCTCGCGCAGAAACCGGCGCCACGTTGCGATGCCTTCAGCCGTGCGCAAATCGAAGGTGATGCGGGCATGCACACAGCCGTCGCCGAAGTGTCCGTACAGGCTGGTTTCATAACCGTAGCGGTCGACCATCGCCTGAAACGCGCGCAGATAATCGCCGAGCCGCAAAGGATCAACCGCCGCGTCTTCCCAGCCGACCACCGGATCCGGACGCGCAGGATCAACCGACAGGGCCACCGCCGACGCGCCCGTCTCGCGGATCGACCAGACCTTCGCCTGCAACGCGCGCTCTTCGACGAGCATCATCGAAACATTGGCACCCGCCGTGCCCGAGGCGAAATACTGAGCCGCCGCGCGAGCCTGACTGACCGCCTCGTCTTGTGTATCCGCGCCGAATTCAAGCACGACCCACGCATCGCCTTCGGGCAACAGCGCGATCTCTTCCTTTTTCAGACCACGTGCCTGCAGGCCGCGAATAATCGCGCGGTCGAGCCCTTCGATTGCAATCGGCCCGCACTGCATGAAATGGGGCACCGCATCGGCGGCCGTGAAGATGTCCGCAAAGCCGAGCACCAGCAGCACGCGTTTCGCAGGGCTCTTCACGAGCCGCACTTTCGCCTGCAAGGTGATCGCGCATGTGCCTTCAGTACCAACCAGCGCACGTGCGACATTGAAGCCGTTTTCCGGCAACAGTTGATCGAGATTGAAGCCCGACACGCGCCGCTTGATCTGCGGGAATTTCGCGCGGATCAGATCGGCGTAGGTATCGCGCAGTTGCTTGAGTGCCGCGTAAATCTCGCCCTGGCGACCGCCCGCGGCGATGATGCGTTCGAGTTCATCGTCCTTAGTGGGACCGACCCAGAAACGAGCGCCGTCATACGTGACGATTTCCAGGGCTTCGATGTTCTCGACCGTCTTGCCGGCCATTACCGAATGCGCGCCGCACGAATTGTTACCGATCATGCCGCCGAGCGTACAGCGGCTATGCGTGGCCGGATCAGGTGCAAAAGTGAGACCATGCTGTTCCGCCGCGTCGCGCAGCGTGTCGCAGACCACACCCGGTTCGACAATCGCCGTGCGCGCCACCGGGT
>Ga0208322_1000105_pt1 | contig 13501 bp, 15 predicted proteins | sample June2015DPH_8_10_2_FD_184697 | JGI IMG/M metagenome (GOLD analysis project Ga0208322, IMG submission 184697) | Peatland microbial communities from SPRUCE experiment site at the Marcell Experimental Forest, Minnesota, USA - June2015DPH_8_10... | ecosystem: Environmental > Terrestrial > Soil >...
CAACCGCTTTTCGGTGGCCGAACGGCGCGCCCACATGAACGCCGCAATCCAGCCGATCACCGTCCAGCCGAACAGGACGTTGAATACCGTGATGGCAAACGCGTCATCGCGATTGCGCGCATCCGCTTCAATTGACGGAATCATGTAGAGCGTAAAGGCGCCGAGAACGGCTACGCCCTCAAGAATCTGAACCATAACACCACCTCATTTTCGACGGCTTGTTTCAGCTGTTAATTGGCGCGACGGGCCTAATCGCTGTGCTTTAGTCTCAAAGCATGCTCGACGCCCGCCGCGCAAAACGATCAATGGCCTTTGTAGAGGTTGCCTGTGGTGGCAAACGCTTCACGGCTACCCGACTGCGACGACGCCCCAACTACCCCGCCGTAAGAAGTGTCGGCCGAGACGTTGTCCGTGCTATTGCGCTCAGCGGCAATCGCTACGGCGCTCTGGCCGCGTTGCGAAACCGGTGCGCCAACCGACGGATGATAGAACGGTGCCGGACCGTATCCGCTGGCAAAAGCGGGAGCAGCAACGGATGCCGAAACTGCGACGAGCAATGCTGCGATCAGTTTGGTTTTCATGATGGGACTCCAATGACATACTGAATTACGGGTGCGCTGCACGCTACTCGGTGCGGCGCTTCGTTGGAGTCAATTCTAGGGGAACCCTATTGTAAGTCTATGTCGATAGGATGAAATCATAGTTACCCGATGGCTAACAATCCCTTGGTGCTAGCTGCGGCGGGGGCGGTGCGCTGGCGCCCCCGCCGTCCCATGAGCCGCCGCGCGCCTCCCCCTCAATCGTGGTCAGGTCAGTCGCGATCCGGCGCGCCGAGCGGAAACAGCGGCCGATAGGGACGCGCCTCGTCGACCGCACGGGCAAAAGATGGCCGGGCCAGCAGCCGTCGCCGATACGCCAGCACCTGCTCGAACGACGGATCGATGCGATGCGTCCAATCCGCATAGAACAGGAACGGCGCGGCCGCGCAATCGGCGAGGGTGAAGCGGTCGCCGGCAGCCCATTCGCGGCCGGCCATGGTCTTGTCGAGCCAGGCGTACGCCGTGTCGAGCATCGCGCGGGCGTCGGCGACGCCGCGGGGATCGCGCTCGCCTTCCGGACGCAAGCTATCGGCGACCACCTTTTGCTGCGGCGTCGAGATGTAGTTATCGAAAAAGCGGTCCATGCTGCGCGCCTCGAGCGCGGCGCGCGGGTCCGTCGGCAGCAACGACACCGGCCCCGGGTGGTAGAGGCTCAGGTACTCGATGATGATGGTCGCCTCGGTCACTGTACGGCCGCCGTCGACGAGGACCGGAAACTTCCTGAACGGCCACAGCTGCGCAAGTTCCGCCCACAACTGCGGCTTGTCGTGGGACAGCTGGCAATACTCGAACGGCGTCTGGTTTTCGTACAACGCGGTCAGAACCTTTTGGCAGTAAGAGGAAAAGGGATGCGCATAGAGCTTTATTGTCATCGTGGTCACCTCGGATCAGGACGGAAACGGGCCGAACAGCCGGTGCCCGGTAGTCTGCTTACCCTACGACGAATCACAACCGCGCAAAACGACATCCCTGACCTGCCCTGCGGTCGCAAAGTTTTCGACGCGCCGGCAACACGATGCCCCCGTCCTCCATCGGGATGATTGCCCAGCTCCAGACGATGGCGACCCCACTATAGAAACGCTCAATAGCCGCAATCGAAATATCCAACTTTGCGCACGCTGGCGATCACCGAAATAATGGGCGCCCACCCTCCTTCAACGCAACGTATCCGATGGCAACCACTTCAACCGCGGTTTCGTCCGCACCACGGTGCGACCAACGCAGCCACGGGCTTCCGGCATCCGACATTCTTTCAAACCCGATCGAATTACAAGCGACGCGAGCAAGTGTGGCCCGCGTCGTGTTCCGTAAGGCCCTCGCCGCGCTCGTATTGATACTGGGCGCTGAATGGCTCGGCGCTTCGCCCGCCTTTGCGACGCCTCCTCCTGCAACCGATCTGCATGGCGGCCTTGTCGCCACGTGTGCCGCGTGCCACGGTGCTGCCGGAGAAGGCTCATCGACAGGCGCGATACCTCGGCTCGCGGGGCAGAACGCCGACTATCTTGCCCATGCCTTATCGATGTTCAAGGACCGTACGCGCGCGAGCCCGGTGATGCAGTCCATCGCGCAGAACCTGTCCGATAACGACATGCGCCAACTTGCCGACTACTTTGCAGCACAACACCCCCCGCTCGCGCAGGCAGCCGCGGCGCCAAACGCCGCGCAGGTCGAAACGGGACGGCAACTCGCCCAGGCTGGCGACGGCGCGAGTCTGGCAGCGTGTTTCGCCTGCCACGCAGTTGGCGGAACAGGCAATGGCGCGCGCTTCCCGAGCATTGCAGGACAGCCGGCCAGTTTTACGGTGGAACGTTTGCACGAGTTTCAGGCTCGTGCGAAGAAAGGTGCGGTAAAGCCTGGGTCGATGACTGCGGTCGCGGCGCAAATGACGGATACACAGATAGAGGCCGCTGCCGCATACCTCTCGACGCTTCCACGCTAAGCGCGAGCCACGACTCAAAAAGGCCTGCCGCCTGGCTATTCCAATCTGAATCGCGCCATGCCGTTTATTGGAAATGTCTTTTGCGAAATCGGGGCATTCATGTGCTAGCCACGAGCCGCTAATGTATCCAGGCGCCTACCAGGTGGTGGCGCACTCCAAAAGCGATTTGCCCCGCCCTCTCCGGGTGGGGCCTTTTTCCAGGCTGCGCCCGAAGGAATTCGCCTTCAGCGCCGAGGACTCCCGGGTAGTTTGCCGCGCAGCATGTGTGAGCAAACCCCGCTATGATGGCTGGCGGCGATCCGCCGTCAAACCATACTCGGAGAATGCCCGAATGATCCATGTCTTTGCCACCATCACTGCTCAACCTGGCCAACGGGAGGTCGTGCTCGCGCTCTTTAACAAGAACCGTCCAGCAGTGCTGGCGGAAACGGGCTGCATCAGCTACGAAGCGGTCGTCGACGTGCCCGATTTCGGTGGGTTTCAGACACCGCTCGGCAACGATACGTTTGCCGTCGTCGAGCGCTGGGAAAGCGCCGACGCATTGAAAGCGCATGCCGCCTCGGCGCATATGGCCGAATATGGCCGCAATGCCGCCCCACTGCTGGCGAAGCGCGTGATCAATGTGCTCCACGCTTATTAAAGGCTGCAGCTCGCATCCGCGTCACGACTAAGCATGTTCTTCGACCCGGCGCGTCAGCGGGCGGTTGCCACGCTCGCAAGCGATTAACCGCCGCTGACGATCGCGCGTACTACGGTGCACTAAAGAATTGAGTCACATGTCGTTTCATTTTGTGGAGGTATAGACAGATGACGAACATTAAACGCAGACGCTTTAACGCCGCTCTAGCCGTTGGTGGACTATTCCCCGCGACAGGTACCGTCGCCTTCGCCGACACATCGAGCCCGCGCGTCGTTCAACCCGAAACGCTCAATTTCGCGGCTAACGGCTGGATTCCGAACAACCAGCACCTACCCGTACTCGTCTACCGGTCAGCGATCAAGCCCGTCGGTCCCGATCCGGCCTCGCTGTTCGAACAGGCATTCGCGGCAAACGGCTGGCCGCCGCAATGGCGAAACGGCATTTATGACTTTCACCATTTCCATCCGTCGACACACGAGGTGTTGGGATTCGCCGCAGGGCAAGCGCGGCTGATACTGGGCGGACCAGGTACGATTGGCCGTGAGGTCACCGTGCAAGCTGGCGACGTGGTCGTGTTACCCGCTGGCACCGGACATTGCAAGATCGAAGCGAGCGCCGATTTTCTCGTCGTCGGCGCCTATCCTCCGCATGAGGATATCGGCATTAGCCGTGTCGCGCTGACTACAGACGGATTGCAGCAAATGCACCAGGTGCTCTTTCCGGCGTCGGATCCACTTTCAGGCACAAACGGGCCGCTTGTTAAGCTTTGGCACGCTTAGCCGATAGCTTGGCTCATGGGCGCGGGACCTGCGATGATTTTTCAAAGCTCACCTAATTATTTTATTCCTTCGAAATAGGCGCATCCGGCGTCAATGCGAAAATCGGTGTTGATCAAAATGCCGCAAGCCCTTTTCCGCACAACAGTTTTGCGTGCAGAGTGGCTTTCCCAATACTTCGCCATCCGCTACCCTGCCTCGTTTCGGCGCGCTGCATGCTTGGTACTGCATGCCCGGTAATCCGGTCAGCGCGTCTATATCGATCAATGGCAAAAAGCGGTTCAAGGAGACGGCATGACACAGGCTAACGGGACACTCGCGTCGGAGGCAGCACCGTCGGCCGTGATTGACGATTCGATATACGAAAAGGTGACGCGGCGTATCGTACCGCTGCTGTTTATGTGCTACGTGGTTGCCTATCTCGATCGCGTCAACGTTGGCTTTGCGAAGATCCAGATGCTCGCAGATCTGAAGTTCAGCGAGACAGTTTATGGACTCGGCGCCGGCATTTTCTTTCTCGGATACTTCCTGTTCGAGGTGCCGAGCAACATTCTGCTGCATCGCGTCGGCGCGCGGCTCTGGATTGCACGCGTGATGATCACGTGGTCGATCGTCTCGGCAGCGACGCTGTTCGTCAAAACCCCAACGATGTTTTACGCGCTGCGCTTCCTGTTGGGTCTCGCTGAAGCGGGGCTGTTCCCCGGCGTGATCCTGTATCTGACGTACTGGTATCCGGCACGCCGGCGCGCCAATATCCTCGCGCTATTCATCACTGGAATTCCGGTTGCTGGATTTGTGGGTGCGCCCCTGTCGGGCTGGATCATGAATTCAGTTTCCGGCGCGCACAATCTGGCCGGCTGGCAATGGTTGTTCCTGATCGAAGCGGTTCCGTCGCTGGTGATGGGGATTGTCGTGCTGCTCTTTCTGGATAACAGCGTCGAGAACGCACGCTGGCTCAGCGCCGACGAAAAAGCTCTACTTGCACGCAACCTGGCAGAGGACCGCGAAGGTGCTCAATCCCGCCGGACGCGTGACGGCTTCACCAACCCGCGCGTCTGGCTGATGTGCGTGCTGTACTTCTTCATCATGATGGGCTTATATGGCGTGGGCTTCTATTTGCCGACGCTGATCAAGAACACCGGCGTCAGCAATCCACTTAGTGTGGGACTGCTGACCGCCCTACCCTATGCCGTTGCGGTGGTTGCCATGTTGATCGTGAGCCGCCATTCCGATGCACGCCGGGAACGACGTTGGCATATCACGATCCCTGCATTGGCAGGCACGCTAGGCTGGGTCGCAAGCGCCGCATTCATGCACGAGCCCGTGCTCGCCACGATCGCGCTTACGGTAGCAACGGCAGCCGTGCTCGTCACGATGACGCAGTTCTGGGTTTTGCCGACTGCCATGCTGACCGGTGCCGCGGCCGCTTCAGGTATCGCAGTGATCAATTCGGTGGGCAATCTCGCCGGTTTTGTCAGTCCGTACCTGATTGGCGGGATCATCGACGCGACCCATTCGACCCTGCTCGCGGTGGTCGCACTCGCGATCAGCATGCTGGTAGTGGGCGCGCTTGCCCTGACGCTGCCCAAGCGGCTGGTCAACCGCTAAGCAATCGAAAGTTCACGGCGCAGTGGGTGGTCAGCAGTCAAGCCGATGGCAATCATCGCCCACCCGCTTAACTAAGACTCAAAGAGAGTACCCATATGAGCTTGAAAAACAAACGCGTGGTGATTGCCGGCGGATCGTCCGGTATCGGGTTCGCGACCGCACTGGCGGCAGCGAACCAGGGCGCCGAGGTCATCATCGCTTCGCGCAACGGCGAGCGCGTAGCCGCAGCGCTTGCGAAGCTGCCGTCGAGCGCCCAAGGTCAGTCGGTCGATTTCACCGATGAGGCGCAGATCAAAGCATGGTTCGAGAAGATCGGACCCTTCGATCACCTGGTGTACACCGCAGGCGAAACCCTGCAGCTTTCCCTGCTTGCCGATACCGATGTCGAAACAGCACGTCAGGCGTTCGAAGTGCGCTACTGGGGCGCGTTCAAAGCTGTAAAGCACGGCCATGCCTCGATCCGCAAGGGTGGCTCGATCGTGCTGACCACCGGCATCGCCGGCTTGCGGCCTAACAAGGGATGGACCGTACCGTCGAGCACGCTTGGCGCAATGGAGTCATTGACGCGCGCATTGGCTGTCGAGCTGGCGCCGCTGCGTGTCAACGCGGTCTCGCCCGGTATCGTTCGCACGCCGCTGTGGGACAACATGAGCGAGTCGGATCGCGAGGCGATGTACAGCCGCTTTGGCGCCGCACTGCCGACCGGTTACATTGGCGAGGCTGAGGACATCGCCGAGACCTATCTGTACCTCATGCAAGAGCGCTTCAGCACGGGGCAGATGATCGTCGTCGACGGCGGTGGCGTACTGGTTTGAGCGTCGTAGCGTTTCTTTTCGTAGCAATGTGATCACGATGTACTGGACGAAAGGCCCGGTACATCGTCGTCTCTTTCTCAGGCAATAACCAGACCCTATCAACAAGATTCCATTTTGTTTAATTATTAACATTTAACCAATACAGTATTTCAAATTTTTTTCTGCATTTTCCGGACAATGACGACGCGGTTCGGGTGAGTTAAATGATCTCCCTGCGCCAACGCAATCCTCATCAAGGCAACAACCCTTCCCGGACCCAAAAACAATCCCCCTGCTTCGTCGATCATTCGCGTTCTCCGCGGGCACTCGCGCGACGTATATCACATTTGTTCTCGCCGCGCTTCTTTCACCAATTAATTCAATAGGATTACTTATTTAAATTCCATTGCTATTGAAATGATAGGAAATAGAGATTGGCTATTTCAACACCTGAATCATAGGATACCCACGGTTTCCTCCTGACTCGGGACTTACGACATGAAATTACTGAAAACAAAGATCGCAGCAAGCATTTTCACTATCGCCTCGGCGATCGCCATCGCCCAACCTGGGTATGCCCAAAGCATGACGCGGGACACAGGCGCGCCTATCGGCGACAACGAAAATTCCCAGACCGCGGGTCCTGACGGCCCCGTCCTTCTGCAGGACTCGAGTCTCATCGAGAAACTGCAGCGCTTCGACCGTGAGCGCATTCCGGAGCGCGTCGTCCATGCACGCGGCACGGGCCTCTTCGGTGAGTTCGTTCCGACCACCGACATCAGCTCGCTGACCAGCGCGAAGGTGTTCACGCCAGGCACGAAGACCCCGGTCTTTGTTCGCTTCTCGACCGTGATGGGATATCGCGGATCGCCCGAGCAAGCGCGCGACCCCCGTGGTTTCGCGATCAAGTTCTACACCCAGCAAGGCAACTGGGACATGGTCGGTATCAACTGGCCGATCTTCTTCATCCGCGACGCGATCAAGTTCCCGGACTTCGTGCATGCGAACAAGCCGTCAGCTGTGACAGGTGTGCAGGATCCGAACCTGGCCTTTGACTTCTTCGCCCACACGCCGGAAGCCACGAACATGCTGACGCACCTCTACACCGACGAGGGGATGCCTGATTCGTACCGCCACATGGACGGCTGGGGCGTGCATGCGTTCAAGTTCGTCAATGCCCAAGGGGAAGTTCACTACGTGAAGTTCCACTGGAAGAGCCGCCAGGGTATCGAAGGCATTCGCCCCCAGGATATCCAGCATTCGATCGGCTCGGACTGGAATATGATGACGGATGATCTGTACAACTCAGTGAAGGCGCATTCGTATCCGCAGTGGGACCTCTACATCCAGGTGATGTCGCCGAAGGATCTGGCCAAGTACGATTTCGATCCGCTGGATGACACGAAGGAATGGCCGGCAACGATTCCGGAAGAGAAGGTCGGCACAATGACGCTCAACCGCATTCCGGACAACTACTTCCAATCGACGGAAGAATCGGCGTTCGCACCGTCGCGCCTCGTGCCGGGCATTGAGCCTTCCGAGGACAAGATGCTGCAGGGTCGCCTGTTCGCCTACGCCGACACGCAAATGTATCGCCTCGGCGCGAACTACAACGATCTGCCGATCAACCGTCCGATCGTCCCGGTGTACAACAACAACCAGGACGGCAAGATGAACTACAACGATCGCAAGGGTGAAGTGAATTACGAACCCTCCACGGTTGGCGAGATCTCCCAGGATCCCAAGTACAAGTATCTGCAGTCGCCGCTCACCGGCACGACCCAGCAAACGGCGATCCACAAGACGCTCGACTTCCGTCAGGCTGGCGAGTACTACCGGACCCTGTCCGACGCCGACAAGGCTGATCTGATCACGGCATTGTCGGGCGACCTGGGCCGCGTGACCAACGACACGAACAAGTACACGATGCTGTCGTACTTCTACAAGGCCGATTCGGACTACGGTACCCGTCTTGCTAACGCAACGCATGCGGACGTGAGCCGCGTGAAAGATCTCGCGTCGCATCTGAGCAATAACTGATGTAGCGGGCCTGCGCGAGCAGGCCTCCACTTCCTGAATACGATTCCCGATGGAGAATGTAATGCGAGGATTTTCTACCGTGCGGCGGCTGGCTCGCAGCGCAGCGGTCGCAACTATAGCCGTGCTGTTGACGGCCAGTTGTGCGCAGCACATGTATCTGTCGGGACCGTACTCGGGCGCAACTGACGCACCAAGGTTTACGGACGACTGGTTTGCCGCTGCGCGTGCCGGTCGTACCGATATCGTGCAGGCGTTGATCGACGCGCACTACCCCCTTGAGACGAAGACCTCCGAGGGCTATACGGCGCTCATTCTCAGCGCCTACGACGATCATCCGGACACGCTAAAAGCGTTGCTCGCTGCGGGCGCGAATGCATGCGCCGCCGATCGGAACGGCAATACAGCTCTAATGGGCGCGCTTTTCAAAGGCGAGACGAACATCGCGAACATACTGCTCGATACGCATTGCGCTATCGATCAAACCAACAATGCAGGAGAAACGGCACTCTCTTTTGCCGCCCTGTTCGGCCGACTCGACATGATTCCGGTGCTCGTGGAACACGGCGCGAACATCAACCACGTTGATGCGCGCGGCGGCACCGCGTTGCAAATGGCCCTCGCGCAACGCAATACTTCTGCAGCGAGTGCACTGCGCCAGGCGGGCGCGACACAGTGAACTCACGCACTTGCCGTCCCGAAGCGCGTCGTGTTGCACAGTGCCAGCGAATCGAGCCAGACTCGTTCGAACAAAATATCAGATCGGCGACCAGCAACCCTGTTGCCAGCACCACACTACCGTCAATCGTCATGGCACGGCGCCGCCGAATCGAGCGGCTTCTTTTCAGGAAAAGATCGCCTCGATGTCCGGCGACGCATCTTTCACCGTGTCGAAGTTGAGCGTGGCCTCGATGTGCTCCAGGTGCTCCAACATGCAGGCCGCCACTCGCGCGCCATCATGCGCCTCGATCGCGTCAACGAGGTCACTGTGTTCATGATGCGGACATGCCGGTGCGTTCGGCTTGTCGTATAGTGTGATGACAAGGCAAGTCAAGGGTGCGAGTTCACGCATCAGGCGCAGAAGGATTTCGTTGCCGATCATCTCTGCAATCAGCACATGGAATTCGCCGGACAAACGAATGATTGCGGGCCGGTCATTGTATTTGCGCGCATCGCTTTCCTGCTTCACATGCTTTCGCAGCGCGCGCACCTGAGCTGACGTCGCAGTGCGGCTCAGGAGCCGGGCCATTTCAGGCTCGATCATGCGCCGGGTGACAAATACGTCACGCGCCTGCTCGACACTCGGACTCGCGATGAACGCTCCGCGATTGGGCACCAGCTCCACAAGCCCTTCATGCGCAAGCTTGTTCAATACCTCGCGGATTTTGGTGCGGCTCACGCCCGATACTTCTGCAAGCCGTTCCTCTATCAGCTTGGTGCCGGGCGCCAGACGATGCTCGAGCACCGCCTTCTGGATGCGGCCATAGATTTCCTCATTCGAATAGGGCGTCCTGGGCGCGCCACCCTTGCTGACAGGCATGACCGAGGCTCGAGTCAAAGTGTTCTCTCACAACTGGAAAATAGCTCCGATGATAAAACAATCGCGGCGCCTTTTGTGCACATAAATTTCCGCTTGTCTCATTGCAGCCTCTGCGCGCCCTAAGCGCAAGCCATCCCATTTGGTGCAACCGCGCACCACATCTGCGCAGCGAGCGCCCGTTTACGGTCCGTGCATCATCCATTGAGCTCCTTCGACGCAATACAGAGCCACCGTCCGCACCTGCAGCCTTCGCATGGACAGGCCATTGCATACGATTTTCCGTAAATTGCATACAATACATTCAACACGTTGGCACAAAGATTGCATTACCAGGGTATCAACCAGGCGCCCTTTCAGGCCCGGCTTTTTCAGCTTCTCTCTGATACGGAAATCATGACGCAACGCACTTTGATTGGCATGCTGACCCCATCATCCAACACGACGCTCGAACCTGTTACCTCGGCGATGCTTTCTGACCTGCCAGAAGTCAGCGCGCATTTCGGCCGCTTCCGCGTGACAGAGATCGCGTTGTCGGAGCGGGCACTGGCGCAGTTCGAGGACGAAGAAATTCTCGCGGCCGCCAGCCTGCTCGCCGATGCCAAGCTCGACGTGATCGGCTGGAACGGTACGTCATCGGGCTGGCTCGGCTTTGAGGCAGATGAGCGTCTTTGCCGCAACATTACCGCGCGTACCGGCATCGCCGCATGCACGTCGGTGCTGGCACTGAACGAGATCTTTGCGAAGACCGGTGTCAGCAGGTTCGGACTGGTCACACCGTATCGCGACGACGTGCAGGCAAAAGTCGTCTCCACGTACGGCGCCGCTGGCTTCGAGTGCGTTGGTGAACGCCATTTGAACAAGCAGGACAATTTCTCGTTTTCGGAAGTCACCGCAGACACGCTGCGCGAGATGACTCGCGAGGTGGCGAAAAGCAAACCCGACGCAATCACGATTTTCTGCACGAATTTGCGGGGCGCCCCCCTAGCCGAAGAGCTCGAGGCCGAGCTAGGCATCCCGGTCTACGACACCATCTCGACTGTAGTCTGGAAAGCGCTGCGCATGCGCGGCGTCGACACATCGCGGATCAAGGGCTGGGGCAGTCTGTTCCGGGAGGTCGAATGAGCGATTCAGCCGCATTCGACCTTGTGATTCGCAACGCGGACATCGCCACGGCGGCGGACCGCTTTCGCGCCGACATTGGCGTGCGTGGCGGCCGCATCGTTGCACTGGGAAGCGGACTTGCCGGCGGCACAAGCGAGATCGATGCGGCTGGCCGGCTGGTTACGCCGGGCGGCGTGGATAGCCACTGCCATCTCGACCAGGATACCGGGGACGACAGCGTGATGGCCGACGACTTTCTGAGCGGAACCGTTTCGGCTGCCTGCGGCGGCACCACAACGGTGATCCCGTTTGCGTGCCAGCTAAAGGGTCAAACGCTGCGCGCGGCTATCGATACGTATCATCAGCGTGCCGAAGGTCGTGCAGTGATCGACTATGCGTTCCATCTCATCGTCACCGATCCCACGCCGTACGTGCTCGAGCACGAACTTCCACAACTGATCGAAGCAGGCTACACGTCGTTCAAGATCTATATGACGTATGACGCCCTCAAGCTCAACGATCGTCAGATAGTCGAATTGCTGGCCTTGGCACGCGCGCACGGCGCAATGGTGATGATTCACGCCGAAAACGCCGATTGCATCGCGTGGCTCACCGAGGCATTGCTCGAACAGGGCATCACGTCGCCCATCGGCCATGCACTATCGCGGCCGATGCTGGTGGAGCGCGAAGCGACCCATCGCGCCATCAGTCTCGCGGAGCTGGTCGATACCCCGGTGCTGATCGTCCATGTGTCAGGCCGCGAGGCGATCGAACAGATCCGCTGGGCACAGGGCCACGGTCTCGCAGTGTATGCCGAAACCTGCCCGCATTACCTGCTGCTCACCGAGGACATGCTGGAAGACGGCCCACGCGGATATCAATGTATCTGCAGCCCGCCGCCGCGCGACGAAGCCAATCGTCAGGCGGTCTGGGATGGACTCGTGAATGGCACGTTTCAGGTCCTGTCCTCCGACCACGCCCCCTTCCGTTACGAGGGCCCGCACGGTAAGCAGGTCGCTGGCGAAAACCCGCGCTTCGATCAGGTGCCGAATGGCATCCCTGGGCTCGAGACGCGCATGGCCTTGCTGATGTCGGAAGGCGTGCTCAATGGACGGATCGACATTCATGCGTTTGTCGCCCTGACTGCGACCAATGCCGCCAAGCTCTACGGCCTCTATCCGCGTAAAGGTTCGATCGCCATTGGAGGCGACGCCGACCTGGTGATCTGGGATACCGAACGTGCGTTCACGCTGACTAACGAGCTGTTGCATCACAACGTCGACTACACCCCGTATGAAGGCTGGCAAATGAACGCATGGCCGGCGCTGACGCTTTCACGCGGCGAGGTGGTCTGGGACGGTACGCAGCCATGTGCGACGCGCGGCCGGGGCGAGTACCTGCCGGCTTTGCGGCCCCAGTTTGCCCAGCCGCACCGCCCGTTGAACCCGCGCGTCGCGCCCCATCGGGTACTGGACCGGTTTGCCTTCCCCGCGGGTTACCGGAGTTGAGCAAGGTCGTCCCGATTGCGCGCAATGGTGCTGGCCGCTGCGCTGTCTCATCCTTTATGTCGTGTGATTTTTTCCGGAGAGCCTGATGTCCGAACGTTTTTCGCGTCGCCACTTCCTTCAACGCGCCGGCGCGGGCGCTGCCCTGCTGGTAGCCGGCTTGCCCCGCCTGGCGCTGGCTGCTGGCCTCACGCTCGACGAGATCAAGAAAGCAGGCGTTCTACGCATTGGTTGCGAAGCGACCTATCCGCCTCTGACGTATCGTGACACGAGCGGCACGATGATCGGCTACGACGTCGATCTCGCCAATGCGTTTTGCCGGAACCTCGGTGTGAAGGCAGAGTTCATCGACACCGTCTGGTCTGGTGTCATTCCGTCGCTCTATACGAAGAAGTTCGACCTCGTCATGAGCAGTCTGAGTTATACGGCGGAACGCGAAAAGCACGTGGACTTCTCCGTGCCCTACGTCGAGGCATCGCAAGCCATGCTGATCCGGGCGAGCGATCAGAAGAGCGTAACCAGCCTTACGGCAATGAACGGCAAAGTGTTGGGGCTAAAGTTGGGCTCGCCCGGCCAGATCCTCGAACCCAGGCTCGACGCTCAATTGAAATCTGCGGGCGGAACGGGCTTCAAGGAAGTGAAGACTTTCGACGACCACCCGGCCGCCTATATGGCACTCGCGGAGGGCAAGGTCGATGGAGTACTGAACACGTTGCCGACGCTTGCGCTCGTACTCAAAAACGCACCGGGCAGATACGCCATCGTCAAGGGCATCGGCGCAGACAACTGGGCGGGCATCGCAGCGCGCACGGACGATACGGCGCTGATCGCCTTTGTCGACCAGCAACTCCATCAGTTCAAGAGCGATGGCACGTTGCACACGCTGCAACAGAAGTGGTTTGGTTTCGACATGCACTTGCCGGATGCGATTCCGGTACTTTCCTGAGAGCCCCGCGAAAATG
>Ga0208322_1000106_pt1 | contig 13437 bp, 11 predicted proteins | sample June2015DPH_8_10_2_FD_184697 | JGI IMG/M metagenome (GOLD analysis project Ga0208322, IMG submission 184697) | Peatland microbial communities from SPRUCE experiment site at the Marcell Experimental Forest, Minnesota, USA - June2015DPH_8_10... | ecosystem: Environmental > Terrestrial > Soil >...
TGCTGGCGATGTCGAGAATGTCATAGCCGCGGTAGTGCAGGTCATTGCCGGTCTTGCCGACCGTGCACAGGGCAGTATTGCCGGCCGTCACGCCCGACAGCGCCACGGATTTCTTCGGTTTGAATGCGCCGGTTGCCGGCGCGCTGTTATCTGCTTCGCTCATGGTGTCGTCCTCTTACTTCTGGAATGCGGGGTTACTTGCGTGCGGCGAACAGTGCGTCGAGCTTGTTCTCGTACGCGTGATAGCCAAGATACTTGTACAGATCGGCGCGCGTCTGCATGGTTTCGACGGCGGCTTTTTGCGTGCCGTCGCGCTTCACCGTCTCATAGAAATTGAGCGCCGCAGCGTTCATCGCGCGATACGCGCCGCAGCAGTACAGCGCGATATCGACGTTGGCGTCGCGCAGTTCGGTGGTGGTGAAGAACGGCGTCGAGCCGAACTCGGTCAGGTTCGCGAGAATCGGTACCTTGACCGCGGCCTTGAAGCGGCGATATTCGTCGAGCGTCTGCATCGCTTCCGGGAAAATCATGTCCGCGCCGGCCTCGACGTAGGCGACCGCGCGTTCGATGGCTGAGTCAATGCCTTCCGTAGCGCCTGCATCCGTGCGCGCCATGATGACGAATTGATCATCGGTGCGGGCATCGACGGCCGCCTTCACGCGGTCGACCATTTCCTCTTTTGCGACTACTTCCTTGCCCGGCCGGTGTCCGCAGCGTTTCTGTCCGACCTGATCTTCGAGATGGACGGCCGCGACGCCGGCCTTGATGAACGAACGCACCGTGCGGGCGATGTTGAACGCGCCGCCCCAGCCGGTATCGATATCGACCAGCAGCGGCAGGCCAGTTGCATCGGTGATGCGGCGGGCGTCGGTCAGGACGTCGTCCATGGTGCTGATGCCGAGGTCGGGGATGCCGAGCGAATTGGCTGCGACGCCGCCGCCCGACAGATACACTGCCTTGAAGCCGACGGCTTCGGCCATCTTCGCCGCGTAGGCGGTGATGGCGCCGACGACTTGCAACGGCTGCCCTTCTGCGACCGCCGTGCGGAATTTCGCGCCGGCGCTGACTGGTTGTTTTGCTGCGCTCACGTGTGTCTCCTGGTGAAGTTGGGAGGCTTTAGTGCAAGGAATGGGCCAGCGTGGGCACGCGAGGCTAAGTCCTTGATTACCTGCGGGTTTGCTGGATGGGTCAATGATGGTTTGGTTTCATAAGTGGAGTTATTGATTTCACAAATGAAATCACGAGTTCATAATGGCGCATCTTCAGTCCGACGTGCTAGCGCCGCCCATCCGCATGAACCGACCTCCTAAACCAGGCTCCCGGCCCCGCGTCTGGGCCATCGGCATCAGTAAACTGCGCGACCTGTTTCGCGATATCGCGGACGAATACGATACCCGCGCCGATCTGCGGCTGGTGTCGCGTGGGTACGAGGATGCGGTCAACGAGATCGCTGTGGCGGGCAAGAACCGCCCGGACATCGTGGTCGCGGCCGGCTCCAACGGCACCTATCTGAAAGCGCGGATCGACGTGCCCGTGGTGCTGGTCACGCCAACCGGTTTCGATGTGATGCATGCGCTGGCGCGTGCGCGGCGCGACGCCTCGTCGGTGGCGCTCGTGACCTATGGCGACACGCCTGCCGAAGTGCGCCGCTTCGTGGCGGCCTACGGCATCGATGTGGTGTTCGCGGCGTATCAGTCGGCGCAGGACGCGGAGGCGTGCGTACTCGATCTGCGCGATCGCGGCGTGAAGACGATAGTGGGCCCCGGGCTCGTGACCGATCTGGCGGCGCGGGCCGGCATGGAATCCGTGTTTCTCTATTCACGCGCCTCGGTGCGCGCTGCGTTCGATACCGCGCTCGAAGTCGCTCAGGCCACCTGGGGCGAAGCGGTGCGGCGGCACCGTCTGGAAAACGTGTTGCAGCACTTGCGCGACGGTGTCGTGGCACTCGATGCGCAAGGCCGCGTCGAAGCCATCAACCAGCGTCTTGCGCTCGTGCTCGGCATCGAGCCCGCTGCTGCGGTGGGCCGCCCGTTGCTGGAACTCGCGCCGGATCTGGTCGACGCCGTACCCGATGCTGAGGGCGAGTCGCTCGAGACCGTGCGCGGCATCAGCTACGTCGTGCATCGGGGGCCGCTGGTCGACGACGGCGTGACGACCGGTACCGTGCTGACGTTTCAGGAGTCGCGCGCGGTGGAGCGGCTCGATCGCACGCTGCGTTCGCGGCAGCGCGCGCAGCAGTTTGTGGCGCGCTACCGGCTCGACGATCTGGTGGGGGCGTGTCCGGCGATCGAACGGGTCCGGCAACTCGTGCAGCGCTATGCGAAGTCGGACGCCACGGTGCTGATTCGCGGCGAGAGCGGAACCGGTAAGGAAATGGTCGCGCAGAGCCTGCATCATCTGAGCGCGCGGCACGACTTTCCGTTTGTCGCGCTCAACTGCGGCGCGTTTCCAGAGGCGTTGCTCGAGAGCGAATTGTTCGGTTATGAGGAGGGGGCGTTCACCGGTGCACGGCGCGGGGGCAAGGCGGGGCTCATCGAAGCAGCGCACCGTGGCACGCTGTTTCTCGATGAAATCGGCGAAATGCCGCTACCGTTGCAAAGCCGCTTGCTGCGGGTGCTGCAGGAGCGCGAAGTGGTGCGGCTCGGCTCGACGGAGCCGACGCGGATCGACGTGCGGATCGTGGCGGCGACCCATCGCGCCTTGACGGCCGCCGTGGAGGCCGGCGAATTCCGCACTGACCTCTACTACCGGTTGAACATTCTGAACATCGGCTTGCCGCCGTTGCGCGAACGGCTTTCGGACATCCTGCCGCTCGCGGCTGAATTGTTATCTCAGGCGGCGCGTCGTGAACCGCGTCTTGCTGCGCGCATTCGTACCACGCGCGATGCGCTTAGCGCGCTTGCGGATATTAGCGAGTCGCTGAGCCGTCATGCGTGGCCGGGTAATGTGCGGGAACTGCAGAACGTGATCGAGCGGATCACAGTGGAGCTGGCGGACTCGGACGACGCGGCGTTGACGACCGAGGTATTGCAGTCGATTGCACCCGAACTGTTCGAGCGGCCCGAAGGGGCAGCGGACGATGCGGCGTTGACGCTGCGTCAGCGCAGCCGCCGGGTGGAGGTCGATGAAATTCGCGCAGTGCTGGCGGCGTTCAATGGCGACCGTGATCAGGCTTGCGAGGCACTCGGCATTAGCAAGACGACGCTGTGGCGGAAATTGAGTGCGGCAGGGTGAGGCGTGGCGTTAGCTGCGGCTTCGCAGACGCGGAGCATGAGAAAGGCAAGCTTCGCTCCCGCAGAAGCCCACCGTTGATCAGTTAAGCGTAATAATTTGCCTACTTCCCCTCAACCGTGCGCAGCACCTGCGCAACCCGCCCATGCTCGTGCAGGATCTCGGGGCTCGAGTGCAATAACGGTTGGTAACGTGGCAGAAAAGCATTCTCAGGCAGGGCGGACGAAAACAGGATCGTCACTGCTTCGGCTGCGCTGATCCGGTCCACCGCAGTGGCCTTCTTGTCGTCGAGGGTTTCGTCGACGTTGGCGATCACCGTCGAGAGCGGCGTGATCCAGCGGAATCCGGAGCCGTTGATCAGCACTTGCAGGAACGCCGCCGGCGTCACCGGGCCGAATTCCTTTTCATAGGCAGCGCGTTCATGATCGAGAATCGCTTTGTGCAAGGTCAGCAGCGGCCGGCGAACTTCGGCCAGGAATTGAATGGCTTGCTCTTCGGTCATGGTCCAACTCCTGGTGGGTGGGTACAAGGGCATCCTAACAAAATTGCCTCATAGGCACAGCGTGACACGTTAGCGGCAAAGCTTTTAATGCGAAGCTACAATTTATTCGCCCCGCACCATTAGGCTGGCGCATCATGACTGCGGCATTCGTCCTTTGCTCGAACCGGGTGACAGCATCACCCCGCATTAGACCGGCCTGCTGAATAAATTCGGCGAAGCCAGGTAGTTTAGTTCGACGTCGTTGTACAAACCGCTCAAATAAACAATAACCCGCAATTGGAGTTCCCATGACAACGCTCAACATTAACGGTCAGACGCACACCGTCGATGCACCGCCCGACATGCCCTTGCTGTGGGTCTTGCGCGACCTGGTGGGTCTGACAGGCACGAAGTTCGGCTGCGGCATTGCACAGTGCGGCGCCTGCACCGTGCATCTGGATGGGGCAGCAGTGCGCTCGTGCGTCTTGCCGGTGGCGGCCGTCGGCGACAAGAAGATCACCACCATCGAAGCGGTGGGCGAGACCCCCGCCGGCAAGAAGGTGCAGCAAGCCTGGCGGCAGATCGACGTGGTGCAGTGCGGATACTGTCAGTCCGGACAGGTCATGTCCGCGGCCTCGCTGCTCTCGCAGAACCCCAATCCTACCGATGCGGATATCGATGCCGCCATGGCTGGCAACATTTGCCGCTGTGGCACCTATAACCGCATTCGCGCGGCGATCAAGCAAGCGGCAAAGGAGGCCTGACATGTCGCAAGGATTGATCGACGCGCAAAATGGCGCCGGGCCAGATGCCGCTCAGGACATCAACCTGGCCGCGGGTAGTCCGCGCTTTTCACGCCGCACGTTTCTGAAGTTCAGCGCCACGGTGGGTGTTGCCGCGGGCGGCGGCCTGCTGCTCGGCTTCAGCCTGCCGGCCGTAAGCCAAGGCCAGGAACAGGAGCAAAGCCCGGCCGGCAAATCGGTGATCGGCGGGGACGCGAGCGAACCCGGCCCGGCTGGTGTGTTCGCGCCAAATGCGTTCATCCAGATCGATAACACGGGCAAGGTCACGCTGGTGATCCCGAAGGTCGAAATGGGTCAGGGCATCTATACGTCGATCCCGATGCTGATTGCCGAGGAACTGGAAGTGTCGCTCGATACGGTCACGCTCGACCACGCGCCGCCCAACGAGCAACTGTTCAAGGATCCGCTGCTCGGCGGTCAGCTGACTGGCGGCTCGACTTCGATCCGTTACGCATGGGATCCGATGCGGCAGGCCGGGGCGACGGCCCGCGTACTGCTCATCAGCGCGGCGGCGCAGCAATGGCAGGTCGATCCAGCAAGCTGCCACGCGCAGGCTGGGCAGGTCGTCCACGCGGCCAGCAATCGCAGCATCGGCTACGGCCAACTGGTCGACGCCGCCGCGAAGTTGCCGGTGCCGCAGAATGTGCCGCTCAAGGACCCGAAGGACTTCAAGATCATCGGCACGTCGGTCAAGCGACTCGATTCGCCGGAGAAGGTGGATGGCACGGCCGTATTCGGCCTCGACGTGAGGGTCCCGGACATGGTTTACGCGGCGATTGCGACAAGCCCGGTGTTCGGCGGCACGCTCAGCAGCGTCGACGACACCAGCGCCAGGAAGATTCCCGGCGTGCGCCAGGTCGTCAAGGCGGACAATGCAGTGGCCGTAATCGGCGACCACACGTGGGCCGCCAAGCGCGGCCTCGCGGCGCTTGCGATCACCTGGAACGAAGGCGCGGGCGCGAATCTTTCGATGAAGCAGATCGTCGACGATCTCGCCTCCGCGGCGGACCATGGCACGGGTGCCGTGGCGCGCAAGGACGGCGATGTGACGAAGGGCTTCTCGGATGCCAAGACGCGCGTCGACGCGGTGTATCAGCAGCCATTCCTCGCCCACGCGACCATGGAGCCGGTCAACTGCACGGTGCATGTACGCCCCGACGGTTGCGATATCTGGCTCGGGACCCAGGTGCCGACGCGCATCGTCGACACCGCCGTGCAAATCACCGGCCTGCCGGCTGAGAAGATCACCGTGCACAACCATCTGCTCGGCGGCGGTTTTGGGCGCAGGCTGGAGTTCGATATGGCGACCCAGGCGCTGAAAATCGGCAAGCAGTTGGGCACGCCGGTCAAGGTGGTCTGGACGCGCGAAGAAGATATCCAGCACGACATGTACCGGCCGTACTACTACGACAAGATCTCCGCCGGGCTCGACGCAAACGGCAAACCGATTGCGTGGCAGCACCGCATTGTCGGTTCGTCGATCATGGCACGCTTTGCACCGCCGGCCTTCCAGCATGGAATCGACCCCGACGCCGTGGAAGTTGCCACTGACCTCCCGTACGACCTGCCGAACCAGCTCATCGATTACGTACGTCAGGAACCGCGCACGGTGCCGACCGCGTTCTGGCGCGGCGTCGGTCCGACGCGCAGCACCTTCGTGGTAGAGAGTTTCATTGACGAACTGGCCGCGCAAGCCAAGGTGGACCCGGTGAAATATCGACGCGATCTGCTCGGCAAGACGCCGCGCGCGCTGAACGTGCTCGACACCGCGACCCAGGCAGCCGGCTGGGGCAGCACCGTGCCGAAGGGTCAGGGGCGCGGCGTCTCGGTCATGCATGCGTTCGGCAGTTTCTTTGCAATGGTGGTGGACCTGATGGTCGATCAGGGCGAGGTGACGGTGAACCGCGTGGTATGCGCCGTCGATTGCGGCATGACCGTCAATCCGAACACCATCGAGGCGCAGGTGCAGGGCGGCATCATCTTCGGCATCACGGCGGCGCTTTACAGCGAGATCACCATCAAGGACGGTCGCGTCGAGCAGAACAACTTCACTGATTACCGGATGCTGCGGATCGACCAGACGCCGCCGATCGAGGTGCATATCGTGAAGAGCACGGAGGCGCCTGGTGGGATCGGCGAGCCGGGCACGGCGGCGCTAGCGCCGGCTCTGACGAACGCGATCTACGCCGCGACCGGCAAACGCCTTCGGCGGTTGCCGGTCGGCAGCCAATTGCAAACCGCCTGACCGGAGACCGATCATGATCAAGACACTGAAGGTGTTCGGCACGGCGCTCGGTTACACGCTGAGCATGGCGTTGCCGGTTGCGCTGCAGTCCGCCGCGCAGGCTGCGGACGATGCATTGGTGCAGCGCGGCGCGTATGTGGCGAAGCTCGGCGATTGCGTGGCATGCCACTCTGCGCCCAAGGGCAAGCCCTTCGCGGGCGGTCTGCCGATGACGACGCCAATGGGCAAGATCTACACCACCAACATCACGCCGGATCCCGACACCGGGATTGGGCGTTATACGGAGGAAGACTTTGCACGGGCGTTGCGCGAGGGCGTGGCAAAGGATGGGCACAACCTTTATCCGGCGATGCCGTATCCGTCGTACGCGAAGGTCAACGACGACGATGTGAAAGCGATGTACGCGTTCTTCATGAAGGGCGTGGCGCCGGTGCAGCAGGCCAATCGGCCGTCCGACATTCCCTGGCCGCTCAACATGCGCTGGCCGTTGGCGCTGTGGAACGCGGTGTTCCTGGAGAAAGGCGTCTATCAGGACAAACCGGGCAAGGACGTGGCCTGGAACCGCGGCGCTTACCTCATCCAGGGGCTCGGGCACTGCGGCTCGTGCCACACGCCGCGCGGCATCGCGTTCCAGGAAAAAGCGCTGGATGAAAGCGGCAGCGCGTATCTGACCGGTGGTGTGCTCGACGGCTGGTTTGCCGCCAACCTGACCGGCGAGCACAACGTTGGCCTTGGGCGCTGGTCGGAAGCGGATCTGGCGGCGTTCCTGAAGACCGGCGCGAATGCGCACGCGTCGGCGTTCGGCTCGATGACCAGCGTGATCAACAACAGCACGCAGGCCACGAACGACACGGATATCGCCGCAATGACGAGCTATCTGAAGTCGCTGCCGGCCGCGGGTGGCACGGGCGCGCCGCCGTATTCGTATGATGCGCAGGCTACTAAGGTGTCGCTGATGCGTCCGGCGAACGATGCCGGCGCGCGTGTCTATACGGAGTACTGCATGCATTGTCACGGGGTGGATGGCCGGGGCTTTGCGCCGATGTTGGCGCCGCTAGCGGGCAACCCGAATGTGCTGGAGCACGATGCGTCGTCGCTGATAAACGTCACGTTGAATGGCACCGACGATCTGGTGATTCAGGGCATTCCTGCGCCGTACCCCATGCCGAAATACGCGCCTGTATTGAACGACAAGCAGATCGCCGATGTCCTGACGTTCGTTCGCGCAGGGTGGAATAACGGCGCGCCGGCGGTGACGGTGGACGCGGTGGCGAAGCTGAGGAAATCGACGCAAGCGGCGCGGTAGGGGCTCACCGACGCTGTCCCACCTTCTGCCGCTTCTCCAGCGCACGCGCGTACCAGGTGAGGGGGAAACACATCGCGAAGTAGATCAGCGCTACCATCCCATAGATCGGAAACGGCCGGAACGCTGCGTTGGTAATCATCGTTCCGGTCTTGGTCAACTCGGTGAAGCCGATAATCGACGTCAGCGCCGTGCTTTTCACGACCTGCACCAGAAACCCGACAGTCGGCGCAACGGCGATTTTCTTGGCTTGAGGCCACACGATATAGCGCAATTGCTGGCCGAACGTCATGCCGAGACTCGCACCCGCTGCCCACTGTCCACGCGGCACCGCCTCCACGCAACCACGCCAGATATCGACGAGATAGGCACTCGTGTACAGCGTCAATGTGACGATCGCCGCAGTCCACGGCGATACGTCCACCCCTAACAACGGCAACCCGAAGAAAGCCAGAAATAGTTGCATTAGCAACGGCGTGCCCTGGAACAGTTCCACGTACACCGACACCAGGCGCCGCAACCACGGCAGCGGCGAGACGCGCATCGCGAGAAGCACAAACCCCACCAGACTGCCGCACACGAATGCGATCAACGACAGCAGTACTGTCCAGCGCGCGGCGAGCAACAGATTGCGGGCGATATCCCACAGCGTGAATTCGACCATGATCAGCGCTCCGTGGTAATGGTACGGGCGCCACGCCACGCGAGCAGGAGCCGCCAGCCGCGCGGCTCGTCAGGCCGGTGTGGCATGCGGCCCGCGAACAGTCCACGCCCCAGCCAGTTGAGCAATTGTCTCAACACAATTGAGAGCGCCAGATAGGTCACGGTGATGATCACGTAGCTTTCGAACGAGCGGAAGTTGCGCGACTGGATGAAGTTCGCCGCATACGTCAGGTCCGGCACGGAGATCTGCGAGACGACAGCCGAGCCGAGCATCACGATCAGTACCTGGCTCAGCAGCGAAGGAAACACGTTCGCCAGCGCCTGTGGCAACACGACATAGCGGAACACCTGCCGTCCGTGCAGGCCGAGTGCCTGCGCCGCCTGGACCTGGCCACGTGAAATCGACTCGATGCCGGCGCGCACGATCTCGATCGCGTACGCGCCGAGATTGACCGTCATCGCCAGAATCGCGGCCTGCACCTCGTCGATACGAATGCCGAGGCTAGGCAAGCCGAAGAACACGAAGAACAACTGCACAATGAACGGCGTGTTGCGGATCAATTCAACATACGCCGCGATCACCGTACGCGCCCAGCGCGGTCCGGCCACGGCGACACTGGCGCCGCCAATGCCTACGAGTCCGCCCAGCACGGTGGACACCGCAGTAAGCCCCAAGGTGACGGCGGTGCCGCGTGCAAGCATGCCGGCATAGATGCCGAAGCCGCTAAAATCGAACGCATAACTCATGACATGCCGCCCATCGTGAATCAGACTCCATCCGGTCAACCCGGTTGATCCGGGCGAAAAGGTTATAGATCGGTCGGCAGCGGTGCACGCAGCCATTTCACCGAAATCGCGTTCATCGTGCCGTCCTTGCGGGCGCGGGCAATCGTTTCGTCGATTTTCTGCTTCAGGCGCGGCTCGTTTTTGTTCAGGCCGACGTGATCGGGAGAGCTGAACAGCGCAAACTTCTGCTCGGGATCGTTCGCGGGATGACGCGCGAGGATCGTCGCTCCGACGTCGTTGCCGACCACCATCAACTGTACCTGACCAGAAAGAAACGCCGAAATTGCGCCATTGGGATCGTCGAATCTTTTGATGGTGGCGGTTGGCGGAGCGATCCTGGTGACGCTCAGATCTTCCAGCGTGCCACGCGCCACCGAAATCGTCTTGCCGGCGAGGTCGCCCGCGTTCTTCACGGGTAAACTCTTTGGACCAAAGACCGCTAGATAGTACGGCGCGTACGGCTGCGAAAACTCGATGACCTTCTCGCGTTCGGGCGTCTCCCCGACTGAAAGCAGCATGTCGGCCTTGTGGTCGGCGAGGTAGGCCATACGGTTGTCGCCCGTCACCTGAACCAGTTCGACCTTCGCGTTCAGTGCCTTGCCGATCAGGTTGGCGACGTCGATGTCATAACCTTCCGGCTTCATATCGGGGCCAATGGAGCCGAACGGCGGGTAGTCTTCGAAGACGCCAATCCGCACGACACCGGACTTGGCGATCGTATCCAGTGCATCAGCGTGGGCGGCTGGCGCCACGACAGCGGACACCACGGCGATGCCCGCGAGCGCCCACCGGGCGGCAGCCGTCGCCAAGACACGCCGGACACGCCGGACACGCAGAGTCAGTGAGTCAGGAGTGGTCATGGTCATTCCTCTGTTGAAAACGTGGGCTCGGATGAAGCTATCAATGCGTGACAAACTCAGCGTGCGACGCACTTCAATGCGAAACACTAGCCGCGATCAACTTGCACGCGTGAGGCGGCGCGAGCCATGCCCTGCGAACGCGCTGCGGGTGGATGCACTCTAGGTTTGCCAAAATCACCCAACAAACGAAATCTCTGCATGGACGCCATGACGTAAGCTCATGCGGTCTGCGGTCTGCGGTCTGCGGCCGGCGGCCGGCGGCCGGCGTTTGCGGGCCGGATGCCCTGGAGCGGGCCCCAATCGCCGAGGGTGCGCGAGGAGCGGGTTTACGTCCAGAGCGCGACGCGCGTGGGCCGTAACGCGAGGTATGAGGAAAGCACGATGTGATGCGATTGGCGCTTCGCTTGCCCTGTTAGGGGGCATCGGAAGGTTGAAACGCGTGATCATAGGACGGGTCAAGCTTCGCAGCGTGAGTGGAACGCATGCAGAGGGCATCGGAAGGTTGAAACAGGTGAACGCAGGACGGTTCGCGCTTCGTAGCATGAGTGGAACGCATGCGACTCGGGAGCGTGAAGAGCCGCGAAGTTTTTTGATCGCTTATGCTGAGGGGCTCACTGGGGGTGGGCAGTCTGCCGGCTGCATCCCCAAGCAATGCATTTTTCTGATACCCGGACCGCGCCCATGCGACGACTTCCCCCGCTCAACGCGCTGCAGATCTTCGAGACAGTTGCGCGGCACCGCAGTTTCACGCGTGCGGCCGACCATCTCTGCCTGACGCAAGGCGCGGTCAGCCGGCAGATTCTCGCGCTTGAGGACTACTACAAGTTTCCGCTCTTCAAACGCCAGGCCAAGGGGCTCACGCTTACGGCGGAAGGCGAGTTGCTGTTGCCGGCGGTGAAGGAGAGCTTCGCGCGGATCGAGGAGATCTCGCTGCGCCTCACACGCCAGCGTACCGATCTGGCATTGAAGGTACCGACTTGCGTGATGCGCTGGATGCTGCCCAAAATCATGCAGTTTCAGGCCGAGTATCCGGACCTGCACGTACAGATCACCACCACCTGGCAGCATGATGTCGACTTCCAGGTCGAGCCGTTTGACGCCGCGATCATCTATGGCTCATCGCCGGGCGCCGACGTGCAGGCGGTGCCGCTCTTTGAAGAGCGTCTGACGCCGGTCTGCGCGCCGGAGTTGCTCAACGACAAGCCGCTCGATAGCGTTGCCGACCTTGCGCGCCACACCCTGCTGCATCCGACTCGCGACCACCGCGACTGGAGGATGTGGCTCGATCACGTGGAGGCACGCCATATCGACGCCAGTCACGGCCCGAGCTTCGACACGCTCGACCTGGCGACGAACGCGGCCCTACAGGGGTTTGGCGTCGCGATCAGCGATCTTGCGCTGATCGACGAGGACGTGGCGGCCAAGCGGCTGGTCAGACCGTTCGATACCGTGTTGATGACGGGGTGGCGCTATTACTTCGTCTATCCGGAATGCGTCGCGCATCAACAGAAGGTCAACCTGTTCCGCGAGTGGATTACGGAGCATTGGACCGAGTGAAGGTGAGGGTGGCGCCACAGAGTGGCGCGACCCTATGGCGACAGCGCATCGCGCAAAAACATTGAGCCGGCTCGCAGTGCGAACTTACGGCGCAAACGACAGAAACAGATACGCCGCGAACAGCGACAGGTGCACGGCTCCCTGCAGGATCGTCGTGCGTCCCGAACTCAATGTGAGGGTGCCGACTATCAACGTTAGCAACAGCATGACCATTTCCTTGCCGTCGATGCCGAGCACGAGCGGCTGACCGGTCCACAGGAACACGCAGGCCACAGTAGGAATGGTCAGGCCGATACTGGCGAGTGCCGAACCGAGCGCCAGATTCAAGCTGTTCTGCAAGCGATCGGCACGCGCCGCCCGGATCGCCGCGAGTCCCTCGGGCAACAAAACCAGCGCCGCGATCACAATGCCCACCACCGCAGGCGGCGCGCCGATATTTTTCACGGCCGTCTCCACAGTCGGCGAGAGCAGTTTGGCGAGCAGTACCACGGCTACCAGACACACCAGCAGCAACGAGGCGCTTAGCAGGGCCTGCGCGACGCTCGGCGGTTCGGCGTGCACGCTTTCATCGGGCGTGGCGGCGAGAAAATAGTCACGATGCCGCACCGTCTGCACGAACACAAACACGCCGTACAGCACCAGCGACGAGATCCCCGCAAACGCCAGTTGCGACGATGACAGCAACGGACCCTCACGGGTGGTGGTGAAATTCGGCATGACCAGCGTCAACACCGACAAAGAGGCGAGCACGGCGAGCGTCGCGGCGGCGCCGCGCGCCTGGAAGTCCTGTTCGCGATGGCGGATACCGCCCACCAGCAGACAAATGCCGACGATGCCGTTACACACGATCATCACCGCGGCGAACACGGTATCGCGCGCAAGGCCGGCTTTCTCCGGACCGGACGTGAGCATCACCGAAACGATCAGCGCGACCTCGATCACTGTGACGGCCACCGCCAGCACCAGCGTGCCGAACGGTTCGCCGACCCGGTGTGCGACCACTTCTGCGTGATGCACGGCGGCGAACACGGCGCCGGCGAGCGCCACGCCGACCAGCGCCAGCAGCAAACCATAGCCAGGCAGTGCATAGGTGGCGCCCAGAATGATCCAGGCGGCGATGGGCATTCCAATGGTCCAGCGAGGTAGCGCAGGCGATGTTGTCGTCATCCAGTCGTTCCTTTTTTAGTGCTTATGGCATGAAGGCGGGGCGTGCCGGCGCTAGAGAAAGTCCGGCTGAATCACTTGGACAAGCGCGTCTCCGTTGCAGCCTGAGCGGCGACGCAACTTGATGCAGTGACTCAGGAATACGCACTAATACATTAAACTATAACGAATATGTGTCGAAAACGAACGCGAGTTTTTAAGGAGCATTCCAAACCCGTGCCGGGTTCGGCGTTGGCGGAGAAACGGGGATGAGGTATACCGGTGAACGGCAGCGCTGCGATGACCGACAGACCAATGGTGCGCGCTCGCGGCATGCAGGCCGTGGAGTGAGCCCGCTTAAGAGC
>Ga0208322_1000108_pt1 | contig 13402 bp, 11 predicted proteins | sample June2015DPH_8_10_2_FD_184697 | JGI IMG/M metagenome (GOLD analysis project Ga0208322, IMG submission 184697) | Peatland microbial communities from SPRUCE experiment site at the Marcell Experimental Forest, Minnesota, USA - June2015DPH_8_10... | ecosystem: Environmental > Terrestrial > Soil >...
AGTGCCTGGTCAACGCTTATCTGACCCGCAAGGGCGCCTGCAATCTGCTGCCCGATAAGGGTTCCGAACGACTGGAACTCCGGAATGCCCACGTATTGCACACCGCTGTACGGAACTTTCTTCAGGGTCGAGTCGTTTGGATTAGCAGTGTCGATCGCGTTCAGCACAAACTCGCTGAACGGTGCAGCCTGCTTGTATTCAGGGCGTGCGTAGGTCGATTGACGCGTGCCCGGCGGCAACGATGCCCAACCGATATCATTGCCTACCAGGGTGATGTATTCCTTGGAGGTCGACCATTCGATGAACCGCTTGGCCGCGTCCTGCGAATTCGACGACTTCGGAACGGCAAAAGACCACGACCATAGCCAGTGCGCGCCCTTCGGCGTAAGTTGCGTCGGCGCTGCGGCGAACCCTACCTTGTCTGCGACGGACGATTCGGTCTTGTTGTAAAGAATCCCGGCAGCGGACGTTGCATCCACCCAGATTGCGCACTTGCCGCTTGTCATGAGCGACAGGTTTTCGTTGAAGCCGCCGCGAATAAATCCTTGCAGTAGAAGGTCATCGAGCTTTCGGCGTTGAACGGCAAGGCGTATAGCGTCCCATGGTACGACAGCCCGTCGCGAACCGATTTGAGCACATCGTTCGAGATCGTAGCTGGCGGGCAGTCCGGTGACCGGAACGAGCCATCCGCGCTTGCCCCACAGTGGTGCTTCATAGGTCCCGATGGCCGCGACGTCGAATTGACCGCCGTTCGTCGTGATATCCGTGGTCAGGCGCTGCCGAAGCACGTTTTCTTCGAGCACGATCCATTTCAACTGGATATCGGGGTTGGCCTTCTCGAACACGGGAGAAAGCTTTTTCATTTCAATCAGATCGTTGTTATTCGGTACAGCGATCGTGACGGTGGTGGCATAGGCCACGCCACCGATGCCCAGTCCAATTCCTGCAACAATAGATACGGCAAGACGGCGCCGCAAGGCGTCGCGGCGTAACGAAACCACATCAGAACGGCAGATCATTTTTGTGTCCTAATCATCGTGGATTATGTACAGTCCTTTGCTGCCTCCATTTGCTCTCAGGTTTTTTCGCTCGTGCTTATGTCGTCAATAGCAGTCGCTGGCCAGCCCGATCTGACCGTGTCGGGATCTAGATAATCGTGTAACCACCGTCGATCATCAGGTTTGCCCCGTTGACCATCGCGGCTTCCCTGCTTGCCAGGTACATGATTGCAGCGGCGATCTCGGCGGGCTTGGCGAAGCGCCGGGTAGGGATGGCGGCTCTCGCACGTTCTCCTTTTTCTCCCGCCCATCCGCTCAGCCCGAGCTCCGTTTCAACCACGGTCGGCGAAATCGCATTGACCGTCACGCCTCGCGGCCCCCATTCGAGCGCCATGCAATTGGTCATGCCGATGATCCCGGCTTTGCTTGCACAATAGGCGACATGCCCTTCGATGCCGATGACGGCAGCCTGGGAGGCGAGGTTGATGATCCTTCCCTGCCCACGTGCGAGCATGCCGGGCGCGAATGCCCGCGCGACGAGAAATGCACCCCGCAGATTGACCGCCATCGTTTTGTCCCACGTTTCAAGCGGGAAATTCTCAGCCGGTGCTAGCGGGCCGATGCCCGCGTTGTTGACCAGAATGTCGAAGTGACCGAACAAGGCAAGAATCTCGTTAGCTGCGGCCGTGACGGATGCAGCGTCGCTGATGTCGGCGACCCAACCCCTATGCGCCGCACCGAGGCTCGAAGCCACATCTGCGATGGACTCGGAACGATCCAGCAGGGCGAGGGTAGCGCCGGCTGCCGCGAATTGCTCTGCGGCCTGGCGGCCTATGCCGGCTGCCGCGCCCGTTATCACTACAACTGCGCTGCTAAAATCATATGAAGCGTTGGGCTGAAAGGACATGATTTCCTCCTGGTTTGTGTGGGACTATCGCGGCGTTTCGTTGAGTCACGTCACTCGCGACAAGCGGCCGCGTAATGCTCGATGACCTCGCGGACCTTGCTCTGCACGATGCTCACCGGCGAGCCGTCGATACCGCCGCGCCGCAGTGCCCAGTACTGGGCCGGTAGGTAACGGCTCAGGAGGTTTTCTGGAATCGTTGTGCCGGCGAGGTTTCGCAACAACCTTTGCGCTGCTGCATCGACCTCCGGATCAGCCCAGTAGTACCGCACCCGGTCGCTGTAGCTGTAGGTGCGAAGCAGACGTCTTTGGGCTTCGTCGCCGTGGTAATACTTGTCCCAGTTGGCAGGCTTGCGCAGCATCGCGGCTTCCACGACTGCTCGCAGGTCGGCGCGCTTGGCCGCTGGCAGCAACTCCGCCTCGATGTCCGCCAGCGCGTAGAGGGCCTCGCGCAACGCGAAGGTGACCCCGGGTCCCACTTTCAGAATCGCGAAGCCGTCTCGCACGAGCGCCCGCAGGGATTCGGGTGTTTGATAGTCGGTCGAGTGAGCTTCGAACACCATACCCGGCAGTTGTGTCAGCACTTGCGACAACCCGGTGGCAAGCGCCGGCTGGTAGTCGATCACTTTCGTGTGATCGAATTCGACGCCGGGCTGCACGACCAGCGCAATGACACGGTCCCACACGGCGTCGAGGTTCCGTGCGCGCCAGGCGTCACGATGCACAGCAACCGTCTCCAGCGCCGCGTGCTGGCGGGTGACGTCGACTGTATTCAGCGTCTCGCTTGCACCTCCGGGCACGGGCACTTCCGTGCCGATCACATAGACCGGGCGGCTTTTGAGCCCAGTGCGAGCGGCAGCGCCTTCAGCGACGGCGCATAAGCGTGCCGCGCGTTGCGCCACGACGCTGTCCGACAGGCGCTCTGGATCGTCACCGCAGGCCATGCTGGTGTCCAGATGGATCTTGGTGAAGCCAGCGCACACATAGGCATCGATGAGCGCTTCCGCACGCTGCATCGCCTCTTCCGCGGGAAAACTGCGCCACGCGTTCGGCCCGAGATGATCGCCGCCGAGAATCAGGTGATCGCGCGGCAACCCAATCCGCTCCGCAATCAGGTGAGCGAAGCGGACGAAGTCCGCCGGTTTCATGCCGGTGTAGCCGCCGTATTGATCCACCTGATTCGAGGTCGATTCGACCAGCAACGGCGTACCGTCGTCGACGGCCTGTTGCATCGCTGCGCCAAGCACCCAGGGATGCGCCGAGCAGATCGAATAGATTCCCTTCAGGGAATTCGCCGCACTGTGGCCGTTGGAGAGGCGCGCAACCACGTTAGTCATGATGAGACTCCGCTTTCGCGATGAACGCATCGAGTTCGTCGAATGTCGCGGTGCCTTCCATCGGGCCACGGAAGCTGACCGCACGGGCGCCACTCGCGCAGGCATAGCGCAACGCCGCAGGGACGCTCATGTCCTGAGCCCGGCAGGCGATGTAGGTCGCGCCGAAACAGTCGCCTGCGCCGGTGGGATCGACTTCTTCGACCTGGAGCGCAGGCGCATGTAACTCATCGGCGCCGGTGTAGAAGCTGCAACCGTCCTTGCCGCGCTTGACCACAACTTCGCGAATGCCACGCTGCAGGAGTTCCTCGATGGCGGCGCGCTCGGAACTGGCGGTTGCCAGCAACGTCACCTCATGACCGCTCGGCAGAAAAACGTCCGTATAGTCGAGAATGAAATCCAGCGCCTCGCGCATCTCCGGAATACGCAGCATTTCCTTGCGGATATTTGGATCGAAGCTGACCGTACCGCCATGCCCCTTCACGGTCTCGATGACTTTCTTCATGGCCTCGATGATGCGAAACGAGAACAGCGACGAGCCCATCACGTGGAAGTGGCGGCAGTCTTTCAGCAGGTCCTCGCGGATATTGGCCACTGAGAGGTGGGCTGAGGCGCTATTGGTGATGTTGAAAATGAAGTCGCGCTCGCCGTCCTCGCGATAAGTGACGAAGGCACTGCCGGTCGTCTGCCCCTTGATGACGGCGATACCCGACACATCGACGCCATCCGCGCGCAAGCGCTCGACGTTGAGCATGCCGAAGTCGTCATCGCCGACGCAGCCGATCATCGCGCAGCGGCTGCCGAGAAGGGCCACCTGGTCGATGAAAATGGCCGGTGCGCCGCTGGCATAAGGGCCGATCAGCGTACCTGGTTTGCGGAATGACTGGCCGCGTTCGGTCGCCATGATTTCGACGAGGATCTCGCCCATCGTCAGGATGTAGCCGGGCTTGCCGGTGCTATGCGATTCAGGATTAGGCATGGCGCTTCTTCGTTTGAACAGGATCGGTGTTGCCGCGCAGCGCTTTGTGCTTCATGGTGTCTCTTCCTCTTATGGATGGTTAGCGCGCGGATTGCCGGAATTCGAGAATTCCGTTTTCCCGTCTGTGTAGTTCAAAGTGCTTGCGCGGAAACAGGTCCATCGTGGGCGGATCGATGCCGTCGTCGATCACCAGTCCGCCGATATCGGCGAGGTTGCAAAACACGTGACCGTCGTCGCGCTCGGGCAGTTGCGGCTGATACGCGACGATGATGGTGCGGGCGGCGGTCTGGGTAGCGGCATGAAACACCCTGGCTAGGCTCGAGTCGGCGCATAGCAGGTTGCCGTCGCGGTCGAGACCTGACGCCTCGAGAATGCAGAGATCAAGCGAGCGTGCCGTGACGGAGCGCTCCGCATCGGGCCCGGTCAGGGCGGTGGCTTCGTGGATGAGATGGCCGCCGGTCAATTGCAGCTCGCAGTGCACGAAACGCTGAGCGGTTTGAGCCATCGCGATGTCGTTCAACAGCAGCGACAGGTTCGAGCGATCCGAAAGCAGCGGCAGCACCTTGTGGACGATTTCGCCGGCACCGAGCATCAGCGACTCGTGGTCGTCCACGGATTCCGCAGCGAACCGGGCAATCGCCATTTCTGCCGCCTTGCGTGTGGCGCCGTCCGGCAGCGGCATCAGGATGCTCTCGCCGGGGCGTTGCGCCAGATACCGCGCCTTGCCGAACGAGCGCACCAGATAGCGCTGCTGTTCGAGGTAAGTCAGGTCGGTACGGATGGTCACGCTCGAAACGTCGAAGGCCTGGCTGAGTTCCTCGACCGAGACTTCGCCGCGCTTGCGGACCATCTCGACGATCTGCAGGCGTCGCTTCAGTGAACTCTTGTTAGCCAGCATGTCTTCGCTCTTCGAAAGAAAGCACTTTTGTTTCGAAAGAGTTTAGTTTCGAGTCGAAAGTGAGTCAAAGGAAAGCGTGACTGCGGGGGCTGTGGTTTTCCCTGGATCGAAGCGACAGGTTTCGAGGCGCTCCTTACAGCTCGTAGCTTTCGTGTTCGCCCTTGAGCGCCTGTTCGATCAGCTTGCGGTTCATGCTCGGCGACAGCAGTTCGACGAGCGTATACACGTAGCTGCGCAGGTAAGCACCGTGTTTCAGCGCCACGCGCGTCACGTTGCTGCCGAACAGATGGCCGACCGGCATCGCCCGCAGGTGGCGGTCGCGCTCGGCGTTAAAGGCGATATCGGCCATGATGCCGACCCCCAACCCCAGTTCGACGTAGGTCTTGATCACGTCGGCGTCGATCGCCTCCAGCACGATATCCGGTACGAGCCCGCGCAGCCGGAACGCCTCGTTGATCTTGGTGCGGCCGGCAAACGCGTTGTCATACGTAATCAGCGGATATTGGGTCAGATCGTCGAGCGACAGCAGCTTGCGGTCGAGCAAGGGATGATCTGGCTGCATCACGGCGAGGTGGTGCCACTGGAAGCACGGCAACGAGACCAGTTCCTTATAGTTGGCGATCGCCTCGGTGGCGATCGCCAGATCCGCCTGGTCGTGAATCACCATCTCGGCCACCTGGGTCGGGTTGCCTTGCAGAATCGAAAGGTGAACTTTCGGGAAGCGCTTCTTGAATTCCGCGATTGCGGCCGGAAGTGAGTAGCGGGCCTGTGTGTGCGTGGCGGCAATGACGAGGTTGCCCTGGTCCTGCGCCGCGTAATCTTTACCGACACGCTTGAGGCTCTCGACCTCTTGTAGGATCTTTTCGACGGAAGCGAGGATAATGCGCCCGGGTTCGGTTAGCGAGCGAACACGTTTGCCGTGCCGGGTGAATATCTCGACGCCCAGCTCATCTTCCAGCTCGATGATCGCCTTTGAGACGCCAGGCTGGCTTGTATACAGCGCCTTGGCCGCTTCAGTGAGGTTGAAGTTCTGCCGCACGGCCTCGCGCACGAAGCGGAACTGGTGCAGGTTCATATATAACCTCTGCGCATATCAAAAGAATTTTTTAGTCGTTTGAAGTATATGGGGAGTTTATTACTATTTCCCCATCTTTTTCAATATGGATATCTGTTTTTGTCATTAGCAAATGAGCGGGGGTTTGGAAGGTTCCGCTCAACCGTACTGGCAAAGGCTGAGATCTTTGCGCGGCGCAACCGGAGCGCGGCGTGTAACGCAAAAATTGGGGTCCCCGAATGTACCAATACGATCAGTACGACCAGACCATCGTCGATGAACGGGTCGCGCAATACGCCGACCAGGTTCGCCGCCGCTTGTCGGGCGAATTGAGCGAAGAGGAGTTCCGTCCGCTGCGCCTGCAGAACGGTCTGTACATGCAACGCCATGCCTACATGCACCGCATCGCTATTCCGTACGGCAACCTGCGCAGCGACCAGATGCGCGTGCTAGCGACGATCGCGCGCGAACACGATCGCGGCTACGGCCACTTCTCGACGCGCACGAACATCCAGTACAACTGGATCAAGCTCGAAGAAACGCCGGAAATCCTGCGCAAGCTTGCGGCTGTGCAGATGCACGGCATCCAGACTTCGGGCAACTGTATCCGCAACATCACGGCTGACCAGTTCGCCGGCGTGGCGCCCGACGAAGTCGTCGATCCGCGTACGTGGGCTGAAATCCTGCGTCAGTGGTCGACGTTCCACCCTGAATTTGCATGGCTACCGCGCAAGTTCAAGATTGCCGTGTCGGGCTCGCAGGAAGACCGGGCGGCCGTGCAGCTGCACGACCTGGGCGTGTATCTGAAGAAGAACGAGCAGGGCGAACTGGTGGTCGACATCCTGGCTGGCGGCGGCATGGGCCGCACGCCGATCATCGGCGCGATCATCCGCCGTGATCTGCCGTGGCAGCACCTGTTGACCTACTGCGAAGCCGTGCTGCGTGTGTACAACCGCTACGGCCGCCGCGACAACATCTATAAGGCGCGCATCAAGATCCTGGTGAAGGCTTTGAGCCCGGAGAAGTTCTCGGCGCAAGTCGAAGAAGAATGGCAGCACCTGAAGGACGGCCCGTCGACGCTGACGCAAGCCGAAGTCGACCGTGTTTCGCAATACTTTCAGCCGCCGCAGTACGAAAAACTGCCGGATACCGACGCCTCGTACGAAAAGCATCTGCTGGAAAACCGCGGCTTCGCCCGCTGGGTGGAGCGCAATGTGCGTCCGCACAAGGTGACGGGTTATGCCTCGGTGACGTTGTCGTTGAAGCCGACCACCATCGCCCCCGGCGACGCCACGGATGCCCAGATGGAAGCCGTGGCCGACTGGGCCGACCAGTATTCGCTGGGCCAGATTCGCGTGTCGCACGAGCAGAACCTGATTCTGGCGAACGTCAAGAAACGCGATCTGTTCGAGCTGTGGGAAAAGGCCAAGGCGCAAGGGTTTGCGACGGCGAATATCGGTTTGCTGACCGACATCATCGCGTGCCCGGGCGGCGATTTCTGCTCGCTGGCCAATGCGAAGTCGATTCCGATTGCTCTTGCAATCCAGGAACGCTTCAACGATCTGGATTACGTGTATGACCTCGGCGACGTGTCGCTGAACATCTCGGGCTGTATCAATGCGTGCGGTCACCACCACATCGGCAACATCGGCATTCTGGGCGTCGATAAGGACGGCTCGGAGTGGTATCAGGTGACGCTCGGCGGCGAGCAGGGTAGCGGCGCTACGGGCGCGCATCTTGGCCGTGTGATCGGACCGTCGTTCTCGGCGGAAGAGATGCCGGACGTGATGTCGAAGGTGATCGATACGTTCGTGGAGAACCGCATTGAAGGCGAGCGCTTCATCGAAACGTACAACCGCATCGGCATCACCCCGTTCAAGGAACGCGTGTACGCATCGCGTCAACCGGCTCACGCGTAACCGAGACAAAGGATACTGAACAGATGGCTTCTATCATCAAGAACCGCACGATCGTCAACGATGACTGGATCGTGGTGCGTGCAGCGGAAGACGGCACGTTGCCCGCTGTGGACACGCTGCCGGCAGGCAAAGTGCTGGTGCCGCTCGCCTTGTGGCAGGCTGCGCGCGAAGAGTTGACGGCTTCGCGCAGCGCTGCCGAAATCGCAGTGTGGCTCGCCGCGGACAGCGAACCGGCGGATATCGTCGGCGACTTCGACAAGATCGCGCTGATCGGCGTGGACTTCCCGGTGTTCCGCGATGGCCGCGGCTACAGCATTGGGCGCCTGCTGCGCGAGCGCTATGGCTACAAGGGCGAGATTCGCGCGATCGGCGACGTGCTGCGCGATCAACTGACGTTCATGTTCCGCTGCGGCTTCGACGCGTACGCCGTGCGTGCCGACAAGGACCTTCATGATGCGCTGAAAGCGTTCGACGAATTTACCGTGCAGTATCAAGGCGCGGTGGATAATCCGTCGCCGCTGTTCCGCCGCCGCGAAGCGACGGCTGCTGCGCAGAAGGCGTCGGCATGAACACCGCGGCGGCTGCGTCCGTGAAGCCCGAGTTGGCAGCCAGGATCGAGCGCCTGAACGCGCTGCTCGATTCGATCGCGGCGCGCCACGAGAAGGTAAAGCTCGCCAGCAGCCTCGCGGCGGAAGACATGCTGCTCACGCACGCAATTCTCTCGCGCGGCGTGAAGATCGGCATCTTCTCGCTGAACACCGGCCGCTTGCATGCGGAAACCTTGGGCATGATCGATCGGGTGCGCGAGCGCTATGGCTACGAGATCGAACAGTTCCATCCGCAACAGGCGTCGGTCGAGGAGTATGTGGCGTCGCACGGCCTGAACGCGTTCTATGAAAGCGTCGATCTGCGCAAGCGTTGCTGCGAGATTCGCAAGGTCGAGCCGCTGAACCGGGCACTGTCGGATGTGAGCGCCTGGGTGACGGGCCAGCGTCGCGAACAGTCGGTGACGCGTGCTGAACTGCACGAGGAAGAGCACGACGCGGCGCGCAATATCGCCAAGTTCAATCCGCTGACGGACTGGACCGAAGCCGATGTGTGGGCGTACCTGACCGCCTTCGACGTGCCGGTCAATCCGCTGCATGCGCGCGGTTATCCGAGCATCGGCTGCGAACCGTGTACGCGGGCGATCCGTCCCGGCGAGGACAGCCGGGCAGGACGCTGGTGGTGGGAGTCGCGTGATTCGAAGGAATGCGGCTTGCACATCACCACGATTCCGATCGCCGTCGCGGACGAAAACGCTTCGGCCTGAATGCCGAAGTCGATCACGATAGAATATTTGCGTGACGCGGACAACCGTCCGCGACACGAACTCACGAAGGACCCGAACATGAGCACCACGCTCGATTCCACTGTCAACGCAGCGCTCACCAACACGGCGAACCGGATGGATCACCTCGACTGGCTCGAAGCTGAATCGATTCACATCCTGCGCGAACTGGTCGCCGAATGCAGCAAGCCCGCGCTGCTGTTTTCGGGCGGGAAGGACTCGGTCGTCGTGCTGCATCTGGCGTTGAAGGCATTCGGCCTCGGCCCGAGCCGCAAGACCGTGTTGCCGTTCCCGCTCGTGCACATCGATACGGGCCATAACTATCAGGAAGTCATTGATTTCCGTGACCGCCGTGCGCAGGAAATCGGTGCAGAGCTGGTGGTCGGCCACGTGGAAGATTCGATCAGGCGCGGCACGGTGCGCCTGCGCCGCGAGACGGATTCGCGCAACGCCGCGCAAGCCGTGACGCTGCTCGAAACGATCGCTGAACATGAGTACACTGCGTTGATCGGCGGCGCGCGCCGCGACGAAGAAAAGGCCCGTGCGAAAGAGCGGATTTTCTCGTTCCGCGACGAATTCGGCCAATGGGACCCGAAGGCACAGCGCCCGGAACTGTGGAGCCTGTACAACGCGCGTTTGCACAACGGCGAACACCTGCGCGTGTTCCCGATCTCGAACTGGACCGAACTGGACGTGTGGCAATACATCGCCCGCGAGCAGCTGGAACTGCCGTCGATCTATTACGCGCATCAACGCGAAATCGTGCGCCGCAACGGCCTGCTGGTGCCGGTCACGCCGCTCACCCCGATGCGTGAAGGCGAGACGAGCGAAATTGCGCAGGTGCGCTTCCGCACAGTGGGCGATATCAGCTGCACGTGCCCGGTGGAGAGCGACGCCGACGATTTCGAGAAGATCATCGCCGAAACGGCCGTCACCGAAATCACGGAACGCGGCGCGACGCGGATGGACGATCAGGTTTCCGAAGCCGCGATGGAACAGCGCAAAAAGCAAGGTTATTTCTAAGCACACGAGGGTACGGAAATCATGAGCATTCAACAACCGCAAGACCTCGGCGTGCTGCGATTCATCACGGCGGGTAGCGTCGACGACGGCAAGAGCACGCTGATCGGACGCCTGCTGTACGACAGCAAGGCTGTGTTGAGCGATCAGCTCTCGGCACTGTCGCGCGCGAAAAACAAGCGCACCGTGGGCGACGAAATCGATCTGTCGCTGCTGACGGACGGTCTGGAAGCCGAACGCGAGCAGGGCATCACGATCGACGTTGCCTACCGTTACTTCGCGACGGCAAAGCGCAAGTTCATCATTGCCGACACGCCAGGTCACGAGCAGTACACGCGCAACATGGTGACGGGCGCATCGACGGCCCACGCCGCGATTATCCTGGTCGATGCAACGCGCGTCACGTTTGAAAACGGCGTGGCGCAACTGCTGCCGCAGACGAAGCGGCATAGCGCGATCGTCAAGCTGCTCGGTTTGCAGCACGCGATTGTGGCGATCAACAAGATGGACCTGGTCGAATACAGCGAAACGCGCTTCAACGAAATCCGCGATGCGTATGTCGAACTCGCGCGTCAACTCGGTCTGAGCGATGTGCGCTTCGTGCCGGTGTCGGCGCTCAAGGGTGACAACATCGTGACGGCGAGCGAACGCATGCCGTGGTACGCAGGCGAGCCGCTGCTGGACCTGCTCGAAGCGCTGCCGGTCGAGATTCCGACGGGCCAGGCGTTGCGTTTCCCGGTGCAGTGGGTGGCGCGCCAGGATGGCAGCCAGGCGGACGATTTCCGCGGCTACATGGGCCGTATTGAAGCCGGCGAAGTGAAGGTGGGCGACTCGATCGTGGTCCTGCCGGCGAACCGTGAAGCGACGGTGGCGGAGATTATCGCCCCGGTGCCGGGCGGCACGGCGCAGGTGGACCGTGCGTTCGCGGGCCAGACGGTGACGATTCGTCTGGCTGAAGACGTGGACGTGTCGCGCGGCGATACCTTCGTGCTGCGTGCCGCGGCGCCGGAACCGGCGAAGAAGCTCGAAGCCGACCTGTGCTGGTTCGATGACACGCCTTTGTCGACGCAACGCAAGTATCTGCTGAAGCAGACCACGAACACCGTGTTTGCGCGGATTGGCGCGATCAAGCAGGTGTTGGACGTGCATACGCTGTCGCACGCGACGGACCGTCACGATCTGACGATGAACGACATTGGCCGGGTGGCGCTGACGCTGCAAAAGCCGCTGGTGTGCGATGTGTACGACTCGCATCAGGGCACGGGGGCGTTTGTGTTGATCGATGAGGCGACGCACCACACGGTGGCGGCTGGCATGATTCGGGCGTTTTCGGCTTGATGGTCTCGCCAGGGAATTGATGCGCACATGTGGTTTCGGGTTTTGTACGAACCGGATGAATGGGGTGGAGGCAAATGGGTAAGGTGTATCTGATCGGTGCAGGGCCAGGGGCCGCGGATCTCATCACGGTTCGGGGCGCGCGGCTATTGGGCCTGGCGGATGTGGTGCTGCACGACGCGCTGGTCGAACCGGCGATGCTCGAGTATGCGCCGCATGCGCGCAAGATCGCGGTGGGCAAGCGCTGTGGTCAGCTTTCGACGGCGCAGCAGTTCATCAACAAGCAGATTGTCGATGCGGCGCAGGAGCACGCGGTGGTGGTGCGCCTGAAGGGCGGCGATCCGATGTTGTTTGGGCGTGCTGATGAGGAAATGCGAGCGCTCGAAGCGGCTGGGATTGAATATGAGGTTGTGCCTGGGATTACGGCTGCGCTGGCGAGTGCGGCCTCTTTGAAGCGTTCGTTGACGCTGCGTGGCGTGTCTCGGAGTGTTGCGTTGGCGACTCATAGCCGGGCGGCTGATACTGAGGCGATTCGTGAGCAGGTGAACGCTGATTCGCTGGTGTTTTACATGGGGCGGGATAGTGGGCCTGAAATTGCGCAAGGGCTTATTGATGCTGGGCGCGGTGGGGATACGCCTGTGGCCATTGTTGAAGCTTGCAGCACGCCCCGCGAGCGGATGCTCACACTCACGCTTTCTGATCTCGCCTCTGGCATGGCTCAGCAGTGGCTTGATGCTTCGCAGCCTAGTCTTCTTATGATTGGCCATGCTTTTGCTGCGCGCAGCGGGCAGCTGGATGTCGGTGTTTTGGAAGCGGTGCTTAGTGCGGCTTGATTTTTCTTTGCCTGCGCGGCGCTTTGGGTTGTTGTTCTTGCGGGGTTGGTCCTTCGTTGCATTGTTGTTGGTCTGGTGGTGGTGCCTTTGGATGTTGTTCCTATGGCGTTGGCCTCTCCTTGTATTGTTATCGGTCTATTAGGTTCGCCCCTGTGCGGGGCGGCACCTACTTTCTTTGCCGCCGCAAAGAAAGTAGGCAAAGAAAGCGGGCTGCAACCGCCAGCCTGTAGGTGTCCATCTCTGTCGTGAACCGGAAACGGCCCAAGACGAGATCATCCCTCGTACCACCCCCGTTTGTGACAAAGCACTCATCCGTTCCAGCGTCGCGCTGCGCGCCCCGCCGTCGGGGATAACGCCTTCTGCAATTTCCGTAGGATTTCTAGCGTTATTGGGCTGGCGCCCCTTCGAAAGCGGAGTGGCTCGCACTTCCTTCGCCGGGTTCCGAATTCCCTGGCATACCCCGCTTTCACGGGGAGACCGATCCACGACGCACGCATTGCGGAGTGGGGATGAATGAGCGTTTTGTCACTGAGTATGGCGACGCGATGTTGTGCCGCCAACCGCGCTTCGCAAAAGGAAAGTTATGCCCGACGGCGGGGCGCGCAGCGCGACGCTGGAACGGATGAGTGCCTTGTCACCAACCCGGGAAACACGAGAACGGATTTCGTCTCGGACCACTCCGGGTTCGCATAAGAGGTGGACACCTACAGGCTAGCGGTGTGAGCCCGCTTTCTTTGCCTACTTTCTTTGCGGCGGCAAAGAAAGTAGGTGCCGCCCCGCACAGGGGCGAAGCTAATA
>Ga0208322_1000109_pt1 | contig 13401 bp, 9 predicted proteins | sample June2015DPH_8_10_2_FD_184697 | JGI IMG/M metagenome (GOLD analysis project Ga0208322, IMG submission 184697) | Peatland microbial communities from SPRUCE experiment site at the Marcell Experimental Forest, Minnesota, USA - June2015DPH_8_10... | ecosystem: Environmental > Terrestrial > Soil >...
ATACGCGTGACCGTCAGGGGCGCTTGATCACTTGTGAGCACGGCAACCGCCGGGTGACGCGCACCGAGTACAACGGCACCGTGACCGTTCTGATGGATCGCTTTGCCGGCAAACTGCTTAACTCGCCCAATGACGTCGTGGTCAAGAGCGACGACAGCATCTGGTTTACCGACCCGCCCTTTGGGATTCTCAGCGACTATGGCGGCGTCAAGGCGGAAGCGGAATTGCCGACCAACGTCTACCGCCTCGACCCGCACTCCGGTGAAGCGGAGGTCGTTGCCGGTGACATTGCCAATCCGAATGGCCTGTGCTTCTCGCCGGACGAGCGTCGCCTTTACATTGTCGAGTCCGGATCGACGCCACGATGCATTCGGGTATATGACGTGGAGGATGGCAGACGTCTCGTCAACGGCCGCATCTTTGTCGACGGTGGCGAACACGGCGCGCCGGATGGCTTTCGCTGCGACGTGGACGGCAACCTATGGGCTGGCTGGGGCACAGGACCGCAGTTGAACGGCGTGATGGTGTTCGCACCGGACGGCGCGGCCATCGGCCGCGTCGCGCTACCTGAACGCTGCGCAAATCTGTGCTTCGGCGGCATTGCACACAACCGCCTGTTCATGGCCGCCGGACAGTCACTCTATGCCCTGTACGTGGATGCGAGGGGTGCCGTGACCCTATAGGGTGGCGCTCACGAGACCGCGTTCTGCGGATAGCTCGATCGTCGGAATCCCCGGCTCGAACTGTTTCCCGACAAAAGCAATGTGGGTGAACATCGCCTGTTGCGCGGCGTCGGGATTCCGCTCCCGAATCGCCAGATAAATGGATTCGTGCTGACTTAGCCGCATGGCTGATTGAATGACAGCGTTCGCGTTGTTGACCGTCGCATCGAACGTATTCGCGGCGATGTGCTCGCGAAGCATCGTAATGGTGCTCGCATAAAACTGGTCGAGCATCCGGTTGTGCGATGCGGCCGTGAGCGCGGCATGAAACTCGCCGTCGACGACGGCCTCCGCATCGACGTCGTGAGCCGCAACCGCGTTTTGCATCTTCACGATAATCGCCTGGAGTTTGTCCAACTCCTGTTCTGTTGAGCGCTGCGCGGCGAAGCGCGCCGCCGCGCACTCGAACACCAGCCGGAATTCGAGCATTTCAGCCCTTAGCGGCGCGCTTTCCGTCACCAACTGGAGCCACGGTGCGCTGAGGCGCGTGGGCTGCTGCTGCACCACGTACACACCGCTGCCGGCCTTCGTTTCGAGCATTCCTCTGCTGACGAGCCGCTGGATCGCCTCGCGCACGGTCGAGCGCGACACGCCCATCGAATCCGCCAACGTCCGCTCCGCCGGCAGGCGCGCCGAAGCGGCCCAACTGCCTTCACGCACTTTCTCTTCGAGCTGCCGGACGGTTTTGTCGAGCACGCTGGAAGAACGACTATGAAATCCCATTCCGGTGTTTCCAGAAATTGGTCAGACCGATTTGCATCGCTGCAGGAACGAAATCACTATTTCAACAGAGACGCGAACGGCCGATCCCGCTGCCGACGCAAGGCTTACAAGCCCCACAATTCAATAGGAAAAACATGGCGGATTCTACCTCACTGGTCATCACGCTGCATGGCGACGATGACGTCGCAATCGCGCGTGGTGCGATCGCCGCAGGCACCGTGCTGCATGAGCTGGACGGCCTCGTCGTCGTCGACGATATTCCGGCTGCGCACAAGGTGGCATTGCGCACGTTGAAGGCTGGAGACCCGGTGCGGCGCTACGGCCAGATCATCGGATTCGCCACGCAGCCGATCGAGCCCGGCGCGCACGTTCATACGCAAAACGTTTCCATGGGCGATTTCGCGCGCGACTACGCCTATGGTACGAACGTGAAGGCCGTGTCGCCCGCGCAGAACGCGCTGACATTCGAGGGCTTTCGTCGCGCTGACGGTCGCGTGGCGACGCGCAACTACATTGGCGTGGTTAGCACCGTCAACTGCTCGGCGACGGTGACGAAACTGGTCTCGCAGCATTTCTCGGCGCCAGGCGCGCTGGATGCGTGGCCGAACGTCGACGGCATTGTCCCGGTCACGCACAGCTTCGGTTGCTGCATCGACCATAACGGCGAAGGCATTCAGCAACTGCGCCGTACCATCGGCGGTTATGTGCGGCATCCGAATTTCGCCGGCGTGCTCGTCATCGGGCTCGGTTGCGAGGCGAATCAGATGGGTGCGATGTTTGTCGCCGAAGGCGTCGAGACGGGCGAGATGACGGTTCCGCTCGTCATCCAGGAACAGGGCGGCACGCAGAAAACGGTTGACGCCGCGATTGCCGCCATCGAGAAAATGCTGCCGGTCGCGAACCGCGCCGTGCGCGAACCGCTGCCCGTATCGCATCTGAACATCGCTCTGCAATGCGGGGGTTCGGATGGGTATTCAGGCATCACGGCGAATCCCGCACTCGGCGCCGCCGTCGATCTGCTCGTGCAGCACGGCGGCACCGCCATTCTCTCCGAGACGCCCGAGATCTACGGCGCGGAACACCTGCTCACGCGACGCGCGGTCACGCCGGAGGTGGGGCAGAAGATCGTCGAGCGCATTCACTGGTGGGAGAACTACGCCGAGCGTGAAAAGGGCAGTATCGACAACAATCCGACGCCGGGCAACAAGGCCGGAGGGTTGACGACGATCCTCGAAAAATCATTGGGCGCGGTCGCGAAGAGCGGCTCGACGCCGCTGATGGACGTTTATCGTTACGCCGAGCCGGTGACCGCCAAGGGACTGGTGTTCATGGACGCGCCCGGCTACGACCCGATGGGTGCAACCGGCCAGATCGCGAGCGGCGCGAACCTTGTGCTGTTCACTACCGGACGTGGTTCCTGTTTCGGCGCAAAGCCTGCACCGTCGATCAAGCTCGCCACCAACACGAAGATGTTCACGCGCATGGAAGATGACATGGACATCAACTGCGGCGACATCATGGACGGTGGCACAACGGTCGAGCAAAAGGGCCGTGAGATTTTTGAAATGATCATCGACGTCGCGTCCGGAAAAAAGAGCAAGAGCGAAGCACTCGGCGTGGGTAACGAGGAATTCGTGCCGTGGATGATCGGCGCACAGATGTAATAGCCTACGGACGCGGCCACGAAGGCCGCGCCTAGATCAAGAAGCAAGGAGACTGTGGTCATGGAAGTTTGGCATCAGAACTATCTGCCGTTCGATAGTATTGGTCTTTCCGCGCTCGCCGCCAGCGGGCCGATTATTCTGTTCTTTATCTGTCTGGCGGTGCTCAGGGTTAAGGGGCATATTGCTGCAGCCCTGACGCTCGCGCTGTCGCTTTTAACTGCGGTGGCGATCTTTCACATGCCGCTCGGCATGGCATTCGCATCGGCGTTCTACGGCTTTTTCTACGGCATGTGGCCGATCGCGTGGATTATCGTTGCGACGGTTTTCGTCTACAAGGTGTCGGTCCGCTCGGGACAGTTCGACATTATCCGCGCTTCAATCGTCAGCCTGACGGACGATCGACGGCTGCAGATGCTGTTGATCGGCTTCTCGTTCGGCGCGTTTCTCGAAGGTGCAGCCGGCTTTGGCGCACCCGTCGCGATTACCGCGGCGCTGCTCGTCGCGCTCGGTTTCAATCCACTGTATGCCGCGGGACTCTGCCTGATCGCGGACACGGCACCCGTCGCATTCGGTGCACTCGGAATTCCGGTGATCGTTGCAGGCCAGGTATCGGGCCTGGATCCGTTTTCGATCGGTGCCATGGCTGGCCGGCAGTTGCCGTTCATGTCTGTCGCTCTGCCGTTCTGGCTCGTCTTCATCATGGACGGCAAAAAAGGCGTGCGCGAGACGTGGCCCGCCGCGTTGGTCGCAGGTGGCAGCTTTGCGGTGACGCAGTATTTCACCTCGAACTTCATGGGGCCTGAGCTTCCGGACGTCGCGTCGGCTATCGTCAGCCTTGTGTCGCTAGGGCTTTTCCTGAAGGTCTGGCAACCGAAGATGGCTTTTGCTCCTTCGGTCAGCGGCAATGGCACCGCATTTTTCGGCGGCGGCGCAGCAGGCATGGCAGGGGGCTTCAGTCCGGCCAGAACGCCGAGCCCCTATTCGACGGGCACGATCCTGAAGGCCTGGTCGCCGTTCCTGTTCCTGACCGCAACGATCACGGTGTGGGGTCTCGGCAGCTTTAAGGCCTTGTTCGGCGCCAAAGGAGCCCTCGCGGCAACGACGCTGTCGTTTCACATGCCATTGATCGACCGGTTGATCATCCGGGGTGCGCCCGTTGTCGCGACGCCCACGCCGCTTGATGTCGTGTTCAGGCTCGACCTGGTTGCCGCAACCGGCACCGGTATCCTGCTTGCAGCGCTCATGGCCATCGTGTTTCTGCGGATGCCCGCCAAAACCGCGCTCGACACGTTCGCTGACACGCTTAGGGACCTGCGCCGCCCGATCCTGTCGATCGGCCTTGTCCTTGCATTCGCGTTCGTCGAGAACTACTCGGGTATGTCCGTGACGATGGCACTGCTGCTCGCCAAGACGGGCGCCGCGTATCCGCTCTTCGCGCCGCTGCTCGGCTGGCTTGGTGTGTTCCTCACCGGATCGGACACGTCTTCGAATGCGCTGTTCGCTGCGTTGCAAGCGACCACCGCGCATCAGATCGGGGTGTCCGACATCCTGCTCGTCGCTGCAAACTCCACGGGCGGGGTGGCCGGAAAGATGATCTCGCCGCAGTCGATTGCCGTCGCGTGCGCGGCAGTCGGACTGATTGGACGAGAGTCTGACCTGTTCCGCTTCACGTTGAAGCACAGCATCGGACTGGCCATTATCGCCGGCATCATTACTATCAGTCAGGCGTACTGGCTGACCGGAATGCTGGTGAAGTAAGCGGCCTTGCGCGTTGGATAGCGGCCTTGATTCAAGTCGACTGCTAACTCTGTCCTCGAAGACAGCGTTAGCGGTCAGGATGGCCCGCGGAGCTTAGCGTCAAATCAAGCGTCGCCGCCACGCTCAGTAACGTTTGCACAATGCCGCGCTTGCGTTGACTGTGGAGGCATACCACGGAGTCGACGTTGCAGGCGCGCAGTTCGACCAGTGGAATGGCGACGATGCGCGGACTGTCTGGGACCTCGCGTTCGAGAACGAAACCGATGCCGAGGCCCTGCTTGACGGCCTCCAGAACAGCCTCCCGGCTACCCAGCTCCATCGCGGTAGAGAGTGAGCATTGGGCGCGCTGCAAGGCTTCATCAATGAGTCGTTGGGTATTGGAACCGGACTCGCGACGGATGATGGGATGGGCTTTGAGATCGGCGAGTGAAACGCTCTCAAAAGCTGCCAGCGGATGATCCCTGGGCAATAGAACCCGCATGTCCTGCTGCGCGACGCGAATGTCCATGACCCGGTCATCACTGGCGGCGTTGCCGATGACCGCCGCGTCCACGCGATAACCGAGGAGATCGGCCCACACTTCGCGTTGGCTGCCCAGCGAGATGGAAATATCGATGCCCGGATACTGCGCTCTAAATGCGGCAACCACCTGGAGGGCCACATGGGGGCCGTCCGCAGCAAGCTTCAGACTGCCGTGCCTGAACGCCGTGGCGAGGCTCACGAGATCCTCAATCTGCTCCTCCGTTGCGAACATCTGTCGGGTCAGCTCGAACAGCGGCTTCGCCGCGTCCGTCAGATCGACCCCCTCTGTGGTCCGCAAGAATAGAGCTTGCTGGCAGGCCTCCTCAAGATTGCGTATCTGCGTGGTGATGGCCGGCTGAGTCAGGCCGAGCAGGCTGGCGGCCTTCGAAAAACTTCGTTCTCGTGCGACGGCGTCAAACGCGCGCAGCTGGAAATAGCGCATCACATCCCCTATGTATGGCTATAAATTCTAATGTTAAAAAATTGCAGCCATATTAATTTGACTGCCAGTGGCGCGGAAACTACGCTTGTCACCATTCTCGGGACAACGTAGGCATAGGAGCTGTAATGGCACAGGAACACAGGGTAGACGGTGGGCACCAGAGCGTGTCGGGTGATGTGCGGAGCAGGGCGCTGGGGGTTTTCCCCGGAGGCATATCGAACGGCGAGTTCGGGCTGCCGCACGACGCGCTGCTGACGATTCGCTCTGGCCGCGGCAGCCGGTTGTGGGACACCGACGGTCGCGAACTGATTGATTTCTCGATGGGTTGGGGCTCGTGTCTGGTTGGCCACGCCTGTCCCGAAGTGGTTGAAGCGGTTCGCGAGCAGGCGGCGAAAGGGTCGAACTTCGCGTATCTGAACGAGCCGGTGCTGGAGCTTGCCGAAGAGATCAGCAGAATCAGCCCGGCTGCCGAGCATCTGCGATTCTGTGCATCGGGCACCGAAGCCACCATGTATTGCCAGCAACTGGCTCGTGCATTCACCGGGCGCCCCAAGATTCTCAAGTTCGAGGGCGCTTATCACGGGGCCAACGCCGCCGGCGTCACTAGCCTGTTTTCACAGAAGAACCTGGCTTTTCCTACCCCGGAGCGCACAAGCGCCGGCTTGCCTTCGGTCGAATACGAGCTGCTGGTGGCACCCTACAACGATCTTGAGGTAACCGAATCGATTATTCGCGAGCATCGCCATGAACTCGCCGGGGTGATCATGGAACCTCTGCAACGCTGCACACCGCCTGAGCCTGGCTTTCTGGAGGGAGTGAGAAAGATCTGCAGCGAGTTGGGCGTGCTGCTGATTTTCGATGAGGTAGTTACCGGCTTCCGGCTGGCGTATGGCGGCGCTCAAGCGTACTACGGCGTGGTTCCCGATCTGGTTGCCTACGGCAAGGCTCTCGGCGGGGGCTATCCCATCGGTGCCTTTGGCGGGCGGCGAGAGATTATGGATCTCGTCAACGAGCGCCATATCGGCTCGGACAAGTATGTCTGGATGGCCTCGACCCTCGGCGGAAATCCGGTGTCGGCGTCTGCTGCCAATGCAGCGCTCTCGGTGCTGCGGAGGCCGCACACCTATGACCGTCTGCACCAGCTCGGAGACTGGTTTCGGGGCGAATTGCGTCAGCTCCTGCTTAAGCACGAACTGGTGGCACAGGTGATCGGTGACGGTCCGCTGGCGCAGATCGTGTTTACGGGTCGCAAGGTCAACGACTATCGTTCGACGGCCTCGGGAGACAAGGTGTTGGCCAGGCGAATGATGTTTGGCCTGTTCCAGCGCGGGGTATTTCTGAACCCGATGGGTACCAAGCTTTACCTCTCGATTGCCCATGACGAAGCGATCTGCGGCGAGTTTTGCGATCGGCTGGATCAGGTCCTCAAGGAGATCCTGTGACAGGTAAATCGCAACGAGCCAGGCCGATCACGAGCGTCGTGGTGCTTCATGCAACGCCAGACGACTTTCGTCACACCTTGGAGAGCTCGCATCCGGAAGTGAAATTCCACTGGGTGTCGGATCTCGAGCAGGTCGATGCGGTCATGGCCTCAGTGACGCCGGATGCGGTCTTTGCCATCCGCAAGACGGGATTCGGCGGTCTGCCGCATCGCCGGGCGGCGTTCTTTCCGGGGGTACGCTGGGTTCATGTCGGAGGCTCCGGGTACGAACATCTCTTGCCGATCGAACGAAGCGACGTCTGCGTGACCAACGGGCGCGGCGTACTGGCTCCCTTCGTCGCGGAGACGGCAATTGGCGGCATGCTGACGCTAAACGGACGGTTCGTGAAGTACCTCGATCAACAAAGCCGCGGACTCTGGAAGTCGCTTGCTTTCCGGTCTCTCGCGGATCAAACCTTGCTCGTCGTCGGCTTGGGCGCTATCGGGATAGAGGTGGCAGCGCGTGCGAAGAGCTTCGGAATGCGAGTTATCGCGATCACCAGCCGTGTGCACGAAGCGCATTCCGGAATCGATGAGCAATATCCGTTGACCCAGTTAGCGGAGTTATTGCCTCGGGCTGACGTGGTGAGCCTGCACGTGCGGCATACGGATGAAACCACCCATCTGATTGACTCGAAAGCACTGGCGCTGATGAAGCCCGAGGCTATCTTGATCAACACCGCGCGTGGCGCGATTGTGGACGAGCGAGCCCTTGTGACTGCACTCGAAGAGGAGCGGCTGGCTGGCGCTTACCTGGATGTGTTTGAACAGGAGCCTTTGCCGCACGACAGTCCGCTTTGGACATGCCGTAACCTGATCCTTTCGCCTCACAGTGCCGACAATATCGTGGGATGGCCGAGTCGCATGGCTCAGCGCTTCTCGGACAACCTGGCTCGATGGAACGCTGGGCGCCCCTTGCTCAACGAATTGCCGCTCGCAACAGACGAGCGAGGCTAATGACGGGTTCAACGCTGGTGTGCCTGAAGACATAGCGCAGCCACCAGCGAACCCGGGATAATCGACTCGCGGGCAGCGTGCCCGCGAGTCCTCCTACAGATGCTCGGGATTCCGTATCAGACGGAAGCCTTCACCTCGAGCCGGAACTTATGCAGCAACGGTTCCGTATAGCCGCTCGGCTGCTCGCGTCCTTCGAACACGAGTGCCTGGGCCGCCTTGAACGCGATCGTGTCGAAGCCCGGTGCCATCGGCTTGTAGTGCGGATCGCCGGCGTTCTGCTCGTCCACCACCTTGGCCATGCGCTTGAACGTCTCTTCCACCAGTTCGCGCGTCACCACACCGTGCTGGAGCCAGTTGGCAATGTGCTGGCTGGAGATACGCAGCGTCGCACGGTCTTCCATCAACCCGACGTTGTGGATGTCCGGCACCTTCGAGCAGCCGACGCCCTGATCGATCCAGCGCACCACATAGCCGAGAATGCCCTGTGCGTTGTTTTCGATTTCCTGGCGGATTTCGTCATCGCTCCATTTGGCGGCTTCGACCACCGGAATCGTCAGCAGGCCGTCCAGCAGTTCGTCGCGCACGCTGGCCAGATCGATCTTCTCCAGCTCTTTCTGCACGGCCTGCACGTCGACCTGGTGATAGTGCAGGGCGTGCAGTGTGGCAGCGGTCGGCGAGGGCACCCACGCCGTATTCGCGCCGGCCTTCGGATGCGCGATCTTCTGCTCGAGCATGGCATGCATCAGATCCGGCATGGCCCACATGCCCTTGCCGACCTGCGCACGGCCACGCAGCCCCGCGGCGAGACCCACCAGCACGTTGCTGCGCTCGTAGGCGCTGATCCACGCGGCCGACTTCATGTCGCCCTTGCGCAGCATCGGGCCGGCCTGCATGGCAGTGTGCATCTCGTCGCCGGTGCGGTCGAGGAAACCCGTGTTGATGAACGCGACCCGTGCCGAGGCCTGGGCGATACACGCAGCGAGGTTCACGCTGGTGCGGCGCTCCTCGTCCATGATGCCGATCTTGATCGCGTTGCGGGGGAGGCCGAGCAGGTCTTCGACGCGAGCAAACAGTTCGCTCGCAAACGCCACTTCGGCCGGGCCGTGCATTTTCGGCTTCACGATGTAGACCGAGCCGGTGCGCGAATTGAGCTTGTGCTTGCGGTCGTGCAGCGCGCACAGCGTGGTTATCACCGCATCAAGAATGCCTTCCGGAATCTCGTGGCCGTCTTTCGTCAGCACCGACGGGTTGGTCATCAGATGACCGACGTTGCGGATGAACAGCAGCGAGCGGCCATGCAGCTTCACCTTCGAGCCATCTGCACCGGTGTATTCGCGATCGGCGTTCAGACGGCGCGTGAAGGTCTTGCCGTTCTTCGTGACCTCTTCGGTCAGCGTGCCGTTCATCAGGCCGAGCCAGTTGCGGTAGAGCTGGACCTTGTCGTCCGCATCGACGGCCGCGACCGAGTCCTCGCAGTCGATGATGGTGCTCACCGCTGCTTCCACCAGCACGTCCTTGACGTGCGCCGCATCGGTCTTGCCGATCGAATCGTTGGCGTCGATCTGGATTTCGAAGTGCAGGCCGTTGTGCTTGAGCAGCACGGCGTGCGGCGCGGCCGCTTCACCCTGATAGCCGATGAATTGCGCCGGGTTTTTCAGCGCGGTGCTGCCGCTTTTCAGGGTGACAACCAGCTTGCCGCCTTCGATGCCATAACGCGTGGCGTCGACATGCGAGCCGCTGGCAAGCGGCGCGGCTTCGTCGAGGAAAGCACGGGCACGGGCGATCACGCGCGCGCCACGCACCGGATTGAAGGCGCCTTTCTTCTCTGCGCCACCGGTCTCGGGAATCGCATCGGTGCCGTACAGCGCGTCGTACAGGCTACCCCAGCGCGCATTGGCGGCGTTCAGGGCATAGCGCTGGTTCGACAGCGGCACGACGAGCTGCGGGCCGGCCTGCTCGGCGATCTCGCGGTCCACCTGGTCGGTGGTGGCCTTGACGCTGGCCGGTACCGGCACGAGATAGCCGATGCTTTCGAGAAAGCGCCGGTAAGCGGGCAGATCGCGCACCGGGCCGGGATGGGCGCGATGCCACTGATCGAGCTCGGTCTGCAGGCGGTCACGCTCGGCCAGCAGGGCGCGGTTTTTCGGGGCGAGGTCGTGCACCAGCGCATCGAACCCCGCCCAGAAGGCGGCGCTGTCCACGCCGGTACCCGGCAGGGCTTCCTGTTCGACAAACTGGTCGAGAATCGCGGCTACCTGCAGTCCGCTTCGCTTGGTCATCTGAGTCATGGACTGCTCCATCTGATTGGGCTGCGCCGGTGCGGGGTCACCGGCCTGTTGCCTGGTTTGCTTCGTTTGCTTCACTACCGGCTACTGTGCTGTGGTCGGTCGGTCTGCCTGGGTTGAGGGTCGAGCTTAACCGTTGAGTGCGGCGGCGCCGGCCTTGGCGATCTGCGCGTCCTGATCCGCCTTTACGCCGGACACGCCGACTGCGCCGACCACCTGGCCGTCGACGATCACCGGCACGGCGCCTTCGAGCGTGCCTGCGAGCGGCGCGCTCAGGAAGGCAGTGCGCCCACCGTTGATCATGTCTTCATACACTTTCGATTCGCGCCGGCCGAGCGCGGCGGTGCGGGCTTTCTCGGGGGCGATGTAGGCGCCGACCGGCGCGCAGCCGTCGAGGCGCAACAGGCTCAGCAGATGGCCACCATCATCGGTCACCGCGATGGTGACGGCCCACTGGTTCTTTTCGGCTTCGGCGCGCGCGGCGGCGAGAATCTTCGTCGTTTCGGCAACGGTCAATACGGCTTTCGTCAGCATAATGAATTTCCTTTTGGTTACAGGTTCGGGCTGGGGCAGGTGCGACCTCGTGGTGCGGATACGCGCTCTGCCGAATCGCCCGGTAGGTCATGGTTGGTCTTGACGCAAAAGTGGCGTCATATACCGGTTGGTTGGGCCGGTTGAGCGCCGTGAGTCGTGCCAGACTGGAACTTGCTTTCCGGCTGCATGCGCGATGCAAGTACTGCGCCGAGCGCCATCAGCGCCATGCTGATCATGAACGGCAACTCCCAGTTGCCGAAGCGATCGATCAGCAAGCCCGACAACACGGGTGAAATAATCGCGGCGAGGGCCGAACCCATGTTCATCATGCCACTCGCGATGCCGGAGTGTTCCGGCGCGATGTCGAGCGGAATGGCCCACATCGGTCCGATCGTCATCTCCGAGAAGAAAAAGCCAGCGGCAAGACACATCATTGACAGGTACAGGTTGCGCGTGAAGATCATCGGTACCAGAGAGGCGAGTGTCAGCACCATGCAGGTCGACACCATCCGGCTACGTGCGCGCGTCAGGCTACGGGTACGCTTGAAGATCTTGTCGGTCACCAGTCCGCCAAGCGTGTCACCCACTACGCCCGCGAAGAAGACGGTCGAGGCAAACAGTGCAGACTTCGCGAGAGCGAGGTGGTAGCTGTGGAGGAAGTACTGGGGAATCCAGCTGAGGAAGAGCCACAACGTCCAGCCGTAGCAAAAGTAGACGATCGTGACGGGCATCATGCGCCTGAAGAGCCGCCCCCAGGGGACGTGGGTGGCTCTCGGCTTCGGCGTGGGCAGAACGTCGAGTTCGGCGCGGGTGATGCGCGGGTGATCCACCGGACGCTCGGTAAAGGTCAGCGCCCAGATTGCGACCCAGACGAGGCTCATTACGCCGCTGATGTAGAACGCCTCGCGCCATCCCCAGCGCACCATGACGAGAACGATAATTGCCGGCGCGATCGCATTGCCGACGCGCGACGCGGCGTGCGTGAGGCCCTGTGCAAAGCCGCGCTTTTCCTTCGCTACCCAGCGCGACATGGCTGTGGTCGTGGCGGGAAAGGTCGCCCCCTCGCCGAACCCGAGCAGTAGACGCGCGAAGATCAACGACGTCAGGCCGGTTGCGAAACCGGTCAGCATGGTAGCCAGTGCCCAGAGCCCACCACAGAAGATTAGCGTGCGTTTCGCACCGAACCGGTCGCTAATCCAGCCGCCGATGATCTGAAACAGGAGATAGGGATAGGCGAACGCCGAGAAAACCAGCCCGACCTCCGTGTGAGAAAGATTGAATTCCTTGCCGAAACCGACCGCCGCCGTACTGACGTTGACGCGGTCGAGATATGTGATGAAATACATGACGCATAGCATCACGAGCACAACGCTGGTCGCGCGGGGCGCACGAAACCGCTTCATTATCTGTCTCCGTTGCTTTCTGTCGGTACGCCGAAGTTAATGGCGAACCGGGTGTAGCTTGATGAGCTTCGCTCACGAGCGTGACGCTGCGGCCGCTATGGCCTGTGCGTAGCTCTGTCTGAATCTGACGATCCAGATACGCGATGCCTGGGCATGGTGCGTGACAGAAGCGCACCATGCCTTCGACTGCGGATGCCATTGGAAACGGCCGACGGGAGCTGCCACCTCCCGTGACACGTCAAGAGCTCGATCAGGCGGCCGCTTTGAGCGGGTTCGCCTTCTTCTGCGCAGTCAGCGAAGCCATAGCCGCCGGCAGTCCGCTTGCAGCGAGTGGCACGCCGGCAAGCTTGAGGCCCATCTCGACACCAGCGAGCGTCGCCATCAACGTGAGATCGTTGCAGTCGCCAAGATGGCCGATACGGAACATGCGGCCCTTCAATTTGCCTAGGCCCGTGCCGAGTGACATATCGAAGTGTTCGTAGATCGTCTTGCGCACTGCGTCCGCGTCGATGCCTTCCGGCGTCATCACACCCGTCAGTACCGGCGAGTACACAGCGGGATCGACGCACTGGACTTCGAGTCCCCACGCGCGGACCGCACTGCGGCAGGCTTCGGCGAGTCGCTCGTGACGTGCGAATACGTTGTCCAGGCCCTCTTCGAGGATCATGTCGAGCGCTTCCGACAAGCCGTACAACAGATTCGTGTTCGGCGTGTACGGCCAATATCCGCTCTTGTTCATCTCGACGATCTCCGTCCAGCCCCAGAAAGCGCGCGGCAGTTTGGCCGTCTTGCTGGCTTCGATTGCCTTCGGCGACAACGCGTTGAAGCTGATCCCGGGCGGCAGCATCAAGCCCTTTTGCGAACCGGAGACGGTGACGTCAACGCCCCATTCGTCATGCCGATAGTCGGCG
>Ga0208322_1000119_pt1 | contig 12963 bp, 14 predicted proteins | sample June2015DPH_8_10_2_FD_184697 | JGI IMG/M metagenome (GOLD analysis project Ga0208322, IMG submission 184697) | Peatland microbial communities from SPRUCE experiment site at the Marcell Experimental Forest, Minnesota, USA - June2015DPH_8_10... | ecosystem: Environmental > Terrestrial > Soil >...
GTGCCGGTCGCGTTGGCGCCAATCTCCGCGCCGGCGGCTTCCGCTGTGACGGCTAATACCGCCGCAGCGTCATCCACCGGCGAAGCGATTCCGCCGCATCAGAGCAATGCTGCTTGACGATACCTCTGCTGTAACGCTCTTCCATGGCGTAACCGCCGGGACGTCGCATGGTCCCTCGACGTCGATTGACTTGAAATCGGCCGGCGAAACAATTTCGATGTACTCCATATCGTCGGAGTAGTCGAACAGATAGTGAACAATCCCGGGTGCCTGGTGCACGCAATCGCCGGCGGCGACCAGCGTTTCTTTGTCGCCGTACATGAAGCGCGCCCAGCCCTTCAGCATGATCACAATGTGGAAGTCGGCCTCATGACGGTGCCAGCCGGTGCCTTGCTCTGGTGCATGATTCGCCTTCACGAGCTGGGCCAGCACCTTGCCGCCCGTCGCCTGCGCGATACCCAGATCGCGGTAGAGAAAGAAGTCACGCAGCCCCTGATCCTGATAAGAAGTGTCTTGCGGACGGACATGCGAAAACTGCGTGGCGAATTCGGTAGACATGATCGCGCTCCAGAAGGATGAACGGGCAATGAAAACGGCACGGTAAGCGTCGTTTTCAAGCATCAAGTGTTCCAACCTGGCAGAGCGGAGGTTTCGGCGGTCTCAGGAAGTGGGCCTGAACATCTGGAACATGTCGCCGATCTGCGCATAATCCGCACGATAGCCCGCACGCATGATTGGCTGGGCCGCATGCGTGTCGAACAGGCCGTCCTTGATATAGGCGCTCTGGATGTGGACGCCAACCACCTGGCCGAGCGCGAGGTAGTTGTCCATCGGGTCGCCGTCGAGGTTATTCAGCCGCACGATCTGCAGCAGCTTGCATTCGAGCGCCGCAGGCGATTCGCCGACGTGCGGCACCGACACGCTGCGGCCGGGCGCAGGAGTCAGTCCGGCGAGTTCGAATTCGTCGATCTCAGGCGCGACCGGTGCGGAGCTGCGGTTCATCTGCTCGGCGAGCGGCCTGGTCGCGAGATTCCAGACGAATTCGCCAGTTGCTTCGATGTTACTGATGCTGTCTTTGCGGCCTTCGCTGCAAAAACCGATGATGGCCGGGAACGTCGCGAAAGCGCCGAAAAAACTATACGGCGCCAGATTGAGATGACCGTCGGCGCTGCGCGTTGAGATCCAGCCGATCAGGCGCGGCGCAACAATGGCCTTGAAAGGATCATGCTTGAGACCGTGACCCTTGGCCGGGTCGTAGAAGTAGGTGTCGTTCATGTCGTAGGGCAGGTGTATCCGAGAGTGTTGTCGGGACGATTTGTACGCATCATCGCATCATAGAAGCCGGCGCAGCGGCACATAGACGCGCCCTGCTTCGACCGCTTCGCGCAACGGGTCGAGCAGGATACCGCAACGCGCTTTTGCGCAACCCAAAGCAACAAGGCCGGTCTCCCATTTCGGGAAGACCGGCCTTGCCAGATCTCACGGCGCGTCGCGTCGCTACGACTCCATCAATAATGATCCTGTCGATGGTCGTCGTGGTGACGCGGATCCTGATCGTGCGGATGGCGACGCATCCAGTCGTCATGCGCCCAATAACGGTGGCCGTCCCAGTAACGATCGCCGTGCCAGCCGATGTCAATTTGCACCCCAACCGGCATCATCTGCGGCTGACCGTAAGTCACAACCGGACCCGGCGCGGCGATGACCATGCGGTCTGCCTGGGCAAATGCACTGCTCGCGGTCAGCAACGCGCCGCCGGCCACAACGGTTGCGAGAATCGAACGCGATGTCTTATTCCACGTTTTCATATTGGAACCTCCCTTTCAAAATTGATGTCGCCCGGACCGAATGACGGAAACACTGTCCAGCACCGGCGCTTGAAAAGAACTTTAACGACCCAGAATGCTTAAAGGCGTGAGCGCTTGTAAGAGGAAGTTTCAAAAATCGGGGAGCGATGCGCATTCGTGTCCGTAGGGAAAGCGCAAGCTTATTGGCGGCTTGGCGAAGGCCGCGGGCCAATCCGACGGGCCACTGCTGTCAGCCCTTGTTACATTCATTTCGGCCAGGAAATATTCGGAAAGGCTCTTTGGTAACTTGATTTCATCAGATGATTACCGGAGACGCTCCGTAAACCGAGAGATCTCGGCTGAGCGCGACCGGGCAGCAGATGCGTCTGACATAACGCGTAAGGGCGATGGAAAGTGCCGCGTCGCGGGCACAGCACGGCACGGCCGTGCCAAGTCGTAAACGAACAAAGCCACGGCAAAACCGTGGCTCGATTACAGCATCGCGCGCTCGACGCGCACGCAACCGGCGCGGCAGACCGCGCCAATCCCGAGCGTATTAGTCGCTCAGCTTGATACCGAACAGCGTAGATTGCGCGCGGCGCTGACGCTCGGCTTCGCGGTGACGCGCTTCGTACGAGTAATCCGAATCCATCGGCAGATGTGGCGACGCAAAGAGGTCGCTGACCTTTTGGAACAATGCAAAGATAACACTCATGGCGACTCCCGGTTAAATTGGTGCTAGGGTTTTCCCTTAAGAGGCATTATAGGGTTTTCCCTAGGCAAAAGCTAGTGCAACGCAACATTTTTTAGGTGTGGTCCCTTGTCGCATGGATTTGGTGGGATGTTGCCCTGCGTCATTGCAACAGGCACGCTCAGTTCGTACGCGCGTCGCGGTCCGCCACACCGCGCCGGACCAAGCCGATGCGGTACGTCGATCGTCGCGAAATGTGGGGAGCGGTTGCGTGAGCGGCAGACCGGCGCGCGAGCTCGCGACCGGTCGGCTCGGTCGATCAGCGGGTGGGCGCCGCTTTGGGCTTGTGGGCGTGCGCGTGCGCTTTGTGCTTGCTAACAGGCGCAGCGGCGGCCGCGGCAGGTGCGGGTGGCGCCACAACCGGTGTAGAGGCGCCGGACGGTGCAGCCGCAGCCGCATTCGCTACGGCAAGGTGGGCGTCGAGCAGGCTCGTCATCGCCGTCTGCTGGTTCTGCATCAACTGTTCGATGCGGTGCTGCTGCGCGGTGGTCTCGCGGGTCAGACGCATCAGCAGGACAGTCTGCGTCATGCCGATCGCGACGGTCGCGAGCAGCGCGCCGACCACGATAGATAGCATCCATTTCATGCGGCGCGAATGATCGGTCGCGGCGCGGCGCTGGTCGGAGATCACGCCGTACAGTGCGTCGACCGTATCGGCAAACGCCGTTGCCCGCGCACGGTCGAGTTCGGGGAGAGTGGGAGCGGTATCCTGGAGTGGCGCGGCAAACGGTGCGTTCGGGCGGGCGGGCGTTGGGGCGCTTGCCGCGTCGGCCATTGCCGCCGAACCTGTCACCCCCGATGAGGCCGCAGAGGCTCCCGCAACGCCAGCCATGTTGACCACATCCGCCGTCGCTTCGGCCACACTCGCTGACGCCTTGCCCTCACCCGCCGTCGCCGACGCCTTGGCCACTTCCGCCGCATCGCCCAACAGCGGCTCGACGGATGCAGTCGAAGAAGCAGCCAACCCGCCATCCGACGTTTCACCGTTCACCGCAGCACCGTCGCGCGAGGCCGTCGCGGCCTTGGCGGAAGTCTCGGCAAACCGCTGCAGCGGCACGCCGCCCGGTTTGCCGGTGGTGGTCGGCTCAATCGAGGCATCGCCCACCTGACGCCGCGCGGTCACGCTGCGCACGAGACTCGCCGCCGCCATCGACGGCGAAACGAGCCCAAGGCTAACAGGCAACGATGTGCTCTGCACATCGCCCTTCGGCGCCGCACGCGCCACCTGTTCGCGCAATTGGCCACTCAAGCCAACCGTGGTCGCAGGCTCATCCGTTGGCGCGAGTGCCTTCTGCGTCGGCTCGAAACGTTCAAAACCGTCCAGCGGCACTGCGGCATAGGCCGGCTCGACCTTCTCACGCGGCGCCCGGCGCGCGGACCTCGTATCAGGCGAGGCGCTTGCCGCCCCATCCAGGCCGGTGGTCACGCCGACTGCGGCCAGCACGACGCCCGGCAATTCAAAGCCATGCAGCGTGCCTTGCCGGACGTCGATATTCATCGCCTCCAGCGTCGCGCGAGTCGGATCGTCGGGAAACATATCGAGCGTGCTGTCGTCGCGCGACGCATCGCTCAGTTGTGCAAGGCGCTGTGCCGAGCGGGCGGCACGCGCCAGTTTGTTTTCGGTCTCGGTGGAGACGGTGTTCGCGCGCCGCTTCGTCGAGCTGGCGCGAGTCGTACGGGACTGCGTGGATGCTGCGGAATCTGCCATAGAGAAAGAAGCGGTCGTCGCCGGCCGCCGGGCGCCGTATACCGCTACAAAATGCCATCAGTTTTTTCGAGACCGCATTGTCTCATGGCCACGCGCGCCCGCTAAAGCCAATCGCTGATTTAAGACGTCGAATCGTCTTCGCGGAATTCCTTCACGCAAGGCAGTTGACGCAAGCGGTCGCGAATCGCCGCATATTCGGTCGTCGAAACGCGGTGCAGCGTGATCATCACCACGTCATGTTCGGGCGCATCGTCGCTCTGCTGCATCACGAACTGCTTGACGCGCGGGCTTGCCGAGCCAAGCGCCTCGTGCAGCGAATGGAACGTCAGAGCGCCGCGTTCGACCAGCAACGTCATCTGACGCCGCTGCCTGACCGTGATGAAGCGACGCTCGAGCGGCTTGATGCCCGCCAGGATGATCAGGATGATGATGGTCGCCGCAATCGACGCTGTGTACATGCCGCCGCCCACCGCCAGCCCGATCGCCGCCACCGACCACAGGCTCGCCGCGGTCGTGAGCCCCCGCACGATCTCGCCGCGCATCAGGATCGAGCCCGCGCCCAGAAAGCCGATGCCGGAGACCACCTGCGCGGCCATCCGCGAGGGGTCGAGCACGACATTCTGGGTACCCAGCACGTCGGCAAAGCCGAACGCCGATACGATCATGATGAGCGCCGAACCGACGCACACCAGCATGTGCGTGCGCAGCCCCGCAGCCCACGACAGGCGTTCACGCTCAACGCCGATGACGCTGCCCAGCGCCGCCGCCAACACCAGTCGCGAGACGAGTTCGAGATTCCCGAGCATGTGTGTTCCTCCTTGACCCAATTTTTGGTAGCGCATTTGAGCATGCGCCGGTGTGCCATCGCCAGCGGTTTGCTTTATGCTTGGTCGCGGGCCGCCGTTGCCGGCTCGGGCGCGTACTTTTTTATGATCTTACCGAAGCCGATTCACAGCATGAACACACCCGCCTCCGCGATCACCCTTGCCGCCACGCTACGCGATCATTTCGCACGCATCGTTCTGCCGATCTGGCGCGGGCCGGGCTTCAATACGGCGCTGAAGCTGCCATACGAAGCGGTCAGCGCCGAAGACCACCGTCCGCTGCCCGCCGAACGTTACCGCGCGATGGCCTGTGCCCGCCAGTTGTTCGTCTTCTCCCAGGCAGGCGAGACTGCCCACGCCAATGTGCTGTTCGATGCCCTCGTGCACTACTTTCAGGACAAGCAGCGCGGCGGATGGTTCTTTAGTGTCGACGCAAAAGGCGCGCCGCTGGATACGACGAAGGACCTCTATACGCACGCGTTCCTGGTCTTCGCGTGCGCCGAATACGGCGCGCGCTCCGGAAATCCCGATGCACTGAACATCGTTCGCAATACCTCCGAATTGATCGAAAACCGCTTTGCAGCGCAACACGGCCTGTTCAACGCCGCGCTCGACGCGGATTTTTCGACCGTGACCGGCACGCCGGTGCAGAACCCCATGATGCACCTCACCGAGGCTTGGCTCGCCGCACGCGCCGCCACCCAGGATAGCGCATTCGATGCCGCACTGCGCAAGCTGGCCGATGCCATCGAGCGCACCTTCGTGCATGCGCCGACCGGCTGCATCGCGGAACTGCCGTTGGGCGCGGACGACAATCGTCTGGAGCCCGGCCATCAGTTCGAATGGTTCTGGCTGGTCAAGCAGGCAGGTGTGCTGCTGGACGGATCGGGTCTCGACGAGGCGCTCTCACGGGCCTTCGGGTTCGCGCAGCAATACGGCATCGATCCGGCCACGGGCGGGGTCTGTGCGTCGCTTGACGAAACCGGTCGCGTCAAAGACGCAACGCAGCGGATCTGGGCGCAAAGCGAATATCTGCGCGCACTCGCCACGCGCGACGACGACGCCGCACGTGCCGTGATGCCAGGGCAGATCGAGCGCTTTCAGCAGCGTTTTCTGCACGCGCAGGGCTGGTACGAGTGCAAGACGGCAGCGGGCGACGTATCGCGCGCCGACATGCCGTCTACAACGCCTTACCATCTCGCCACCGCTTACGCGGCGCTGCCCGCCTAAATAGCTAAATAGCAAGCGGGGCCCCGCCTTACGCGTGCTTTGGTCATGCAATCACGCTATTTACGTCGTCTTTCACAATAATGCTGGAGCCATTTTTGTGATTCACCTTGACGTGGCGCGTTGACGCTTCCTAGAGTGGGTAGGGACGCCACCACGGGCATCGCCCCGAAGGACTCAACAATGACCGATCTACTGGACCGGGCGCGCGGCGCACTCCACGCCCAGCCGTTCAGCATGCTGCTTGGCGCCGAACTGATGCACGCGAGCGCCACTGAACTGACGCTATGCCTGCCGATTCGTGATGAGTTGCGGCAACAGCACGGCTTCGTCCATGGGGGAGTGATCAGTTACCTGGCCGACAATGCGCTCACCTTCGCCGGGGCACTGGCGCTCGGACCGCGGGTCGTCACAGGTGAATACAAGATCAACTATCTGCGGCCCGCCATGAACGGCATGCTGGTCGCGCGAGCGCAGGTCGTCTATGCCGGACGGCATCAGGCGACCTGTCAGTGCAATATCTTCGTGATGGACGGCGATCGCGAGCGGCTTGTCGCTGTCGCGCAAGGGACCATCAACCGGATCGGCGACGGCGGGGAAAGCGTGCCGGCGGGTTAAGGGTAATAGGGCGGCGGCGCACGCTAACCACCAGCGGCCCGCGCCTATGCTGAACAAGGGTGTGGACTAGCACCGCACAACAAAAAAGGCCGTTCCCGGCAAAACAGGAACGACCTTCGATTTCGCATAGCCTTGCTGCGAAGCGGTTAGCGCCGCAAGTCCCGCAGCATTACTCCGCCGCGTAAGTCTTCTGCTGTTGCTCGCCCAGTCCTTCGATGCCGAGGCGGATCGTCTGACCCGGCTTAAGGTAGACCGGATTCGGCTTTACGCCCATGCCGACACCCGGCGGCGTGCCGGTCGAAATCACGTCGCCCGGTTGCAGGCTCATGCATGTCGACAGATACGACACCAGCTTTGCCACACCGAACACCATCGTTTTGGTCGTGCCGTTCTGATAGCGATGGCCGTCCACCTCGAGCCACAGCGTCAGGTTCTGCGGATCGGCCACTTCGTCGCGCGTCACGACCCACGGGCCGATCGGGCCGAACGTGTCGAAACCCTTGCCCTTGTCCCATGTGCCGCCGCGTTCGATCTGCCATTCGCGCTCGGAGACGTCGTTGATCACGCAGTAACCGGCGACGTAGTCGAGTGCATTGGCTTCGTCGATGTACTTGGCAGCCTTGCCGATCACTACGCCGAGTTCGACTTCCCAGTCGGTCTTCTTCGAGCCACGCGGGATTTCAACGTCGTCGTTCGGGCCGCTGATCGCGCTATTCCACTTGTTGAACACCACCGGCTCGGTTGGCACGGGCAGGTTCGACTCCGCCGCGTGGTCCGCGTAGTTCAAGCCGATGCAGATGAACTTGCCGATCTTGCCGACAGCCGGCCCGAGGCGCGGGTTGCCCTCGACCACTGGCAGCGACGCCGGATCGAGCGCCCGCAGTTTGGCGAGACTGGCATCGCTCAACGTGGCGCCGTCAATGTCGCCCACTACGCCCGACAAATCGCGAATCTTGCCTTGCGCGTCGAGCAAGCCGGGCTTTTCCTGACCTTTCGGTCCATAACGAAGCAGTTTCATCGTTGCACTTCCTTCTCTATCCAGAGTGTCCAGTAAAAACAGGCGAGTCCTTTTACATGCACTACGCCCTGCTGATCAGTTCGACCAACCGCCGTCGATGACATGCGCCTGGCCGGTGGTAAACCCCGACTCGTCCGAGGCGAGATACAGCGCCAGCGCCGCGATCTCTTCAGGCTTGCCGACGCGGCCCATCGGCTGGCGCGCGACAAAGGCCGCCTGCACCGCGTCGATGGTCGCACCTTGCGCCTGAGCCTGCGCCGCAATCCGCTGTTCGAGCGACGGCGAAGCCACCGTGCCCGGGCAGATCGCGTTACAGCGTACACCACGTGCGACAAAGTCTGCAGCGACGGCCTTCGTCAAACCGATCACAGCGGCCTTCGATGCGCCATAAACAAAGCGGTTTGGCACGCCCTTCACACTCGACGCCGCCGAAGACATATTAATGATCGACCCGCCGCCCTTCTCCAGCATCGCCGGCAGAAACGCGCGAATCGTTCGGTACATCGCCTTCGCGTTCAGATCGAACGCGAAGTCCCAATCTTCTTCCGTCGCTTCGAGAATCGAACCGGCGTGCACATAGCCCGCGCAGTTGAACAGCACATCGATCGCGCCGACTTCGGCGGCAAACGCGTTGATCGCGGCCGGGTCACGCACGTCGAGCTTGCGCGCTTCGACCGGTTTGCCGGCAAGCGAATCGATCTTGATGTCGGTCGCAATCACGCGCGCGCCTTCGCGTGCGAACAGCTCAGCGGTCGCGAGGCCGATACCTTGTCCGGCGGCAGTAATCACGGCCGTCTTCCCGGCCAGTCTTTGTGTCATCTACGGCTCCAGTTGAAATGGAAATGGCAGTTGAGTCATACCGGATCTTGCAACGTGCGCTCAACAGCGCGCTTTTCACGGCGTTTCAGCGCCTCGTCAGGGTGTGTGTGCTGTGCTTCAACTTCGAAGATTGCATGGACCTCACAGACGGTAGAACGTCGCGGCGTTTGCGCCGAACACTGCATCGCGCTCCGCGTCGGATAACCCGGCGAGCAAGGTATTCGCCACCGAATGCCACAGCAGGTAGTCGCCGTTCTGGTTGAGCACTGGCCAATCGCTGCCCCACATCAAGCGCGCCGGGCCGAACGACTGCAGCAGATGATCGACGTACGGCTGCAACGTCGCTTCGGTCCAACCGGCCGCAGCCTCCGTCGCCAACCCAGAGAGCTTGCAATGCACATGCGCCAGGCTCGCGAGACGCGTAATACCGTCAGCCCAGCGTTGCCAGCCGCTGCGACCGTCGCGGATCGGCGGCTTCGCGCCGTGATCGATCACGATGCGCAGCGTCGGAAAACGCTTGATGAAGGTTTCCAGGGCGTCCACGTGACGCGCAAAAATCAGCGCATCGAACGCGAGGTCGTGCGCGATCAGCGCTTCGACGGCGGGCGCGAGACCAGGATTGACGATCCAATCGTCGTCCGGCAGGTCTTGCAACATCGGGCGAATGCCCTTGAATTTCGGATGGCGTGCGAGTTCGGCGATCAAGTCGGGGGCGTCGCGCGAGAGCATCGGCACCCAACCGACCACGCCCGCAATCGACGCATCGTCCTGCGCGAGTTCCAGCAGATAGCGCGTCTCCTCGACCGTCGGCGCCGCCTGCACCACCACCGTACGCTGTACATCGGCGCGCTCACGCAGCGGTGCGAGATCGGCCGGCCCGAAGGTACGATACAACGGGTCCAGGTCCGGCGTCAGCCAGCCGTAATCGCCGCGAGCCGGGTCCCAGTAGTGCTGGTGAGCATCGATGTGCATGGTCCTTCAATCCTTCGGCACTGGCGCTCGCGGATCCAGCAGACCTTTGTCGCGCAATGCCGTCCATAACTCCACAGGAATCGGTCGCTCGAACGATGCGACGTTCTCGCGCAATTCTTCGACACTGCGCGCGCCGGTCAGCACCGTTGCGACAGCCGGGTGTGCATACGGGAACTGCAACGCGGCGGCCGCCAGCGGCACATTGTGCTCGCGGCATATCGCTTCCAGCCGGGCCACGCGGTCGATCACCTCTTTGGGCGCAGCAGCATAGTTGAACTTCAGGTCCCCTTGCACGCCGCGGGCAAGGATTCCCGAGTTAAATGCGCCGCCCAACAGGATGCTGACGCCGCGTGCTTCGCACGCGGGCAACAGATCGTCGAGCGTGGCCTGTTCCAGCAGTGTATAGCGGCCTGCCAACAGCGCGCAGTCAATGTCGAAATCAGCCATCATCTCGAGAATCGCCGCCCCTTCGTTAACCCCTAGCCCCACGGCCTTGACCACGCCCGCCGAGCGCAATTCATCGAGCGCGCGAAAACCGCCGCCTTCGGTCAGTTGCCTCCAGTAGAAGGGATTTTTCTCGCCGTGTGTGACACGTCCGATGTCGTGGATCAGCAGAATATCGATCTCGGCGATGCCGAGCCGCTGCTGGCTATCCTCGAACGAACGCAGGATGCCATCGTGCGAGTAATCGTAGATGGCCTGAAACGGCAGCGGGTCTTGCCAGCCTTCGCTGCCGTCGTACGGCATGGTGCGCGGCACGAAGCGCCGGCCGGCTTTGGTGGACAGCACATACCGGTCACGCTGATAGCGGCGCAGCGCATCGCCCAGACGGTGTTCCGCTTTCGTATGGCCGTAGTGCGGCGCCGTGTCGAAAAAGCGGATGCCCGCCTCGTAGGCGGCGGCCACCGTGGCCAACGCCTGTTCGTCGGACAGATCGCTGTACAGGCCGCCGAGCGGTGCGGTACCCAGACCGAGTCCTGTGACCTGCAACCCGCGGCGGCCGATCGTGCGGCGCTGCGCGACTTTTGAATCAACCGCCTCTGTCATAGCGAAGTCTCCTATTGTTCATGTGGCGGCACGACTGCCATGCGGACGCCGTGGGACGCATGCCGCGGCTCGCGTCAGTTAGCCACTGAGGTAGCCAACCCACGTCGAGGTGAGCCGGACAGTGTCGCTCCGCGCGTAATCGGGCCGTTTAACGCCACCGCTTCGATCAATGCGGAGTGACCTCGACCACCCGATGCGTCGGCGCCGCATTCGAAGGCAGGCACGACGGCCCAACCGGCTCGAAGGTCTTATACGTAAGAATAAACTCCTGGTGCCCGAGCGTCTCCGACTTCGACGCTGCGCCTTGCGCCACCGCCAACGTCTGATCGAACACTTCGCGGCCCACTTCTTCCAGCGTGCCGCGGCCCTCGAGAATCCGGCCGGCATCGACATCCATGTCGCCGGCGAGATTGCGATAGGTCGCCGGATTCGCGCACACCTTGATGACCGGCGAAATCGCCGAGCCCACCACCGAACCGCGACCGGTCGTGAACAGGATCACGTGCGCGCCGCACGCGATCAGCTCGCCGATTTCCGCGTTATCGCTAATATTCGGGAAGCCAAAGCGCGGCTCGCCATCCGGCACGACGTCGAGCAGATACAGGCCGCCGGTCGGCGGCACATCGCCCGGTTTGATGATGCCGACAATCGGCGACGCCCCGCTCTTCGCATACGCGCCGAGCGACTTTTCTTCCTGCGTGGTCAGGCCGCCGTCAGCATTGCCCACCGCAAAGCTGCCGTGACCGAGAATCGAGTAATAGCGCGCCGCTTTGGCGACGCAGGCGACGATTTCTTCGCCCAGTTCAGGCCGCGCCGCGCGCGTTTTCATATGAAACTCGCAACCAACCAGCTCGCCCGTTTCTTCGAAGATGCAGGTTGCGCCGGCGTCGATCAGATGATCGAATGCGCGTCCCACCGCCGGATTCGCGGTGATTCCGCTGGTGCCATCCGAGCCGCCGCAGATCGTGCCGATCACCAGTTCGTCGAGGCCCATCGGCACGCGCTGCTGCGCCGCCAGTTGCTTGCGCGCGTCGCGTACCCAGTCCACGCCGTACTGAATCGTGCTGCGCGTGCCGCCCTTTTCCTGGATCGTCAGAACCTCGACGGGCCGGCCGGTCGCCCGCACCACGTCGACCAGGTAGTGCTTGTTCATGCTCTCACAGCCGAGCGACACAAACAGCACCGCGCCCACATTCGGATGCGTGGTGAGCTGCTGGAGCATCTTCTCCGCGTAGCTGTTCGGATAGCAGCCAGGGAAGCCGATCAGATGCACGGCCGGATCGCGTTCCGCGTTGGGGTCGTCGAACGCGTCAAGCGGCTCGCGAAACTGGGTGACGATCTCGCGGGCGACGTGATGCGCGCATTCGACGAGGTACGCGACCGCGACCACATTGCGGATGCCCTTGCGGCCATCGCTGCGCAGATAGCCTTGCAGCACGGGCTGCGGGCCGGCAGCCGACGGGATCGTTGCTTCGGAAGTGTCAGTCATGATCGTTCCAGCGCGGTATCACACCGCGTCAATGATGCACGAATTCGCGGCCTGCATCGTGGGTATAAGTCGGCAGGTAATCGCTTTCGAGGTTGTGGGTGTGCAAATGCTCGCCACGCGCGACGGCTTCGGTCACATGGCCGATCACCGCGCCATAGCGCAGCACCTTGTCGTCTTTCGCCAGCGCGCCTCGTGCGACCTTGTGGCCAAGATCGATTGCCTTACTGAGCGTGACGCGCTCGCCTTCAATTTCGACCGGGGTGCCGGCTTCGAGCCTCGCCGCCGCAATCAGGCAGTTGTCCTGCGGACTCAGCAGAATCAGACGGGCATCGGTATGCAATGGACTACTCAAGATAGGTCTCCGTAATAGATCGCGCGGCACCCGGTATCAATTCTGGCCTTCGCCACTCGCGAGGCGTGCCACCATCAGCGAGCCGAGGATGATCGCGCCGTAAATCGCCTGAATCCAGAACGACGGCACCTGTGCCAGCGTCAACAGATTCTGCACCACGCCGAGTAGCAACACACCGGATAGCGCGCCGAGCATCGTGCCCTTGCCGCCGTCGAGCGAAATGCCGCCGATCACCGCCGCCGCGAACACCGTGAAGATCATGCCATTGCCCTGATTAGCATTGATCGCGCCAACGTAGCCGGTGACGATCAGGCCGCCAATCGAGGCCAGCACGCTGCCGAGCACGAATAC
>Ga0208322_1000122_pt1 | contig 12810 bp, 9 predicted proteins | sample June2015DPH_8_10_2_FD_184697 | JGI IMG/M metagenome (GOLD analysis project Ga0208322, IMG submission 184697) | Peatland microbial communities from SPRUCE experiment site at the Marcell Experimental Forest, Minnesota, USA - June2015DPH_8_10... | ecosystem: Environmental > Terrestrial > Soil >...
CCCGCGCCGCACGCGCGCGTTCGTATCGCCGGCACGGCGACGCTTGAGCAACTCTACCTGTAAGTGATTCAGCGGATCGAGGTACGGGAAGCGGTTCCTGATCGAACGTGCGAGCAGTGGGTTATCCGCAAGCCGTTCGGTCTTGCCGGTGATTTCAGACAGCACCAGCGACGTGCGCTCCCATTCCGCGACGATGCGCTCGAACACATGCTTGCGCAGCTTCTTGTCGGTCACGAGCGCGGCATAGCGCGACGCGACTGCGAGGTCGGTCTTCGCCAGCACCATGTCCATGTTCGACAGCAGGTTCGAGAAGAACGGCCAAGTCTTGTGCATCTTCTTCAGGAGTGCAAGGCGGCGCGCACGTTCAGCATCGGAGGGCGCGCTGTCCAGATGCGCGGCCACCGCGCTGCCGAAGCCGTACCAACCGGTCAGCAACAGGCGGCATTGGCCCCACGAGAAGCCCCATGGAATAGCGCGTAGATCTTCGATCTTGCGCTGCTTCGGGTCCTGCAGCTTGCGCGAGGCCGGACGGCTGCCGATGTTGAGTTCGGCAATCTCCGAGATCGGCGTCGATTCGAAGAAATATTCCTTGAACCCGGGCGTTTCGTAGACCAGTGCGCGGTACGACGCCATCGCGGCGTCCGACAGTTGCTGCATGGTTGCCTCGAAGGCAGGCAGTTGCGCCGGCGTTCTGCCGAGTGGCAGCAGCGAGGCTTCAAGTGTCGCGGCGACCACGGTTTCGAGGTTGCGCCGGCCGATCTCCGGGTTGCCGAACTTGCTGGCAATCACTTCGCCCTGTTCGGTCAGGCGAATCTGCCCTTCGACCGTGCCCGGTGGTTGCGACAGGATGGCCTGATAGGTCGGACCGCCGCCGCGTCCGACTGTGCCTCCGCGACCATGGAAGAGGCGCAGCGTCACGCCGCGTTCGTTGAAGAGCGACACCAGCGCGAGTTCGGCGCGATACAGCTCCCAGTTCGAGGTGAGAAAGCCGCCGTCCTTGTTGCTGTCGGAATAGCCGAGCATGACTTCCTGCTCGCCGCCTTGATGTTCGATCAGCGAGTCGACACCCGGCAACGCGATCAGATCGCGCATGATGTGCGACGCGTTTTGCAGATCGGGGATCGTCTCGAACAGCGGGATCACCATCAGGCCGGCCTTGGCCGGGTTGTGTGTGTCGCCGAGGAGCCCATGCAGCAGCCCGGTTTCCTTTTGCAGCAGCATCACTTCCACCAGATCGCTGACGGTTTCCGTGTGCGAAATGATGTAGTTGCGCACGGCCCGCGCGCCGAACTTGTCGCGCGTCACGCGGGCGGCTTCGAGCACGCCCAGCTCGCTTTTCACGAGCTCCGAGTAGTCCAGATACGGCGAGCGCAACAGGCGCGGCTGCGCGAGTTCGGCCAGCAGCACGCGTAGCTTGTCGGCTTCGGGCAGCGCGGCGTAATTTTCCTCGACACCGGCGCGCTTGAGCAATTCGGCGATCACCGCTTCGTGGATGTCCGAGCTTTGCCGCAAGTCGATGCTGGCGAGGTGAAAGCCGAACACTTCGGCGGCACGCGCGAGCGGCGACAGACGCGGTGCGGCGAGCGCCGCGCCATGATGCCTGGCGAGCGAATCGATCAGCACATGCAGATCTTGCGCGAAGGCGGTGGCGTCGTCGTAGGGCCTGGCGTCGAGATGCGCACCGCGCGTGGTGATCACGCCTTCGCCGAGTCGCTCGCGGACTGTCGCGGCGAGCCGCGCATACACGCCGATCAGGGCACGGCGGTAGGGCTCGTCGACGCGGTGCGGCGACTGGTCCGGCGACGCGGCGGCCAGTTCCTTGAGTGCCTCGCTCGCTCCGGTCAGCAGGTTCGACACCGACAGCTCGGCGCCGAGCTTGTGCACCTGTTCCAGGTAATGTTCGAAGATCACTGCGGCCTGGCGCGTGATTGCTTCTTCGAGCGTTGCGGCGGTGACGTTCGGATTGCCGTCGCGATCGCCGCCAATCCAGCTCCCCATCTGGAAGAACGCCGGCAGCCGGGCATCGAGACCGTGCTCGGCGAGCGCCGCTTCGATATCCGCGTACAGCGCGGGGATTTCTTCGAGGAAGGTCGCGCGGTAGTACGACAGCGCGTTCTCGATTTCGTCGGCCACCGTCAGGCGTGCATCGCGCAGCATCCGCGTTTGCCACAGCGAGGTGACGCGGGCGCGCAGCATGGCTTCGTTGTGGGCGCGCTCGCGTTCGGTCTGCGGCTGGTCGCGCTCCGCGAGCAGGCGGGCGATGTCGTGCTGTGCATCCAGAATGCTCTTGCGCTGCACTTCGGTCGGGTGCGCGGTGAGCACCGGGACGATCAGCGCGTCGTTGAAGAATTGCTGCAGGACGGGCGTGGCGGCGGCGTTGGCTTCCATCAGCCGTTCGAGCGCGTAGGCGATGGTGCCGGACTGCGCGGCCGAACCGGCCAGCGCATGGATGCGGTGGCGGCGGTTGCGATGACGGTCTTCAGCGATGTTCGCAAGATGCGAGAAATAGCTGAACGCCCGCACGACGCTCACAGTCTGCTCGGGGCTCAGCGAGCGTAGCTTCCTGTCGAGCGTCTGCGCGGCGCTGCTGTCATCTTCGCGGCGAAACCGCACAGCGGTCTGGCGGATCGTCTCGACCACGTCGAACACCGCGTCGCCTTCCTGCTCGCGCACCACGTCGCCGAGCAGCCGTCCCAGATAGCGGATGTCGTTGGAAAGCGGTTGGTCCTTATCCGCGCGGGCGCTGCCGGCGCGCGGGCTGGACGTTGCGTCCGCTGCACCTCGCCGCGTCCGCAGTGTTGCCTCCCCGAGGAGGTCGGCCTCGCGCCCAACTGACGTGGCACTGGCCTCGGAGTTATTGCGGCCCACAGAGTGAGGCTGTGTCAGCGGTGCAGGTTTAAACGGCGTCATGCCTGGTTTCCTGAAGGGGGTACGAACTGTGGACGGATCAGATAAATGCTGCTTTGCCGACGCCTTTGCGTCTACCGCCACATAGTAGAGCACACGTGTGCATAATATGCAACCCTTGCCGCTTTATGGTTGGTGTTGGGTGCGTTGCCATGAATGTCTGTCACGCGGTACAACCACACCGCACAGCTGACCACATCGGGCGGGAAGTGATAGCCCGGACAAGGCAGAGTTTTTGTAGGTGTCAGGCGTGTTGGCCGGAATCCAGGGCGCCTGCGTCATTCAAGTTGTGGATCACGCTACCTCTATATGGCTGCGTCCATGCAGAGAGGCTTCGTTAGTGGGGCGCCTTGTGTTCTCTCCAGCCTGGCTTGACCTCGGTGTTGCCTGAAAGTATTCAGCCAGGAAGTCAACGAACGTTCGAACTTTTGCAGGCAGGTGCTGCCTGCTTGGATATACGACATGCAGGGCTAAAGGAGGCAAGGCATGATCTGGCAGCAGTAATTCGAGCCGCCCGTCGTCAATGTCCCGGCTCACTGGGGATGATGGCATGAAACCCACGCCCATTTCCGCTAGCGTGGCCTGGCGCAGCGTGATGTGCCAACTGCCCAAGGTAGGATGGTACGCCGTGGCGCGCAAGGTAGCCGGGGGCTGCACACACCATTAGTGTTGTGCTGACGAGCGGTCGCGCTATCAGGGTCGATGAAGTGCAGACGCTGGACGCGGGAACGATACCGAGATCGTAACCATGGGAAATCAGGTCGAAATTCTGGTTGGTGAGCATCAACTCGGGGACTACTTTCGGATACCGTTGGCGATAAATCCGTAGTGCAGGCGTTAGTCTGCGCTGCGCGAAGACTACTGGGGCGACGATGCGCAATGTGCCGGTCGGCACGGAAGAACTGTCCGCGACCAATTCCTGTGCGTTTTCCACCTGTTCGACAATTTTCCGGGCCCGCTCGTAGTAGAGTTGCCCGGATTCAGTCAGCGAGACACTGCGGGTCGTGCGATTGAGCAGCCGGGCACACAGGTGACTTTCGAGTTCGGCAATGCGCCGGGTTACGATTGCTTTCGAGATGTCGAGTTCCATGGCCGCGCGGGTAAAACTGCCGAGACCGGCAACCCGGATAAAGACTCGCATCGATTCCAGATGATCCATGGCTTACTCTTCCTATCGTAGGGATATCTGAGGCTCTGGGGCTCCAGTCGCCCCTGCCGTGTTCTTGACAAGGCAGGGGTAGATGTTGCAACACATGTTCAATGTGCGCCGGCTGCATCTGCACCGCCCCCACCACCCTTCGCCGGCCGGGTGAGCCAGATGAGCGGAATAATCACAATGAAAATGATCGCGGAGACATAGAAAATGTCGTTCAGACCCATCATCGCGGCTTGCGTATTCACCGTGAAATCGAACAGGGCGTACGCTGATTGAGGATTCAGGTGTAAGAGCGTTTGGGTGGAATCGACCTGCGCATTGAACAGCAGATTGTTAATGCTGGCGCTCTCCGTGAGTTGCGCGTGATGCAGAATCGTGCGGTTGTTCCACACAGTGTTGGCCACGGATGTGCCCACTGCCCCGCAGAAAATTCGTGCGAAGCTCGACAGCCCGGCCGCTGCCGGAATGCGGTGCGGCGGTTGACCGCCCAGGATGATTGCGGTGAGCGGCACGAAGAAGAGTGCCATCGGGATGCCCTGCAGTAGCGTGGGAAGAACAAGATGGAAGGTGTCGATGTCGACCACGTACTTCGAACGCATATAGAACACAATCGCGAAACCGACGAACGCGAGCGTCGCGATGATACGTGCGTCAGAGCGAGGCAGCACGCGGCCCATCACCGGCGCCAGCAGCACGGCGAAGATGCCGAGCGGTGCGGTGACGAGGCCCGCGTCTACCGAGCGATAGTTCAGATACTCCTGCATCCACTGGGGTAGCAGCACCAGGTTTCCGAAGAACACGCCGTATGCAACGGAAATCGCGGCTGTTCCGCCCAGAAAATTACGCTGCGAGAAGAGTCGCAGATCGACGATTGGATTCTTTTCAGTCAGTTCCCAGACAACAAAGAACGCGAAACTGATGGCCGCCGTGATTGCCAGGACAACGATGACGGGAGACAAAAACCAGTCCAGGTCCTTACCTTTGTCGAGCATGATCTGCAGCGATGCAACCCATGTGATAAGCAGCCCCAGACCAACGGCGTCGATTGGAAGCTTTTGTGTCGGCGTTTCACGCGTTCGATAAATCATCCACGTGATGCCGGCCGCGAAAATGCCGACCGGAATATTGATGTAGAAGATCCATGACCATGAATAGCTGTCGGTGATCCAGCCTCCCAGTGCAGGTCCAGCAATCGGACCGACCGTTGCGGTCATGGCCCACAGCGAGAGCGCTATCGAGGACTTTGCCTTCGGCCAGGAGCTGAGCAGAATTGCTTGTGACAGGGGAATCAGCGGACCCGCTACGACGCCCTGCAAGACCCGTTCAGCCAGCAGTACCGGTAGGGTGGGCGCAGCGCCGCACAGCCACGATGACAGCACGAACAACAGGATCGCGCCTACAAACAGCCTGATCTGGCCGATGCGCTGCGTGAGCCATCCGGTCAATGGAATCGAGACAGCATTAGCTGCGGCGAATACAGTGATAACCCAGGTGCCTTCATCCACGGAAACACCGAGGTTGCCCGAGATGGTGGGAATCGCAACGTTCGCGATCGACGTGTCTAGCACGTTCATGAAGGTGGCGAGCGCCACTGCGAGGGTCGCCAAAAACAGCTGCCCCCCTTTCAGAGGCGGCGGGGGGGAAGGTGGTGCCGTAGCCATAAGTGTCAAACCCGGAGTTGATTGGCAAGGCTTACATCCGCCTGGAGATAGATTTCAGCCCATCTGCGGCCACCTTCGGTGCGTCATCGCCTTCAGCGTCGGAACCCGCATTGGCCGCGACGATGTGGGCGATTTCAGCGTCGGCTTCGTCGCCATACCGGTTGAAGACGTTGGTCTGATAGACCGTGTTCTGCGCGTCCGCCAGTTGGTCGCCGTTTGTTCCTTGACGTTGACATCAACGTTCATCGACAGGCCGATCCGTAGCGGATGCTTTTCAAGCTCCTGTGGGTCGAGCGCGATCCGCACCGGCAGACGCTGTACGACCTTGATCCAGTTACCGGTTGCGTTCTGCGCCGGCAGCAGCGAGAACGCCGAGCCCGTGCCCGCCGAAAAACCGACCACCTTGCCATGAAACACGACCGACGAACCGTACACGTCGGCCGTCAGTTCGGCCGGCTGGCCGATGCGAATATGCCTCAGTTGCCCTTCTTTGAAGTTGGCGTCGACCCATACGGCATTCAGCGGCACGATGGCCATCAATGGATTACCCGGCGAGACGCGCTGGCCGACCTGCACCGAGCGCCTCGCGACATAGCCGCTGACCGGCGCTGGAAGCGTGTTACGTGCGTTGGCGAGGTATGCATCGCGTACCTTGGCAGCGGCAGCCTGAACGTTCGGATGGTTCGCAATCGTGGTGTTGGCGGTCAGCGCGCGGTTCGATGCGAGCTGCTGCTGCGCGGCGTCGAGGGCGGCCTGTGTGGTCTTGACGGCGTCACGTGCGTGCGAGATTTCCTCCAGCGACACAGCGCCCGTTTCGGCGATCGTCATCCGACGGCGCAGGTCGTCCTGTGCGCGTGAAAGATCGGCTTCGCGCTCGGCGACCTGTGCGCGGTACTCGTTGTCGTCGACGAAGAGGCCACGTACGTGACGCACCGTCTGCGCGAGATTAGCTTCGGCCTGTTGCAAAGCGACGCGCGCATCGGCTGCGTCGAGTACAACAATCGGATCACCCGCCTTTACGGTTTGCGTGTCGTCGGCGTTGACTGCGATGACCGTGCCGGTGACTTGCGGCGTAATCTGCACGACATTGCCATTCACATATGCGTCGTCGGTGTCCTCGTAAAAACGTGCGACGCGGTAGTAATAAACGCCATACGCAACCGCGGCGACCAGGACCGCCAGCACGACCAACGTCATGCCGAGCTTGCGATTGCCGCCACGTCCTGAGTTTCCGTCAGCCGATTCTTGATTAGTTATACTAATTTAAATGCTCCGTATTCTCTCAATCTGCTTCGTTGATTCGGGTAAGTTTGGGTTGTGGGTTAGCTGGCTGCGGTCTTGCTCGAGGGCGACGCCGGAGCATGGGTGGGTACCACCAGACCCGTCTGCGTTGCATCGAAACCGCCGCCAAGTGCCTTGATCAGGCCGATCTGCACGTCACGTCGTCTCATCTTCAGGTTCGTCACCGTCTGTTCTGCGGCGAGGCGATTCTGGTCGGCGGTCAGTACCTGCAATTGCTCCGACAGGCCGGCCTTGTAGCGGATCACGGCAAGCTGATAAGCCTTGGTCGAGGCGTCGAGCGCAAGCTGGGCGTCACTCGATTGCTGGTCGATCGAGTGGATCGTAGTGATTTGCGTGGCGACATCCGAGAGCGCGTTGATCAGCGTCTGGTTGTAGTTGGCGACATCGAGATCGAAGTCGGCATAACGGCCTTTCAGTTGCGAGCGCAATGCACCGGCGTCGAAGATCGGCAGGTGAATGGCCGGCCCGAACTGCATACTACGGCTCGACGCAGTCAGGAATCTGCCCCAGCCAAATGCATCGAAGCCGAAACCCGCAGATAGATTGATGTCCGGGGAGAACTCTGCCTTGGCTTCCTTCACATCATGCATCTCGGCTTCGACCTGCCAGCTTGCCGCTACGATATCCGGGCGGCGTGATACCAGATCGGCAGGCAAATTGTCTGGCAGCGCAACCGCGTCGCCAGGCGTGAGCACCGGCTTGGCGATCTGCAGCCCGCGATCCGGTCCCTTGCCAAGCAGGGCACCGAGCTGGTAGCGCACAGTGGTGATCTGGCCGTCGAGATCAGTCAGGTTGGCCTGGCTCGTGGCAATGTTGCCATTAGCGGTTTGGCGCTCGACGTTGGTGTCGAGGCCGGCGACGACGCGCCCGTTGGTGATCCGCCCGATATCCTGGCGATTGGCGATTTCGCGCGCGGCGATATCGCGCAAAGCGTACAACTGCGCGAGCTGGTTATAGGTGCTGGCAACTGTCGCGGCGAGTGTCACACGCGCCTGCTGCACGTCGGCTTCGGCGGCTTTCTCCTGCGACACCGCCTGGCCAAGGCGTTGACGGTTCTTGCCCCACAGGTCCAGATCCCAGGAGGCGCTCGCCAACGCACTGTTCTCGTTGAACCAGGTGTCGCCGTAGGGCGGCGGCTAGATCGAGTTGGCCGAGAATATCTCGCGGTTCCACGAATAGCTGCCGTTGACCTTCGGGTAAAGGGCCGAGCGCGTGCTTTCGATGTACGACGAAGCCTTCGCGAGGCGGGCCTGCGCCTGGGCGATCGACGGGCTGCCTTCCAGCGCCTCCGCGATCAGTTGCGGCAGTTGCGGGTCGCCGAACTGGCCGGCCCAGTCGAGCGAAGGCCACTGGCTGCCCTGCGACGGCAGGCTCTGATTGGACTCGTACTGTGCCGCCGACGACATCTGTTTGTCGCTTTTGATGCCGCTATAGTTCGCGCATCCCGTGAGGGCAAGCGCCGCCACCGCCGCGGTAACAGCGGCCCAGCACGACACCGCGGGCGCGGACAGGGAAAGGGATTTCATTGCTCGACTCTTCTTTGGCTAAAAATAACAATGGACAAGGCAGCTAACTTACTAAGGGATATGACCAAAACTGGTTGCCATATCACGGTCTGCCCCGGTTAGCTCCCCGCTATTGACGAGGACACGGCGTAGCATGCTTTTTAGGAACCCAACTTCTTCCGCCGTGAAGCCTGATAGCAGGCTCTCTAATACGCCGCTGAAGATCGCTGGCATCCTGGTCGCTATGCTTTGGCCCTCCGGTGTCGTGGCAAGGCGCACCTCGCGCCGGTCTTCGCTGCTACGAACCCGCGTGAGAAGTCCGCGCTTTTCCAGCCGGTCAGCCAGTCGCGTGACTGAGCTTGCGTCTACGCCACATTCACGGGCCAGTTCCGCAGCAAGTTCGCACCTTCCGCTCGCGACCATGAACAGGATGCGGCCTTGCGTGCTAGTAATCCCGAACTCGGCCATCGTCCGCTGCGTGACCATGTTCAACATCGTCGATTTCACTCGTGAGAGGAGATAGCCGACGCTTTCATCAAACTGGTATTCGCGGACGTCAGACACCGCGACAGTGTCTTGGCTTTTCATGAATTAGATGCTGTAGCAATCATTGCGAAGGCATTGTATCCAAGGGATTTTTGCAACGCCGGTCAATGATTTGTGCATTTCCGAACGTCATCCGCAGGGCTTTCGGCTGTTTGCAACGATTGGCTCGACGAGGCGCAAACCGGAACAGGTCGGACTGTCTCCTGGAGATGTCTCGCCTTTTTGAACGCGGATGCTCGCGCAAAAAATTCAGATCAGATCTGGGCCACATCGCTATAAACATAAGCGAATAGCACTGTTGCAAATTCGTAGCTTGTTGGTGGCTGGGCGTTAGCGTATTTTTCTGCAGACAATTGCGAAATTCTCTGTCGCCGTCCAGAATTACGCTCCTTGAAGAGAACGATGATGAATTTGGGCGAACTTATACACGGTGGCGCGTGGCCGCTAGTTTTTCTGAGCGTTCTTGCGGCCTCTGTTGGCCTGCCGATTCCCGCAATCCCCGTTCTCGTCATGGCAGGGACAGCGATTCAACTGTCGTACATCGATACCGGTCATCTGTGGCTAAGGCTGGGAGTCACTCTGGCGGCAGCTGTAGCGGGCGGAACCATAGCTGATGTCGCCTGGTTTGTTGCGGGGCGAGTTTTCGGCAGCCGGGCATTGGGCATGATCTGTTGTCTGACGCTGTCCAAGGATATCTGTGTCAGGCGGGCTGACCGGTTCTGGATCTACTGGGGCCCGCGTATTCTGCTGGCAGCCCGGTTCCTGCCGGGTCTGTCACTCGTGCTAATCCCGCTTGCAGGGGCGATGCGCGTGAGTTGGCCCACCTTCCTTCTTTATGACTGCGCGGCGACGGCACTATGGTCAGCCGTCGGCCTGGGATTGGGCATGGTGTTCGCACCGCAGATGCAGGCGATCTTTGACTCAGTCCATCGGGTTGGCAGTGCGGCAGCCTTCATCGTGATCGGCCTTCTCGTCTGCTATGCGAGTTACCGGTGGATTCGCCGGCGAAACTTTGCGGCCCGACTCGAAAAGCGGCGCATCAGCGTAGAGGCGCTCCGCTCGAGGATCGAGAGTGGTCAACCTCTCAACATTCTGGACGTGCGGGCATTCCACCAACGGTTGATCAACCCCGTTGTGATTCCCGGCGCGAGGTTTGTCGACGATACGGATATTGCGGGGGTCGTTGCAAGTTGTGACACCGGGCAGACGACCGTTATTTACTGCTCCTGTCCCAACGAGGTGTCCGCGGCGTTGCTAGCAACAGCACTCGGAAAGCTCGGCTTGCGCGAGTCACTCCCTCTACATGGTGGCATTGAGGCTTGGCTTGCAGCAGGGTTCCCGGTTGACCCGGTAAGCAGTCTCGACAATGTGAACACCGGCAAGCGTAGCGAAATCCTGTTTCCGTGGCCGGTCGGTGCAGACGCCGGCTGAATTATTCCATTGCGCACACGTCCTAACGCAGAGGATGGAGACGGGGTCGCGGACCTTCGTTCAGGACGGGGAGTTGCGAAGGTGGCATAGAAGACTTCAGATGGCTTTGCAGCCGTCCAACAGGACATCGATCGCAGAGCGAACCTTGTCGGCGAGGACGGCCCGTTTGGGCTTCGCCATTATCCCAAGCAACATCTGCAGATGTATCTCATAAGTCAACATGTCGTGAAACAGTACTGCAGTTTTGCGCGGATCGATAGAACCGATTTCGCCGGCGCGTCTCCGCTCTTCGAAAAAGTCTGTCAGGAATTGGTAGGTCTGGGCGGGACCGCTTTCGAACCAGATGCGTCCCACCTCCGGGAAACGATATGCCTCGCCGGTAACGAGGCGCTGGAGGGCGATCGCCCGAGGCGACAACACCGCGTCAAGATAGGTTTGGCCGATTGCCTGCAGCGCTTCGCGCAACGGCATTGAGGAGGCCTTGGTCCGGAAGAGTTTTGCCAGTATCTCGCCACACAGCGCGCCGATGGCGGCGACGAAAACACCTTCCTTTCCCTTGAAATACGAATAGATGGTCGTTTTCGATCCACCGACTGCGGCGATGATTTCGTCAAGGCTGACGCCGTCGTAGCCCTTCGCGAGAAATAGCTCAGACGCGGCAGCCAGGAGATTGCTTCGTTTCTGAGTCGATGGTCGGTCGGGTGACACATCGGCTTTGTGACGCTTTTGAGCCTTCGCAATTGTTGCCGTCATGGCGTTTCGAGTTCGAAGAAAGGTTGTAGTTGACCGTTAGCACCGTCGGATATTCGCGATCCGACCAGTTCGATAGTATAGTTCTTCATCCGCCAGGGCCGGATGGGCATGGACGCGCGTACGGTGTGTTGGGCACAAGAATTCGAGGAAACTGCGCGGCGGAGCTATTCGCGGAGCCACCTCTGGGTGCTGCCACCAGCCAATTGCGGCAGTTTGACTGAATGCGTCGGTCTAACGGATATGCGGGCCTGCCAAACTAGATGATGGCTAAATTGCGCGGTGTAAAATGCGGCATCGACACGACTGGGGATGGTTGACCCCACATCATGATCGGCGTTCACGTGCAAAAAATTGTGCTGAACCTAATATGCTTCTAGCGGAGAGATTATAAATATGGGTTCCAACGACACGCCGGGAGCACGCCTGCCCCTGCGAGGGGACGCGGGAGTCACGATACGCGATGTAGCGAAAGCGCTGAATATCTCGCATACAACGGTCTCACGCGCGTTGGCCGACAGCCCGAAGATTAGCGATGAGACCAAGTTGCGCGTTCGCGCGGTGGTTGCGCAGATGGGCTATGTGCCATCCGCTTCAGCGAGAATGATGCGTGGTCGCCCCAGCTCGCTCGTGGGCCTCATCATTCCCGATGTCCAGAATGACTTTTACGCTACCGTCGCAAAGATCGTAGCGGACTCCCTCGCATCGCATTCGATGCAGCTTCTGCTTTCCGTCACCGATGATAACCCTGACCGCGAATTGCGCGAACTGAGGGCGATTCTCGAGACGCGCCCGGCCGGAATCATCATTGTCCCGACGGCGCTACCCCGGCCGGAAACCAACGCGTTGTTGCAGAACGTCGAAACGGTGCAACTCGTGCGTGTACACGCGGATCTTGCTGGGAGCGCCGTCGTTATCGATGATCGTGCAGGCATCAAGGCAGCGACCCGGCACCTGCTGGATAGTGGCCACAAACGACTCGCATTCGTGGGGGGCGACGAAACGCTTAGTACGGGCCGGGAGAGGCTTGGCGGCTTCCAGGACGCGCTAGCCGAACGTCGCCTGAAGGCTGCGGCTATCGCACTTGGGTCTCCGCGCCCGGAGTTCGCGCGATACGCTGTCACCTCCATGATGTCGGCAAAGAACCGCCCGACAGGCATCATCCTCGGCAGCGCTGAGCTGACCCTGGGTGCGCTGCAGGCGCTGAGGGCGCTGAAACTCGACTGGCCGCGAGATATCTCCGTGGTCGGGTATCACGACCCGGCGTGGTTCGAATTGGCCGAAGGGGGCATCACAACAGTGCGGTTGCCGGTGGAAGACATCGCCACCACTGCGACTACTGTCCTGCTGTCGCGTCTCGACAAGCGTCAAACGAATGGGGCACCTGAGGGCTCGCCCGGCACCGTCCAGTTTGAACCGTCGTTGGTGCTTCGAGGATCGACCCGGCGGTTGTGAGTGATCGGTCAGGCGGGAAGGGCGGCCACGATTTATCGTTGACTGGAGGACAAGTGCCGGATCCGCCTTGGCTGACGGCTGGTCCTGCCGCCAGTCT
>Ga0208322_1000123_pt1 | contig 12786 bp, 10 predicted proteins | sample June2015DPH_8_10_2_FD_184697 | JGI IMG/M metagenome (GOLD analysis project Ga0208322, IMG submission 184697) | Peatland microbial communities from SPRUCE experiment site at the Marcell Experimental Forest, Minnesota, USA - June2015DPH_8_10... | ecosystem: Environmental > Terrestrial > Soil >...
ACCGAGACGATCTTCGTGCGGTCGTTCAGCAGCTTGCGATACTCGTCGAGCAGCACCTGGCCGGAATCGTCCACAGGAATCACGCGCAGTTTCGCGCCGGTTTGCGCGGCAAGCTGCTGCCACGGCACGATGTTCGCGTGATGCCCTTCGCAATCAGATTGATCGCCTCGGTGGTGCCGCGCACGAAGATGATTTCATCCGGCGAGGCCGCGCCGATAAAACGCTGCACCTTGCTGCGCGCCGCCTCATACGCATCCGTTGCACGGCCCGCTAGCGCGTGGGCCGCACGATGGATGTTCGAGTTCTCGTGCGCGTAGAAATACGCAAGGCGGTCGATCACGGCCTGCGGCTTGTGCGTCGTCGCCGCGTTGTCGAACCACACCAGCTGACGGCCGTTCACCCGTTCCGAGAGAATCGGGAAGTCGCGCCGGATGGCATTGACATCAAACGGCGGGTGCGCCGATGCCGCCGCATTCGGCACACCGTGCGCGGCTTTCGCCGGCCCGGCGGATGGATGCGCTTCGTCGACGAAGTAGCGTGAAGCGCCGCTGTTATGTGCCACGACCGGACCACGCGAGCCTGCATCGTATGGAAAGCGCTGCACTGACAACAGCGAGCGCAGATCCGCTTCGCCTGGCAGGCCAAACGATTGCACGACGACAGAATCGCTCAACGGTACGACGATGTCCTGACCGCCTGACACGCCACCATGCTGTGTCCCGGCTTGCTCATTGAGAAAGTAATACGGCGACGCAGCGCCTGGCGCACTTGAGGCCCCGCCCGCCGACGGACGCTGCGCGCCGTGGCCTTCGGGCACCCCCAACGCCACGCCGCCAAAGCGTGGCTCGAGGGCGGGCGCAATCGTCACCACGCCATCCGGCAAGCCATTCTGTGCAGCGGCATGTGGCACGAGCGCGGGCGCACGATGACCAAGCGACAGCACATGCGTCGGCGCTGACGGCAGCAGGTTGGCTCCCGCCACCTTGCCCTGCGGCAACGCCGCACCCGGCACGCCCGTGCCGAGCCCACCCGGCCCCGCGAGCGGCGAACCCGCTGGCGCCGGATTGCTCACAGTCGACAGCACCGGTGCCGCCACCGGCAATGCCGAAGCGAACGACGCCGCCGACGACACATCCGTCACGTTGCCAGCAGGCAGCGCTGAAGACGCCGACACCCCGCCACGGCGGCCCGAGGCGCATCGGAAAGAGCACACCCTTGAGCGCATCGACGATCCCGGCAAGCGCCTCGCGTGCCGGCAGGTCACGCCCGCCGGGTTCGAGGGAGCGCTTTTGCACTTCGCGCCAGTTTTGGCGCACTGTTTGAAGCGATTGAACGATATCGTCAATGTCAAATACAGCCACAGTCAGCGCTCTCCGTCCTGATGTTGAAGCCGGCTAATCTTGCACCCACGGCAAACCGTGGAAACGCCAGCCGTTCTGGCTGCCGCGCTGTTGCTGCGCGTCCAGTTCGCCTTCGAATCCTTCCAGTACGTTGAAAACCTGCGTAAGACCCGCCTTGGCGGCTGCCTCGGCGGCCAGTGCGGAGCGGTTGCCGCTGCGGCACAGCAGCAGGACCACCGCCTCCTTGCCGGTCTTCGCTTCGAGTTCGCGTGCAAAGCGCGGATTGCGGTTCAGGCTTGTGCCGGTCGCCCATGCGACGTGCAAACTATCGGGTACATAGCCCACAAACTTGCGCTCTTCGGCGGAGCGCACGTCGACCAGTAGCGCTTCACCCGTTGAAAACAACGCCCACGCATCCTGCGGCGCAATCCCGCCGGCGTAGGGCAAACCCGCCGCTGCCGCGGCTTCGCGGGCCGTTGTCAGCGCCGCGTGTGTGCTTCGTTCTGCCAATTCAACCGTCATGACGTCTCCTTGCTCGTCCGTCTTGCCCGTTCAGTTTCCGCACTGAACGGAAGGGGCTGGCCAGGCACTACACCCACGTTTGAGCGTCGCCGCCTATAGCCATCAAAACGTACTATGCGAGCGCGGCGTCGAAAGCAGAACCAATAAAATCTGATTTCTAAAGAAGCACGACCACAGATGCTCAAGCAGCCAAGGGGGTATCCGTACCCTGCCCCTCAATTTCCACGCTGGTGTGGGCACGGCTGAAGCGCTCGTTGGGCGGCGTACCGTTCAGGTAGAAACCACCGATCGCGGCCTCGCGCTGGATCGCCGGGTTGTGCGACGCGATCACGCGGGCATTGCGCCAGTGGCGGTCGAGCCGCAGCGTCTCGCTGGTGGCCGACGCACCGCCCACTTCGAACACCAGCGTGGCGGCTTCCAGCACCTGGCCGATCACCACCTGCTGCGCTTGCCAGGCCTCGATGTCGAGCGCGAAATAGTCCTCCGTTTGCGCCCGGCCGGCCAGACGGTCCTGATAAATCTTCTCGAGCGAGCGCGCCGCCGATTCCACGACGCTGTCAGCGGCGTAAGCCAGGCTCGCGAGGCGCCCGATCACGCGCTGCGTCAGCGGATTGTCGCGCGGGCTCGAACGGCCCGGCACGCCGAAGGTGCGCGTGCGACCCTGCGCAAAGGCCACGCCGTCGCGCAGCACCGCCCGTGCGATACCAGCGAGTGTCGCCAGATGCACGGTCTGATAGAACGCCGGTTACGACGTATTGCATTTCGGCTCAGCGCCCTTGTAGCGCAGCAGAAACTGCTCTTCCGGAACCTCGACCTGATCGAAGCGAGTCGTGCCACTTGCAGTCAGGCGTTGGCCGAAGCCGTCCCAGTCATCCAGACGCGTGACTCCTCGCGCATCGCCCCGCACCAGCACGCGTACATCGTCGGTGCCGTCATGCGCAGCCACGTCGATCCAGTCGGCATACAGGCTGCCGGTGCTACCACATGGTGAAGCCGGCGCGCGCTAGCGCGCCGCTCACTCGGCCCACGCGTCCGGCAAGGTCTGCGTCAACGTCGACACGAAACGCGCGGTCTCGGCTTGCTGGGGCCGCGTAAAGATCTGCCGCGACGCGCCCTGTTCCACCACCACGCCGTTGCTCAGAAACACGACATCGCGCGCAATCGACGCCGCCAGCCGCAGGTCGTGCGTCGCCATCAGCATCGTCATGCCTTCGCTGGCGAGCTGCTTGAGCACTTCGACCACTTCGGCCGCCAGACCCGGATCGAGCGCCGAGGTTGGCTCGTCGCACAGTAAGACCTCCGGCGACGGCGCCAATGCCCGTGCAATCGCAACCCGCTGTTGCTGACCACCGGAGAGCGTCGCGGGCCAGGCATCCGCCTTATGCGCGATGCCCACTTTCGTCAGCAATTCATGCGCGCGTTCCCGTGCCCGCGCCTTGTCCCACTTCTGAACCGTAAGGAGACCTTCCATCACGTTCTGGAGCACCGTCAGATGCGGGAACAACTGGAAGTTCTGGAACACCATGCCGGTGCGCCGCCGGATAGTCAGCACCGCATCGCGCGCAGGCTTGTGTTTGCGGCTGAATTCGAGCCGCTGATCGCCGAGTTCAAGCGACCCGCCTTCGGGAATCTCCAGCAGGTTCACGCAGCGCAACAGCGTGCTCTTGCCGCTGCCCGACGGGCCGATCAATGCCGTGACATTGCCGGAGGCGAGCGTGAGGTCCACCGAGCTCAACACCCGATGTTCGCCAAAGAATTTCTCGATGTTTTCCAGTTTGATCATCAGTTGCCCGCCTGGAAAAGTGCGTGACGGCCGAACCGCTGTTCGAGCTTCACCTGCGCCGATGACAATACTGAACTAAACACCAGATAAACCAGCGCCGCTTCCGTGTAGAGAATCAGCGGTTCATAGGTTACCGAAGCGATGCGTTGTGCCGCCTGAAACACCTCGGGCACGGTAAGCACCGCCGCGAGCGAGGTGTCCTTGACGAGCGAGATGAACGAGTTGGAGAGCGGCGGCAAAGCCACCCGCGCCGCTTGCGGCAGGATCGCGCGACGCAGTGCCTCAGTACGTGTCATCCCCATCGAATAGGCCGCTTCCCACTGCCCTTTCGGGATCGACTCGATCACCCCGCGAATCACCTCGGAGTTGTATGCACCGACGTTCAGCGAGAAGCCAATGATGGCCGCCGTCAAGGGATCAAGCACGATCCCCACATTCGGCAAGCCATAGAAGATCACAAACAGTTGCACCAGCAACGGTGAGCCGCGAATCAGCCAGACATAGAAGCGCACGATCGCCACTGCCCAGCGTGGGCCAAACAGGCGGATCAGGGCGGCAGCGAACGCCAGCGCCAGGCCGAGCGCGAACGATGCGAGAGTGAGCGGCACAGTAAACACAAGCCCCGCGTACAGCAGGGGCCACAGCGACTGCGCCATCAGATGCAACCAGGCTGGCATGATTCAGACCTTTCAGAGCGGTCCGGCGCTTACTGGGAGACGTCCTTACCGAAATACTTCTGCGAGATCTTCTCGTAGGTGCCGTCCGCCTTGATATCGGCGAGCGCCTTGTCGATCGCCGCGACCAGTGCCGGATCACCCTTGCGCAGCAGCACCGCCGACTTGTCGCTGTCAGCGGAATTGTCGAGCGCGACGATCTTCACCTGCGCATCCGGCTTGTGCTTCTTGAAGTCGAGGAACGACAGCGAATCATTGATCGTCGCATCGACGCGGCCCGAGGTCAGCAGGTCGATCGATTCGTTAAAGCCCTGCACGGGCACCACATCCGCACCGTGGTCCTTGGCGATCTTGCCGAAATTGCTGGTCAGCGTATTGGCCGACTTCTTTCCCTTCAGGTCGTCGAAGGTCTTGATGGTCGTATTGTCTGAGCGCACGATCAGCGCCGCATGCGAGGTAATGTACGGGGTCGAGAAATCATATTTGACCTTGCGTGCATCGGTAATGGCGACTTCATTGATCACGGCGTCGTAGCGGTTCACGTCGAGGCCGGCAATCAGGCCGTCCCACTTGCCTTCGACAAACTCCGGCTTCACGCCCAGGCGTTGCGCGATCGCGGTGGCGATTTCCACGTCGAAGCCGGTCAGCTTGCCTGATTCGTCATGGTAAGTGAACGGTGCATAGGTGCCTTCAGTACCGACCTTGAAGACGCCCGACGCCTTGATCTGGGCGAGTTCGTCTGAGGCGAATGCCGAGGTCACGGCTGCGGCCTGCAGGAGAGCAATCAACAGAATGGAACGAATCGACTTCATGAGAATGTGCTCCGTAGGTATTGGTATGGGGATTCAGTGCCTGCCCGGCTAGCCGCCCCGGCAGAGTGGGCGGACTGTAGCAAACGGCCCCCGTTTCTACAAAGCATGAAGTTTTCGAAGAATATGCGGATCGGTGATAAGGCGGAACGGCGCGGGTTAGGGTTGAAATTTTGGCTGGAATTATGCGGCCTTTTACCAGCAGCCCAGCGAGAGTATCTCGCCTGCCATGATGATCGCCGTGCCGACGCCATTACAATATGCATTGAAACCCGAGTTCGGCCCGCTTGCTCCGCTGCAATGGTGCAATGATGGTTCAATGCGGTCGCGTCGCCAGTTCGCGCGATGTGTATTGGCTCGCAAGCGGAACCTCTGCACGGACCCGCGTGTTCACGACTGCGAGGATCTATGTTCGACGGCATATTCCACATCGTGACGGATCGGGACGGACACCGTCATTTCTATGCCTATTCGGACAGCTTCGTCGTAGCCACGCTTCTTGTGATTGCGTTGCTACTGCTCATCCTGCTGTCCAGCGCACTCTGCTACTACCTCACCCGCTTCATCATGCTGTGGATCGTCGGCCGGCTCGCGCGTGGCGAACGCCGCAAGTGGTTGCAAGCCGCCGTGAAGCACAAGGTGTTCGACCGCCTCGCGCCGCTCGTACCCGCGTACTTCGTTTATCTGTCCGCGCCGCTGATATCAGGGCTGTCGTTTCCGGTGGTCTATTTGTTGGGGCCGCCGCTTGAGACCCTCGCCGCGTGCTACATGGTGCTGACGACGCTGCGTGCAGCCTTCGCCTTCCTCGCCAGCATTGAAGATCGCTACAGCCACTTTCCGCACGCGAGCGAGCGGCCCATCAAGAGCTTCCTGCAGGTCACCACCATCGTCCTGTATCTCGCCGCCCTGATCGCGCTCATCTCCCTGCTGCTGCATCGCTCGCCGGCCTACTTCCTCACCGGCGTGAGCGCGATGACCGCGCTCCTGATCATCATCTTTCGCGACTCGCTGCTGGGCTTTGTCGCCAGTATTCAACTGGCCGCGTACGACATGCTGCGCGTGGGCGACTGGATCGAAGTGCCTGGCTTCGTAGCCGACGGCACGGTCGTCGACATCGCCTTGAACACGATCACGGTGCGAAATTTCGACAACTCGATTGTCACAATACCCAGCTATGTATTGCTGAGCAATGGCGTCAAGAACTGGCGGGGCATGGTCGAATCCGGCGGACGGCGTCTCAGGCATGAGATTCATCTGGACGTCGACAGCATCCGCTTTGGCGATGAGGAACTGTTCGCGAAGCTGCAGACGAGCACGGATTTGCAGACCCCACTGATTTTCGCGGAGGAGGACCCGCGCCTGACCAATCTCGGCATCTTTCGCCGCTATCTGATGGCGTATTTTCGCCAGCACCCTGCGATTCGAACCGACATGTCGCTGGTGGTCCGGCTTCTGCAATCGACCGAGCGCGGTCTGCCCCTGGAGGTGTTCCTGTACATCGACGACACCGACTGGGAATCGTTCGAACGCATCCAGTCGGATATGCTTGACCACGTGTATGGGGTCCTGCCGCAGTTCGGATTACGCGTCTGGCAGAAGCGCTAGCGCGCCACCGCCAATCCGGGCATCCCGCGCTCGCTGCTGCACTACTTGCGCACCCACACCACGTCGCGATTCACCGCGTACAGCAGACAACCGGTATGGCCGGCGCTGCAGGCAACCAGCGCATCGTTGATCGGATCGACGCCCGAACCGGCGCCCCACGCGCCATCCGGCGCAATCGCAAACGCACGCGGATTGCGCGCGCTCAGGAATCGTGTGTACGCCTGGCGACCTTGCGCGCTCAGATAAGGTACGGCCGCGACGTCGACAAGCGCGGCGAACTTCGTAGCCGGCGGCTGCGCGTTGAGCCGCGGCCAGACCACTGTGTTGTCGACCGCGTAGAGCTGGCAATACTGTGTCAGCTCCCAGCATTTGTCCAGCACGTCCCGACCCGGGTCGAAGCCCCCCGAACTCCACACGGCACTCGTAGCGCCGATCGCGATCGCGCGCGGCAGCGGTGCGGCCAGGAAGCCGCGATAGAGCGTTTCGCGTTGCTTATCGTTCAGGTACGGCACCGCGGCGAGGTCGTTGATATCCGCATACGCACTCGCCGCGCGCGCACTGTCCGGCAAATACTCCGGGTCGACCTCCTGGCTCGGCATGCCGATGCTCGCGAGAAACGTGTCGGCTTTCTGCACCCACAACGGCAGGCCAGCTCCCGACGCGGTCATCGCATGCGCATCTTTCTGAAATACCCCATAGTCGATCAGTTCCGCGCGGCCGCCCGCTGCGGTGTACTGCCTGAACATCGCATGCCAGGTTGGGGTGGAGAAGATCTGGTCGTTGTCGCCGAAGAACCAGATCGAGCGCAGCTTCGTCTGCGCACCGAATTGCCTTGCCGCGCTGATCAGGCTCGCATCCGGACTTTGGCAATCGGACTCCTTCACGCCCCCGGCAAAGCTGACGAGTCCCTTGACGTCAGGCGGATTGAGCGTGCCGAACGCGAGGGTATTCCATCCACCCATGCTTTTGCCGGCAACCACAATGTGTGAAGTATCGATGCCGGGTTGCAGCTTGACATAGTCAAGCACCTTACGGATGTCCCGCGCGGCATCGAGACCGATCGCGGCGACGTCGCAGCCATGCGGTCTCGGCTGGCCCTCTGAACCGGCATAGCCACGCATCATCGGCAGCGCGACCGCATACCCGCGCGAAAGGAAATAGTAGGGAATAAAGTTATCGGCGACGCGCGGCGTGTTGGGCGGATCGTCCGACGCGCCATGATTCACGACGACAAGGGGAAACGGCCCACCGTGCGAAGGCATGAACAGCGTCACCTGCAAGTGCAACGGCGGCGACGATTCAACCGGCACGCTCAGGAGCTGCTCGTTGAGCGGCGCGCGCGGCGCGGCTTCAGCAGGAATCGTTGAATCAGCGTGGCTCACCCGCGTCAACAAGGTAAGCGGCACCGCAAGAAGAAGCAAAACGATTCGCAAGATCGATCGCGGCATGTCCGGCTTTTTGTTGTTGGCGCAAAATGGTGTGGAATGGCGTGAATGCCGCAGAGGCGGCCTGCCTTCGTTTAACGGCAGGCGCAGACAAAACTGAAGATCGGTCCGCACGACGTATCTGCACAACGTGCCGGCACACCGGCGCGCGCCGTTACATTTCTGTAAGCGCGATGTCCGTGTGGGCGTTGACGAAGCCGGGCGGGTTCGTCAAAAGACCTGGCCCGTAGACGCAAAGTCTTGGGCCAGGGTCAAGCTCATCACCGCTCAACCGCGTGCGGCTCCTTGAGCTTGTTAGCGACGCGAATCGCATCAAAGTAAGCGGCGTTCGGCGGACGCTTCAGATACTGCCCCGCTCCGCGTACCGCACGCAGATCGCCGTTCGTCCAGGCAAGCGCACCACGTGTGAGCGTATGGGTTGCGACACCCTGCACCGTCATGCCTTCGAACACATTGAAGTCCACCTTCTGGTGATGTGTCTTGACCGAAATAGTCCTGGTCGCAGCCGGGTCCCACACCACGACATCCGCATCAGCGCCCACCTGGACCGCCCCTTTGCGCGGATACAGGTTGAAGATTTGCGCGGCGTTGGTCGACGTGATGCGCACGAACTCGTTAGGCGTCAGGCGCCCCGAATTCACGCCGTGATGCCAGAGCACCGACATGCGATCTTCGACACCGCCGCAGCCATTTGGAATCTTCGTAAAGTCCTCACGGCCCATGGCCTTTTGCGACGCGCAGAATACGCAGTGATCGGTCGCGGTGGTATGCAGTTGCCCTGCTTGTAGCCCGCTCCACAACGCCTCTCGATGTTCGGCCGAGCGAAACGGCGGGCTCATCACGTGAGCCGCTGCGCGAGTCCAGTCGGGATCGCGATAGACCGCTTCATCGATCACCAGGTGCCCCGGCAAGACTTCGCCGAACACCCGCAGGCCTTCGCTGCGCGCCCGTGCAATCGCGTCCGCTGCGTCTTTGGACGACACGTGCACGATATAGACCGGCACGCCCAGCACCTGCGCGATCCGGATCGCCCGGTTGGCCGCCTCGCCTTCCACTTCGGGCGGACGCGACAGCGGATGCGCTTCCGGCCCGGTGATGCCGCGTGCCAGCAACTGGCGCTGCAACTGGAACACCAGTTCGCCGTTTTCCGCATGCACGGTAGGCAGCGCACCGAGTTCGAGAGAACGCGCAAAGCTGTTCACCAGCACTTCGTCGTCGGCCATGATGGCGTTCTTGTACGCCATGAAGTGCTTGAAGCTCGACACGCCATGCTCATGGACGAGCGTGCCCATGTCGCGATGCACCGATTCGTCCCACCATGTCACGGCGACGTGAAATCCGTAGTCGGATGAGGCTTTCTCGGCCCAGCCGCGCCAGGACTGAAACGCCTCCATCAGCGACTGGCGCGGACTCGGAATCACGAAGTCGATGATGCTCGTGGTGCCGCCCGAGAGGCCCGCTGCGGTGCCCGTATAAAAATCGTCGCTGGCGGTGGTGCCCATGAAGGGCAGTTCCATGTGCGTGTGCGGATCGATGCCGCCTGGCATCACATACTGTCCGTGCGCGTCGACAATCGACGCGCCCGCCGGAACCTCCAGGTCCGGGCCGATCTGCAGGATCGTGCCGCCGTCCTGCGGGTCCGCACACAACACGTCCGCCCGCCAGCTACGGTCCGCGTCGATTACCGTGCCGCCGCGAATCAGGGTTGTCATCTTGCTGCCTCCTCATTGACTACCACGTGTTCATTGCCGCTGTCACTGCATCAAACCGGCGGGCGACCTGACCCGCCCGCTCGACGCGCACCTCATGCGCTGGCAACCCGCGCACTCGGTCCTTTACTCAACCTCATCCAGGCGCTGTAGACGATGGACGCGAGCGCGAGGCCCACAAACCACGCATACGTGTAGAGCGTATTAAAGAATGCCGGCACGTTCGGGAACTCCGCCGGAAACGCGGTATGCAAAAACCCGGGTAGGTTCGGCAACACGCCCACCAGTAACGCCACCACGGCACCGATATTCCAGCCGCCTGTGTAACTGTACTCGCCGTTTTCGTCGAACAGTTCGCGCGGATCAAGCCGCGTACCGCGAATCAGGAAGTAATCGACCATCAGGATACCGGCGACGGGCCCGAGCAAGGCCGAGTAGCCCACCAGCCACGTGAAGATATAGCCTTGCGTCGTGGCCAGAATCTTCCACGGCATCATCACGATCGCAATGGTCGCGGTAATCATGCCGCCCACGCGATACGAAATTCCCTTCGGCCAGAGGCTTGAAAAATCATAGGCCGGACCGACGAGATTGGCTGCGAGGTTGCAGCACATCGTGTCAAGCGTCAGGATCACCAGCGCAACGCCTACGCCAATGCCGGTCATGCGGCTGGTGAGATCGATAGGATCCCAGATTGCCTTGCCGTAGATGACCACCGTCGCCGACGTCACCACCACGGAAATCACCGAGAGCAAGGCCATCGGCGCCGGCAGGCCAATCGACTGACCGATGATCTGGTCGCGCTGCGAACGGGCAAAGCGTGTGAAGTCAGGAATGTTCAGTGCGAGCGTGGCCCAGAAGCCCACCATGGCGGTCAGCCCCGGCCAGAAGGTCAGCCAGAAGAGCCCCTCCTTCTTGCCGCCGGCCACGAACTGCGACGGCGCCGACAGCATCGAACCGATACCGCCAGCCTTCGACGTGGCCCACCACACGAGCGCGATACACATCACCACCTTGATCGGTGCCGACCAGCTTTCGAGCCAGCGGATCGAATCGGTGCCATGCACAATGAAGTAGATCTGCAAGGCCCAGAAGACGAGAAAACACGCCAGTTGCCCGAGCGAAATGTCGAGAAACGGCAGCGCGTCGCCATGCAGCGCATTGCCGGTCAGGATATTGAGCAGCGTATAGATGGCGCTGCCGCCAAGCCAGGTTTGAATCCCATACCAGCCGCACGCCACGATCGCCCGCAGCATGGCCGGGAGTTTTGCTCCTTGGGTGCCGAACGACGAACGCACCAGCACCGCGTACGGAATGCCGTGTTTGGCGCCCGCATGGCCGATCAGCAGCATCGGCACCAGCACGATCAGGTTGCCCAGCAGCACCGTCACCACCGCCTGCCACGGCGACATGCCCTGCTCCGTCAAGCCGGCTGCGAGCATGTATGAGGCGATATTCATGACCATCCCCACCCACAGCGCCGCGAAGTGATACCACTTCCACGTGCGCTGCGCGACGCCGGTCGGAGCCAGGTCGTCGTTGTAAAGACTGCTGCCTTGCGCGCCGGCCACTAGCTGCGGATCGACGGTTTGCGCTGTCTGCTTCATTGAATGATCTCCACTGGGTCGTTGTTTAGGCCTGCGCATCTTCTGGGAATGCTTAAGGCCGATTGGGAACAGGCTTCAGTACAGGCGCTTCATTCTTTGCGAGCCCCCTTGCAGGGCGGGCTCTTGCCTCCAGGCAGATTTTCGCCTGCTTCCTCAGGCGGCGTTCGCGGTGGCCTGCGGTGCAGCTTCCGGCTCGCCTGTGTTCATACGTGCCGGGTTGTTCGGATGTGTGGTCCAGTTCGCGTACTCACCGGCATCGACGCGTTCCATCGTAATGCACTGCTCGACCGGGCATACGTGCATACATAAATTACACCCCACACATTCGGAGTCCACCACTTCAAAATGCCGGACGCCATCCTTTTCGCGCGTGATGGCCTGGTGCGCGGTGTCTTCGCAGGCGATATGGCACAGCCCGCACTGGATGCACTTGTCCTGATCGATACGCGCCTTGATGTCGTACTTGAGATTCAGGTACTGCCAGTCGGTGACGTTGGGCACGGCGCGGCCACGGATAGCGTCGAGCGTCGCGTAGCCTTTCTCGTCCATCCAGTTCGAGAGGCCGTCGGCAAGATCGGCGACGATACGAAAGCCATAGTGCATCGCCGCCGTACAGACCTGCACACTGCCCGCGCCCAGCACAATGAATTCCGCCGCGTCGCGCCATGTCGAAATACCGCCGATGCCGGAGATCGGCAGGCCCGGCGTTTCGACGTCGCGAGCAATTTCGGCCACCATGTTCAGTGCAATCGGCTTGACGGCCGGCCCGCAGTAGCCGCCGTGCGTGCCTTTGCCGTCGACAATCGGCAGGGGCGCCATCACATCCAGATCCACGCCGACGATCGAGTTGATCGTGTTGATCAACGACACGCCATCCGCACCGCCCTTATAGGCCGCGCGCGAACCCGTGCGGATATCGCTGATGTTCGGCGTGAGCTTCACGAGACACGGCAACTTCGTGCCCTCCTTGACCCAGCGCGTGACCATTTCCACGTATTCGGGCACCTGGCCCACCGCCGCGCCCATGCCGCGCTCGCTCATGCCATGCGGGCAACCAAAGTTCAGTTCGACCGCATCGGCACCGGTGTCCTCGACGAGCGGCAGGATCCATTTCCAGTCGCGTTCATTGCACGGCACCATCAGCGAGACGATCAGCGCGCGATCCGGCCAGTCGCGCTTGACCTGCGCGATCTCGCGCAGGTTGATGTCGAGCGGACGGTCGGTAATCAGTTCGATATTGTTCAGGCCTGCGATACGTTGGCCGTTCCATTGCACTGCGCCATAGCGCGAGC
>Ga0208322_1000126_pt1 | contig 12698 bp, 16 predicted proteins | sample June2015DPH_8_10_2_FD_184697 | JGI IMG/M metagenome (GOLD analysis project Ga0208322, IMG submission 184697) | Peatland microbial communities from SPRUCE experiment site at the Marcell Experimental Forest, Minnesota, USA - June2015DPH_8_10... | ecosystem: Environmental > Terrestrial > Soil >...
CGATATATACTGTTTTCAGAATTTTCCACACGGGGATAACTACCATGGCCGCACCCAGCACCAAAAAGCCGACAAAGAAAGCCGTTCCATCGCCCGCTCGCTCAAACGGCAGTGCAGAGGCCGTTGGCGCGCCGGTCGGCGCGTTGAAGAAGAGGGCTGTGACGGCCGAAGCGGTCAGGCCGAACACAACGCGTGCGAAGCGTGCCAGCCCTGTAGAAGCCGAACCGGTTAACGTGGCTGCCGAGCAAAAGCCGAAGCGCGTGAAGAAGGAGAAGGTCGTCCGCGACAGCTTCACCATGCCGAAGGCCGATTACGAAAAGCTCGGGGAGTTGAAGCAGAAATGCCTAAGCGCGGGCTTGGCCGTGAAAAAAAGTGAATTGCTGCGAGCCGGTCTGCTGCTGCTCGAAGCGGCGCCTCTTGCCCAGTTGCTCGATGCGATCGCGGCGGTCGAAACGGTCAAGACGGGGCGGCCCGCTAAACCGTCGCAGCAGAGCGCGGCGCACTAAACCGCACCAAGCTGCACCAGACGGCGCGCCACAACGGGCGCGGGCGCTGCGAGGTTGGGTCGCTCGTTCGTCCCGCTGCATGTGCTAAAGGTGAGTCTTTTCGGGAACATCAGCCGCGCGGAGAGGTCGTGCCAGATCGAACACTGTTCGATCGGCGCGCCTCATGCGGCGCGGACATCGCCCATGCCGGACCGCTCACGGCAACGGTCCTAGCGCTTCAGAAAATCGTCGAGCCGCATCGAGCCCGAAGCGGCTCGGCAACAATTTCGTGTCACGATCGTGCAGTATCTCGAAACCCATGCGCCATGCGGCGATGCGCTTGCCATAGCAGATCAGCGTATCGAGCGACTGCATCACGAACACGATGGCCGGCAACACGTCCCGGTAGAGCGCCTCCGCTTGCGCGAGGTCGCCGCTCGTGAAAGCCTGATAGATGCGTTGCTGCCAATCGAAACAGTCCGGCGCCACGATCATGCCGGCGCAACCGGCACGTAGATTGTCGATTAACTCCAGGCCACCGCGCCCGTTCAGTACCGGCATTAGATGCCCGATGCGCGCGACCGTCTCCGCGAGGGCGATCGATGGCCCCTCTCCTTTGAGCAGATGGAAATTCGGACACTGTGCGGCGAGCCGTTCGAGGCTATCGGGCGAAAGACCTACGCCGAGATATTCGGGGGCGTTCTGAATGCCCATGGGCAAGCCGAACCCTGTCATCACGGTGGCGAAGAAATCGAAGTAGAACGATTCCGGCTGAGGCGCGCTGCCCGGGGGTAACGTGGGCGGCTGCAAAATCAGCCAGCTTGCGCCTTGTTCCACCGCGAAGCGGGCAAGGTCGCGTTGAGCCTCTACGGTCGTGCCGCTGATGGTGACCGCGAGCGGCAACGCCCCACCGCTATCCTCGCGCGCCCACTGGATCACCTGTTCGCGTTCAGCACGCGAGAGCTTGTTGACTTCAGTCGCCAGACCCAGCACTGCCACGCCGGGGGCATTCGCCCGCACCACGGCCTGCATCTGTCTGCGCATTGCTTCCCGATCGAGTTGGTTATTGCGATCGAAGAACGCGTAAAGGATCGGATAGATCCCTGCGATCTCAAGGGGATTTGTGTTTGACTCGTTCATAGCGGTCCGCGTCCGTTTGGCAATCCAGGTCTGCTAGCACGTGAGCGCAGCCCGGTTGCCACTTTTAGCTGCGTCAGTTTCCAGTGGCGACGCTCGCTCAATGAGAATCGCGCGGCACTGCTGCGCCGCTGGAGCCGACGAGAAACGCCAGATCGGCGCCCAGATTGGCCTGCTGTACGGTCTCCACATACAACTTGTACCAGCCGCGCTGCGGCGTGGGCGGAGCTTGCCATGCAGCGCGGCGGCGCGCTAGTTCAGCATCGTCGACATCGAGATGAAGGCGCCGTCCCGCCACGTCGAGTTCGATCATGTCGCCATTCTGCACGAGCGCCAGCGTGCCGCCAGCGGCCGCTTCCGGGGCCACGTGCAGGACGACCGCGCCGTAGGCCGTGCCGCTCATACGGCCATCGGAGATGCGCACCATGTCGGTAATGCCCTGTTTCAATACCTTGGGCGGTAATGGCATATTGCCGACCTCCGCAAAGCCGGGGTAGCCCTTCGGCCCGGCGCCTTTGAGCACCATTACGCAACTGGCGTCGATATCGAGGCTGTCGTCGTTGATCCGTGCATGCAGATCTTCGATGCTCTCGAAGACGACCGCGCGGCCACGGTGCTGCAGAAGCGCCGCCGTTGCCGCCGAGGGTTTGATGACGGCGCCATCCGGCGCCAGATTGCCCTTCAGCACGGCAATGCCGGCTTTGGCTTTGAACGGCGCTTCGATTGGGAAAATCACTTTGCGATCGAAGCATTCGGCGCGGCTGACGTTGTCCCAGATCGTGCGACCGTTCACGGTCAACGCGTCGCGTTGGAGCAACTGCGCCTCGCCGAGTTCGCGCAGCACCGCAGGCAAGCCACCCGCGTAGTAGAAGTCCTCCATCAGGAATTCTCCAGACGGCTGCAGGTTGACGAGGCACGGTACCTCGGAGCCGCGTTCCCAGTCTTCCAGCTTCAGGTCGACGCCAATCCGTCCGGCAATCGCCAGCAGGTGCACGACCGCATTCGTCGAACCGCCGATGGCTGCGTTGGCGCGGATCGCGTTTTCGAAGGCGGCACGGGTCAGGATCTTGTCCATCGTGAGGTCTTCGTTGACCATCTCCACGATGCGACGTCCCGCCATGTGCGCGAGGACCTGGCGACGCGCGTCGACCGCGGGAATCGCGGCATTGTGCGGCAGTCCCATGCCGAGCGCCTCGACCATGCTGGCCATCGTCGAGGCCGTGCCCATGGTCATGCAATGGCCGCGTGAGCGGTTCATACAGCTTTCCGCCTCGATGAACTGCTCCATGTCTATGGTGCCGGCGCGGACCTGCTCGGACATTTGCCATACGCCGGTACCCGAGCCGAGTGTCTGGCCTCGATAGCGGCCGTTCAGCATCGGGCCACCCGAGACGGCGAGGGTCGGCAGATTGCACGACGCGGCGCCCATCAGAAGCGCAGGCGTGGTTTTGTCGCAGCCGCACAGCAGGATGACGCCGTCGATCGGATTGCCGCGAATCGACTCCTCGACGTCCATCGACGCCAGATTGCGAAACAGCATGGCGGTGGGCCGCAAATTGGATTCACCCAGCGACATGACCGGAAACTCCACCGGAAAGCCGCCTGCCTCGTACACACCCTTCTTCACATATTCGGCCAGTTCGCGGAAGTGGGCGTTACAGGGCGTGAGTTCCGACCATGTATTGCAGATGCCGATCACCGGCCGGCCATCGAACAAATGATGTGGCAGCCCCTGGTTTTTCATCCACGAGCGATGAATGAAGCCATCCTTGTCGGCTTTGCCGAACCAGGCCTGGCTACGCAACGGTTTCTTGGTTGGGCTATTCACGGGTGTCTCCTTTCGTACGCTTCATGAGCGGGATCATTGGATGAAACGCAAGTCATCTTTCAGAATCCGCACGATTCGGCCAGGCTCTCGACGTTGCGATGCTCACGGTGTGTCTTCGACTGTACGAGCGGTGCTGAAGCCCGTCAACCCATGCACGGCTGTCCCCCGATGTGGCGCGTTTATCTCGAAAATGATGCGTCAAATCACGCCGCAGACAAGGTCGAACTGCGTGTCGCTCAGGTAAAGGTGAGGACTTTCGGGAGTACGAAAAACATCGGGAAATGTTGCGGAATATGTTGGCGAAATGACTGGTGTCAAATTGACGAAGTGCAGGGCACTTGCTTGACGCTGCCATAAGCCGATCCCGCGCAAACAGCGCACAGGACCGGCTTTCAGGCTTGGATGCCGCGCAGTGAGATCAGTGCCGCTGAAGCGTGTACAAACGGCTCGCGCAAGACGTGCGCCCGGGTGCGACTCACGATAGGTGAGGATATTCGGGAGCCGAACGCCGCAGACCTTAGGTGAGTCAGCACGCGCTGCGTCAACTCACGGATATCTCACGGATATCCGCGACGGGTGTCTCTCCGAAGGCGTCGCTCAATGCGAAGTCGATCAATTGGGTTGCGCACTGCTCCGGCGAAACCAGTTGGCCGTTGCGTTTGAGTGCTTCGAATTTCTCGCGCAGCGGGAATTTTTCTTCGCCACTGCCGCGAATCTCCGCCTGCATGTTGGTGTCGACCACGCCCGGCGCCACGCTGCAGATTCGCAGCGCGCGGTTCGCGTCGAGCACGACAGCGCGCGCATGATGATCGAGCGCGGCCTTGGTTGCGCAATAGATGCTCCAGCCGGGGTAGGCATTGCGGCCCGCTCCGCTTGAGATGTGCACGATGCGCCGGTCGCTCGCGGTGACGCTGGCAGCGGCGACGGCGCTCGCCAGCATCAGTGGCGTCGCCAGGTTCAGGCCCACCGCGCTGGCTATGGCGGCTGCGTCCTGCGTTTCGAGCGGGCCGATCGGCTGCACCGTACCTGCGTTGTTGAAAAGCAGCACGCGATGCGCACCATCGACGAAGCGGCGCAACGCGTCACCTGCGATCCATCGTGCGACGCTTGCCGGATCGGCGAGATCAAGTTCGACTTCATCGAGTGTCTGAGGATAACGCTGCGCGAGTGCGGCGTTACGCGAACGCGAGAGCGCCAACACGGCAATGTTGCGCGACAGCAGTTGTTCCGCGAGCGCAGCGCCGAGGCCGCGTGTGTGGCCGGTAACGATGGCGCGAGTAATGTGCGAGGTCATGAGGGTCGACAGGGAGGACGGATAGGACCTCATATTTTCTCACGATGCACGCCGGGTCTGCAGTGGCGCGCCCCTCACGTCGTGCGGAAGCGCTCCCGGTACTGCACGGGTGTCGCGCCGATGCGCCGCACGAACACGATGCGCATGCGGTCGGCGGTGCCAAACCCGCAGTCGTAGGCAATCGTCTTGAGCGCGGCGGCACTGCTCTCGAGCAGCTTGCGGGCCGCGTCCACCCGCGCACGCTCGACGAACTCGTGTGGCGTGACGCCGGTTTCCTCCACGAAGACCCGCGCGAAATTGCGTGCGCTCATGGCCGCGACGTCCGCGAGCTGCTTCACCGTGAAGCGCTCGCCGATATGTTCCATCACGTGTGCCTGAACCTTCGCCACCGCCGACGTCTCATCTGCAGGCGCCGTCAGATACGGGCTGAACTGGGACTGACCGCCCTGGCGTTGGGCGAAGACGACGAGGCGCTTGGCGACCGCAAGCGCGATGCGCGGCCCATGATCTTCGGCGACTAGCGCGAGCGACAAATCGATCCCGGCCGTTACGCCCGCCGACGTGACGAGCCGCTCGTCGCGCAGATAGATGCGGTCGAAGTCGACCCGCGCGCGCGGAAACTGCGTGGCCAGTTGCTCGGCGTGTTGCCAGTGGGTCGTGACGCTGCGCTCATCAAGCAGACCCGCGTGGCCGAGCGCGAATGCGCCGGTGCAGATCGACCCGTAGCGTTTGCAACGCGCGGCGACACCCGTAAGCCAGTCCGTCAGTCGCGGGTCGGGCCCGTTGTCCGGCAGGGCGGGGCCGCCCGCCACCAGCGCGAGATCGAAGGCGCGGCTGGTTCCTTCGAACGTATCGTCGGCGACGAGCGCCATGCCATTCGAGGCGCGCAATGCGCCCGGCTCTGCGCTTAGCACTGTCACTTCGTAATGGGCGTTGCGCGGAAGAAAATTGTTGGCTTCCGAAAAGACGTCCACGGGTCCTGCGACATCAAGTGCCTGGACTCCGGGAAAGATCGCAACAGCGACGGTTGGCATCGAATGACCTCATTGAGAACAGGCTCCGCCCGCATCCAGGGGCGACATGACCCGCGACGGCAGACGGGTCACGGAAGAGCATAGCAAACCTTGGCTGTGCGCCGCTTTCGTCTTGGCAGAGTTGGAGCAGGCGGTATGAATGATCCACACCATGTCGACGGCGCGGGCGATTTTCTGTCCGCACGGGGAAAGGTGAGGATTTCCAGGGACTCGATTTTTTTGAGGTAAAGGTGATCGGTCCAAATGGCTCGGCACTCACGTGTCGTGATCCCGAATAGTCTCACCTTCGTGGACTTCGCGATCGTGCTGCTGATTGGCGGCGCGGCTTCGATGATAGGTGGCGAAGCATGCCGGTGGTGCTTCGACCGATGTCTATGGTGCGCCGCGCGTGACGACTCGCATCACCCGTCGCGTCAAAGGTGAGAGTTTTCGGGAGTTGTGACGCGGGTGCATTCTGACCATCGCAGGACCACCCGCGTCCATGCTGCGCGGCAATTTCCTGGAGGTCGTGGTCGTATTCGAGAATGGTGAGCAGTTCGCCATCGATCTGCCTCGATCGATGCATGCGCAACAATTCCCTGCGTCTCGCAGCAATGGCCGCCAACACGACGGCAAAGTGTGCAGCGCGCTCGTCGGCTGGGAAGGTGGCGTATGTGAGCCCTGTTCTCTTCGCCGCGACATGGTGGTGACTGACAGGCTTTCACGTGGACCCTACAAGCCGTTGTGAATGGCAATGAGAGCATGTGTTGTTTTAATGAATGGTATTTGTAATTTATGAATTGTCGGATAGCTTGGCAGGAACGCTCCTTATAGGGTGCTTGGGCTTCGAACAAGTACAACCAATAAGGATGACTATGAAAAACAAAAAAGTTACCGAGAGTCCAGCAGGCATGGCGGCCTGCTGTCTGCATTTCTGCTGCTCCTGGTCGCGTTTGGCGCGAACGCGGCGGACTGCAACGCGCTCTATGCGGCTACCGGTGCAGTACCAGGTTCTCCCACCTGCGGTGGGATGCGTAACCAAGGTCGAATTTGAGGCAAACTGCGCAATGACGGATGGACCTAACTTTCAGCCGGGACGGAAAGGCCGACATCTTCACAAAAGATGGCGACGAGTCGAATGCGGGCAAACCGACCGCTGATTTCACTCCAGTTGGAGCGACACGCGCCACACTCAAAATACGGCTTCCGAAACCATGAATACGATTGACTTTATACAGGAACGTTGCGATTTCACGCCGCTTTGGGAGCGTGCGACGGCGGGTGTTCAGATGCTTCGCGGGAGGCCGTTAGCAGACCTCCTTTACTTCGATTCTGTCGATCTTCAGACTCAGAAGTTCTTTGAACTGATTCAACACCTGCTGGCGTCGGAAGGGACGACTGATTTTGCGACATTGGTCTTGAAGCCTGATCCGTTCGGGTACTTCAATTTTCATTTTGGAAAGTTTCCTGGTTTTATACACCGCGCGCGAAATACTGACGATGAGTTCTTCGAGTTTCTGATGGAAGATCCCGGTGGCAGCCTTGCCGACGCGCTCGGAGTTAACTCCGAGCACTATGTTCTGCTGCCTTTGCCGGGCGACTGGATTGTATTCGGCGACCGGTCATGGGGCATCGGTGTCCTGTATGGTCCTCCGGACATCATGGATCGCGCGAAGAATTTCTATCCGTTCTTCAAGTCCCCACCGGAGCGCTTCAAAATAGAGCCGTAGCCCAAAGGTCCGTGGCGTCGTGCGTTTCCCTTGCGCCCCATCATCAGGCGCAAGGGGGACACGGCAACCGTAAAAATCCACTTGGGTCGTCAATGAGCAATATTGATTTCTTCCACGACCACGAGACCTTCACGTCCCTTTGGCGGCGTGCGTGTGAGTGCGCGAAAATAGTGGCGGTGACTCCAGCGTCGGACCTACTTCACTTTGATTCTGCAAACATTGCCACGCAGGTTTTCCTACACCTCATTCGAGACATCACGGGCTTCAAGGGAACGGGAAAATTCGCTGTGATCGTTCTCAACCCAGATCCGTTCAGCTATTTTCATTTCCATTTTGGCAAGTATCCCGCCTTCATAGTTGACGCGCGCCATAGCGACGATGACCTTTTCGACATCCTGATGAAGGACCCCGGAGATAGTCCGGCTGACGCGATTGGCTTTTATTCGGAGCAGTATGTTGTCTTACCGATATCGGGCGAATGGTTCATGTATGCCGACCGGGCATGGGATGGCGGTACTGGTGTCCTGACCGGTCCGTCTGATGTGATGACGTTTGCCAGGGGTGCCGTTTGGGGCGGCGCTTGGTCTACGCACATCGCGGATGAAGGTCAAGCGAAGGTCGAGGTTAGACAGGAAAGGTAATGAGTCAACTAGATTACATATATGATCTGGCGGAGTTCACCCAGCTATGGAATCGTGCGAACGCGGGCGTGCGGTTGCTTGCGAATATGCAGCGGGAAGAACTGCTGTATTTCGATCCGATCGATATCGCAACGCCCAAGTTCTTTGAACTTTTGCAGACGTTACTGACAGCGAAGGGCACGACCGACCTTGCAACATTGATTTTGAAAACGGACCCGTTCGAATATTTTCACTATCATTTCGGCAAATACCCGGGATTCGTTCACGGAAAAGACAACACATACGTCGAGTTCCTCGATTTCATGATGCAGGACCCTGGTGGCAGTATGGCCGATGCACTGGGAGTCAACCACGAGCACTATGTACTCTTGCCTGTTGATGGTGACTGGATCGCGTTTGGTGACAGGTCGTGGGAGGTCGGCGTGTTCTATGGTCCTCCGGACATCATGGAATGCGCGAAGAATTTCTATCCATTATTCAGATCCCCACCGGAGCGTTTCAGAATAGAACTGTAGTCGACAGGTCCGTGCAATCCGACTTTTTCCCCCTGCGCCAGATCACCGGACGCAGGGGGAAAAGCCGCTTCAGCCTGGTAGCCGGTGACTCTAGATATTGGAGCTAGCACGTCGATTCAGTGGCCGCGCGGGCTTTGCTCCGGCTAGGAAGGGGCCACGGAGAAACGCATAGGCGGGGCAGATTTGCGACACGTCTACCAGGAATCGGACTTGCCTCCGCGTGGTGAGCATCCAGAACCATGAATACAATTGACTTCATACACGAACGGTGCGAGTTGATGCCGCTATGGGAGCGCGCGACCGCGGGCGTCCAGACGCTTCGCGACAGATCGTCTACGGATCTGCTTTATTTTGATTCCGTCGACATATCGACGCAAAAATTCTTCGATCTCATTCGAGCTATGCTTGCTTTCAAGGGCGCCAGGGATTTTGCCTCGCTAGTTCTGAGGCCCGACCCGTTCAGCTATTTTCATTTTCATTTCGGCAAGTATCCTGGATTTATACATCGCGCTGAACACACCGATGATGACTTCTTTGAGTCTTGGCAAAGGGACCCGGGCGGCAGCCCGGCGGACTGTCTCTGGGCAGACTCAGAACGATATGCGGTCCTGCCGATTCCCGGAGATTGGTTCGTGTACGCAGACAGAAAATGGGAAATGGGCGTGCTATCCGGCCCTCCGGATATCATTTCATTTGCACGCAATTTCTATCCGTTTTTTCTTGATCCTGGGGAAGGCTTCAAGATTGTTGGCTAATCGAACTGAAGTAGGCTTCCACCTTATGCGGAAATGGCGCAATGGATCGCGCCATTTCTCCATATCTAAAAAAGCGCGCTATGCCAACGTGCGGACCGTGCCGTCGTGTCATGGACCGCGAGCGCAGTTCCATCAAGACAGGCGTACTGCGGGCCACCCCCATGCAGGCTCGTGTCAGTAATTTTAAAGATCCTGCTAGCTACATGCCCACCGGAGCGCTTCAAAATAGAGGCATAGTCCAAAGGTCCATGCCATCGGGTGCTCTTCCTTTGCGCGACTATCACCCAGCGCGGGAGCGTGATAAGCCGTCCGGTTTGGTCTTCTGAGCGCAAAGGAATGCCCCTTAAGCCTGCAACGTCCCCCCCGCCACATCCTCCCGCGACTGCACCTGCAGCACCGCATCACGCTTATCCAGCAGATGCTGCCGCAAGATCGCGCTTAAGCGCTTGCCGTCGCGCGCTTCCAGCGCCTCCAGCATTTCGCCGTGATCATGAACCGCCCGGTCCCACTTCGGGATCTGGAAGTTCGAACGAAAACGTAGCGCCTGCAACCTTCGGTTGACCGAAATATAGGTCTGCCGCAAGGCCGAATTGCGCGCCGCTTCGTTGATCTTGTCGTGGATCGCCTGGTTGCGGTTGTAGTACCCCGCCAGATCGTTCTGCGCGCGGCACGCCAGCATCGCGTAGTGCAGCGCCTTGATCTCGGCCAGTTCCACCGCAGTGATCCGCTCGGCCGCCAGCTCGCCCGAAAACGCTTCGAGCCCGCTCATCAGTTCGAAGGTCTCGCGCAACTCCGCCTCCGACATCTTCGACACCGAGGCCCCGCGGTTCGGCCAGATCTCAATCAGTCCTTCCGCCGCGAGCACTTTCAGCGCTTCACGCAACGGCGTGCGGGAAATGCCGAGCGTTTCGCACAACTCGCGCTCGTTGAGCTTCTTGCCCGGTTCCAGCACACCTTCGACAATAAAGCGTCTAATGTGCTCGACGACGGTGTCGTGCAGCCGCTGCCGCTCAACCTTCGGCAATAGCGGGGCGCTAGCGGTGCTCGCTTCAAAATCCGAATTTTGCATACAAAGCCCCTGATCATGTTTCACGCGATTTTATCGGAAGCTGATGCATTAGGTAAGATGGCGGGTAAACACGGGTGCCGACAGGCCATTTTTGCCTTGGGTTCGTCGCCGAACTGCTGATATAGTTTTTTGCATGCAAAATCCAATCGGAGAAGACCATGCTGAAACTTGACTTTCATCCTGCTGGCCGTCACTTCCTGCAGATTCCGGGGCCGAGCCCGGTGCCGGACCGCATCCTGCGGGCAATGAGCTATCCGACCATCGATCACCGTGGCCCGGAATTCGGCGCGCTCGGCCTGAAGGTGCTCGACGGCATCAAGAAGATCTTCAAGACCCAGCAACCGGTGGTGATCTACCCGGCCTCGGGCACCGGCGCGTGGGAAGCTGCGCTGTCCAACACGCTGAGCCCCGGCGACCACGTCCTGATGTTCGAAACGGGCCACTTCGCGACGCTGTGGAAAAAGATGGCGGAAAGCCTCGGGCTCAAGCCGGAGTTCCTCGGTCTGCCGGGCATCGAGGGCTGGCGCCGTGGCGTTCAGCCGCAGATGATCGAAGCGCGTCTGCGCGAAGACACGCAGCACGCGATCAAGGCGGTTTGCGTGGTTCACAACGAGACCTCGACGGGCGTCACCTCCGATATCGCCGCCGTACGCCGCGCGATCGACGCTGCCGGCCATCCTGCCTTGCTGCTGGTCGACACCATCTCGGGTCTGGCCTGCGCCGACTACCGCCATGACGAATGGGGGGTGGACGTCACCGTGTCGGGCTCACAAAAGGGTCTGATGCTGCCGCCGGGCATCAGCTTCAACGCAGTCTCGCCAAAGGCCATCGCCGCCAGCAAGCAGGCGAAGCTGCCGCGCGCCTTCTGGGACTGGACCGAGATCATCGAGATGAACAAGTCCGGCTACTGGCCGTACACGCCGAACACGAACCTGCTGTACGGTTTGTCGGAAGCGCTCGACATGATTCTGGATGAAGGGCTCGACAACGTGTTCGCGCGTCACAACCGTCTCGCCGAAGCCAGCCGTCGCGCCGTGCGGGCGTGGGGCCTCGAGATCCAGTGCGCCGACCCCGCCGTCTATAGCCCCGTGTTGACGGGTGTGATGACGCCCGAAGGGTTCGACGCCGACGCGGTACGCAAGACCATCTACGAACACTTCGACATGTCGCTAGGCACGGGTCTCGGCAAGATGAAAGGCCGCATGTTCCGCATCGGCCACCTGGGCGATTGCAATGACCTTACGCTGCTGGCGACGCTGGCCGGCTGCGAAATGGGCCTGAAACTGGCGGGTGTCCCGATTGCTGCAAGCGGCTTGCCGGCGGCGATGGAGTGGCTCACGAGCCAGGCTCAAGGCGCAGGGTTGAAGGCCGCCGCCTGAGCAGCGGCGCCGTATGACGGGGGAGGCGGGGAGCCTTCCCCAGGTGGTAGAGGGGCGTAGTGTTCACAAGACGCTACCCCCATGCAGCATACGCTCGGGGATCCACGACGCAGCGCGCTGTTCCAGGCGCGCAGTCGATACCAGCAACGGAGACGGACGATGAAGCGGTTTCGCGTGACCAGTGCGAGCAGTATCGTTTTAGTGATGCTGTGTATTATGTATTTCATTACCTACCTAGACCGCGTCAACGTCAGTACCGCAGCAGCCGGCTTTGGTAAGGAGTTCCATCTTTCCCATACTCAAATCGGTCTCGTCTTCTCGGCTTTCGCCTATCCGTACCTTGTGTTTCAGATTATCGGCGGTTGGGTGAGCGACCGTTTCGGCGCCAAGCGCACGCTACTCTGCTGCGGCGCGGTGTGGGGGCTGGCCACCATTCTGACTGGTCTTGCCGGCGGCCTCACTTCGCTGCTCGCCGCGCGCTTGTTGCTGGGCTTCGGTGAAGGGGCGACGTTTCCGGCCGCGACAGCCGCGATGGCGCGCTGGGTGGCCAAAGAAAAGCGCGGCTTCGCGCAAGGCATCACGCACGCGGCCTCGCGCATCGGCAATGCGGTGGCGCCGGCCGCAATCGTTGTCGTGATGGCCACCTGGGGCTGGCGCGAATCGTTCTATATCTGCGGCGTGTTCAGTCTGGTATGGGTGATTGTCTGGGCGGTTACCTTCACGGAGCATCCGAAAGACCACCCGCGCATCACGGCCGACGAACTGGAGACACTGCCGATACCCAAGCCGAAAGCCGCCAACATACCTTGGAAAGCGCTGTTTCGTCGCATGGCGCCGGTCACGATTGTCTAC
>Ga0208322_1000127_pt1 | contig 12573 bp, 11 predicted proteins | sample June2015DPH_8_10_2_FD_184697 | JGI IMG/M metagenome (GOLD analysis project Ga0208322, IMG submission 184697) | Peatland microbial communities from SPRUCE experiment site at the Marcell Experimental Forest, Minnesota, USA - June2015DPH_8_10... | ecosystem: Environmental > Terrestrial > Soil >...
GCCGATCCGCCTGATTGGCGATTCGGGCGAATACACCTGCGACTCGCTGATCATCGCGACCGGCGCGTCCGCGCAGTATCTTGGCCTGCCCTCGGAAGAGGCGTTCATGGGCAAAGGCGTGTCCGCCTGTGCGACCTGCGACGGCTTCTTCTACAAGCAGCAACATGTGGCGGTGATCGGCGGCGGCAACACCGCAGTCGAGGAAGCCCTCTACCTGGCCGGCATCGCGAAGAAAGTGACAGTGATCCACCGCCGCGACAAGTTCCGCGCCGAGCCGATCCTGATCGACCGTCTGCTGGCGAAGGAAAAGGAAGGCATCGTCGATATCAAGTGGAACCACGTGCTGGACGAAGTGACCGGCGATCAGTCGGGCGTGACGGGTCTGCGCATCAAGAATACGAAGACCGGTGAAGCGACGGATCTCGCGCTGCAGGGTCTGTTTGTCGCGATTGGTCACAAGCCGAATACCGATCTCTTCGAAGGGCAACTGGAGATGAAGAACGGCTACATCATCACCAACGGCGGCCTTTCGGGCAACGCGACGGGTACCAGCGTGGCGGGCGTGTTTGCCGCGGGCGACGTGCAGGATCACGTATATCGTCAGGCGATTACCAGCGCCGGCACGGGTTGTATGGCTGCGCTCGATGCTCAGCGTTACCTTGAAACGATTGATGAGATGGTCGGCGAGCATGTGATGAGCGCGGAAGCCGAGCGTTAATCGGGGCAATCAAGCTAGCCGGGCAACCCGGCCGGTTAGGTGAAGCGGGAAAGGTAAAATGGCGCTCGGGCTCGGTCCTGAGCGCTTACCGGTAACCGCGCGCAGCATGTGAAGGGCCGCGGCTGGCAAGCTGGCGGCCCTTTTTGCGTCTTGTTGTGCCCTGTTGCGGCTGTACGCCCGGGTTGACCTGCGAACGAATGCATTGCTAGCGAAGCCCGCGATGGCTTGACGCAACGATCTACTTTCCAACGTATCACCGTTATGGCAAAGAACCTGCCTCATCCTAGCGAACCTAAACGCCCCCGCGCGGCTGCAGTTCAGCCGACTCCCGTGCCGGTTGCGCCTTCTAAGCCACAGATCGAGCCGGCGGCTGGACTTGCCGGTTTGGGTGCCTTGCGTGCAGCGCTGAAAGGCGATGCCGAGCGGCGTGAACGCGAACGCGTGGCGACGGCTCAGGCCCAGCGGGAAGCGTCGGCGGATGCTGATCTGTTCCGGCGTGAGATTGGCGCGGTCGCGCCGCTAGTGGTGCCGCCCAGGGTACCGCCTGCGCGGACGCCGCCCTCGCCTGTGCCGACGCAGACCAAGCTCGATGAAGAAGCTGTTCTCCAGGAGGCGATTTCGGATGAGTTCGATCCCGAAGTTTTGCTCGAGACCGACGAGACGCTGTCCTACTGCCGACCTGGCGTGAGTCAGGAGGTGGTGCGTAAGTTGCGGCGTGGCGCATGGATCGTGCAGGCTCAGTTGGATCTGCATGGGATGCGGCGCGAGGAAGCGCGTGAGGCTTTGGCCGAGTTCATTCGGGAGTCGGTCAAGCGCGGGTTGCGTTGCCTGCGTGTGATTCATGGCAAGGGGCTTGGGTCGATTGGCAAGGAGCCTGTGCTGAAGGGCAAGGTTCGGGCCTGGCTGGTGCAGAAGGAAGAAGTGATTGCATTCTGCCAGGCAAGAGCGCACGACGGCGGCGCGGGGGCTGTGCTCGTGCTGCTGCAGCCGGGTGCGCAAGTCGCTCATCCTAAAACTTGACGGGGATCCGTTAATGCATCCGAGGCTTACGCTCGCGCTCACCATCATGGAGGCGCTGGCGATTTTCGCCTATGCGATCTCTGGTTTTATCGAAGCACGGATACGGCGGCTCGATGCCGTCGGGACGTTTCTTGTGGCGATGGCGACGGCCTTTGGCGGCGGGACCGTGCGCGATGTGCTGCTCGAGAGACGGCCGTTTTATTGGGTCGAGCATCAGCCCTATGTGATCGCGATCTTTGTGATGTCGCTATTCGCGCCGATGTTGCTGAAGATGACTTCGAAGCTGTTGTCGGAGCGGGTGCTGTTGGTAGCGGACGCGGTTGGGTTGGGGCTCTTCAGTATCTCAGGCACTTCGTTGGCGCTGGATGCGCAAATGCCCAGGTTTACCTCGGTGATACTCGGGGTTCTGACTGGGGTATTTGGCGGCGTGATTCGCGATGTGCTCTGCAACGAAGTGCCGCTGATTCTGCGTGACTCTCGGCCGTATGCGACTTGTGCATTCCTCGGATGCTGGTTGTACCTGCTGCTGGACTACATCAACTTCGATACCGTCTATAGCGTGTTGATCGCCACTGCGTTCATCCTGCTCGCGCGGCTCGTCACGTTCAAATTTAATGTCCGTTTGCCGCATTATTAAGCGGTGCGACCCGAGCAGAATCAGACGGCGAGAGGCGACTCGGCCAGCATCTACAAACGGACATACGGCTGCGATAACGCTTTAGATGACCTGATCAGGTCTTCCAGCATCCGGGCGCGCTTTTCCGGATCCGTGTCGCGGCTCGTCATGAAGCAAAGTGCAGCGACGGGAAGACTGGTTCGGTCACGTATCGGCGCCGCCATGCAGTATCGAAAGGTGTGCGAAAGACCTTCGGTGCAACAGTAACCCTGTTCAGCCGCGCGTTCGACATCGCGCAGAAAATCCTCAAATTCAACGTGCCTGCCATTGTCGAGGACAAAGTCTTCGTCCGGGATCAGCGCGCGAATCTCGTCCGCGCGCAGGTGTGCGAGCAACAGGCGGCCCGTTGCAGTCCACGGAATCGGCACCTTCACGCCGATGTCCGAACTGATGTTGAACGGTCGCGAACTGTTCTCCGACAAAACTACGGTGTACTTGTTGCCCTCGAGCATGCACAACTGCGCGGTCTCATCGTGGTTTCTGACCAGCGCGAGGATGGCCTGGTGGGCGCGACTGATCAGATCGTTATGCACCGCATAGTCGGCGCCGTAGTAATGCATCTCGCGGCCAAAAAATACACTGCCGTCGGCCGAGGTCTCAAGCCATCCGGCTTCCGTGAGAATGGTGACCAGTTCGTAGATGCTTGAGCGTGGCGCACCGGTCGCTTCAATCAGTTCGCGCATTGTCATCGGACGCCGCGCGATATGCAACTGTTTGAAAATACCGACGACGCGGTCAACGCCTCTCGCTCTTGATGATTCCGGTGCAGACATTCCTTAGACTCCGTCGGCGATAGGGTTTGCTGTTTAGCGCAAGATCAGTGGTCGAGCACGCGGTGCAGAAACTGCCGGGTACGTTCGTTCTGCGGGTTCACGAAGATATCCTCAGGAGCGCCCTGCTCCGCGATCACCCCCTTATCCATGAACACGACGCGATCGGCAGTTTTGCGCGCGAAGCCCATCTCGTGGGTGACGACCACCATCGTCATGCCGTCGCGCGCCAGTCCGCGCATGACCTCCGTCACTTCGCCGACCAGTTCCGGGTCGAGCGCGGAGGTGGCCTCGTCGAAGAACATGATGCCCGGCTCGACGGCCAACGCTCGGGCAATCGCCACGCGCTGCTGCTGACCGCCTGACAGCTGGCTCGGATAGTGATCGGCGCGATCGGCGAGGCCCACGCGATCGAGTGCGTCGATCGCGCGCTTGCGCGCGTCCGTCTGGCTCATCTTGCGAGCCTTGATCAGCGCGAGCGTCACGTTGCCGAGCGCAGTCTTGTGCGGAAACAGGTTGAATTGCTGAAACACCATGCCGACGTGACCGCGGATCTCTTTGGCACGGCGCGCGTCGTGCAGCGGGACTTCGTTGACCCAGACCTCGCCCGCGTCAGCCGTTTCCAGACCGCTCATGATGCGCAACACCGTGCTCTTTCCGGAGCCGGAGGCCCCGATCAGCACGAGCACTTCGCCCGGCCGCACATCAAGGTTGATCTCCTTGAGCACCTGCGTCGCGCCAAACGACTTGCTGACGCCGGTAAGGTTGATGATGGGCCTCGCCGCGGCGATAGGGGTAGTAGAGGTCATGACAACAGGCTCCTTCTTCGATCATGGTGGCGCACCCACTGTGACAGCGGAAAGCACACAACGAAATACAGCACGGCAACGAGGCCATAGATTTCCACCGGTTTGCCAACCCGGTCGACGATAGCCTGGCCCGCGTGCATTAATTCCGACATGCCGATCATGCTGACGATCGACGTGTCCTTGATAAGCGACAAATACTGGCCGATCAGGGGCGGCATCACAATCTTGCCGGTCTGCGGCAGGGCCACCGAAAAGAACGCCTGAGTCTTGCTGAGGCCGAGGATCTGCGAGACCTCCCACTGTCCTTTGGGCACGGCTTCGATGCCCGAGCGGAATACCTCGGCAATGTAGGCGCCTTGATAGACGCTCAAGCCGACCACACCTGCTGCGAAGACATCGATCGCATAGCCGAAGTACGACACGCCGAAATAAATAAACATCAGCGTGATCAGCACAGGCGTGCCGCGAAACAGTTCGGTATAGAGCCTGGCGATGCGCGGCGTCCCCCATGGTCCGAATGACCGTAGTACGGCTGCCAGCAGTCCGATCAGCGTACCGCCGACGATCGATGCCGCGGACAGGAGAAGTGTCGCCACCAGACCCTGAATCAGGATCGCGAGGCTGGTCATGAGCAATTCGCTTGACATGTTCAATCTCCGGGTTCGGCGCTCACGTGCGATCGGTCTGTCGCGCGATAAAGAGCAGGCGGCGCGGACGTTTCTTCAGGACCAGCGGCGGATGAAAAACGCGCGTCCCGATCTCGCCCGCCACCCACGACAGGACACCACTCAGTACCAGATAGGCGATCAGCGTGATCGTGAAGGTCTGGATGTAGAGCAGCGTGCGCGCGTTGATCACCGTCGCCGTTCCGCTCAGCTCCGGCAGCGCGATCGCCGACAGAAGCGACGTGCCGAGCAGTAGCTGAATCAGGTTGTTGACGATCGCCGGATAAACGGCACGCGCGGCCTGCGGCAACACCACCTCGACGAAGACCTGTGAGCGCCCCAAGCCGAGGATCGACGCCGCCTCCAGCTGACCGCGCGGTACGGACTGAATGCCCGCGCGAAACACCTCGGCCAGATACGCGCCGACGTTCACCCCTAACGCGATGACCCCGGCGGTGTAGGCGTTGAGCGTGATCCCAAGCGATGGCAAGCCAAAGAACACGATGAAAATCTGCAGCAGTACTGGCGTATTGCGGATCGCTTCGATGTAGACACTCGCGATCGCGCGCAGCAATCCGGCGCGCGATGCGCTCGCCAGTGCAGTCAGCAAGCCGAGCAGCATCGCCAGGATGAAGGCGAGCAGCGTAATCTGAAGCGTCAGCCACGCTGCGCGAACGAAATCGTTCCAATAACCCGCAAGGGTCAGCCATTCATAGCTCATGGTTCCTCTGTCTTTCAACCGACGTTGAGCACGCGCAAATTCAATACTGCGGATTCAGGGGGAAGCGCGGGTCTGTGCCGAACCACTTCTTGTATAGCTGCGCGTTCAGCCTGGAGGCGTTGGTGTTGAACAGGAACAGGTTCAGGTAATCGAGCCACACCTGATCTCCCTGCTTGACGCCGAACGCGTTGTATTCAAGCGGTACCAATGCTTCGTTAGTCACGGTCAGATCCGGATCGAGCGTTGCCTGATACGCAAGGAAGTTGTTGTCCTCGATCATGGCGTCAGCCTGGCCTTGCTTGACCGCAAGGATCGCGGCCTCCGAACTGTCGAACTCCTGAATCTTCACTTGCATGTTCAGCGAGCGGACTTCATCGCCGTTCGTCGAGCCTTTGACGGTTGCAATCGTGCGATTCGACATGTCGTTGATGGACTTGATACCGCTGCTCTTCTTCACGAGCAGCGCTTCGCTCGCCACCACGTACGGGTTCGTAAAGGAGATTTCCTTCGCACGTTCGAGGTTGCGGGTGAAGTTGCAGAACACCACGTCGACCTTGCTGGTCTGCAAATTCGGAATGCGGTTGGCACTCGTCGTGTTCACGACTTCGAGCTTGACGCCCATTTGCTTGGCCAGCTCTTTCGCGAGATCGACGTCGTAACCGTCAGGTTGGCCTTCCTTGTTGTAGAAGCCGAATGGCGCGAAGGTCAAACAATCGCCTACGCGCAAGGTCCCGCGCTGCAGGACCTGCTTGAGTGTCGAATTGGCAGCGGCGCCCTGATCTGGGGTGGCGATCTTTGTGCAACCGGCGAACGCCAGTAGACTGGCCACGGCAAACAAACACGCGAATCTTGCGCTTTCCCTGACAATTCTCATTTTTCGATCCCGATCTGGAGTGAGAAGTCCACGCGTGGACGGAAACGGCGATCAGCCTGGCCTTCGCAGCATGCTCCGACTGATGAGCGCGAATTGATCGCGCGTCAGTATTCGTTTGTCTGATATACCGGACTAGCGTCCGACACAGCAGATGAAGAGGAGTGTTTCACGGGAAAAAAATCGTTGCAATGGGGTATACGCCAGCGCGGCTGGTGTGACTCGCGGATGACGACTGCCTTCATCGTGAAAGCATTCAGGTGTTTGCCGAACTCTCCTCGTGCTCGAACGAGCCCCTCGCGTTTTCGCCGCGTAGAATTGCTTGCTGGAACCCAAGCGGGGCTTCGCTCTATCGCATCACCTTTTCGTTTGACGTCGCTAACCCAGGAGGATTTGCACGATGGCGAAGATCTCCCCAGGAGTGGGTCCGCGGTTTCCTCAGGTAGTCGTGCTCTTCGGCGCCACCGGCGATCTGGCGCGACGCAAGCTATTGCCCGGTCTGTTCCATCTGGCGAGCGCGGGCTTCATCCCGGGTTGCCGGATCATCGCGGTGGCGCTCGATGACATCGAACCGGATCACTTTCGCCGGACGGCCCGGGAAGCACTCAATGAGTTTTCTTCTCGCCCGATCGTTGAGACGGAATGGGACACCTTCGCTGCGCACCTCGACTATCTGTCGCTGGCCGCAGGTGCGCAGGCGCTTAAGGTCGCGGTTGAAAGAGCCGAGCAGACCTTCGACGGGGAGTGCCGACGGCTGCACTATCTGAGCGTACCGCCGAACGCGGCCTTATCCGCGGTCGGTATGCTCAAGGAAGCAGGCCTCGTCGAGCGCTCCCGGATCATCATGGAAAAGCCCTTTGGCACCGATCTGGCGAGCTCAGTGTCATTGAATGCCAGGCTTCACGAAGTATTCGAGGAAGAGCAGATTTTCCGCATTGACCACTTTCTTGGGAAAGAGCCGGCGCAAAACATTCTTGCGTTCCGCTTTGCGAATGGCCTTTTCGAACCTATCTGGAATCGCAACTTTATTGATCACGTTCAGATCGACGTTCCGGAAACGCTGGGGCTCGGTAAGCGCGCGGGATTCTATGAGCAGACCGGGGCGTTTCGCGACATGGTGGTCACGCATCTGTTCCAGATTCTCGCTTTTATGGCGATGGAGCCACCGACGTCTCTCGAGCCAGCTCCGATCAGCGAGGAGAAGAACAAGGTCTTTCGCAGTATGCTGCCAATCCAACCGGGCGACGTCGTCCGAGGGCAGTACAACGGTTATCGATCCGAGGACGGTGTCAGCCCGGAGTCGGAAACGGAAACCTTTATTGCCTTGAAGTGCTCCATCGACAACTGGCGTTGGGCCGGCGTGCCGTTTTACCTCCGTACCGGGAAGCGTCTTGCTGAAGGACAACGAATTATTTCAATCGCATTCCGCGAGCCGCCGAAGAGTATGTTTCCAGCGGGATCGGGCGTCGGTTCCCAAGGGCCGGACCATCTGACTTTTGATTTGGCGGACGCGTCGAAGATGTCGCTCTCGTTTTATGGAAAGCGCCCAGGTCCTGGTATGCGGCTGGACAAACTGAGCTTGCAATTCGCTATGCATGACACTGGGATGATTGGCGATGTGCTTGAAGCGTATGAGAGGTTGATTCTTGATGCCATGCGGGGTGATCGGACGCTATTCACAACCGCTGAGGGTATCGAGCGGTTGTGGCAAGTGTCGAGCGCGTTGATTGAATCTCCTCCGCCGGTTCGGTTCTATTCTCCGGGATCGTGGGGACCGAATGCTATTCATCAGCTAGTCGCGCCGCGTGCGTGGCGGTTGCCGTTTGAGCGGGCCTGGCGAGATCCGAACAAGTTGGGGAGCTGAGGGGCCAGACACCATGCTGGCGGCAAACATTCGTTAGTTCGACCAGCAGGACCACTTTCGGCACTGAGCCAGGGGCCACCCTTTATCAGCATAGTTATATACGTGGTATTCGCGTTGAACGCCTTGCTGGTGGATCTCTTCCGCCCTAACCTGAATCTGACATTTCGCGGTCGTGCCAACAGTTTCCTGGACCGGCCATCTCATGCAATCCATACACCGGCGAACTCCCGATTTCGGAAGACGAAGGTCCTATTGGAGAAGACATGCACGACAACCTCCTCTCAGTCATCGTTACACGGAAATGGCAACTCGCCGAGAGTTATCACGCCGTTGAACTTCAAACCAGGTCCCGATCCGAGCTTCCGTCGTTTGACGATGGAGCGTGTGTCACACTTGTTCTCGACAGCGTCATCTACAAGGAAAGAACATATCCTCTGTGCTGTTTTAAGTCTCGGCCGCATGCATATGTAATCGGCGTAAGACAAGATGATGGCGACACGGACAGAGAGGCGGCTGACATCTCGTTGAGTCAAGGAGACGAGGCATTTATCGTAACGCCACGGAGTCCTACGGTTATTTTAGACGGTCGCACACAATCGATACTTTTTGCTGGAGGCGTTGGCGCTGCATCGATCGCGGGAATCGCGAAACGGCTTGACCTGGCAGGTCACAAATTCGAGCTGCACAACTTCGCTCGATCACCTGAACGTGCAGTCTTTCGGGAAGAACTTGACGCGCTTAAAAGCGAAGGCCGGGTCTATCACCATTTTGGCCTCGATGCTGCGCAATTGGAGCAGGCAACTTCTCACGCGGTGAGCCCGGCACATGCGGACACTCAGATCTACTGCAGTGGTCCCCCAGCATTTATGGATCTCATCGAGCGCCAGGCGCGCGACTGGGTGTATCCGGCCAATATCCACAAAATCGTCTTGGGTGACAGAAAAAATCCATAGTCGCGCCTTTTCCAGGACGCGCGCTGGTGGTGACCTGTATGACTTTTTACGGATCATCCGGGACAACGTCCCGGCAATCTATCAACGGCTTCCTAACTCCTCAAAGAGAACATCTCCGCAAATGACGTACCTTTCTACGTCGCTAACAGCACACATCGCAAGCGTCACACACAGATTCATGGAGCTCGAGGTGACATAAGGTTCACTTAAAACGGTCTCGCCGGGATGACTGACTGCGTCTCTGAAATACGGCCGCTTTGACCAGTTGGCGCCTACGCCCCGGGTCAGTAAAGCGAACCTCGCTTGCTTGCGCAACGGATGATCATTTGACTCCACAGGCGCGCCGATCTGCGCGCCATTTTGATCAAGCAGGAACATGCGAATCGACAAAGGCAGTCCAAGAAAGCGCGTAGCTGCCTCCTGAAACGCTTGCCGATAGGGCTGCAGACCCACCAGGTCGGCAATAGGCTCAATCCGGTCGCTGCGATGAAAGTGGTTCAGTAAATCTTCGTTACCGGATAATCTCCGTTGGCTTGAGTCGGTGAGCGGCGCTGGCCTTCCGAAGTAGTAGCCTTGTGCGAAGTCGGCGTCGCAATCGAGGCACAGTAGCGCTTCCGTCTCCGTTTCCACGCCCTCGACAGCCACCAGCGTGCCAATTTCGTGCAATAACTCAACCAGCCGCAAGAGACTGCGTGCATTGCGACGACTCGTTGCCGCTTGCCGAACCAGTTCACGATCGAGTTTAACCACGTCGGGCCGTAGATCCCATACTCGGCTCAGGTTGGTCTCGCCAGCGCCAAAATCATCGAGGGCGATGAGGAATCCTTTCCGCCGCAACTGGTCGACTGTATCAACAAGCGTTCGACTGCGTGGCAGCGGAGTCTCCAGAATCTCGATTGCGACACGCGCTGGCAGCATGCCGAAACTAAGGATGTCCGAAATGAGACCCGGGCCGTGAACCGGATGGGTGAGGACTTCGGGCTGCACATTAACGAACAGGACACTTTCGTCCTCGGCGAACCGCGCGAATTGAGCCGCATGCGATCGTACGCATTCGCGCTCGAATTCGCCGCTACGCTGGATAAGCGCAGCCCGCCGGAGGGCTTCCGCAGGCGAACAAACCCTGCCGTTTTTTGTTGAGCGCAGCAATGCCTCGTAGCCGACGGGCGCCTGATGAGCAACAGACAAGATAGGCTGAAACGCGCTGCTTACGCCAGGTAATAAATGAGAATACGTTTCGCTCATCGGTTACCCGCATCATGGTCAATTCGATATTCGGTTGCATCTGGCGATCCGCTTTGAATGCAGCGAGCGAATCCGGCCCAAGCGCGGGCGAAACGTGCGTCGCCGATTCGTCGGCAGGAGGTTACTGCTGCCTGACGCGTTTGCCCGGTCATGACCTCCTGATTCGACAACACGCGTGGCTGAACATCGACCACGACATCAAATGCCTGATAGGGGCTAACCCCTGGTTCGTCGCCTGCCCCGCGTCATGATGAGTACGACATCGGCGCTAACAGAGCCGCTCCCTCAGGTGATCGCGCTGTGCAATCGACTCGACCCGATTACGCCCGCGTTCTTTCGCGCGATAAAGTGCCCGGTCCGCCGCCTCGACGATCTCGGCCGCGTCCGCGTGCGAAGATTCGAAAACGGCAATGCCAATGCTGACCGTGACGATCGGCCCTGTCGGGGTCCGACTTCTGATGTTGAGTGAGCCCACCGCTGCCTGCATTCGTTTCGCGACCACGCGCGCGCCAGCGTCATCCGTTGCGGGAAGGATGGCAGCGAACTCTTCGCCGCCATAGCGTGCGAGCAGATCGCCGCTGCGCGGCAACGTCGATTGGAGCGCTGCGGCGATCGCAACGAGGCACTTGTCGCCGGCCGGATGACCGTAACGGTCATTGAGCCTCTTGAAGTAGTCGATATCCACAAGGATCAACGCCAGCGGCTGCTGATTGCGGACCGCGCGATTCCATTCGAGGACGAGCGTCTGATCAAAGCAGCGGCGATTGGCGGCATTGGTCAATGCATCCGTCAACGCCATCGCTTCCAGGCGGTCGCGGGCCACGTGCAACTCGTGCTGAACCCGAAGATGCCGGTCCTGCAAAATGGTCATGCGGATACCGTACACGACCAGCGCGGTAAAGACGCCGACTACGCCCGAATAGAAATGCTGGCGCATGACTGACATGCTGAGCGCCAACAGCGCGACTGTGTAGAAAATGGGGCTGATATTTTCGACGAATAGCGCCAGACTCTTCTTCTGCTCGGGCTGCGCCGGTTGATTCCGGGGCGCCCAGGGAGCCATCGTCGCCACGGCCAGAAAGAGAAACGGTATGTCGACCATCAGGTCCATCAGGTCGTGCTCATCGGTCGTGACCGCCCAGTCGTTGTAGATCCATGCCATCAAGGCGAACGCAGCCAGGAAGGCGCAGAGAATCTCATAGAATCGCCGCTCGTTTCCACGCGGTTGAGCCAGCAGGCGCAATGTGGATGCCGCCGCAAGGATCACGTTTTCAACCTTGTAAGTCAGCAGCAATACGGAGATCGAAACAGGCACGAGCGTGCTGCCCGAAAACGGCGTCACGGAGAAGATGGTGACGTAGGTCAGGTAGCCGGTCAGCAGCGCCTGGAATCCGTCCATCCAGACAAAGAACGGCACCGACTGCTCGGCCGAGACCGACGAGATCGCCAGCAGAATCGGCGCGTCAAAGAGGAAAAAACAGACGTCCGAAAACCATGCGACGCTGACTGGAATGCGTTGAAACAAATCCTCCCAAGCGCTCAGGATCATGCCGCACAGCCAAATCAACATTCCGGCGCCAAGGAGAATCCACGTTGTGCGAGACTTCCGCTCGACCTTCGTCGCACGCCAACCACAGGCCGCGATTGCGAACGTTGGACACAACAGTAGGAACGCATAAGTGACAAGCGTCGCCTGCGATCGAAAGACGAGCAGAGCGATCGCATGCAGGCATACGAAGGCAAAAGCCAACGCTACGAGAAGTAGCATCTTCGATGGCGGTTGGCGCAAGTTTAGACCCGAGGGCATATTGAAAGCAGGCGAAAGCCGTCAGGAGGGAGGGCTGTGTCTCAACGTTGTTACATCCTGGATCGTTTCTTTACTCCACAAAACAAGCTTACGGCACACGTGGAAGAAACTTGAATGCGATTGGTAAGTTCTTCTACTCAACCGTCGAGCCATCCCTCTGACGATGAAATCGCCTGTATGTCGTAACGCTGGGGGGCTTGTGAAACGTTTGCGCCTCTTCTTCGCTCCGCGGGTCGATGTAGTCGGCTCACGTACAGGGCTTCCGTTCATCAGCAGATTTCAGTTGGTGATTTTTTAGCTGGCCACGGGCACAAGTTGCCTCGCGGCTATGTCTCGCCCCCCGATTCTATCCTGAGAATTGTCTAAGGAAGGTCTGCATAAATCATGCAGGAATTGAGTTGCCAAATATGCCGTCGACTGCGACGATTTGGGCATGAGACAAGCTAATCTGGGA
>Ga0208322_1000128_pt1 | contig 12560 bp, 10 predicted proteins | sample June2015DPH_8_10_2_FD_184697 | JGI IMG/M metagenome (GOLD analysis project Ga0208322, IMG submission 184697) | Peatland microbial communities from SPRUCE experiment site at the Marcell Experimental Forest, Minnesota, USA - June2015DPH_8_10... | ecosystem: Environmental > Terrestrial > Soil >...
GGTTCGAGAGCGTTGGGTTCAATCGGCGCTTCGGGCTGCGTGTCGGGCTGATCGTCCGACGCGGGGTTGAACGACGGCTCGCCATCGAAGGTTTGGCCAAAAGGGGAGTCGGGTTCCGGCTCACCAAGGAACGCGGGCGCGCCGAAATCGATTTGCGGCAGCGGCGGAGTGCGGCTTTCGTCCGGCTCGACGGCGGCAACCTCCTCAGACGAACGGTCTGCGGCCTGGCTCCGTTGGTCAGCGTCGGACGATGCCTGGTGGCTTGATTGCTCGGCCAACGGATCGAACTGGATTGGCGGCAAGGCGTCGGCCTGTGGCTCGGCTGCAGTGGAACCGGCGGCTGAGGCCGCGTCTTCGAAGGGGTTCAGCGCCGGTGCATGCGTGTCTTCCGACGGGCTGACGTGCGGTGCTCCGGAGGATGTGTGCTCGGTCCCGTCCTCAGTTGTCTCGAGTGGCGGCGGCAGGGCTGTTGCGTTGAAATCGGATGCGTCGCCATGCGTCTGCGGCGCGCTTTCCTCGGTGACCGACGGCTCGTGGGTCGGAGCGTCGTGTGGAAGCAGGGCCGGTTCCTGGTCCAGAGTCGCGCCGCGCAACGCGGCGTCACGGGCTGCGGCTTCTCGCTCCACGGCTTCGCGTTCTGCGGCTTCCTGTGATGCTGCCGTGCGGGTTACGGCTTCACGTTCCGCCGCCTCATGTGTTGCTGCTTCATGTTCCGCCGCTTCACGTTCTGCTGCCTCACGTGCTGCCGCTTCGGGTGATAGTGCGGCGACTGCCGCCACGTCATCCGCGTCTTCCTCATCGGCCATAGCGCGCCCACGCGCATCGATGTCCTCATGTGGCGCTGCGTCAACTCGCGACAGAGCGGCCTCAGACGACCCATAGTCCCCGGCCGTACGTGCCGATGCAGCCGTATCCACCGGCGTCGCTTGACCTTTGCGCCGGCGAAGTCCGAACGCGGCCAGCAAAGCCACCAAGGCCGCCCCAATTGCCGCGTCGAAGCCCAGGTTCACCGGCGAAAAGTCGAAATTACCAGCGGTCGCATGCGAACTCGCCGCACCTCCATTGCCCGGCACGCCGGAGTCTGAGGCCGTCCCGGCGGCCGCGCTTGCCTGACTGCCTGCCGTCGTAACACCACTCACTTGCGAGGACTGCGCGGCTTTGCCGCCAATGCCGTGCTTCTGCAATTCCATCAATACCCGGCTTTTGAGCGCGAGCAACTGCTGCAGGCTGGAAACCTGGATCGGAGCCTGCGCCACCGGCACAGGCGCGGACGGCAGCGCACCCGATGCACCCGCCTCCGGCGCACTAGCCGAAGGCTGAATGGTCCCCGTCCAGACGTGCACGCCGCTTGCTTGCGCTGGAGGCAGCGCGGCAGCGGGCATCGTCGACGAACCGCCGACAACCGCAGACGCAGACGCGGCCGCTGGGACGGCATTCTCGGCAACCGTAGCAGGCGCACTGCCCGCCAGCGGTGCGCTTGCCGCAGCGACCGTTGCCGAACTCGCCTGAAGCGGCGCGCTCGCGGGCGTGGTCACGGCCGGAGCGGCGTGCGTAGCGGCACTTGCGCCATTCGCCTGAACCGCCGCAGGCTGCGCCACACTGCTAGCCGCCGTCGCCGTGGCAGTCGAAGTCTCTGCTGCACCCGACGCCGACACCGCACCCGATGCCGCCACCGCCGCGCCCGTCGCATCCAGCACCGGAATCGTCAACACCGCCCCCAGCCGCAAACGGCTCGGATCGTGCGCCATAAACGCGTTCGGGTTGGCATCGAACAAGGCCTTCGAAGCACGCGCCAGGGTCGCACGATCGTGCGACTGCGTGGCCGCAATGGCCACGTCATTGAGCGATTGCCCCGGATGAATCGTATATTGGCTGCCGGCCTCGAGCGGCGCCGACGCGGCGGTCGCTGCGCTCGCCGCGTCCGCAGTCGCGGCCTGGGCGCTGGATATGCCGGTCAAGGTCCATGAAAGCGCCGCCGCGGCTGCGATCTGACACACACGGCTGCGTGACATAGCATGAAGGGAAGAGACTCGTACGGTCATCGGGACGACAGGCGCGTCAGCGCTCAGCCCTTGTTTGCGGTTGGATTGGGACAAAATTTTCGGAGCACACAATGAAAAAAGCGCCGCGCAAGCGCGACGCTTTTTGAGTTTTTACGCGTCGTAGGCGCGTAGTTTACTTTACTTGTCGAGCAGAATGCGCAGCATCCGACGAAGCGGTTCCGCAGCACCCCACAGCAACTGGTCGCCCACCGTGAAAGCCGACAGATATTCGCCGCCCATCGCGAGCTTGCGCAAGCGTCCAACCGGCACCGTCAGCGTGCCCGTCACCACCGCCGGCGACAGATCACGAATCGACGCCTCACGCTCGTTTGGCACAACCTTGACCCAGTCGTTGCCCGACGCGAGGATGCTGTTCACTTCGTCTAGCGGCACGTCCTTCTTCAGCTTGATCGTCAGCGCCTGCGAGTGGCAGCGCATGGCGCCGATACGCACGCACAAGCCATCTACCGGAATCGAACCCGGCGTGCCCATAGCCGGCTTGCCGAGGATCTTGTTGGTTTCCGCGCCGCCCTTCCACTCTTCTTTCGACATCCCGTTGCCGAGGTCCTTGTCGATCCACGGAATCAGCGAGCCGGCGAGCGGTACGCCGAAGTGTTCGGTCGGCATACGGTCGCTGTTCATCGCGGCCAGCACGCGGCGGTCGATGTCCAGAATGGCCGACGACGGATCCGCCAGGTCTTCCTTGGCCGAACCGTACAACGTGCCCATCTGCTGCAGCAGTTCGCGCATGTTTTGCGCGCCCGCGCCCGATGCGGCCTGGTACGTCATGGCCGTCATCCAGTCGATGAGGTTTTCGCGGAACAGGCCGCCCAGCGCCATCAGCATCAGGCTGACCGTGCAGTTGCCGCCGATAAAATTCTTCTGACCCTTCACCAGCGCGTTCTTGATCACGTCGAGGTTGACCGGATCGAGAATGATGACCGCGTCGTCCTTCATGCGCAGCGACGAAGCCGCGTCGATCCAGTAACCGTTCCAACCCGCTGCGCGCAGCTTCGGGAACACGTCATTGGTGTAGTCGCCACCCTGGCAGGAAATGATGGCGTCGCACGTCTTCAGGTCGTCGATGCTCGAAGCATCTTTGAGCTTGGTCTCGTTTTTAGCGAACGACGGCGCGTTGCCGCCCGCGTTGCTGGTGCTGAAAAACACCGGTTCGATCAGGTCGAAATCGCCTTCCAGCTGCATACGTTGCATCAGGACGCTGCCGACCATGCCGCGCCAACCTACGAGACCTACGTTCATGACACTTACCCTTCGAGTGGAGGCTTCCCCGCATCTTTGCCCGCAGTGACCGCGCGGGGAAGATGGGCGGGCACGACGGACGATCAGCGAATCGTGATCGTTTTCGGGGTAATCGTTTTGACGAGCGTTTTGATGGCAATGGCGAGCTCAACCACACGGGCCATTTTGCCGTGGTGGTTCGAAATCGAGGTGATTTGGGGAGTCGTCGCCATCGCAACAGTCTACACGAAAACCGGATTTGGACGGTCTGATTGACCGCCATTACACGCGAATGTGCCGGATTGCGGCCCATTCGCGCTTGACTGCCTGTTTAACTAACTGACTACGCGCCGCGAAACTTCGCGGCGCTTTGACAACAGAACCGTAACAACCTTAAAGCGCGGCGACGACAGCATCGCCCATCGCCACGGTGCCGACCTGCTTGCATCCCGGCGTCAGGATATCGCCAGTACGGAAGCCTTGCTCCAGCACTTTCTTGACTGCTGCTTCGATGCGATCAGCCTGCTCGGCCTTGTTCAGCGAGTAACGCAGCATCATCGCGGCGGACAGGATAGTGGCCAGCGGATTGGCCACGCCCTTGCCGGCGATATCCGGCGCCGAGCCGTGCGACGGCTCGTACAGCCCCTTGTTGTTCTTGTCGAGCGAAGCCGACGGCAGCATACCGATCGAGCCCGTCAGCATGGCGGCTTCATCGGAGAGGATGTCGCCGAACATGTTGCCGGTGACGATCACGTCGAACGACTTCGGCGCCTTCACCAGTTGCATCGCCGCATTGTCGACGTACATGTGCGACAGCTCGACGTCCGCGTATTCCTTCGAGACATCGATCATGATGTCCTTCCACAACTGCGACGTTTCGAGCACATTGGCCTTGTCGACCGAAGTCAGCTTCCTGGCGCGCTTTTGTGCCGCCTGGAATGCGACGTGCGCGATGCGGCGCACTTCCGGCTCCGAATAACGCATCGTGTCGAAGCCTTCCTTCGCGCCTGCGAACGGGCCATCCGGCGCTTCACGCAGACCGCGCGGCGAGCCGAAGTAAATGTCGCCGTTCAGTTCGCGCACGATCAGGATGTCGAGGCCCGAAACGATCTCTTCCTTCAGCGACGACGCACCCGTCAGTTGCGGATAGCAGATCGCCGGACGGAAGTTCGCGAACAGTTGCAAGTGCTTGCGCAGACCGAGAATGGCCTGCTCCGGACGCAGCGCACGTTCGAGCTTGTCGTACTTCCAGTCGCCTACGGCGCCGAACAGGATCGCATCGGCTTCCTTCGCAAGGGCGAGCGTCGAATCGGGCAGCGGGTGGCCCTTCGCTTCGTAACCCGCGCCACCGACTGGCGCCTCTTCGAGCTCAAACTTTTCGCCGAGCACATTCAGAACCTTGACGGCTTCCTTGATGATTTCCGGACCGATGCCGTCGCCGGGCAACACTGCAATCTTCATGCGAATTTCCTTGATTGTTTTCTCTTGGAGCTGAGCTGAACTGAGCGCGCAAACTCAACAACGCGGCGAACGACGCGTATTTAACCGACGATGCGGTGACCGAGCCACGGCTGCTTCGTCAGACGCTCTGCTTCGAACTGACGAATCTTGTCAGCGTGACGCAGCGTGAGGCCGATGTCATCAAAACCGTTCAGCAGACAGTACTTGCGGAAGCCCGCGACTTCGAACGGATATTCCGTGCCGTCGCCCACGCGCACAACTTGGGCTTCGAGGTCGATAGTCAGTTCGAAGCCGTTGAATGCATAGGTCTCGTTGAACAGATGATCGACCTGTTGCTCGGTCAGCACGATCGGCAGCAGGCCGTTCTTGAAGCAGTTGTTGTAGAAGATGTCCGCGAAGCTTGGCGCGATGATCGCGCGGAAGCCGTATTGCTGCAGCGCCCACGGTGCGTGCTCACGCGAGCTGCCGCAGCCGAAGTTCTTGCGCGCCAGCAGGACCGACGCGCCTTTATAACGCGGCTGATTCAGCACGAAATCCGGATTCAGCGGACGCGTCGAGTTGTCTTGGCCCGGCTCGCCGTGATCCAGGTAACGCCATTCGTCGAAGGCGTTCGGGCCGAATCCGGTGCGCTTGATCGACTTCAGAAACTGCTTCGGAATGATCGCGTCCGTGTCGACGTTCTCGCGATCGAGCGGCGCCACAACGCCGGTATGTACGATGAATTTATCCATGGCCCATCACCAACCAGAGTAGAGACCGGCGGCTGCGACGCAATGCGCGCCGCCGGTGGATTCGAAAGTAGCGCCGGCTTAGCCGAGCTTGCGAATATCGACGAAGTGACCTTCGATGGCTGCAGCCGCCGCCATCGCGGGACTCACGAGGTGAGTACGCCCGCCCGCGCCCTGACGGCCTTCGAAGTTGCGGTTCGAGGTCGACGCGCAACGCTCGCCCGGATCCAGCCGGTCGGCGTTCATGGCGAGGCACATCGAGCAGCCCGGTTCGCGCCACTCAAAACCTGCGTCGGTGAACACCTTGTCCAGGCCTTCACGCTCGGCTTGCGCCTTCACCAGACCCGAGCCCGGCACGACCATTGCGAGACGGATGCTTGGCGCCACGCGGCGGCCCAGCTTGCGCACGACGTAGGCCGCGGCGCGCAGATCTTCGATACGCGCGTTGGTGCACGAACCGATGAAAACCTTGTCGGGCTTGATCGATTCGATCGGCAGGTTCGGCTCGAGCGCCATGTACTTGAGCGCCCGTTCCATGGCCTCGCGCTTGCCCGGATCTTTCTCGCGTTCCGGATCCGGCACGCGGCCGTCGATTGCGGTCACCATTTCCGGCGACGTACCCCATGTGACTTGCGGCACGATTTCCGCAGCAATCAGTTCGACGACGCGATCGAACTTCGCGCCGTCGTCCGACTTGAACTGCTTCCAGTATTCGACCGCGTGATCCCACTCGACACCTTCCGGCGAAAACGGCCGGCCCTTCAGGTATTCGACGGTGGTATCGTCCACGGCGACCATGCCGGCGCGTGCGCCCGCTTCGATCGCCATGTTGCAGACGGTCATGCGGCCTTCCATTGTCAGCGCACGGATCGTCGAACCGCCGAATTCGATGGCATAGCCCGTGCCGCCCGCCGTGCCGATCTTGCCGATGATGGCGAGCACGATGTCTTTCGCGGTACAGCCGCGCGGCAGCTGGCCTTCGACCTTCACCAGCATGTTCTTGCTCTTCTTCTGCAAGAGCGTTTGCGTGGCCAGCACGTGCTCCACTTCCGACGTGCCGATGCCGTGCGCGAGCGCACCGAACGCGCCGTGCGTCGACGTGTGCGAGTCGCCGCAGACAATCGTCATGCCCGGCAGCGTGGCGCCCTGCTCCGGCCCGATGATGTGCACGATGCCTTGACGCAGGTCGTTCATCTTGAACTGCGTGATGCCGTACGAGTCGCAGTTCGAATCGAGCGTGTCGACTTGCAGCTTCGACACCGGATCAGCGATGCCATGGCTACGGTCCGTAGTGGGCACGTTGTGGTCGGAGACGGCCAGATTCGCGCTGATGCGCCACACCGGACGCTCAGCCAGCTTCAGGCCTTCGAAGGCCTGTGGGCTGGTGACTTCGTGCAGCAGGTGACGGTCGATATAGAGAATCGTCGTACCGTCTTCTTCCGTGTGGATCACGTGCGTGTTCCACAATTTGTCGTAGAGAGTCTGTGCCATGGTATGCGGGGGTAGTGATGACTGCGGGCAAGCTGTGTGCGATTGATTATGCCACGCTGATCCGCGCTTTGGCCCATTAACTCAGGGAAAAACCGATAAAAAACAGGGAGTTGGGTGGTAGTGGCGATACCTGTATCGGTGGCACCCGGCAAGCGGCGCCGGGTAACGGATAGCGGGCAATGGCACGTTAATCGCTATTCAAGGGCGCGTATGGCGCATTGAATTAGCGGGGCAAATCAAAGCCGAATTGCGCACGGCCTAATGCGCTGGGATCGCCCTCTTGCGCGCGTCCCACGAAGTCAGTTTCGAAGTGATCTGCAGGGAAATCCGGCGGCCTCTCGCCGCGCAAGAAGCTGGGCAGTTGCCATTTTGGTTACGCTTCGTTCTTCGCACACCACGGCGCGGACGCAATGTACATCACGTTGCTTCTCCTGCACTCCGGGACGGAAAGCGGCGTCGAACGGGTCGCAAGCTCAGTTCGCGATCGCGGTGTAGTTCAGCGGCGCCTGGGCGCGGCGGATGGCCGATTGCTGTCCGGAGTTTGCGGTGTTGCGGAAGTTGTTGCGGCGTGGTGCGGCAGGACTGCACTTTGGTGGGAATTCAACCGCGTTAGTGCGTGCAAAGGTCCAAGGGCTTCTTGATGCGGAGCCCCCCCCCAAAAAAACGCCCCAACGTTCAACCCGTTGGGGCGCTTCTTTAACCACCGCGCGGCATCACGCGCAGCTCACAGCGGCTTAAACGCCGCGACGCGCTGCGCGAAACGGGCAACCGGCTACCACTTACCGTGCCGAAATCGGCTTCGCGTCACGCGGCGTATCGCCGACGAACAGCTGACGCGGACGGCCAATCTTTTGCTCCGGATCCGCAATCATTTCGTTCCACTGCGCAATCCAGCCGACCGTACGTGCCATCGCGAAGATACACGTGAACATCGAGGTCGGGATGCCCAGCGCGCGCTGCACGATACCCGAGTAGAAGTCGACGTTCGGGTACAGCTTGCGCGACACGAAGTATTCGTCTTCCAGTGCGATCTTTTCCAGCGCCATGGCGAGCTTGAACAGCGGGTCGTCATGCAGGCCCAGCTCTTCCAGCACTTCGTGGCAGGTTTCGCGCATCAGCTTCGCACGCGGGTCGTAGTTCTTGTACACGCGATGACCGAAGCCCATCAGCTTCACGCCCGAGTTCTTGTCCTTCACCTGCTTGATGAACTCAGGAATGTTGTCGACCGAGCCGATCTCTTCCAGCATGTTCAGTGCGGCTTCGTTCGCGCCCCCGTGTGCCGGGCCCCACAGGCAAGCAATACCGGCTGCGATACACGCAAACGGATTCGCGCCCGACGAACCGGCCAGACGCACCGTCGAGGTCGACGCGTTCTGTTCGTGGTCCGCGTGCAGGATCAGGATACGGTCGAGGGCGCGCACCAGCACGTCGTTGACCTTGTACTCTTCGCACGGGTTCGAGAACATCATGTGCATGAAGTTCGCGCTGTACGACAGTTCGTTCTTCGGATACACGAACGGCTGGCCGATGCTGTACTTGTACGCCATCGCCACCAGCGTCGGCAGCTTCGCGATCATGCGGATCGCCGACACGTCACGGTGCTGCGGATTGTTGATGTCGAGCGAGTCGTGATAGAACGCCGACAGTGCGCCGACTGCCGCCACCAGAATCGCCATCGGGTGCGCGTCGCGGCGGAAGCCGCGGAAGAAGAAGTGCATCTGCTCATGCACCATCGTGTGCTTCGTGACGGTCTCGACAAACTCTTCCTTCTGCGCTGCGTTCGGCAGTTCGCCTTTCAGCAGCAAGAAGCAGGTTTCGAGGAAGTCCGCGGTTTGTGCGAGCTCGTCGATCGGGTAGCCGCGGTACAGCAACTCGCCCTTGTCGCCGTCGATGTAGGTGATGGCCGAGTTACACGCCGCCGTCGACATAAAGCCTGGGTCGTACGTGAACTTGCCGGTCTGGCCGTACAGTTTGCGGATGTCGATCACGTCCGGGCCCATCGTGCCCTTGTAGATCGGCATTTCAACGCTCGGCGAGTTGTCGCTGAACGATAGCGTGGCTTTAACATCTGACGGGGTCATGGCACATCCTCAATCGAAGTTTGGAAACGGGGTTTCGATAATTGCACGCGTGGAACAACGGACTGGCTTCTCTCAAGCAGTACGCAGCAGCTCCAGCACCCGGATGACTTCCCGGTCTGCAAGGTCGCCTTCCGGTTCCTTGCGCGCGAGTAGCAAGTCCATCAGGTCGTTATCGCTCAGCTCGAGCAGGCGCGTGAGTGCGCCCACATCGGCGTCGCTGAGGTCATGCTCGTATTTGCCGAAAAAACGCTCGAAAATCAGATCGTTTTCCAGCAGGCCGCGCCGGGCGCGCCAGCGAAGGCGCGCCCGGCGAAGCGGGTCGGACTGATGCGATTGTTCCATGTCAGTACGCGCCGGGCCGCCCCAAACGTACTGACCGCCCCCTTGGGGGGCAGCGAACGGTAGGGAGCGTGGGGGTTGTTTCATTAGACAGCACGGCGAACCATCAATTCCTTGATCTTGCCAATCGCCTTCGTCGGGTTGAGGCCCTTCGGGCACACATCGACGCAGTTCATGATCGTATGGCAACGGAACAGACGGTACGGGTCTTCCAGATTGTCGAGACGTTCGCTCGTCGCCTCGTCGCGGCTATCCGCGATAAAGCGATAGGCTTGCAGCAGGCCTGCCGGACCGACGAACTTGTCCGGGTTCCACCAGAAACTCGGGCACGATGTTGAGCAGCTTGCGCACAGAATGCACTCGTACAGGCCATCCAGCTCTTCGCGTTCTTCCGGCGACTGCAGACGTTCCTTTTCCGGCGGCGGCGTATCGTTGATCAGGTACGGCTTGATCGAGTTGTACTGGTTGAAGAAGTGCGTCATGTCGACGATCAGGTCGCGCACCACAGGCAGGCCCGGCAGGGGACGCAGCACGATCTTCTGCGGCAGGTCGTTCATGTTGGTCAGGCACGCCAGACCGTTCTTGCCGTTGATGTTCATTGCGTCCGAACCGCACACGCCTTCACGGCACGAGCGACGGAACGACAGCGTTTCATCGAGCGCTTTCAGCTTGAGCAGCGCGTCGAGTAGCATGCGTTCGTGCGAGTCGATTTCGATCTCGTACGACTGCATGCGCGGTGCTGCGTCCTTGTCCGGATCGTAGCGGTAGACTTCAAATGTACGCTTGGCCATTTCTGAATTCCTTTGACTTGTGCCTTAGAAGGTACGCGCTTTCGGCGGCACCGATTCGACGGTCAGCGGTTGCATGTGAACCGGCTTGTAGTCGAGGCGATCACCTTCGCTGAACCACAGCGTATGGCGCAGCCAGTTTTCGTCGTCGCGATGTTCGAAGTCGTCTTGTGCGTGCGCACCACGGCTTTCCTTACGCGCTTCTGCCGACACCATCGTGGCGCGTGCCACTTCGATCAGATTCGCCAGTTCCAGCGCTTCGACGCGTGCCGTGTTGAAGACCTTCGACTTGTCCTTCAGGTGGATGTTTTCGACGCGCTCGGACACTTCGCGGATGCGCTCCACGCCCTTGGCCAGCAACTCCGATGTACGGAACACGCCGGCGTGTGCCTGCATCGTGGCGCGGATGTCGTTCGCGACGTTCTGCGTGTATTCGCCGGACGAGGACTTGTCCAGCTTGTCCAGACGCGACAGCGCGAAGTCAGCCGCATCGGCCGGCAGCGGCTTGTGCTCCTTGATTTCCTTCACGTGCTTGACGATGTGGTTGCCAGCCGCGCGGCCGAACACCACCAGGTCGAGCAGCGAGTTCGTGCCCAGACGGTTTGCGCCGTGGACCGACACGCACGAGCATTCGCCCACTGCGTAAAAGCCGTTGACCGGATCTTCGTGACCCTTCGACGTGCCCACCACCTGGCCGTGAATGTTCGTAGGAATACCGCCCATCTGATAGTGGATGGTCGGCACAACCGGGATCGGCTCTTTAATGCAATCGACGTTCGCGAACTTCAGCGCGATTTCGCGGATCGACGGCAGACGCTTCATGATCGTCTCAGCGCCGATGTGCGACAGGTCGAGCAGCACGTGATCCTTGTTCGGACCCACGCCGCGGCCTTCCTTGATTTCCTGGTCCATCGAACGCGAAACGAAGTCGCGCGGCGCCAGATCCTTCAGCGTCGGCGCGTAGCGTTCCATGAAACGCTCGCCATCCGAGTTACGCAGAATGCCGCCTTCGCCGCGCACGCCTTCGGTAATCAGCACGCCCGCACCGGCCACGCCAGTGGGGTGGAACTGCCAGAATTCCATGTCTTGCAGTGCGATACCCGAACGCGCAGCCATGCCCAGGCCGTCACCGGTGTTGATGAACGCGTTCGTGGATGCTGCGAAGATCCGGCCTGCACCGCCCGTGGCGAACAGCGTGGTCTTGCCTTCGAGGATATAGACGTCGCCCGTTTCCATTTCCAGCGCGGTCACGCCGAGCACGTCGCCGTCGGCGTCGCGGATCAGGTCCAGCGCCATCCATTCGACGAAGAACTGCGTCTTCGCTGCAACGTTTTGCTGGTACAGCGTATGCAGCAGTGCGTGGCCGGTACGGTCAGCCGCCGCGCAAGCGCGTTGCACCGGCTTTTCGCCGTAGTTAGCCGTGTGGCCGCCGAACGGACGCTGATAAATCGTGCCGTCCGCATTACGGTCGAACGGCATGCCCATGTGTTCCAGTTCGTAGACGGCGTTCGGTGCTTCGCGGCACATGAACTCGATCGCGTCCTGGTCGCCGAGCCAGTCGGAACCCTTGATCGTGTCGTAGAAGTGATAGTGCCAATTGTCTTCGCTCATGTTGCCGAGCGAGGCGCCGATACCGCCTTGAGCAGCCACCGTGTGCGAACGCGTCGGGAACACCTTGGACAGCACGCAGACCGACAGACCGGCGCGCGCGAGTTGCAGCGAAGCGCGCATCCCCGAGCCGCCTGCGCCAACGATAACCACGTCAAACTTGCGACGCGGCAGAGAATTCTTGATTGCAGCCATTCTTTTATACTCTCCAGAGAATCTGCGCAGCGTAGCCGGCACACGCCAGCAGCCAGACGATCGTCAGGGCCTGAAGGAGGAGACGCACACCGACGGGCTTGATGTAGTCCATCCAGATGTCACGAATACCCACCCACGCGTGGTAGAACAGGGACAGCAGCGTCACGAACGTGGCGAGCTTCATCCATTGCGTCGCGAAGATCGACGCCCAGCCGTCATACGAAAAATCTTGTGCGCCGAAGAACCACACGAGCAGGATGATCGTGTAGACGGCCATGATGGCGGCGGTAATGCGCTGTGCGAGCCAGTCGCGCAGACCGTAGTGCGCGCCGACGACGAGACGCTTCGGGCCGATTCGGTTGTTAGCTGCCATTTTATTAAAATGCTCCGAAGAGTTTGAGCGCGAAAGCGATCGTCAGAACGGACGAGACGACGAGCACGACGATGGACGTTTGCTTGCCCTTCTCTTTAGTCGTGAGGCTATGGCTTGTGTCCATGAACAGGTGACGCACGCCGGCACAGAAGTGAAACAGGAAGGCCCACGCGAGAACCAGCGTGATGAGCTTGACGATGATGTTGGAGAGGAAG
>Ga0208322_1000130_pt1 | contig 12543 bp, 9 predicted proteins | sample June2015DPH_8_10_2_FD_184697 | JGI IMG/M metagenome (GOLD analysis project Ga0208322, IMG submission 184697) | Peatland microbial communities from SPRUCE experiment site at the Marcell Experimental Forest, Minnesota, USA - June2015DPH_8_10... | ecosystem: Environmental > Terrestrial > Soil >...
GCTGCGCACTTCGGAAGCCACCACCGCAAAGCCTCGTCCCTGTTCACCGGCACGGGCCGCTTCGACGGCCGCATTCAGCGACAGGATGTTGGTCTGGAAGGCGATGCCTTCGATCATGCCAATGATCTCGGTCACCTTACGGGACGAAATGGTGATGTCATCCATCGTCTCGATCACACGCTTGACGACAGCGCCGCCGCGCGTGACCGTCTCCAGTGCGCCATGCGCGAGCCGATTCGCTTCCTTGGCGTGATCGGCGTTTTGCTTGACCGTTGACGACAGCTCCTCGATGGTCGCGGCCGTCCGCTCCAGCGAGGCGGCCTGCTGCTCGGTGCGGCCCGACAGATCGAGATTGCCCTCGGCGATTTCCTTGACGCCGTGCGCGATTACGCTGGCGCTGCCGCGCACCTTCGACACCGTATCGGCAAGCTCTCCACGCATCTGCTTCAGCGCGCCGAGCAATTGCCCCATTTCGTTACGGCAGTCGTCGGCGATCGAGCCGGTCAGATCACCCGCTGCAATGCGGCCGAAATGCATGATGACCCGGTCGACAGGCTTGACCAACGCCGCTGTCAGCATCGCCCGCGCGAACAGCGAAATCAGGATCGCGGCAGCACCGATGCCCCCGAATAGCAGCACGGAGATTCTGAAACGATGTGTCATCGCCTCGGCGCCGCGTCGCTGCGTGTCCGACTGCAGGCGCTCGAGCGCATCGATCGCTTTGGCGTAGACCTGGTAGCTGCGATCCGCGATGTCGCCCTGAATGGTCCGGAAGGTGTTGAAGTCGTCGTCGACCAGAGCCTTGTATTCCGGCTCGATCGCCTGATTGACGAGTGCCGCGCGAGCCTCGCCAACCGTCTGTGCGAGCTGACGCTCCTCGTCGCTCGCGAACGGCCCATTGGCATACACCTGGAAGTCCGCATTCGACTCGTGCAGCATCTGTTCCGCTCCCGCGAGCAAACCGTCCGTGGGTTTGCCGACATGAAACAGGATCTCGAAGCTACCCAGCGCGAGCCGTGCCTTCAGCAACTTCTCTGAGCTGGCGTTAAGCGATGCCAGGGCGGCCGAACTGCGCTGCGCGTCCTGGAAGCCGTCGATCGACTGTTTCAGTGCACCGTAACCGACGCCGATCACCGTCATGAGAAACGCAACGAAAATGCAAACGACCAGCGTCAAGCCCGTGCGTATCTTGATGTTGTTGAGCATGCCGTCCCCGATGTATTTGGCGCTATCTTTGCCGATATCTCTGGCGATCTTGTGCCGCCCTGCAACAGAACCCGGCCAGGCGGGCTCTGTGTCCTCACGCAACTACGAACTTCACACTCAGTAAACCGGATGGCCGTTGATCAGGCTAGGCAACCAGGTCGAAAACATCGGTACGTAAGTGACGATATTGATCGCGCTGAAAATAGCCATGTAGTACGGCCAGGCAATCTTCGTGGTTTCCCCAATCGAAACCTCGCCAATCGCGCAACCGATGAACTGCACCGAGCCGATCGGCGGGTGCACCAGCCCCAGCGAACAGTTCAGCAGGATCATGATGCCGAACTGCACAGGGCCGACGCCGTAGTGCATCGCCATGGGCAGGAACAGCGGCGTCGTGATCAGGATGTGTGCCGCCATATCAACGAACGTGCCGAGGAACACCTGGAGGATGTTGATGTAAAGCAGCATCAGCCAGGGGATGTTCGTCGCATGTTCGAGCAGGTGCTGAATCGCGTCGGGTATTTCCAGGTAGGCCATCTGGAAACGCAGCATGTTCGACACGCCGATCAGCAGCAGCACCACACCGGTGGTCCGGGCAGCACGCGCCAACGCCAACGAGAGCTTCCTGAGCGTCATCGTGCGATACACGACAAAGGTCAGCACTAGCGAGTACCCCACCGCAATCGCCGCGGCCTCGGTCGCCGTCGCAATCCCCTTGGCTACGCAAGTCAGAATGATGAGGATAACCAACAGCCCCGGCAAGGCACCCACGAAGGTTCTTGCGACCGCGAGCCAACCGGGAAATTTCGGCAGTTCAGACGAACCGTCAGCGCGGCGCGGAAACTTGTAGCGAACCGCCTGCCAGTATGCAGCAAGCAGGACGAAGCCCATCACCCACAGGACCGGCACCAATCCAGAGAACAGCAGATCGCCAATCGACACGCCGCTCACCGACTGCCCTGCCACGATCCCTGTGATGCCCTGCGCAGCAAGCGCATAGATGATCATGTTGGTGGAGGTCGGCATCAGCGCTCCCGCCAGCGAGGCATGGGTCGTGACGTTGACCGCATAGGCCGCGCTATATCCTTCGCGCTTCATCAGCGGAATCACCACGCCGCCCATCGCCGAAGTATCGGCGGTCGGCGATCCCGAAACCCCGCCGAACAAGGTGCAGGCAACGACGTTGGCCATGCCCAGTCCGCCACGGAAATGCCCGACCGTGGCCTGGGCAAAGCGCAGAATGCGGTCGGCGATGCCACCGTGCAACATCAGCTCGCCCGACAGGATAAAGAACGGCACCGCGAGGAACGAAAAGGCGTTGATGCCCGACACCATCGACTGGATGGCCGTTGCCGCCGGCAGACCTTCATACAGGTAAGTCAGGATGCAGGACAGCCCCAGCGCAAACGAAACGGGAACCCCGAGTACGAGGAAGACAAGAAAACTGATAGTTAGGATCGCAAGTTCCATGATTGATCACGCCCGCTTCCGCGCGAAGAGGTCCAATAGATGTTCGATTGAAAAGAGAATGGTGCAGGCGCTGGCCAGGAACGGAATCGCGTAACGGACGGCTTCCGGCAAGCCCAGGATGGGGATCTGGTCATCGAGCGTGGTCGAACCCATATTGGCCGCGCCGAAACAGACAGCGACAGAAAAAGCGATCACGCACAGCTGCTGAAACACCGCCATCGCAATCTGGCCCTTGGGCGGCAGTTTTTTGACCAGCGAATCGAGGCCGATATGCCCGCCGTCGCGCACTTTCAGTGCAGCGCCGAAGAACGCGATAACCAATACCATCAGCAGTCCGACCGGTTCGACATAGTCTGGAGCGTCATTGAAGACATAACGCATGACCACGCTGTACATCACCAGCACCACCAGCACAGCGAGGCAAATCGACGCCACCACTGTCGCCACGCGGGCCAGAACCCTGAGCGAGCATTTCACGAAGTTCATCTATTTCTTCCTCGTACAAACAGCGAAGCCGCAACTCCCCGCACGAACCTGCCGGTACACCTGGTTGGACTCGTCACCGAATCCAACACAAACGACGAACGCCGGAAAACCCTGCGATTGCTCCACAAGGATTTCCGGCCAGGCTAGCGATGGGAATGGCTTACTGGGTCGCCTGAATCTCGTTGACGATCTGCTTCATCTCTGGAGTCTTTTCATACTTCGCCCAGACCGGCTGCATGGCCTTCACGAAAGCCGCACGATCGATCTGCGAGGCGGGCGTAATCGTCACGCCTGCTTTGGTCACGGTCTGGACCCCGTCGGCCTCCTTCGCGGTCCACAATTTGACGTAGTACGGCACCGAGTCGGCCGCAGCCTTGCGGATGGCTGTCTGCTCCTGCGGCGTCAGCGTGTCCCACACCTTCTTGGAGAACACCAGCACTTCCGGCGTCATCGAGTGCTCGGTTTCGGAGAACTGCGTCGCCACTTCGTAATGCTTGGTTTCCACGTATGACGGCATGTTGTTCTCGGCCGCGTCGACGAGACCCGTCTTCAGGCCTGTATAGACTTCCGCGAACGGCATCGGCGTCGGCGTGCCGCCCATGGCCTTGATTTCGTCAACCATCAGATCAGATGGTTGTACGCGCACCTTGAGGCCCTTCATGTCGGCCGGCGAGTGAATCGCTTTCTTGGCGTAAATCGAACGCGCGCCGCTCTCGTAGAAGGTGAGTGCGATCATGCCCTTCGCCGCAAATGCATCGAGAATCTTCTGGCCTTCCGGACCGTACATGACCTTGCGGAACTGGTTGACGTCGCGGAACAGGAACGGCAACGAGGGAATCATCGATTCAGGCACGACGTCGTTGAACGCCGCTGCGTTCGCGCGCACCATATCGATCGCGCCAATCCGGACCTGGTCGATCGTGTCGTTTTCCGAACCCAGCGCGCTGTTGCTGAACACCTTCACGGTATCCGCGCCGTTGGTCTCCTTGGACAGTTCGTCGCCCATGTATTTCAGTGCCAGGACGGTCGGGAAGGTGTCGCTATGCACGTCGGCGATGCGGAAGGTGTGCGCCTGCGCTGCACCTGCGCTGAACGCGAGAACCGAGGCGGCTACCATCATCGACACACCGGTCAGGGCGAAATTTTTTTTCATCGTGTGATATCCTGAAAATTAAATCATCAAGCGACTGTGTTTGCGGCGATTCGAACCTACCCCGAATCCCTGACGCCGAATCTCTGTGGTGCAGCCGGGCGGCTAGCGCGCAATACCTGCTTCACCCTCGAATGCGCACAGTCGTGCGGCTGACTCCCTCGCGATTTACAACTTATCACCAACCGACATGTTGTAAGACAAGATGAGATTGTATAAATATCTCATCGAGTTGCGGCCTAGGACATACCCGTAGGATTAATTTGTCGCGAAGCCTTGGGGGAAAGCGCGGTCTCATGCGTTCCCGGCAAGGTCGATGCGAGCCGCAGCAGCGCTACCCAACGCCCGATATTTGCTTGATAACATTGGAATTCGTGTCCCATGATGTCTTACACGTCGGACCACACCGCGCCGTACCGCATTCAGAACCGTCTGTGGACTTTGGGCGCTCTGCTGGTTTTTGCTGGCTGCCGCCGGCATGGGGAATTGGCATTGCGTTGGCCGTCCATCTGGCGCGCCAGGCGCCGTCTCAAGAGAGGGCCTTGAGTAGTCGTTGATGCCTCGGCGCGATGGTGGTGGCGTCGAACGACGCCACCACCATCCTTCTACTGCATCAGAACTGGTGATTGATACCGATCGTCGCCGCAAACTGGCTGCGGCACGACGCAGCGGACTGCTCGGCGATCGACGCCGTTGCGGCGACAACCTTGCCGCCGTTGATCGTCTGGCCGTTGGCGCGCTGGAACGCTTCCAGCACGTAGATACGGGTACGCTTGGACAGGTTGTAGAGCTCGGTCAGGTTGAACTGCTGATAGCTCGCGGCATCCTGCACACCATTTGCCTGGGTTGCACGCGTGTAGCTATAGCCTGCAGCGAGGTCCCACGAAACCACCGGCCGGTAGTGGAGCACTGCGCCACCGGTGTTGAAGATCTCAGTCGTCGAGAAGCCAGAATTCGGACCCGCGATGTACTGCACGTTCGAATACGACGCCGATACATCCCATTGCGAGTTGAACTGATAGCCGCCCGTCACGGCAAAGCGCTGTTGCGCCGCCGCGTTCTGATAGCCGTTCGTGATGCTCGACTCGCCCTGCTCGCCGGTGCCCGAGTAAGCCGTGGAGCTGGAACTCCACGGGCCGCCGCCTTCCGCCGCGTTGTTAAAGCGCGCGAAGCCTACGCCGATCCCTGCCGCGCCAGCCAGATACTGTGCGCCCACGCTCCACGACGCGCCGGCGTTGGTGCTGCCCGGCACGCCACCGAGTGCATACATACCGCTCAGCTTCAGGCCGCCTAACGACGGCGTCGTGTACATGAGCGAGTTGTTGACGCGGTAGTCCGTATCGAGCGCGTCGAGGTCGCCCGGGTGTGCGCCGTAAGCGCCGGTCAGCCACGGAGTCGGGCCGTACTGCGCGAGCATGTTGTAGTAAGGCGTGTACTGGCGCCCTGCCGTGAACGAACCGTACGTATCGTTGCTCAGGCCTACCCAGGAAGCGCGGCTAAACATCAGACCGGACTTGCTCTCTGCGCCGGTATCGATGTTGAAACCTTCTTCGAGCTGGAAGATCGCCTTCGTACCGCCGCCGAGATCTTCGCTACCCTTGAATCCGAAACGCTCGCCGCCCCAGATCCCTTCGATCATCTTGACCACCGATTTGCCACCCTTGGTCGCCCCTGTGGAAGGCGCCTGGCTGCTCAGATAACCGACCCCGGTATCCAGCACGCCGTACAGGGTCACACTGCTCTGCGCGAAGGCTCCGCCCGTAGCGAGCATAGCCGCCATGCCGGCGACAGCCAGCCGGGCTTCCTTGTGGTAACTCTTTTTCATCAGATCGTCCTTTGTTCTCATTTGAGTTATGACGGCACGTTATGCCGCACGAAATTGCCTGGCCGCCATCGGGCACCCAGTTATCGCTCTCGTCGTCACATATCCACCGACACGCTGGTCGATACGATATGTAGTCCTTATCTTGTGTATCGCCGCCCGGTCTCCAGCGCGCGGCCTGACTACTGCAATCTGTTCGGTCGAATCGTTCTCGACACGATTCCGGCTGTTCGAAACATGGCTTCGAACAGCCGCACCGCTAACCTAGTGAATCTCCGGCTCAGTTGCACCGCCACTATTGGCGGCTCCGCCGGCCCCTTCGCGTTGCAGGAAGTCGAAGTCACAGCCCTTGTTGGCCTGCATCACGTGCACCTGATGCATCGCGCCGTAGCCACGCGTGAAGCGCGGCGCCGGTTCGACCCATGCCGCCTTGCGGCGCGCCAGTTCCTCGTCCGAGACCAGCACGTTCAGCTTGCGTTGCGGCACGTCGAGTTCGATCAGGTCGCCGTCCTGCACCAGCGCGAACGGACCGCCAATGAACGACTCCGGCGCCACGTGCAGCACGCACGCGCCATAGCTCGTGCCGCTCATGCGCGCGTCCGAGATGCGTAGCATGTCGCGCACGCCCTTTTGCAGCAGCTTCTTCGGAATCGGCAACTGGCCCCACTCCGGCATGCCCGGAGCGCCCACCGGACCCGCATGCTGCAGCACGATCACACAGGTCTCGTCGATATCGAGCGCCTCGTCGTCGATGCGCGCCGCCATGTCGTTGTAATCCCTGAACACCACCGCACGACCCGTATGCACGTGCAGCTTCGGGTCCGCTGCGCCCGGCTTGATCACCGCGCCGTCGGGCGCGATATTGCCGCGCAGGACAGCGAGACCATTGTTCGGCAACAACGGCGCCGCGCGACGGCGGATCACGTCGTCGTTGAAGATCTTCGCGCCTTCAAGGTTCTCGCCGATCGTGTGCCCGTTCACCGTCTTCTGCGAGCGGTCGATCAGCTCGCCCAGTTCGGCCAGCATCGCCTGCAGGCCGCCCGCATAGTAGAAATCTTCCATCAGGTACGAGCCGGTCGGGCGGATGTTCGCCAGCACCGGCGTGTGACGCGAGATGTCGTCGTAGCGGTTCAAGGTCAGATCAATGCCCGCACGGCGCGCCAGCGCAATCATGTGGACGATCGCGTTGGTCGAGCCCGAGAGCGCCAGGCACGTCGTCACCGCGTTGTCGATCGAGCCGGCCGTGAGGATGTCCGATGGCTTCAGGTCTTCCCACACCATCTCGACAATACGCATGCCGGTTTTCGCCGACATCTGCGCATGGCGCGAATCGGGCGCCGGGATCGAAGCAAAGCCCGGCAGCGTGAAGCCCAGCGCTTCCGCGGCGCTCGTCATCGTGGAAGCCGTGCCCATCGTCATGCAGTGGCCCGGCGAGCGCGCAATACCTCCTTCCACGCCCTGCCAGTCCTGCTCGGTGATCTTGCCCGCGCGCAGGTCAGCCCAGTACTTCCAGGTGTCCGAGCCCGAGCCCAGCGTCGCGCCGTTCCAGTTGCCGTTCAGCATCGGGCCGGCCGGCAGGAAGATGGTCGGCAGGTCCATCGAGATGGCGCCCATCAGCAGCGCGGGCGTGGTCTTGTCGCAGCCGCCCATCAGCACCACGCCGTCGGCTGGGTACGAGCGCAGCGTTTCCTCCGCTTCCATCGCGAGGAAGTTGCGGTAGAGCATCGTGGTGGGCTTCTGGAACGGCTCGGAGAGCGTCTGCACCGGCAGTTCGATGGGGAAGCCGCCGGCCTGCCAGATGCCCCGTTTGACTTCCTCCACACGCTGCTTGAAATGTGTGTGGCACGGGTTCATCTCGCTCCACGTGTTCAGGATCGCAATCACCGGCTTGCCTGCATACTCCTCGCGGCTGTAGCCCATCTGCGACGTGCGTGAACGGTGGCCGAACGAACGCAGATCATTCACGCCGTACCAGCGGTGGCTGCGCAATTCTTCAGGGGTCTTTCTCTTGGTCACAGCAGTTTCTCCAGCAAATATCTGGCTACAAAGCTCGTTAATCAAACACGCTGACTGTTGTTGGTCGAACCGCTCCACTGCCCCGCGCAATGGCTCTTTCAGATCAACGCTTCTGTTCCTTCACACGTGAGACGATCTGGGTCGGGCTCACGAATTGCAGAGCGATCAACACCCACACCAGCGTGATCGCCATATAGATCATCGCCATCGCGTCGATGGATTGCGGCGCGCGCACGCCGGTTGAAAACACCGCGTAGTACAGCGCGACGACCAGCGTCTGCGTACCCGGGCCGGCCGTAAAGAAGGTCAGTTCGAACATGCCGATCGTGCGCACCAGCACCAGCAAACCCGCCGCAAGCATGCCGGGCACCAGCAGCGGAAGCAGCACATAACGGAAATAGCGAAACGTGTTCGCACCGAAAATGCGCGCGGCGGCTTCGAGATTCGGATCGATCTGCTCGATGAACGGCGTCATCACCAGAATCACAAATGGCAGCGCGGGCACGAGGTTCGCCATGATCACGCCGGGCAGCGTGCCGGCGAGGCCCACCTTGTACATCACGGTGGCCATCGGGATGCCGTAAGTGACCGGCGGCACCATCAGCGGCAAGAGAAACACCAGCACCGCGAAGCGCTTGCCAGGAAACTGCACGCGAGCGAGCGCATAGGCGGCCGGCACACCAAGTAGCACCGATAGAATCACCACCGCGCCGACCACTTCAACGGTGACCCACAGCACGCTCGCCAACTGGAAATCGCTCCATGCCTGCGCATACCAGTGCAACGTGAAGCCTTGCGGCAACAAGGTGCCGAACCAGCGCGTCGCGACCGAATTGACCGCCACCGTCAAAATTAGCAGCAGGACGTTGATGAGAAAAAACACCATCGCGCCCCACACCAGTACTTTCCAGACGCGCTCGGGGAGCGGAGTGTGCTGCTTGACGGCCTTGCCCGGTTGAGTGCCCTGGTTGTGGCCCGCGCTACCCGTGCTGCTGCCATCCCCGTCGTCCGTGGGCGCCTGTTGCCACGGATGCGTGGCGTGATGATCGGTTGTCATCAGCCCTTCCCTCCGCTGACCGGTCCGCTATAGAAGAAGCGGCGCGCACCCAGCATGCCGGCCACCACCAGCAGTTGCACGAAGCCCATCACCATCGCGATGGCCGAGGCGAGCGAGTAGTCGTAGTTTTCGAATGCGGCTTCGGCAGCGGCGATCGACATCACCCGGGTCGGCCCCGCGGGCGCACCGAGCAGCACCGCCGAAGGAAACACCGAGAACGCCTGCACGAACGACAGGCACGCAGCCATTGTGAGACCCGGCACCAGCAGCGGCAGATAGATGCGTCGGAACTGCTGCCATGGACTCGCACCGAGCGTCGCGGCAGCGCTGGCGATTGTTGGGTCAATGCCGGTGACGTACGACAGCGTCAACAGAAACGCAAACGGAAAGCCCGACACGATCAGTGAAATCAGGACACCCCAATAATTATGGGTCAGCCGTACCTCGTCGGTGTACAGATGCAGGCCATGCAAGGACTGCGGAAACCAGCCGTTCGGTCCGAAATACGTGAGCATGCCGTCGGCAATCAGCACCGTGCCGAGCGTGACCGGAATTACCAGCAAGGTGGTGACGAGCTTCTGGTATGGCGAATTGCGGCGCAACGCGAACGCCACAGGAATCGACACGCCTACGTTGATCAACGTCGCTGGCACCGCGAGTTTCAAAGTGACGAGGATAGTCGGCCACATCGACGTATCCGTGAAAAACGCCACGTAGTTCGCCCACATCCCGCCGCCATTCATCGGCTGAAACGACAACACCAGCCCATACGCAAACGGATAGATGAATAGCGCGACGATGAACAGCAGCGCAGGCGCAACCAGCCAGCCCTTAGTGTCGCGCGGGGCGAGCGGCGGCGAGAGTGCGGGAGCGTTCATGCCGCTTCACCGTCATAGACCAGCGTGCGCGCAGGCGGCACGCGCAGCGTGATGCGCTCGCCTTCTACGAAGTCGCCGGCGACGCGGGCCCACAAATCGCCGAACGCCGACTTCACGCGGATCAGCGAATCGCGGCCGCCGTATTCGACAGTCAGCACTTGCGCGTCGAACGCGTTCTCAACCCCGGGCGTGCTGCGTTCCATATCTTCCGGACGCAGCGCCACACTCACTCGTTTGCTGTTGAACCCGTGCATCGGCATGCCGAGGAGACGCACACCGTTGTTGCTCACTGCAACAGCTTCACCCTGCATCCCTTCGAGCGCGAACTCGATCACATTCCGATAGCCCATAAAGCGTGCGACGTGCAGGTTACTCGGCCGGCCATAGATTTCCTTCGGCGTCGCCACTTGCTGTACGACACCCTCTTTCATCACAACGATGCGATCGGCCATCGAAAGCGCTTCGTCCTGATCATGCGTGACATAGATCGTCGCGCGTTCGAGCTGACTATGGATGCGGCGAATCTCCGCGCGCATCTCGATGCGCAACTTCGTATCCAGATTCGACAGCGGTTCGTCCATCAGCACGAGCGGCGGTTCGATGACGATGGCTCGAGCAATCGCGACGCGCTGCTGCTGACCACCCGACAACTGCCCTGGCAACTTGCGTTCATGCCCGACCAGTTGCACGAGCTGCAATGCCTCGCGCGCGCGTCGCACCGCTTCGCTCCGGGCGACGCCGCGCATCTTCAGGCCGAAGCCGACGTTGTCGAGCACGGACATATGCGGAAACAGCGCGTAGTTCTGGAACACCATGCCGAAGCCGCGCCTCTCGGGCGGCAGGACGTCGATCCGCGTGGCGTCGAGCCAGATACCACCGCCCGAGAGCGGTTGCAGACCCGCAATGCAATTGAGCGCCGTGGACTTGCCGCAGCCCGACGGTCCCAGCAAGGCGATGAACTCGCCGCGCTGGATGTCCAGATCGAGGCCCTGCAGCGCGGCTACCGGGTGGCCTTCAGCATTCGTGAAACTGCGGCTCACGGAGTCGAGACGCAACTGCTCAAAATGAGGCTTCATGGCGGTTTCCTGATACTGGCGGCAGCGCTACGTTAAAAACGCGAGCGCCACCGCGCGGATCGTGAGCATACGGTGCCCTGGCGGCAAGCTGAGGACGGCCGACAGCCCGTCCCCGTCCCGACTATTGGGTTTTCTGCGCACCAATCTCACGGTCCCACTTCTGGAACGCAGCCACCATCGCCGCAGCATCCAGCGGCAAGACGTGCGGATGCGCGGCCAACATCTGCGTGTATTCCGGGCGGCCGTACTTCTTCAGTACCTCCTGGCTATGTGCCGGCGCCTGATCGACGGTGACACCCTTGATGGCCGGTCCCGGGTAGAAATAGCCGTCATCATAGGTCAGCGCCTGCTGCGCCGGTTCCAGCATGAAGTTGATCAGCTTGTAGAGCGTGTCGAGCTTCTCTTTTGGCACGCCCTTAGGGATCACCATGTAGTGGGCGTCGTCGACCCACGTCATGTTGTCGAAACCCTGCACGCGGAATTCGGCCGGCACGATGCCAAGTGCACGCGGATTGATGTCCCAGCCGGTCACGGTGACCGTCATGTCGCGGGTGCCCTCGCCCAGCTCCTTCATCACCGCCGACGTACCGCCGGGGTAATACGGCACGCAATCGTTCAACTGCTTGAGGAATGCCCAGGTCTTGTCCCAGCCGTGAACCGGATCGCGTGGGTCCTTGTCGCCGAGCACATACGGCAGGCCCATCAGGAAGGTGCGCCCCGGACCCGAATTCGCCGGCCGCGCATAGATCAGCTTGTTGGGGTGCGCCTTGCACCATTGCAGCAACTGATCGGGGGTCTTCGGCGGATCGCTGACCTTCGCCGGGTTGTATTCGAGCAGCGGTCCGGCCGGCATGTAGGCCACTTCAAGCCCATAACCCTGCGCGAGACCCTGCATCTTGCCCGGACCCGGCGCGTATTTGTCGAGCACGCCCGGGAAGGTGGCCGCCTGATCCGGCAGGAGCTTGATCCACAGGTTCTGCTGGATGCCGGCCGCGAGTGCGTCGGTGCCGGTCAGCACAAGGTCAATATCGGAGCGCCCGGCCGCCTGCATGGCCTTGATCTTGCCCGGCAACTGCGGCGCTGGCGCGTTCGTGTATGTGATGTTTGCGACGAGATTTGGATACTTGGCTTTGAACGCCTCGAAGCCCTTTTGCGTCAACTGGAGATCGCCCGCCACGTCGACAATATTGAGTGTGACCGGATCCGCGTAGGCCGGCGCCGCAAAGGTCGCACTGAAAGCCGTCCCCGCCGCCAACCATAAGCCCGCTAACCTGACCGACAAGCTGCCAGCAAAAGTCATTACGTCTCCTCGCTTCTTGGTATGGAAGTCCGCCGGTCGAATCGCGGTGCAGGCGGTATCTGTCTCTTAATGGAACATAGCG
>Ga0208322_1000131_pt1 | contig 12498 bp, 10 predicted proteins | sample June2015DPH_8_10_2_FD_184697 | JGI IMG/M metagenome (GOLD analysis project Ga0208322, IMG submission 184697) | Peatland microbial communities from SPRUCE experiment site at the Marcell Experimental Forest, Minnesota, USA - June2015DPH_8_10... | ecosystem: Environmental > Terrestrial > Soil >...
CCGCCATGTGCAACGCGACGGTGAGCTATTGTCCACGATATATTTAGCATCCCTGTTCGTCGCGCAATCAGGAGTCAGCCGGCTTGGCGGACAACGATATATTTATGGCGGTTGGCGCTCTGGTTTTACGCTTACGATCGCGGCACCCTACTGGACAGCAGGTGAACCGTGGCCGATAAGCGAAAACAAGTGGCTGGCGACTCCAAGCGCTCTAAGCGAGTGACACTCGACGCGCGACTCACCGCAGCATCAAATCGACCGTCTGGCTTCGATTACATGCGGTTGGTACTGGCCACTTTAGTTGTTTGCAGCCATACCATCGACGTTTGTTACGGAACCGAGTTCACATATTCGGTATGGCGGGGCCCAGCGCGGCCTTTCTTTGCCATCATATTGCCTATGTTCTTCGCGCTGAGTGGATTTCTGGTGGCTGGCAGTTTTGAACGATGCAAAACAATCGTTTCTTTCGGTGGTTTGCGGGTTCTGCGCCTGATGCCCGCGCTAGCTGTCGATACCGTCCTGGGTGCATTGCTCCTGGGTCCGATATTCACGGCGTTGCCGCTTGCGGATTATTTCTCGCAACCCGGATTTTTAAAATACTTCTTAAATATTACCGGAATAATACATTATTTTTTGCCAGGTGTATTCGCGAATAATCCCTGGCCGAATTATTTAAATCAGCAGCTATGGACTCTGCCATTCGAAATGATTTGTTACGCTGGCCTTGTTGCACTCTCATTCCTTGGGATAGCGCAGCGGCCAAGTCTTTTCTTGATAAGCGCGGTTGTTGCGAATGTGTTGATTTTCGTTGCTAACAAAATTGTGTTCAAGACTCCGCACAGTTTTATGTTTTTGGGCTCATTGCTCGTTCAATGCTTTCTTTTTGGAATCGCGGCGCACCTGTTCCGTCGAAAGATTATTTGGAGCAAGGCGCTGTTTTTTGTCTCAGCCGCCGCAACATTCGCATGCCTGGCCATCCCGGGATTTGATTATCTCGCGCCTCTGCCGGCCACCTATGTCACCGTTTATCTCGGACTTTTGCAACCGAAGCGTAATCGGCTTATTATGAGCGGCGACTATTCGTACGGAATATTTCTGTATGGGTTTCCAGTTCAACAAGCGGTAGTTGCGGCACTTGGGCATGGCGGTCAGTACTGGTATACCAACATGCTTGTCTCATTGCCCGTAACGTTCGCACTGGCCGTGCTTTCGTGGTGGTGCGTCGAAAAGCCGGCGCTTCGCCTGAAGCCACTCCTTCTGAAGTTCGAGGGCGCAGCTATTCGTCGGGCGCAGACAGTTCCAGGAATGCGCTTTTTTATCCCAGCCCTAAGCGTTCGGGATGCCGGCGCCTCGAAGGCCACAAGCTAACACCGTGTCATCCATTTGCCGGGACCGGGCCGCTACACTGGCCATTCATCCGTCTTGCGCGAGATGTCGATCATGACCATTGCCGAGCTTGTCGCCCAGCTTCACACCTTGCCGGCCGTTGCGCGTTGTCCTTAGCCTGGATTTTGGCCGTGGCGACGTGCTCGGCATCTATGCCGAACTGATGCCGTTGACGGACGATAACTTTTGGCTCACGAGGACCTCGCTGACACTCGCTTCGCCGACAGTACCCCTACGTCGCGCGATACCTTTGGCAGCGCATCGGCAAGGGAAATAATGCAATGGTATCGTGATGCGTCGTCTCAGGACAGCATCGCAGACGCCTGAGGCCAGGCGTTTTCATCACGAACCCGATGATGCGGCAGGATTAGTAGCGCAGATCCGCCTCACTTCAATCATTCTCCGTTAAGAACAAACAAGATTATGTTGGTAGAAAGCAATCTGCCGGCGGGCACGCCCGCGCCGGAGAAAGGTGATTCATCGTCTTTACGCCAATGGCTTTCGGTCGGCGCCGTGGCGCTTGGCGCATTTGCCTTTGTGACCACAGAATTTCTGCCGGTCGGCTTATTACCGCATGTCGCCAAGGAAATGGATGTCCTGCCGGGCACCGCGGGCCTGATGGTCACCACGCCTGGCGTCATTGCCGCCCTCTCTGCGCCGGGGCTCATGCTGGGAGCGGGGCGTATGGACCGTCGGCACGTCTTCCTGTTGCTCACGGCTCTATTGCTGGCGTCCAATCTGTTATCGGCGTTCGCACCGAATTTCGCCGTCATGCTGGTGGGCCGCGCGCTGCTGGGCGCGGCATTGGGCGGCTTCTGGACCCTGGCGACGGCCGCTGCAGGCCGGCTCGTGCAGCCCAAAGATGCCGCCAAAGCAACCGCGACAATCTTGACAGGGGTGACGTGCGCCACCGTGATCGGCGTGCCTCTCGGCACGTTCATCGCCGGCTTTTCCTCATGGCGCTTTTCGTTCATGGCCACCGGTGTGCTGGTTGCCGTCGCACTCGTCGCGCAACTGTTGCTGGTCCCGTCCCTGCCCTCGAGCGCAGCGCTGCGCTTTGCGGACCTAGTTGAGCTGATCCGGCGTCCTTATGCGCGTAGAAGCATGCTGATGGTGGGACTCGTGTTCGGTGCCCACTTCTGTTCCTATACCTACATCACGCCGTTTCTGCTGCATAGCGCCAGCTTCGGCATGCCGACCATTACATGGTTGTTGCTGGGATTCGGCGTGATTGGTTTCTTCTCCAACTTCGCCGTTTCGAACACGGTCAACCGCAGCCTCAAGGCATCCGTGGCGACCATGGTATCGCTGTTGATGTTTGCGCTTTTGTCGATGCCGCTGCTGCGGCATTCGCAGTTGGCGGTTACGGTTGATGTGCTCGCGTGGGGCATTTCGTTCGGCGCGCTGCCGCTCTGTTTCAGCGTGTGGATTCAGCGCGCGATGCCGGATCTACCTGAGGCGGGGTCGGCGCTGTTCGTCAGCATCATTCAGGTCGCGATTGCGGTGGGGTCATTGGTCGGCGGGGCGATTGTCGACTCGGTCGGCATTCCACCTGATTTCCTGCTCGGCAGTGCGCTTGCGCTGCTCGGTCTGGCGGCGCTGGCGAGCTTCGGGCGAAGTACAGCGGCGCAGGCCGACCGCGACTGTCTGGCGACGCCGGAATGATCAAGCGGTTGGCCCAGCGCGTCGAACGCCGCCCCCTTCTGCGAACTCACCTGCCGTCCTTCGATCCGCGCCAATAGATATTCAGTGCTGCGTGTGCTGATCTCCAGCAGACCGGAGCCGCAGATCACGGCAATCGGACGGTCGGGTCCGTCCATCGCGATGGCAGGTGGTGCATTTCATCACCCCACCGTCAGGTTGACGGGCTTGCCAGACGCCGGAAACGAATAAGGGTGACTCGTGCGGGTGCGGGTGCCTGACTGCCACAGGCTTCCTGCCTTGGCGTCCGCTTTATAGCGGTTCGACCGTCGCCGTCGGTCAGTCTATGCCCTCCGTACACCCGAGGCGAACCACCTACGCCTCGGCACTTCTTGCTGCACGGCGTGCCTACGTCACCAGGGTCTACCCGAATGCAAACGTTTCGTTCGCGCAAGGATGTTGCTCGAGAAATACTGTATTCATATGATCGATCGCAATTGGGTAAATCGGGCGTGCTGAATTTTAGTCCGTCAAGGAAACAGAAGACCAAGAGGACCTGATAGCGACAGCGCCCCAAGTTGGAGCGGCGCGCCAAGCGTTCCGCAATCGGCCTCAGAAACCTCGATTGGATAAATATAAAGTGACAATGCTTGGAACCTTGCGCGCTCGAATTACTGCAACATGTGTCGTCATCGTCGTGGGCGCGCTCAGTTGTTCCGGATTCATTTCGTACACCATCAACTCACGTGTCGACCAATCCACGTTAAAGGAAAATCTACGCACGATTACCAAGGGAAACGCCCAGGCTCTCGACGAGTGGGTTGCCTCACGTTCGATGGCTGTAGAGGCGTTCACGGCAGAGAGTCTTGCAGACCCCGTGCACGCGCTGAAGCAGCTCGAGGCTTCAGGCGGATTCGTGCTCGCTTACGCCGGTCTGGCGGACAAGCACGCCGCCGTTTTCTCCCGGGACGTTGGCTTCCCGCCTGACTATGATCCGACAAAGGGGTCCTGGTACCCAGAGGCGGTGGCTGCCGGCAAACTGATCGTGCCGACGCCCTACATAGACGTCATATCCAAGAAACTCGTGCTGACCTTCGAACGTCCCGTTCTAGACGGCGGACAGGTCAAGGCAGTCGTAGCGGGAGATGTCAATCTCGACCGTGTTGACGCGATCGTAAGCGGCATCCATCCCTCGCCCGCCAGTTTTGCGTTCATTGTTGACGACCAGGGGCAAATCATTTCGCACCCGGATGCCAGGTTCGACCTGAAACCTGCCACCGTCCTCTCGGCCGATCTGACTCGATCTGCGCTGGACGGATTATCTGCCAATACGGACCCTTTCGAGGTGCAGGTGAAGGGGCGGCCCAAACTCCTTCAAGCGGGGCCCATTGCTGGCACCAACTGGAAACTCGTTGTCGCCCTGGACAAAAATGAGGCAATGGCCGGTCTGCATAACAGCGTGAGTGCGATGTTGGTGACGGTGCTTGTCATTGCCCTCATCGCCGGTGTTGTCGGGAGTGTGACAACCGCGTCGGCATTTCGCCGGCTCTCGGAGGTCCGCATCGCCATGGACGATATCGGCTCAGGTGATGGTGACCTGACCAAACGTCTACCGGTCTACGGTGACGATGAGGTCGCGCAGATTGCAGTTTCGTTTAACACGTTTGTCGACAAGTTGTCGCGCGTGTTGGGGGAAATCCGAGCCACGAGCGATTCAGTGAAGGTGGCTGCGGCGGAAATTTCCCACGGTAACCGTGACCTTTCAGCGCGCACCGAACAGGCTGCGGCGAGCCTCGAGGAAACGGCAGGGACAATGGAAGAGTTGGCCGGAACGATGCGTAACTCTGCGGATGCGGCGACGCGCGCCGGTGAGATGGCTCAACAGGCATCGAGCGTGGCCAAACAGGGCGGTACTGTAGTCGCTGACGTTGTCTCTACGATGGGTGGAATCGCTGCCGCCTCGTCCCGGATCCAGGACATCATCGGCGTCATTGACGGCATCGCATTCCAGACGAACATCCTGGCACTCAACGCTGCAGTCGAAGCCGCCCGCGCGGGCGAGCAGGGCCGAGGCTTCGCGGTTGTCGCCGGGGAGGTGCGCTCACTCGCCCTACGCAGCGCTCAGGCAGCCAAGCAGATCAAGGATCTCATCGTCGACTCCGTGGGCCGCGTCGATGCTGGGACCCAACTGGTACAGCGGGCCGGCACGACAATGGGGGATATCGTGTCGAGTGTGCAAAAAGTCACCGACCTTCTCCGGGAGATTTCAGCGGCCGCGTCCGAGCAAAGCTCCGGCATCCTCCAGGTCAATCACGCTGTAGCTCAGCTCGATAACGCGACCCAGCAGAACGCAGCATTGGTCGAACAGGCAACTGGGGCGTCTGATGTGCTGCACGAGCAGGCGAGCCGCCTGGCCGAAGTGGTGGGCCAGTTCCAGCTAGAACAGTGAATTTGTCACCACCCCTGGGTTGCAACGGCTGGGCAAAACGAACCCTCACTTTGGCCTTCGCCATCATCTGTGAAAGCGACTTCGAGACATCGAATTCCTTCGCGATCGGTTGTACTATGAGCGGCTAATTTTAAATCCCCATTCGTTGCTTCAGCTTGCAATCCAGGAGTGTTAGCCGATGTCGACTTCGCCATCCGCTTCCGTGCGTCACGGCAGTACCACGTTGATCACCTCGCTAGTCGCCGCCGCGTTCTTCATGGAAAACCTCGACGGTTCTATTATCGCTACGGCGTTGCCGCAGATGGCGCAGTCGTTTCACATCAGGCCAGTAGAGCTGAGTGTCGGCATCACGTCTTACCTGCTGACCCTTGCCGTATTTATCCCAATCAGTGGGTGGCTTGCCGATCGCGTTGGTGTTCGTACGGTTTTCACAGCGGCTCTCGCAATCTTCACTGGGGCGTCGATACTCTGCGCAATGACCGGCAATCTCGTCGAATTTACCGGCGCGCGCGTATTGCAGGGCATCGGCGGCGCAATGATGGTGCCCGTCGGCCGGCTCGCCGTGCTGCGCGTCACGCCCAAAGAACACCTGGTGCGCGCGATCTCGCTTATCACGTGGCCGGGTCTAGTCGCGCCGGTCCTCGGACCGCCGCTCGGTGGCTTCATTACGACGTATTTCACGTGGCGCTGGATTTTCTACCTGAACGTGCCGCTCGGACTGGCGGGGATGGCGCTCGCCTGGTGCTTCATCAGCGCGGAACGCGATGCGGATTGTCGTCCTTTTGACGTGTTGGGTTTTGTACTGACTGGCGTCGCGGGCACGTCGATCATGTACGCGATGGAGGCGATCGGCCGCGCCGACACGTCGTGGCGCTCGGCGCTGGTGTTTCTGGCGATCGGTCTTGCGGCTTGCGCGGTGGCGTGGTTCCATCTTCGACGTAGCGCGCATCCGATGATCGATTTGTCCGCGTTCCGGATCAAGACGTTTATGGTGGCGATCTGCGGCGGTTCGTTGTTCCGCATCTCGATTGGCGCGGTGCCATTTCTGCTGCCCTTGATGTTTCAGGTCGGCTTTGGGATGAATCCGTTCCAGTCGGGCTTGCTGACGCTCGCGGTATTCGCTGGCAATCTGTCGACGAAACTCGTTACGACGCAAATCCTGCAGCGTTTCGGCTTCCGAACGGTGCTCGTATTCAACGGCGCGTTTGCTGCAGTGACACTTGCGAGCATGAGCCTGCTGAGGCCGTCGACGGCATCTGGATGGATCCTGTTTGCGCTGTTCATCAGCGGCGTTGCGCGTTCGTTGCAATTCACCGCGATCAACACGCTCGGTTTCGCCGACGTGCCGAAGCCGCAGATGAGCGGAGCGTCGACCTTATCGAGCACGATGAGCCAGATGACCATGGGGATGGGTGTCGCGGCCGGCGCCATCGCGCTGCGGATCGCCGCGTGGTGGCACGGACACGATGCGCAAACATTAGTGCCGGCCGATTTCAGCATCGCGTTTCTGCTGGTGGCATCGTTGAGCGTGATTGCGATAGTCGACGTGTTTTCGTTAGCACCCGATGCTGGCGAACATGTCAGCGGGCATCGGCGGACGACCGGAAAGTCGTGACGAAATGGTGAGAGGTCACGCGGCAACCGGTGACGGATAATTGATACCTCATTGGTCCGCCATCTACCATAAATATCCGATCTTCTTCGACTTTGACTTTCGGATACGTCGTTTGCAATGCGCGTGCGTGGGCCCAGTGGGTGGTGGTGCGCCGATTGTCCAGAAGCATGGCCGAAATTGTCGGATATACGTCCGTCCCGCCATGTTGAGGGCTTCTACCATTAGCGGGTTCCCCGAGTCTCACGTCCTGCCAATCGAGAAACCCCTATGGAAAGTAACCTCTCTGCAACAGCTTCTATTCCTGCACCATCTATCTCCCGCCGCGCGTTCCTCGCGAGTGGGACTGCCTTCGGTGCGAGCCCGCTGGATCGCAGGGCGCAGGCGCAAGGCCCTGGCAGCGGCGACGGCTCTCTTTTTAAGGAGTACGACATCAATGCCAACGGCATCACCTTGCATGTCACCGAGCAAGGCGATGGGCCAGCCGTACTTTTCTGCCACGGATTTCCAGATACATCCTATACGTGGCGCCGACAGATGGAAGCGGTGGCGACTGCCGGGTATCGGGCAATCGCTCCTGACATGCGCGGCTACGGACGCAGTTCGGCTCCGGCGGACGCAACCCTGTACACGCCACTGCAAACGGTCGGTGACCTGGTTGGTCTGCTCGACGCGCTGAAGATTCCGAGTGCCGTCCTCGTGGGTCATGACTGGGGTGCAACGCACGTGTGGCAAGCGGCGCTGATGCGTCCAGATCGATTTAAAGCCGTGTTCTGCCTGAGCGTGCCTTTCGTTCCTCGTGGAGAGGTCAGCGTCTTCGAGAAGATGCGGAAGGCCGGTCATCAAGATGATTTCTACATGTTCGAACAGATCCGACCGGACGCCGATCAGGTCTGGGCCGACGCCACGGTGACCATTCCGGGAATTCTGTATTGGGCCTCGGGCTCCGCTCCGCCAGACACGCGGTGGAGTCCAATGGATCCGGCACGAAGCCTGCACCGTGCGCCCCCCGGACCGTTGCCGTCATGGACGGAGCCGGATTACGTCGCTCATAACGTGGCGGAGTTTCAGCGCACCGGCTTTCACGGTGGTCTGAACTACTATCGAGCCGCCGAACCGTACTTCTATTTGTCCGCGCCGTGGAAGGGCGCAAGGATTACCCAGCCTGCATTTTTCATCTGGGGGAAGGCGGATGGCTTGAAAGAGCTTTATCCGCTGACCGTGGACCAGATGCGCGCCGGCGTTCCCGGTCTCGTTGGGGGTCTCGAACTCGACAATGTGGGTCACTGGGTACAACTCGAAGCCCCTGACGTGGTCAATGAGCAACTCGTGAAGTTCCTGCGAACCGTAACCCCCAGCTAGGTGAGTCCGCAGACCTTTCCTATAATCAATCGTGAATAAATCAGACCCCCTATGTCAGCTATGTCGCGCCGCCCTCTCATCGCAAATGGGACCGCCTTTGGTGCAAGCCTGTTGATGAGCAAAGCAACTTTTGGGGCTGGGTCTGCCCCTGCCAGCGGCACGGTAACACCCGGCGCGAATTCAAGTAACGTCTCGAACCTGACCGTGCGTACCGTCAGCACGCCCCGCCACACGACACGCTACCTGGAGGCCGGGCCGGCCGACGGGCCGTTGATCATCTTTCTCCACGGCTGGCCCGAGATCGGCCTGATGTGGCGCACGCAGATCGAGGCCTTCGCGTCCGAAGGCTGGCGCTGCGTTGCACCAGACCTGCGTGGCTACGGCGGCTCATCGGCGCCGGCCGCCTCCGAGGCCTACGCCTTGAAGGAGATCGTCGACGACATGGTCGAACTGCACGACTATTTGGGCGCGCGCCCGGCAATCTGGGTTGGTCACGACTGGGGAAGCCCCGTGGCCGGAGCGCTGGCCGCGCATCACGCGGAGCGCAGTCGCGGCGTGGTGCTGATCTCAGTCCCTTACTTCCCGGAGGGCTTCGCGCTGCCCAATCTCGTGTCGCTAATCGACCGTCAGTTGTACCCCGCCGATCAATACCCGGACGGGCAGTGGGACTACTTCCGTTTTTACCTGACGCACTTCAGCCAGACGGTTAGCGATTTCGAGGCTGACATCCCAGCAGCCCTCGCGTCGCTCTATCGGCGCGGCAATCCTGCATCCGTGGGCCAGGTTTCGCCGTCCGCCTTGATCACCAAAAACGGAGGCCGTTATGGGGCGGCGCATCGCGCCCCGGCAACGCCACCTGACCCAGCGCTCTGGACGCCGGCCGACTTTAACGCCCTGGTCGAGGCGTTCCATGTCAGTGGTTTCCGTTCGGTCAATGCCTGGTACCTGAACGACACCACCAACATCGCCTATGCGCGCACGGCACCCGACGGTGGTCACCTACGCCAGCCCGTTTTGTTCGTCAACGGTGATTGGGACGCCATCTGCGACATCAATCGCAGCCGTCTCGGAGAACCCATGAGCGGTGCGTGTCAGGACCTTTCCGTATCGAACCTGCCTGCCGGCCACTGGCTTCCGCTCGAGCGCAAAAGCGAACTTGCCGAAGCCATTCGTTCGTGGCTGAAGACTACAGGGTTATAGGCAGCCAGGGCGGTCGAAATGAATTGGCGGGACCGCGTCCAACTCGACCGCAACACGTAGCATGCCTAATACCTGGCATGTCAACGCAAAGCGTTACCGGTTATTGCCTAACCGGGTTCCCAACGATGTCGCGGAGCAAAGCATTACGCTCCGGACGCAGACTTCGCTGGTGACTGTGATTATTTTATGAACGTGTGTGCGCTCGCAAACATAGTAACGGATTGCAAAGTGCATTAATTGCTCCTGGTCTGGCCGGTCCAGCAAAAGCACCTCATTTCACGGGCGCGTGCCTACCGTTCAGCTCGAGCGCCGTTGCACGCCCCCCCCGTGCGATCCATTCGCGTACACCAAGGCTCCCATCAGTAGGCGATTTGTAAACCAACATGCTCCGCCAAATCATCCACAGTTTTGACTCGGCGATACTGACTTTCCTGACACACGATGCGCTGCACTCGGAGACTTCCGGCCACGCGATCAGTCACGTGGCGGACTTCTACCTGTTTAAAGGCGTCGTGCCACTAGCCATGCTGTGTGCTATCTGGTTCGACACTAGGGAGCGCCGGCAGTGGCAACGGGAAATGGTGGTTGCCACCATCGTAAGTGGTTTGCTGGCGCTGCTCATTGGCAGAGTTCTCGCTCACTATTTGCCCTTCCGCCAGCGACCGCTCTATGACAGCAGCCTGCTCCTGACGTTTCCGCTAGCGGCCAGTCCGGAAGCGGTTCTTCGAACCTGGAGCTCGTTTCCTAGCGACCACGCCATGCTGTGGGCGGCCGTTGCGATGGGCATCTTTCTCGTCTCCAGATGGATGGGTGTGCTCGCGTTGCTGCAATGCGTCTTTCTTATCTGTCTTCCGCGCGTTTATCTGGGCTTGCACTATCCGAGCGACGTTCTGGCAGGCATGCTCCTCGGCGTTGGCGTTACCTGCGTTGTAACGCGAAAACCGGTCATGGAGCGATTTGCGCCTGCCATCGTGCGACTCATCGACAGGTATCCAAACGTTTCGTATGCCGGCATGTTTGTCATTTTGTTTGAACTTGCAACTACGTTCGATGAGCCTCGGGAACTTGCGCAATCTATCTTTCGACATGTTCTCCACGGTTAATGCGATCAATGACGAGGGAAGAATCGGGCGGGTTCGCCGCGACGCAAACGTAAGCCCGCTACGACACTAGCCTCGCCGCTGATGCGAGGTAAAGCGGCGATGGATCGCGTCGGTCCTCGCAAAGACATGTGTATGCCATCTTGATCACGTGATCGTCGTCCGAGGTGACCGCCCTCCAGCACACATCGCTCCAGTCAATGTCGGGACCCGGGACGTTTGCTTCTGCATCAGCGAGCCTGCCGACCGTTGCGTAAGCAGCGCATAGCGCAACCCACAGGCTCGGCAGCAACTGCTTGATCAGGCTATCGTGAAGCTGGGCAAAGACGATGCGCGCGGCACGCGTTGCAGTAACCGTATGGAGTAATGTGAAGTCCGGCTTCCGCCAGTAAGCGCCAATGGTCGTGCGCGCCAGATCGTCCAGCAACGCCACATGGGTTGGAGGCGCAAGGACAGCCCTGCCAAACCGCTCATCGGTTGCAACAGCAAGCAAGCGCGATGTGATCGAGTTCCGCGGGAGCGCCACGCCGTCCAATGCCTGGGCGATATGGTCGAATCCGGCGTCGACGCTCTCCGCCGTGCGGGTTTCGTCCGGACTAACGTCAATCGGCAGATGCGACGAAATTAACGATGCCAGGCCCGAGGCAATCTCGCCGGCATGCCCTGCCTCAATGCCGTAGGCCAGCCGGATCAGCGCGTGAAAGGCCTGCGTAGCGGGAGCGAAGGGAACCTCCTGCAGCACTGCCGTGATCACGGGAACGGGTCCGGCGTCGACAATCCAATCCTGAAAGCAAAGGCGCAAAGCGCCGAATGCGGCCCGCTCGCCTAAATGCCCTGTCCATTCGTGACGAGAGATGATCGCGTCGACTGGCGGCGCACTCAAGGCGTACTCGCGCTCCCACATATCGAAAAACTCCTGCAGCCGAGCTGGCGAAGCCCCCATTTCGGCCAATGCAACAAGCGCCATCGGACAATGGTTGGTCGTACCTCTAGCCGCAAGGTCAAAGCGTGCATTCGCATCCAGAAGCTCGCTTAACTTGAGGTGAACAGAGTCGCTGCGCATGTTGCCGTCTCTCAATCAAAGGAATGGAAGCTCATTGTGAAAGTTCAAGTAGACTTGAAGTCAAGAGAAGATGCCTGGAAGTCTTATGAACGAGACGGCAATCACAATTGGCAAGCTTGCGAAGCGCTCGGGCGTGGCGGCGAACGGACGCATGCGTCCCGTCGTGGGCACGCTGATGAAATGGCGCTGGGAGCAGCCCCGGATGCGGCCAGACTTTGAGACAGTGCAAACCGACACTACATCACGTTGCCGTTTGCCGGCGTGTTCGCAGATGAGAGCATATTCTGCGACCATGACGTGCTGGCTATTGTGGAACGCGTCGCAGGTGAAGACCCGGTCATGTGTCAACTCGCGACTGACACGCCACTGCGCGGGTCGACGTATCAGGACGTTCATCGCGACACCCCTGCCCTGTTCGACGACATACCGGAAACGCCGTCGTTTCAACTCACTGTCAATTTTCCGCTTTGCGATGTGACCGCGGATAACGGTCCGTTCGAAACGACCCTTGGCACTCACAGAATGAATTCGGAAGAAGCGATGGAGGCATATCTGACGGGGCAGATTTCATTGCACGCCATTCCAATGGAACTTGGCGATGTAATGATCCGCGACGTCAGGGCATTGCATCGCGGCACGCCGAATAACACCGATGCGCCACGTCCTATGGTCGTCATTCGATACA
>Ga0208322_1000135_pt1:5000-12454 | contig 12454 bp, 5 predicted proteins | sample June2015DPH_8_10_2_FD_184697 | JGI IMG/M metagenome (GOLD analysis project Ga0208322, IMG submission 184697) | Peatland microbial communities from SPRUCE experiment site at the Marcell Experimental Forest, Minnesota, USA - June2015DPH_8_10... | ecosystem: Environmental > Terrestrial >...
TCTCTTATTACCTCTTAGTCTCTCTCTATTTCTTATTCGTTTGCGACTAAGTCGCGAGTCTTCTATTTATAAGGTTTACTTGAGACTTATCTCTATTATTCTCTATTAGTCTCAGTTTAACCGTTTTATTAGAAGCTCTTTTCTCTAGACGACTCTTATCGCCTCGTTTAGAAGCCGAGTCTCAGTAGAGATTTTCTCTTTATTTATACGTCTAATGTCTTTCGATAGAACGTATAAATTTTTAGAGTCTATTTTCTTATTCGACCCTCAGATAAACGTGGTATCGAGCTGGCTCGATACCGCAATATGCGTTCGAAATATCAATGTTCTTTGTGTCTGCAATTCGCACTTATTCTCGGGGCTGGCCCCGTTCTTCATCGACCCACGAGCCTAGTGATCCACCGCTTAGAATGGAATCGTTACTAGATTCTCGTTATATAAAATCGCACAGACCTGTACGCTTATTAAAAAATTAATTAAACTTTATTTAAATGGTTTCGGGCGGTCGTCCGGGTAGGTCTTTAACGTTTACCCTGAACCGATCTGGTTTCCAGTAGAAGAAACCTTAATAGATCGATCGTTCAATGCTAAATCGAACGTTCATTTAGAACGACGACTGCACTTCACTCGACGACTCTTTAAACCTGCCTCGACTTTTCCCTTCTAGTTTTCTCTGTTATTCTTTAGTTACTAGAAAGTACTTCGGTCTCGGTCTACGACTACTAACGGATCTTTGCGTTTAGAGTCAGACGTTAACTCTACCGGTAGTAATCGACAGGTACCCGATGGAAGACTAAAGATCGAAAGCGGTTTCTCTATTCTCTTTTTTCTCTATCACTTTCGTTACTCTTTAGTCTTCGATCGTCTATTTTATCTAGGGTCTCTTTTATTAAGTCAGCATACCTAATTACCGCTTAGAGCCCTTATTTTCTTATCTAGATTTCAGTATCGAACACGGGCTTACGCATTAGCGCCTACCGTATCGGTCGTCGATACAACTAGATACTAGTACTTTGTCCTCTAAGTACTTCGTAACTCAATAATGATCCTTCCGCAGGTTCACCTACGGAAACCTTGTTACGACTTTTACTTCCTCTAGATAACGTAGTTCGATCAAATTTCCAAAGCAAGGGCACTCGTGAAAGCACCTCTACCTCGGTCCTAAGACCTCACTAAGTCATCCAATCGGTAGTAGCGACGGGCGGTGTGTACAAAGGGCAGGGACGTAATCAACACGAGCTTATGACCCGCGTTTACTGGGAATTCCTCGTTTAAGGGAAATAATTGCAATTCCCTATCCCAAGCACGAAAGAAATTACTTGGGTTACCCGGTTCTTCCGAACCAGGTAAAACGCCCACTGATTCTTTCAGTGTAGCGCGCGTGCAGCCCCGGACATCTAAGGGCATCACAGACCTGTTATTGCTCTTTTTCATGCGACTAGACGCCGCTTGTCCCTCTAAGAAGCGCGAGATACTGAGTAATATCTCGTCTATTTAATAGGCCAGAGTCTCGTTCGTTATCGGAATTAACCAGACAAATCGCTCCACCAACTAAGAACGGCCATGCACCACCACCCACTGAATTAAGAAAGAGCTCTCAGTCTGTCAATCCTTACAGTGTCCGGGCCGGGTGAGTTTTCCCGTGTTGAGTCAAATTAAGCCGCAGGCTCCACTCCTGGTGGTGCCCTTCCGTCAATTCCTTTAAGTTTCAGCTTTGCAACCATACTTCCCCCGGAAACGAAAAACTTTGGTTTCCCGGAAGCTGCTAATCGGGTCGTATATTAACGCCGATTAATCGCTGGTTGTCATCGTTTACGGTTAGAACTAGGGCGGTATCTGATCGCCTTCGAACCTCTAACTTTCGTTCTTGATTAATGAAAACATTCTTGGCAAATGCTTTCGCAGTCGTTCGTCTTTCGGCGGTCCAAGAATTTCACCTCTAGCGCCGAAATACGAATGCCCCCGTCTGTTCCTCTTAATCATTATCTCGGGCTCCGAAAACCAACAAAATAGAACCGAGATCCTATTCCATTATTCCATGCACCTTATACAGACTATTTCGCCTGCTTTAAGCACTCTAATTTTTTCAAAGTAAACGTTCTAGTCGCTCTAAGCACTCAGTAAAGAGCACCTAAAGACAACTCGAATTTAGGCTAGAAGAGACAGTGACCACCCTTTCGGGGGACCGTTCTTCGAGGCCGCAGATCCAACTACGAGCGTTTTAACCGCAACAACTTTAATATACGCTATTGGAGCTGGAATTACCGCGGCTGCTGGCACCAGACTTGCCCTCCAATAGATCCTCGTTAAAGGATTTAAATTGTACCCATTCCGATGACAGACCTCGAAGAGGACTGTCTCGTTATTTTTCGTCACTACCTCTCCGTTCTGGAAGTGGGTAATTTGCGCGCCTGCTGCCTTCCTTGGATGTGGTAGCCGTTTCTCAGGCTCCCTCTCCGGAGTCGAACCCTTATTCTCCGTTACCCGTTACTACCATGGTAGGCGTATAGCGTACCATCGAAAGTTGATAAGGCAGACACTTGAAAGATACATCGCCAGTACTAGGACTGTGCGATTGGCAAAGTTATTCAGATTCACCAAATTACGAGCCGAAACTCGATTGGTTTTTATTCTAATAAATGCGCTCGTTCCTTGCGGGCGGAGCTTTATTGCATGTATTAGCTCTAGAATTGCCACAGTTATCCAAGTAGGATAACGATATTCTAATAAACGATGGCTGTTGTAATGAGCTATTCGCGGCTTCACCGTATTAAGGCATGTGCTTAGACATGCATGGCTTAATCTTTGAGACAAGCATATGACTACTGGCAGGATCAACCAGATATTTAGTCTTATTTAATTAACTAATTTTTAGCAGTCGAACCTTGGTTCGCCACTTTATTCAAATTAGAAGTCTGTTAAACTTCTTTATTACCTAGTCTCTTCAACTAGTTGCATCTACTTTTTCTAATAAGTAGGCTTTCTTCTTAGTTATCCCTTTCTTATTTAGGAAGTCGCAGTGACTACCTATAGGATAATTCTCTATTTAATAAATTTCGACGCTAGTAACCACTCTAGTCGTCGTTAGGTCGACTACCTCGTTTAAACGGGAGTCTAACTTACTTTCGACTGATCGGAAAAAATATACTACGCTTATTCTCTGTCCAAATCTCGTCTTCTTAGACCAGAGTTCGACCGGTAATACCGATCTACAGTCTTTATGGTCAATTTAGACTTCGTTTGGCTTGCAAGAATAAGGAATACTAATTCCCAGTCAAGCTGTATAATTTTTAGTTCTGCTGAACCTTGGGTAGACCGATACTACTGGTCTCCCTACTATAAACTTTAGCTTACTTTAAAGGAGACGCTGCAAAAGTTACGATAACCCAGTACTAAAACTAATCTAATCTTTAATCTGATCTCTTATCTAATCTTAATCTAATATAATCTTTTCTGATCTCTTTAGTCTCTAGTCTTTTCTAATCGTCACTAGTCACTACTATAGAAAAGTGTTCTAGTTACTAGTCTTTCTTTTCAATAGTTTTTAGTTTTTAGTCTAGTTTCTTCTAGTCTAGTCATTAGGTAGGTACGTACGGCGGCCGTACGTACATTGGCGGCATTATAGAAAAGTCTTCTAGTGACACTTCACTCGTCATTACTATAGGAAAGTCTTCTAGTGATTCTTCACTCGTCACTACTATAGGAAAGTCTTCTAGTGATTCTTCACTCGTCATTACTATAGAAAAGTCTTCTAGTGATTCTTCACTCGTCACTACTATAGGAAAGTCTTCTAGTGATTCTTCACTCGTCATTACTATAGAAAAGTCTTCTAGTGACTCTTCATTCGTCACTACTATAGAAAAGTCTTCTAGTGACTCTTCACTCGTCACTACTATAGGAAAGTCTTCTAGTGACTCTTCACTAGTCTCTATAGTCTTCCCCTACTATAGAAGAATCTATGTTTTTAAAGCTGTGCAGCAAATTCGAGTATAACCCAGGAAATGTTAAAAATCGTAATTAGTCTCCAGGAGTAATATGAACATGTGTCTATAGGTTTTCTGATATGCCGAGCTCAAATTTTATAACCGTTTTGACTTAACCTTATTACTTAACGAATTAACGTTTAGTTTATGTGTTTATGAGATGTTACAACAGTATCAAAATATTATCATTAAACCAAAGTTAAGAAACACATTAATTTGTGTTCTTATAATATAAAATTAATTTTTAACCAGTTATAATCGAGTTAGCGTAAACCTGAATATACCTTTAATTTAACAACTTAGTATCGATAAACTAAGTACAACAAACATATTGAAAGGTGTGTGTTTAATATATAATTAATATTAAACTAGTTATAATCGAGTTAGCGTAAACCTGAATATACCTTTAATTTAACAACTTAGTATCGATAAACTCAGTACAACAAACATATTTAAAGGTGTGTGTTTAATATATAATTAATATTTAACCAGTTATAATCGAGTTAGCGTATACTATCATACACTTTTATTTTAACAAGTTTATAGCAATAAACTAAGCACTTGCATGTGCATTGTTCTTCGATATATTCATTTCCAATTGCGGTCTTGATTTATCTTTGTTAAAACACACACTTGCACGTACAGTCGCGAAGGTGAATTATTCTAATTATTTTCGAATGCTTCTTAATTTTTGTTTGATTTTTCTATGTTCTTAGCTACATTTTAACTTTTGTTGAAATCGATCGGGACTTTCGAGTCTTATTAAAAATCGATTTCGAATACCATAGAGGATAATAATTTGTACCTCGGTTTGTTTTTATGGTACGATTCTTAAAACTTAAAAAATAAGCTTTTGGTTTATAGACGTACAATATTCGCTAAACTGTATAGTCAAAAATGAAAAATTGTTGAAAAAAAATTTCGGTTTTTTTTAATCAGCCGTGGAACCGCCCTGATCCAGACCTGCCGTCAGTTCCCTGCAGAAAATAGGCCGTGACTTATAGGGTAACAATTTTTATTTGTACAGACGTACATTAAAATTTGAATTAAACAACAGCTCACCCCGTATACAAATACCCTGTATGCGAGTACAGACCTACCTTCTTTAATACGCAACCTTATAAAAATTTGTATAAAAATCGTGCTTAATTTACAGCTAATCGATTTACATTTCATGTAGTTACGTGTTTTTATACTATTCCGTAGTGTATAAATATGTATTCCAATAGCGTTAAAAATTTTTATTTACATACTCCAGTCGCAAAGTAGAATAAAGATGGGTATTTTACGTTGTGGGTAAAAACATAAAACAAGTTCAAGTTGCACAAATGCACAAACGCAGGAATGACAGATCAATGGCACCGTGGGCTGAGCTTGCGCCAAATCGCGCAGAGCTTGCGCCACGTGCTACGTGGCCCAGCCTTGGGCTATGGAAAGCCCTCCCGCAATGGCTCGGACATAGCTTTTGGTTCTTTGGTTCACAGCACGTCTACAGCAGTGGATTTATCCGGCTACAGCATACAAGTCTACAGGATACACACTCATTGCATGTACTTGCACATACTTGCTCGCAGTTCCAATTGTACTTCTACTGTATTTGCTTGCACTCGCGTGAGGATGCATTATTTCTAAATTTATATATTTTTGTAACAAAGATTGATAAAATCATTGTAAAGTCAAAATCTAAAAAAAATGAGTACGACACCCGGTGTTCCCAGGCGGTCTCCCATCCAAGTACTAACCAGGCCCAACGATGCTTGACTTGGCAGATCTGACGGGATGCCGTATTTTCATCATGGTGTGGTCGTACCCAAAAATGCAAACTTCAATGCAGATTATAAAATGATGGATGCTTTCATTTAAAAAAATCAAAATCGCTTTTGCTTCACAGCACAGCACGTCTACGGCGATCTAACGAATACAGTAAAAAGACAGTCAAATCGCAGTCGATGGCCATAAGACACGCGCGTGGGTCAAAAAATTTAAGATTTTTTTTTGGCTTTTTAGGCCCTAATGAACTAAAAGTGTAGTCGGGTTAATTTGGACTAGCCAACGGTGTCATCCACCACACCCGAGGCCAAATGATATGGGTTTTCCAACCAGAACATAATACGAATTCGAATTTCATAACTTTCCACACGGTAATCGCGCACGCGCACGCAAGATCGACTTAATGACATAAAAAATGGCACACTCGCGGGGTGCATCGATTCTTCGATTAATTAATTTTTAATAAAAATTGACCGCGTCTAAACACTCGTCCTACCTTCGCGAGTTTAAGCGATCGTTTTCGTCGCATAAAAATCGACTTATCTACGCTCTTGCACGTACGGTCACGAAGGCGAATTGCTGTTGCTGTAGAGCCATGCTGCAATAGATCGGGCTTTGGATAGCTCTCTAGCAATGGCTCCGACTCTGGATAGTCATCCTGCAATGGCTCGGGCTTTGGAGAGCCCTCCTTCAATGGCTCGGGCTCTGTAGAGCAAACCTGTGCATTTTGGCCATTTTTTCGAAGGTGGGTCCGATTAAACGCGCATAACTCGATAAATATCAACGACTAAGGTCCCAAATTTTAATCGAAGAAAGAGGAAGATTCGCTAATAATTATCCGTTGATCCGTTTCGATGACGTATCAATCAATTTTTCATAAATCGCATCCAAAGTCGGAGCACTTAGACAGGGCGTGCGAGTGTGCATTTTGGCCATTTTTTCGAAGGTGGGTCCGATTAAAATGCGATACACCGTGTACGCGTGTGGCAAGGGCAAGACGCCAACGCGTCGCTAAAATGTAACAAGTTTTTCGCTTTGACATATGCTGCTGCTCATAGACTATTGTATGTAGCAATTCCAAGACAATTGACGTATGCTAAATTGTTTTGGAATTTTATTCCAGTTTGTTTGGCTTATAAGTTGTTTGGCAAACAAACAGCAACTATGAATTAGGAGAAAATTTTCATGTCTCGTAAAATCATTCCAATCGCATAGATTTACACAAATCATATCGAGTTATAAAAATAACGAAATGTAATTTAAACCAAATCGTGGCTGATACGTTTAGCTTGTTGGTAGGGCTATCTGTAGCGGCCCTATAATTAAAACGTTTCGCCCGCATTGTGCGATTTGGCAAGTACGTATTTATTGAAATGTAGATATCGACCTTCGGGTCCTTATGATTAAAACGTTTCGCCCGCATTATGCGTAGGGGATTCGGCAAGTACGTATTTATTGAAATGTAGATATTGCATCTTATGCGTACACAACACGTATACTATTTATTATTATGCTTGCGTTTAATTATTATTATTATACTTGCTCAAATTTTATCCATATTACTAAGTGTTTTTGTTTGTTTTTTGAATTTTTTTTTTTTGAACGTTATTTGAATGTGTGAGTTTTTTTTTAATGATATCTCTTTTGCCTAGTTTTAACGCTATTGGCGGAGCAAGTTAATTAGTTTTTTTTGGGCTCTAG
>Ga0208322_1000142_pt1 | contig 12129 bp, 9 predicted proteins | sample June2015DPH_8_10_2_FD_184697 | JGI IMG/M metagenome (GOLD analysis project Ga0208322, IMG submission 184697) | Peatland microbial communities from SPRUCE experiment site at the Marcell Experimental Forest, Minnesota, USA - June2015DPH_8_10... | ecosystem: Environmental > Terrestrial > Soil >...
GATCAAAGCCTACATAAGTCGTAGTGCATCCACGTCCACGATAAGATTGCGCCGCTGAATTCCTAGATCTTCGGCGTGCGCAAGAGCGCCACGCAAGGCGGCATTCAACGCCTTGCGTGAGCCCGCTTTCAGAATCATGTGAAATCGGTAGGTCTCTTTGATGCGCGCGATTGGCGCTGTGCATGGGCCCAATACGCGTACTCCTTCGGGCGCGGTCTTCTGGAACCACTTCCCTAATGCCGCGGACCAGCCTGCTGCTTCCTCCAGCTTCCTGGATTGAATCAGAAAATTGGCCAGCACGCCGAACGGCGGATAGTGCATCCAGCGGCGATACTTCAGCTCTCGCGCTACAAAGCCCGTGTAATCGTGCGTAGAGGCCGCAAGAATCGCGTAGTGATCGGGATGATAGGTTTGCACTACGACGCGGCCCGGAAGTTCGCCACGTCCGGCCCTGCCGGAGACTTGTGTCATCAGTTGAAAGACGCGCTCCGCTGCGCGAAAATCGGGCATGGATAGCGCGTGATCGCAGCCCACGACGCCAACCAGCGTGACTCCGTGAACATCGTGGCCCTTGGCGATCATCTGCGTGCCTACCAGGATGTCGACGTCGCCCGCGTGCACGTCGGAGAACAACGCCTGCGCGCTGCCCTTGCGGCGCGTGCTGTCGGCGTCGATGCGCAGCACGCGCGCCCCCGGCACCGCGCTAGCCAGCGTCTCCTCGACACGCTGCGTGCCGCGCCCAAGCGGTGCGATATCGACGTTGCCGCAGTCCGGGCACGCACGCGGAATGCGCGCCTCCCAGCCGCAATGGTGACAACGCAACGCGCGCTCAGGCTTGTGCAACACGACGTAGGCGCTGCAACGCGGGCAGCCGGCCACCCAGCCACAGGCGTCGCAGGCCAGTTGCGGTGCGTAACCGCGGCGGTTCAGGAACACGAGGCTTTGTTCGCCCTTTTCCAGGCGCGTTTTCAATGCCGCAATCAGCGGCCCGGACAACCCTTCCACCGAAGCTCGTCCGCGCCGCCGCTCCTCTTCGAGGTCGATCAGCTTGACGGTGGGCAACACCGCTTCGGCGACCGCACGACGCGACAGCGTCAGCCGCGTATAGCGCCCCTGGTCGGCCTGCCACCAGCTTTCGAGCGAAGGCGTCGCGGAGCCAAGCACCACCGGCAAGCCCAGTTGCTTGGCGCGCCAGATGGCCAGATCGCGCGCCGAGTAGCGCAGGCCCTCCTGCTGCTTGTAGGCGGGATCGTGCTCCTCGTCGACCACGATGATCGCCAGCTTCGGCAGCGAGGCAAGCACCGCGAGCCGCGTGCCGAGCACGATCCGCGCGCGGCCGCCGTGCGCCGCAAACCAGTGGCGCGCCCGTTCGCCCTCCGCGAGACCGCTGTGCAGGGTAACGATCGAGGTGCCGTCGAGCGCCGCGAAACGCGCGCGGAAGGCGGCCTCGAACTGCGGTGTGAGATTGATTTCGGGGACGAGGACCAGCGCCTGGGCGTCGGGCCGCGCCGCGAGAATGGCGGCGAGCGCGCGTAGATAGACTTCGGTCTTGCCGCTGCCCGTCACGCCGTGCAGCAGGAACGGGGCGAAGCCGTTGGCGTCGCGGATCGCCTCGACGGCAGCGGCTTGCTCGTCGGTGAGGGTTGGCAAGGGCGGGGAAGCGGCACGCTGCGCGTCGTCGCTCACTACTGGCGCAGCTAGCGCAGCCGCTTCGGTGACCTCCAGCGCCACCCAGCCTTCGGCTTGCCAGGCGTCTAGTGTCGCGACGGCCTTTGGGTGGATCACACGCGCGGCGGCAACCAGCAACGCTTCCGCTTCGATCAGTGCCTGAGCGAGGCGCCGCAGGGCGCTCGCGCGTGCCGGCAACGCGTCGGGCAATGCCACGCGCCCAGCCGGCAGCAGGCTGTAGCGCTCCTGTGGCGCCAGCAGGCGTGCCCAGCGCGACGGGTCGCGCAGCGCTTGCGGCAAAGCTGGCAATGCGACTTCGCCGAGACCCCGCTGGTAGTAGTCCGCAGCGAAGGCGGCAAGTGCCAGCCATTCGGCCGACAGGGGTGGGCATGCATCGCAGCTACTGTCCAAGGCCCGCAGCTTGTCGACAGGCACATCGCTGTGAGCGGTCACTTCGCAGACAAGCCCCACCACCTGACGCCTGCCGAACGGCACACTGACGAGCGTGCCAGGCCGCGGCGGCTCGATTGCATCGCAGCGATAGTCGAACAGGGTCGGCAATGGATGATCCAGCGCGACGCGGACGAAGACGTGGCTCAAATTGGGTTCAGGGTGGCAATCGGGGCTAACGGACGCGGGGCGCTGCTTGGCGCGACACACCGTGAAACGGCTACGAACACGGCGAAGTTAAAGTAAAACTTCACTTTTCGCGCTAAGTTTTGGATTCGACTGAACAATTGCAGTTGGGCCGCGCGCCCTGTGGATAACTTTGTTGAGAACTCCGTCCGGAAGGCCGGAAAACCGCGCCGTTGCTGCGTTGTGTGGGGTTTCGCACATTTCTCCGAGGCCCGTGGAAACCCTTGCCAGTCAAGGACTTGATCAAATGCGCACGCAACTTGCAAACGCAATGCCGCGATTAAACCCTCTACTGCGCCGCAGCGTGATAAGTGTGTATAAGTCAAGTCTTGACAACGGCAGAAGCGCCTTCTGACGGCCCAGGTAACACTTTTTTTACCTTAGGCCGAGAGCCCAGGTCGCCGCACTGCAACAAAACTGTCACGTAGTTAGCGTCGTTCCGCCTGCTCCAGCAGCGCGAATGGCACGGCTGTGGCGATGCACTTCGTCGACCAGTTCCGCGACGTGTTCTGGCGGCGTGAATTGCGAGATGCCGTGGCCCAGGTTGAAGACGTGGCCCGGATGATTGCCGAAGCTGTCGAGCACGGCGCGCGCTTCGATGCGAATCGCCGAGGGCGGCGCGAACAGCACCGACGGATCGATGTTGCCCTGCAGTGCCACCCGGCCACCGACACGCTCGCGCGCCTTGGCGAGGTTCACCGTCCAGTCGAGGCCGACCGCGTCGACGCCGGTCGCCGCGATTTCCTCGAGCCACAGGCCGCCGCCCTTGGTGAAGGTGATCACCGGCACCTTTTCGCCGTCGTGAGTGCGTTTGAGCTGGCTCACGACCTGCTCGATGTAGTACAGCGAGAAGCGCTGATAGATGCCGTCGGCCAGTGCGCCGCCCCAGGTGTCGAAAATCATCACGGCTTGCGCGCCGGCTTCGATCTGGGCGTTCAGGTACGCCGCCACGCTTTGCGCGTTCACCTCGAGGATGCGCTGCATCAGGTCCGGGCGGGCATACAGCATGGACTTCACGGTGCGGAAGTCGTCCGACCCGCCCCCTTCGACCATGTAGCAGGCAAGCGTCCACGGGCTGCCCGAGAAACCGATCAGCGGCACGCGCTGGCGGCCCTGCGCGTCGGTCAGCGCCGTGCGGATTTCGCGCACCGCGTCGGTAACGTAGCGCAGCGTGGCGTCGATGTCGGGCACGGCGAGACGTGCGACGTCCGCTTCGGTACGCACCGGGCGGGCAAACTTCGGCCCTTCGCCAGCCACGAACTCCAGCCCGAGGCCCATTGCGTCGGGCACCGTGAGGATGTCGGAAAACAGGATGGCCGCATCGAGCGGGTAGCGATCGAGCGGCTGCAGCGTGACTTCAGTCGCGTAGGCCGGACTCTTCGCAAGGCCGAGGAAGCTGCCGGCGCGGCTGCGCGTTGCGTTGTATTCGGGCAGATAGCGGCCCGCCTGACGCATCAGCCAGATCGGCGTGTAGTCGGTCGGCTGGCGCAACAGCGCGCGCAGGAAGGTGTCGTTAAGAAGGTTATGGGCCACGGCGCACGAGACTGAAGGCAAAACGCCATTTTACCGGACACTGCGCGCCCATTCTTGCATCTTCATTGATCGCTGTGATAGCTGTGCGTTGCAGCCGGGCTGACTTGGCCATTCGGTCAATGTTCGATGGCGAATTGCCGGGCTATCATCGGCGGCCTTACCAAACAATTACAGTGTTCGAGGAGAACCGATGAAGAGGGCAGCATGGATCCTGGCCGGTCAGGCGGATGTAATGGTCACGGACGCTTCGGAGACACTACTGCAACAGAAGCTCAACCCGGGCCTGTGTTCGGTACATCCCGACAAACCGTTCCAGTACGGCGAGAAGGCATGGTTGCTGCCGCGCGGCGACGTGGTCTTCCAGCAGTACGTGGGCCAGTGGTTGCACCTGGCGCAGGCTACGGGTGAATATCAGGCGATCTCGGACAAGTGGTTGAAGTGACGGCGTAAGGACCACGCCCAGGCACCGCTGGTCGGACTGCGGCGCCTTAAAACCGGCTGCATCGTCATCGTTCCAGTACGCGGGTCCACCGGCACAATCCTGTAACCGAGCGCCTTCATGTAAGCCGATACGGAATAGCTCGGCTGATACTGTTGATTTAACGAGCCGATTACCGCAATGACGCAATCGCGGCCAAGTAAGCGCTGCGGCGTCGCGCGCTGCCTCAGCTCATCGTCTTTCAGGTTATCGGACCCGTGACGGCCCATACAGACGGCGATCGGCGGCCATAGCGCGTCCCGCACCACGCGTTCGCGCAGTGGAAATCGAGCCAAAAGCAGTGCACCGCTCATCTCGAATAGCATCAATCGCGCCGTGTAACGATCGGCCGGAATGTCGGTAATAATTACGTGTTGATCAGCTTTCAATGGCAATAAATCCTTGGAAGCCTTATCTGGCGGGCGTTACAACCTGAAACACTTTGTTACCGCGTTGCCAGACTTATTCGCCCACAATGCCTTTCAACGGTTTCAACACGGATGTGGCTGGGTGCGTGGTGTGAGCGGATACGATGCACTTGCCGGTCGGCAGCAAGCCGAAGCCCTGGAAAAGGGGCATCCCTGTTGGCGCCGTGGTCGACGCGTAGAGCGTCTGCCCACTTGGTTCCTCCAATGGTCTCCTCGCGCTAACCCCGTAGCGTGTGGTTTTTAGCGGGCTCCAGGCCCGCTTTTTTTTTCCCAGCCAAACGTTTGCGCGCTGCTCAGTCGAGCCTTGCCGAAGTCGTTTTCGAACCCGGCATCGCAAATGGTCGCTAATCCAGGTCGAACCCTGCGGCGTCACGTAAGCGTTACGTGACGCCGCAGCCGTATCAGGCCGTCTTGTCCTCCTCCACTTTCAGTTCCTGCATCATTCGTTCGCGCATCACGAACTTCTGCACCTTGCCAGTCACCGTCATGGGCAACTCGTCGACAAAGCGGATGTACTTCGGGATTTTGTAGTGGGCAATCTGGCCGCGGCAGAAGTCCTGCATCTCTTCGGCGCTCGCCTGTTCGCCGGCGCGCAGCACGATCCACGCACACACTTCCTCGCCGTACTTCGCGTCCGGCACGCCGAACACCTGCACGCTCTGGATCTTCGGATGGCGAAACAGAAACTCCTCGATCTCACGGGGGTAGATGTTCTCACCGCCGCGAATCAGCATGTCCTTGAGCCGGCCAACGATGTTGCAATAGCCGTCGGCATCGATCGTCGCAAGGTCGCCGGTGTGCATCCAGCCATCGACGATGCTTTCGCGCGTTTTGGCTTCGTCGCCCCAGTAGCCCTGCATCACCGAATAGCCTTTCGTGCACAGTTCGCCGGTCTCGCCGACCGGCACGACGCTTCCCAGCGGGTCGATCACTTTGACCTCGAGATGCGGCTGGATGCGCCCCACCGTCGAGGTGCGCTTGTCGAGCGGGTCGGTGGTCGAACTCTGGAATGACACCGGGCTCGTCTCCGTCATGCCGTAGGCGATCGTGATTTCCGCCAGGTGCATCTTCGATACGACCTTTTTCATGGTTTCGATCGGGCATGGCGAGCCGGCCATGATGCCGGTGCGCAGGCGCGTGAGATCGAAGCGTGCAAAAGCCGGGTGGTCCAGTTCGGCGATGAACATGGTCGGAACGCCGTGCAACGCCGTGCATTCTTCCTCGGCAACCGCAGCGAGCGTGGCGGCAGGGTCGAAGCCCTCTGCGGGGAAGACCATGTTCGCACCAACCGAAACGCAGGCCAGCACCGCCAGCACCATCCCGAAGCAGTGATAGAGCGGCACGGGAATGCAGAGTCCGTCCTGTTCCGAGAGGCGCATCGCCATGGCGATATAGCGCGCGTTATTGACCACGTTGCGATGCGTGAGCGTGGCGCCCTTTGGATTGCCGGTAGTGCCGCTGGTGAACTGGATGTTGATCGGATGGTCGGCTGACAGCGTGGCGCCGATGGCCTCGAGCTCTGCTGGGTCGAACGTGGCGCGGCCCTGCTCGATCACATCGGAGAAACTCAACATGCCCGGCGTCTGGCTGTCGCCCATGCGGATCACCGCGCGCAGGTCCGGCAGGCGAGCCGCGTGCAGCGCGCCGGGCGCGTCCCTGGCGAGCTCCGGCGCCAGCTCTTGCAGCATCTCAAGGTATTTCGAAGACTTGAAGCACTCAGCGGCAATGATGGCCTTGCAGCCGACCTTGTTGAGCGCGTATTCGAGTTCGGCCAGCCGGTAGGCCGGGTTGATGTTGACCAGCACGGCCCCGATGCGCACAGTAGCAAACTGCGTCAGCAACCACTCGACCCGGTTTGGCGACCAGATGCCGACGCGATCGCCCTTGCCGATGCCGCGCGCGAGCAAACCGGCGGCAAGCACATCGACCTCTTGCACGAACACCTGCCACGTCCAGCGGATACCCTGCTCGCGGAACACCACGGCGGGTCGGTTAGGGAAGCGCCGGGCGGTATCGAGCAGAAATTGTCCGACGGTCGCGTCACTCAATGGGATAGCGGTCGAGCCGCGCACGTAGGACAGACCGTCCTTCGGTTCAATGAGTGCGCCTTCACCTGACGCTTGCGTTGCCATGGTGGTGTCTCCGTGAGCGGATGTTTGCTTTTATAGAGTGCCCCCTGACCTGCCGCTTCGCGCCAGGCCCCCGGGAGGGGTCAATCCCACAAGGGGAGTGCCTGCAGGGGGGAAACTTGGGGCGGCCCGGCGTTTTCTTGAGGAATTTGAAACCGATTGTGCCTCGGCGGATAACTGCCAGGCATCAAGTCTTACCCGCAGATGCTCGGTGCCTCCCTGCTTCGACCGCACTAAAGTTACGCCTCTGCTTCCCCTTCCGTAAACGTCAAGTAACGCAAAAAAAAAGCAGCCGGTCAGGCTGCTTTTTCTTTGATGCTTGCCGCTTAGTTCTGACCGCGCAGCTTCCGCAGACGCTGAATCGCCGCGAGCTGAGCCGTCGCATACGCGAGTTCCGCCTGAGCGGTTGCGTATTCGAGGTTCGAACCCGTGTTCTGCAGCGCCTCTTCCGCGTGCTTGCGTGCCTCTTCGGCCTTGGCTTCGTCGAGGTCCTTGCCGCGGATTGCCGTGTCGGCGAGGACCGTCACCGCGCCCGGCTGGATTTCGAGAATGCCGCCGGCGACGAACACAAACTCTTCTTCGCCGTTTTCAGCTTCGATACGCACCGCGCCCGGACGAATCCGCGTGATGAGCGGCGTGTGGCCCGGCAGAATGCCGAGCTCGCCCGCTTCGCCCGGCAGCGCCACGAATTTCGCCTGACCCGAGAAGATCTGCTCTTCCGCGCTGACGACGTCTACTTTAATGGTTGCCATATCGACTCCTGTGGCGACCCGAGTTAGCGCTTTAGCGTTGACTCGGGTCCCCTGCAAAGCTCGACGAGTGTTAGCGCTTGGGCGCTGACTCTCGTCCCGTGCAAGGCTGGGTTGAGCGTAGTAAGAGGCGCCGGCTTTGCGTTCCGATCCGCAAACACATATCGATACGCGCGAAGCCGGCGCCCGCCTCGTTACACCCGGCCTTTACTGGATCTTCTTGGCCTTTTCGAAGGCTTCGTCGATCGTGCCGACCATGTAGAACGCCTGCTCCGGCAGATGATCGCATTCACCGGCAACGATCATCTTGAAGCCGCGGATCGTTTCCTTCAGCGGCACGTACTTGCCCGGCGCACCCGTGAACACTTCAGCGACGTGGAACGGCTGCGACAGGAAACGCTGGATCTTACGAGCACGCGCAACAGCGAGCTTGTCTTCCGGCGCCAGTTCGTCCATGCCCAGAATCGCGATAATGTCGCGCAGTTCCTTGTAGCGCTGCAGCGTTTGCTGCACGCCGCGCGTGATGGCGTAGTGCTCTTCGCCAATCACGTTCGGGTCGATCTGACGCGAGGTCGAATCGAGCGGGTCGACTGCCGGGTAGATACCCAGCGAAGCGATGTCACGTGACAGCACGACGGTTGCGTCCAGGTGGCCGAAGGTCGTAGCCGGCGACGGGTCGGTCAAGTCATCCGCAGGGACGTACACGGCTTGCACCGACGTGATCGAGCCAGTCTTGGTCGACGTAATACGCTCTTGCAGCTTACCCATTTCTTCAGCCAGCGTCGGCTGATAGCCCACTGCCGACGGCATACGGCCGAGCAGTGCCGACACTTCCGTGCCTGCCAGCGTGAAACGGTAGATGTTGTCCACGAAGAACAGCACGTCGAGACCTTCGTCGCGGAAGTGCTCAGCCATCGTCAGACCGGTCAGCGCGACGCGCAGACGGTTGCCCGGCGGCTCGTTCATCTGGCCGTACACCAGCGCGACCTTGTCGAGAACGTTCGAATCCTTCATTTCATGATAGAAGTCGTTCCCTTCGCGGGTACGCTCGCCAACACCGGCGAACACGGAGTAACCACCGTGTTCTTTAGCGATGTTGTTGATCAGTTCCATCATGTTCACGGTCTTGCCCACACCGGCGCCACCGAACAGGCCAACCTTACCGCCCTTGGCAAACGGGCAGATCAGGTCGATCACCTTGATGCCGGTTTCGAGCAGTTCCGTGGACGGCGCCAGTTCGTCGAACGCCGGAGCCTTCTGGTGAATACCGCGCATCGTGTCCGAGTTGATCGGACCGGCTTCGTCGATCGGACGGCCCAGCACGTCCATGATCCGGCCAAGGGTCGGCTTGCCGACCGGCACGCTGATCGGCTTGCCAGTGTTCTTCACCATCGTGCCGCGGCGCAGGCCGTCCGATGCACCCAGACAGATGGTCCGCACGACGCCGTCGCCCAGCTGCTGCTGGACTTCGAGGGTCAATTCCGAACCGTCGAGAATGAGCGCGTCGTAAATCTTCGGCATGTGGTCACGCGGGAATTCCACGTCGATCACCGCGCCGATGCACTGTACGATCTTGCCTTCTACCAAAGCAGTAGTACTCATCGCTTTTCCTTTAGATACTCAATTCTTCACTCGCGCAAAGGCGCAGTTTCGTGGCGCTTGCCCTAAGGCGCGCCTGACTGTTATGGTCAGACCGCAGCGGCGCCACCGACGATTTCCGACAGTTCTTTCGTGATCGCAGCCTGGCGGCTCTTGTTGTACACGAGCTGCAGTTCGTTGATGACCGTCTTCGCATTGTCCGAAGCGGCCTTCATCGCGACCATCCGTGCCGACTGCTCCGACGCCATGTTTTCCGCAACGGCCTGATAGACCAGCGCTTCGACATAACGCACGAGCAACTCGTCCACCACCGCCTGTGCGTCCGGCTCGTAGATGTAGTCCCACGACGTGCTCGGTACGGTGCCCTCGTCTTCCTTGCGCTCGAACTGGTCTGCCGACAGCGGCAGCAGTTGCTCGATCACCGCTTCCTGCTTCATCGTGTTGACGAAGCGCGTGTACGCCAGGTACACCGCCGAGATCTTGCCCTCCGAGTACATGTCGAGCTGCACTTTCACCGCGCCGATCAGCTTCTCGAGGTGCGGCGTGTCGCCCAGATGCACGACGTTCGACACGACCTTCGCGCGCAGGCGGTTCAGAAAACCGAGGCCTTTGCCGCCGATCGCCGTTGCTTCGATCGTCTTGCCCAGGCCTTCCAGTTCCTTGAACTTCTGCAGCGCTACGCGCAACACGTTCGTATTCATGCCGCCGCACAGGCCCTTGTCGGTCGTGACGAGGATCATGCCGGCCATCTTCGCGCCTTCGTTCGACACCATGAACGGGTGACGATACTCTGGGGTCGAACGGCTCATGTGTGCAGCGATGTCGCGGACCTTGTCGGCATACGGGCGAGCAGCGCGCATGCGCTCCTGAGCGCGGCGCATCTTCGATGCGGCCACCATCTCCATCGCTTTAGTGATCTTGCGCGTGTTTTGCACGCTCTTGATCTTGCCGCGAATTTCCTTCATTCCAGCCATTGCTTGCTCCTTTGTCGGCCCAAGTTAGCGCTTTAGCGGTTACTCGGGGCCATGCAAAGCTATCGAAGCAGCGCGGGGGCATTCACATGCGGCCCGCGCCGCTTCAAGGTCCGTTTATGCCTTGCGGGTCACTCGCGGATCAATAAGCGCCGGACTTCTTGAAGTCTTTGACGGCCGTATGCAGCAGGCCTTCGTCGTCCTTCGAGAGTTCCTTGGTATCCTCGATGCGCTTGATCAGGTCAGCGTGCTTCGACTTCAGGTAGTCACGCAGGCCCTTTTCGAACGGCAGCACTTGCGCGACTTCGAGGTCGTCGAGGTAACCGTTGTTCGCAGCGAACAGCGCGATAGCCAGTTCCCACACTTGCAGCGGCTGGTACTGCGGCTGCTTGAGCAGTTCCGTCACGCGGCGGCCACGTTCCAGCTGCTTGCGGGTTGCTTCATCGAGGTCCGAGGCAAACTGGGCGAATGCTGCCAGTTCACGGTACTGCGCCAGGTCGGTACGAATACCGCCCGACAGCTTCTTCACAACCTTCGTCTGAGCCGCACCACCCACACGCGACACCGACACGCCGGCGTTAATTGCCGGGCGGATACCTGCGTTGAAGAGGTCGGTTTCGAGGAAGATCTGGCCGTCGGTAATCGAGATCACGTTCGTCGGAACGAAGGCGGTCACGTCGCCTGCTTGTGTTTCAATGACCGGCAGTGCCGTCAGCGAACCACTCTTGCCTTTCACTTCGCCGTTCGTGAACTTCTCGACGTACTCTTCCGAGACGCGAGCCGCACGTTCCAGCAGACGCGAGTGCAGATAGAACACGTCACCCGGGTAAGCCTCACGGCCCGGCGGGCGGCGCAGCAGCAGCGAGATCTGACGGTATGCCCAAGCTTGCTTGGTCAAGTCGTCATAAACGATCAGTGCATCTTGACCGCGGTCGCGGAAGTATTCGCCCATCGAGCAACCGGCGTACGGTGCGAGGTACTGCATCGCAGCCGATTCCGAAGCCGAAGCGGCCACGACGATCGTGTATTCCAGCGCGCCGGTTTCTTCCAGCTTGCGTACCACGTTCATGATCGACGAAGCCTTCTGGCCGATCGCGACGTAGATACAGAAGAGGTTTTTGCCCTTCTGGTTGATGATCGCGTCAACCGCCACAGCCGTCTTGCCGCATTGGCGGTCACCAATGATCAGCTCGCGCTGGCCGCGGCCAACCGGGACCATTGCGTCGATCGACTTCAGACCCGTTTGAACCGGCTCCGAAACACCTTTACGCCAGATCACGCCCGGTGCAATCTTTTCGATCGCGTCGGTTTGCTTCGCGTTGACCGGGCCTTTGCCGTCGATCGGGTTGCCGAGTGCGTCGACCACACGGCCGAGCAGCTCCGGGCCCACCGGCACTTCGAGAATGCGGCCCGTCGTCTTGACGATGTCGCCTTCCGAAATGTGTTCGTATTCACCCAGAATCACGGCGCCGACCGAGTCACGCTCGAGGTTCAGCGCGAGACCGTAGGTGTTGCCCGGGAATTCGAGCATTTCGCCCTGCATCACTTCCGACAGGCCGTGGATACGCACGATACCGTCGGTCACGGAGATCACGGTGCCCTGGTTGCGAACGTCTGCGCTCGCTTCAAGGCCCTGGATCCGGCTCTTGATCAGCTCGCTGATCTCAGAGGGATTGAGTTGCATTATTCGCTCCTGATAGTCAATTCTGTTGCGTGCCAGCCGCGTAAGCGCTTCAGGCAGTCAGAGCCGTCTGCATGCTGGCAAGCCGCGCGCGGACCGAGGTATCGAGCACTTCATCGCCGACCGTCACGCGCACTCCGCCGATCAGCGACGAGTCGACCTCGACCACCGGCTTCAGCTTGCGCTTGAACTTGCGTTCGAGACTTGCGACGAGTTCGTTCAACTGCGCGCCTTCGAGCGGGAATGCGCTGACGATC
>Ga0208322_1000144_pt1 | contig 12074 bp, 8 predicted proteins | sample June2015DPH_8_10_2_FD_184697 | JGI IMG/M metagenome (GOLD analysis project Ga0208322, IMG submission 184697) | Peatland microbial communities from SPRUCE experiment site at the Marcell Experimental Forest, Minnesota, USA - June2015DPH_8_10... | ecosystem: Environmental > Terrestrial > Soil >...
ATCAGCAGCACCGCGAGCGAACCCGCCGCGCCGAACGAATTCGCCATGCCTGCATGGGCCAGATAGAGGGCGAAGAGCTTTTTGCCCGCTGAGAACAGCACCGCCGCGACCACCCCGCCCACCAGTGCATCGCGCCAGCGGACCGCGGCATCAGGGAGGAATTTCAGCAGGGCGGCGAAGGCGAACGCCAGCACCAGCAGGGCCACCAGCAATTGCAGCAGATTGCCGATCACGACATACGGCGAGTCGCCCCAGATCCACTTGCCGATAAAGGTGATGGCCGTGTCGAGCACTAGCGACACGATCAGCAGGAACGCTACGCCGAGCACGAGGCCAAACGACACCAGCCGCACCCGCACCAGCGCGATCACGCTAGACGAGCGCGGGCCCGTGAGCGGCCAGACGATGTTGAGCGCGGTATTGAGCGATGAGAAGGTGGCCGACGCGCCGATCGCCAGTAAGACGAACGAAATAATTGCCGCAATGCCACCGGCGCTGCCGGCATGTCGGGCGTTCTGAACGATGGTCTGCACACCTGCCGCGGCTTCATCGCCAAGCAGTCCGTGGATATGCGCAAACAATTCACCGCGTACCGCCTGGGCGCCGAAGAACCAGCCGGCCACGGCGATCACCATGACGAGCGTGGGCGCGAGCGAAAACGCCGCATAGAATGCGATGCCCGCAGCCATGGCCGCACAGCGGTCTTCCGCGAATTTGCTGAAAGCGCCCATCGCCCATGAGGCCTGGTGGCGGGCGGCGCGTTGCAGATTGTCGGCGGATAGCGTGTCGATTTCCATGAGGTCTCTTGACGGGATCGTGGCGCCGGGTTCTGCGCCTGTACGCCGCTGCGGCACGGGACACACAGAAGAAGCGCAAGCACTATGCCTGTCACTATAACAAGGACGTTCCCGCTTCAGGGTATGTCCGGAGCGAACCAGGTGCTGGCGGAAAGAATCTATTAAGGAAACGTCTTATACTTTTTCGTACTCCCCACAACATCCATGCTGAGGACGACCATGCTGCAAATGTCCCGACGTCAGTTCCTTAAGGTGACGGCGTCTACGCTGGCCGGATCGAGCCTGGCCCTGATGGGCTTCTCGCCGGATACCGCGCTCGCCGAGGTCCGACAGTACAAGCTGGCGCGCACCACTGAAACCCGGAACACCTGCCCGTATTGCTCGGTGGGCTGCGGGATCCTCATGTACGGGCTGGGTGACGGCGCGAAGAACGCCACGGCCAGCATCATTCATATTGAAGGCGATCCCGATCACCCGGTCAACCGCGGCACGCTTTGTCCGAAGGGCGCGAGCCTGATCGACTTCATCCACAGCCCGAGCCGCCTGAAGTATCCCGAGTATCGCGCTGCCGGTTCCGATCAGTGGCAGCGCATTTCGTGGGATGACGCGCTCGACCGCATCGCGAAACTCATGAAGGCGGACCGGGACGCCAACTTCGTGGAAACCACGGAAGACGGCAAGAAGGTCAACCGCTGGCTGACCACCGGCATGCTCGCTGCATCAGCCGGTAGTAACGAGGTGGGGTATCTGACGCACAAGACTGTGCGCAGTATGGGGATGCTCGCATTCGACAACCAGGCGCGTGTCTGACACGGCCCGACGGTGGCAGGTCTTGCCCCGACGTTTGGCCGTGGAGCGATGACGAACCATTGGGTCGACATCAAGAACGCGGATGTGATTCTGGTGATGGGCGGTAATGCCGCCGAGGCGCACCCGTGCGGCTTCAAATGGGTCGTTGAAGCGAAGGCTAACCGCAAGGCGCGGCTGATCGTGGTCGATCCGCGTTTTACGCGCACCGCTTCGGTGGCCGATTACTACGCGCCGATTCGCACCGGCACGGATATCGTTTTCCTCGGCGGGGTGATCAACTATCTGCTGACGAATGACAAGATCCAGCACGAGTACGTGAAGAACTACACCGACTTCGCGTTCATCGTGCGTCAGGATTTCGCGTTCAACGACGGCATCTACTCCGGCTATGACGCTGGGAAGCACGCGTATCCGGACAAGCAGTCGTGGGATTACGAGCGCGGCGACGATGGCTTTGTGAAGGTTGACATGACGCTGCAGGACCCGCGCTGCGTCTACAACCTGCTCAAGCAGCATTACTCGCGCTACACGCCCGAGATGGTCGAGAAGACCTGTGGCACGCCAAAGGACAAATTCCTGAAGGTCTGCGAAATGCTTTCCACCACCTCTGTGCCAGGCCGCGCCGGGACGATCCTGTACGCGCTCGGCTGGACGCATCACTCGATCGGTGCGCAGATGATCCGCACTGGCGCGATGGTGCAACTGCTGCTGGGCAATATCGGCATCGCTGGCGGCGGCATGAACGCGTTGCGCGGCCACTCGAACATCCAGGGGCTCACGGATCTCGGGCTGATGTCGAACCTGCTGCCGGGCTACATGACGTTGCCGATGGAAGACGAGCAGGACTACGGCGGCTACATCAAGAAACGCGCGACGCAGCAGCTGCGGCCCAACCAGCTGAGTTACTGGAAGAACTACGGTGCGTTTTTCGTGAGCTTCATGAAGTCGTGGTGGGGCGACGCTGCCACGGCTGACAATAACTGGGGCTACGACTATCTGCCCAAGCTCGACAAGTCATACGACCTGCTGCAGACCATTGAGCTGATGGATCAGGGCAAGATGAACGGCTATATCGCGCAAGGCTTCAACGTGCTCGCGTCCTCGCCAAACAAGGCGAAGACCAGCTCGGCGCTGGGCAAGCTGAAGTGGCTGGTGGTGATGGACCCGCTCGCCATCGAAACCGCTGAGTTCTGGAAGAATCATGGCGACTACAACGACGTCGACGCTTCGAAGATCCAGACCGAAGTGTTCCGGCTGCCCACGACCTGCTTCGCGGAAGAACGCGGCTCGCTGGTGAGTTCGAGCCGTGTGCTGCAATGGCACTGGAAGGGCGTGGACGGTCCGGGCGAAGCGAAGAGCGACCTCGAGATCATGTCCGGGATTTTCCTGCGCATGCGCAAGGCATACCAGCAGCAGGGCGGAAAATACCCCGATCCGATCGTCAAGCTGGACTGGCCGTATGCGAACCCGGAGAGCCCGACGCCGGAAGAACTGGCGATGGAGTTCAGCGGCAAGGCAGTGACCAACCTGACCGACGCGAAGGATCCGACCAAGTTGCTGGTGAAGAAAGGCCAGCAGCTCGCAAGCTTTGCCCAACTGAAGGACGATGGCTCGACCTCGAGCGGCTGCTGGATCTTCTGCGGTGCATGGACCGAAGAAGGCAATCAGATGGGGCGGCGCAACAACGACGACCCGACCGGTATTGGCCAGACACTCAACTGGGCATGGGCGTGGCCGGTGAACCGGCGGATTCTCTACAATCGCGCGTCGTGCGATCTGAGCGGCAAGCCGTTCGATCCCACCCGCAAGCTGATTGGCTGGAATGGGTCGGCCTGGACCGGGGCGGACATTCCGGACTTCAAGGCGGACGAGCCGCCTGAAAACGGCATGGGACCGTTCATCATGAACCCGGAAGGCGTGGCGCGCTTCTTCGCCCGCGACGAGATGAACGAAGGACCGTTCCCCGAGCACTACGAGCCGTTCGAGAATCCGCTTGGCTACAACCCTCTGCATCCGCAGAACGCGCAGGCGACCAGCAATCCGGCGGCGCGCGTGTTTCCGGACGACCGGGCGGCCTTCGGCAAGGCGGCGGACTTCCCGCATACCGCGACCACGTATCGCTTGACCGAGCACTTCCACTTCTGGACCAAGCATGCACGGCTGAATTCGATTATCCAGCCGCAGCAGTTTGTCGAGATTAGCGAAGACCTCGCGAAGGAGGTGGGAGTGGTGGCGGGCGACCGCGTGAAGGTGTCGTCCAACCGCGGCTATCTGATCGCGGTGGCGGTGGTGACCAAACGTATCAAGCCGTTGATGATTGACGGCAAGAAGGTGCAGACGGTTGGCATTCCGCTGCATTGGGGTTTCAAGGGGCAGACGAAGCCCGGTTACCTGAGCAATACGCTGACGCCGGTCGTGGGCGACGGGAATTCGCAGACACCGGAATTCAAGTCGTTCCTGGTGAAGGTTGAAAAGGCCTAGGAGAGGCGATGGCACTGCAATCATTGGATATCAAGCGACTGTCGGCCACTACGGTGCAGCCTCCAGCCGTGCGCGAGCCGATAACGGGCACCGTAGCGAAGCTGATCGACGTCAGCAAATGCATCGGCTGCAAGGCGTGCCAGACGGCGTGCATGGAGTGGAACGATCTGCGCGACGAGGTGGGGGTCAACCACGGCGTGTACGACAACCCGATGGACCTCACCGAGCATTCATGGACGGTGATGCGCTTTTCCGAGTACGAGAATCCGGACGGCAATCTCGAATGGCTGATCCGCAAGGACGGCTGCATGCACTGCGAGGACCCGGGCTGCCTGAAGGCGTGTCCTTCGCCGGGCGCGATCGTGCAGTACACGAACGGCATCGTGGATTTCCACGAGGAAAACTGCATCGGGTGCGGTTACTGCGTCACCGGCTGCCCGTTCAACGTGCCGCGTATTTCGAAGAAGGATAACCGGGCGTACAAGTGCACGCTGTGTTCCGACCGCGTGGCGGTGGGGCAGGAGCCTGCATGCGTAAAGACGTGCCCGACCGGCGCGATCGTATTCGGCACGAAGGAGGACATGAAGCAGCACGCGGCGGAGCGCATCGAGGACCTGAAGGAGCGCGGCTTCGAGCACGCGGGGCTGTACGATCCGCCGGGCGTGGGCGGCACGCACGTGATGTATGTGCTGCACCACGCGGATCAACCGTCGCTATACCACGGCTTGCCGGACAACCCGCGCATCAGTCCGATGGTGCGCTTGTGGAAGGGTATTGCGAAGCCGCTGGCGGTGGCGGGCATTGCCCTGGCGGCGCTATCGGGGTTCTTCCATTACACGCGGATCGGTCCGAACGAGGTGACGGAAGAGGATGAACTGGCGGCGCGGGATGAAGCACGACGCATCAGGGGCGAACGCGAGGAGCAGAGCGATGAACTCAGATGACCCGAATCTGATTGTGCGTTACACGCCGAATGAGCGCACGAATCACTGGATCACGGCGATTACGTTTGTGTTGCTGGCGCTGTCTGGGCTGGCGCTGTTTCATCCGTCGATGTTCTGGCTGACGGCGCTGTTTGGCGGCGGACAGTGGACGCGGATTCTGCATCCGTTTGTGGGTGTGGTGATGTTTGTGTCGTTCTTTTTTCTTGCGTTGCGGTTCTGGCATCACAATTATCTGGATCGAGATGATGTGCAATGGCTGCGGCAGATTGATGATGTGCTCGCTAATCGCGAGGAGAATTTGCCTGAGATTGGGCGGTATAACGCTGGGCAGAAGTTGTTGTTCTTTGCGATGGTGGTTTGTCTTTTGTTATTACTTTGCAGCGGCATTGTGATTTGGCGGCGGTATTTTTCGTTTTACTTTCCTATTGGGGTGATTCGCCTCGCGGCGGTGGTGCATACTACTGCGGCCTTTGTTTTGATTGTTGGGATTGTGGTTCATATTTATGCTGCGCTCTGGATTAAAGGGTCTATCGGCGCTATGGTCCGTGGGACTGTTACCTTTGGGTGGGCCAGGAAGCATCATCCTAAGTGGTTTCGGGAGAGTGTTAAATAGGGCTTTGTTTTTGCGTTGCAGGCGGTTTTTTTTGGTTGTTTTGCTGGGGTGTTGGCCTTTCCTTGATTTGTTATTGGTCTATTAGGTTCGCCCCTGTGCGGGCGGCACCTACTTTACTTTGCCGGCCGCAAAGAAAAGTAGGCAAAAGAAAGCGGGCTCACACCGCTAGCCTGTAGGTGTCCACCTCTTGTGTGAAGCCGGAGCGGTCCGGGACGAGACCCGCTCTCGCACCACACCCGTTTGTGACACTGGGCTCATTCACCCCACCCCACTCCGCACTGCGTGCGTCGCGGATGGGTTTGCTAGGGAAACCGAAGAAGTTGGAGTAACGTCAGCATGCTAGAAGCTATGCCCAACGGCGGGGCGCGCAGCGCAACGCTGGAACGGATGAGTGCTTTGTCACTAACGTGGGTGGTGCGAGGGCGGGTCTCGTGTTGGGCCGTTCCCGGGTTAGGACAAAGATGGACACCTACGGGCTAGCGGTTGCAGCCCGCTTTCTTTGCCTACTATCTTTGCGGCGGCAAAGAAAGTAGGTGCCGCCCCGCACAGGGGCGAAGCGAATAGACCGATAACAATGCGAGGAAAGGCCAACGCGAGGAAAGGCCAACGCGAGGAAAGGCCAACGCCCTAAGCAAACAGCCCAATACGCCGCCGGCAAGCAACAAACCGCAAACAACCCCAGCGTGCGCAGCACAGAATGAAAGAGGCCCCACAATGACCCAAAAGATCCTGGACCCATCACAGATCGAATCCCTGGACCACTCAGCGATTCCGCGCATCCGCCTGCCCGAACGGGCGACGACATTTGCTATCCGCTCGGCGCGATTGAATCACCTGGCCAACAGTAGCCCGATAGCCGGCTACGTCCGACTAATGTCAACAGTAGCCGACGCGCAGCATCAACTGGCAGCAAGCTTCGAAGCAAAAAAGCCACCGCCAGAGGCAATAGCAAACGCCCAACAAAACTCCATGCCGCTCGTGCCGGCACTCTCACCGGACCGGGACCCGGCCTGGCGCGACATCCTCCACCGTCTGCTGGACAAAGTCGAAGCCGCCGGCGCTGTCACCCCCGCCCTCGGCAAAGTCCTCGACACCCTGCGCCTAAAAGCCCCTGAAGAACTCGACACCCAAGCCGACGCAGTCTTAGCCCATCGCTACAGCGAAATCAATCCCGCCACCGCGCCTTTTATCATGGCGGCGCTCCAGATCGTCTGGACCGATCTTGCGAGCCGGCTCGATTCGCGCGATATTCCGTATCTCGACACGCCCGGCGTCTGTCCCGTCTGCGGCGGCCTGCCCGTCGCCAGCATCGTGCGCGTCGGCGGTCAGTATCAAGGGTATCGTTATCTGCAGTGCGGTCTGTGCTCCAATGAATGGCATATGGTCCGCACCAAGTGCTCGAACTGCGATTCGACCAAAGGGATCGCCTACCATGGCATCGACGGCGGCAGCGAAGCGCTCAAAGCTGAGTCCTGCGATGAATGCCATACGTATCGCAAGATCGGCTATCAGGAGAAAGATTTCGAGTTCGAACCGCTCGCCGATGACCTCGCGAGCCTCACACTCGATCTGTTAATGAACGAAGCAGGTTATCAGCGCAGCGGACCCAATCCGCTGCTGTGGCCCGAAGTGCCATCGAACGCATAAGCAGGAGAAACGCCGCGTGAGCGAAGTGCAGGGGAATCAGTTGAACACGCTGCTGGCGCGCGTGCCAGCCGTGGAACGGGTGATGTCGTCACTAGCGGTGCAGCCGTTGCTAGCCGAATATGGCCGCACCCAGGTCCTCGCCGCCGTGCGTACCACCCTCGACGCGCTACGCTGCGAACTGCAAAGCGCCGCAGCAGTCCAGGGTGAATCTCATGGCGCTGCGACGACGCTAACGCAAACCGCGGCGAAGGCAGCGGCGCAAACCGCTGGGTCGGACGAGACGCAGCTCGCAACCAGCCTCCCTACCCGTGCCACGGCCCAAGCTGAGACGCCTACCGTTTCTCAGGGCGCGGGCGCTCCGTCAGCCGATGCCTGCGACGAAACCCATATCGCCGGGCAAGCCGCAGTTCTGCTGGCGCAGCGCGCACAAAGCCATCTGCGTACCGTGTTCAATCTCACCGGCACCGTGCTGCACACCAACCTTGGCCGTGCATTGTTGCCGGATGAAGCCGTGAGCGCCGTCGTCGAAGCAATGACGCGTCCTGCGAATCTCGAGTTCGATCTCGCGACTGGCAGCCGCGGCGACCGCGACGATCTGATCGACGATCTCATCTGCGAATTGACCGGCGCTGAAGCGGCCACCGTGGTCAATAACAACGCGGCGGCCGTGCTGCTGGCGTTATCGACGCTGGCTTCGAAAAAGGAAGTGATTGTGTCGCGCGGCGAACTTGTCGAGATTGGTGGTGCGTTTCGTCTTCCTGACATTATGTCCCGTGCGGGCGCGAGGCTGCGCGAGGTCGGTACCACCAATCGCACGCATCTGAAAGACTACGAAGAAGCGATCGGCCCGCGTACCGCGATGCTGATGAAAGTACATTGCAGCAACTATGCAATCAGTGGCTTCACGAAGAGCGTCGAACTCAATGAACTGGCGCCTCTCGCGCAACGGAATGGTTTGCCGGTCGGCGTGGATCTGGGCAGCGGCACGCTCGTCGATCTCACGCAGTGGGGCCTGCCGCGAGAACCGACCGTGCGCGAGACTGTCGCCGCAGGCGCCGACCTCGTGACCTTTAGCGGCGACAAGCTGCTGGGCGGTCCGCAAGCGGGTCTAATCGTCGGGCGCGCAGAATTGATCCGCAAGATCAAGAAGCATCCGCTAAAACGCGCATTGCGCGTTGGCAAGCTCACTCTCGCGGCGCTCGAGCCCGTGTTGCGTCTTTATCAGGCTCCCGAATTTCTGCGCGAACGCTTGACGACGCTGCGTCTGCTGACGCGTCCGGCCGCGGAAATGCGGGCCTTTGCTGAGCGTGTTCTGCCCGTCTTGCAGCGCGCGCTTGGGGAGAACTTCACGGTGAGCGCCGAACCGATGTTTAGTCAGATCGGCAGTGGCGCGCTACCCGTTGAGCAACTGCCGAGCTATGGACTCGTCGTGCGGCACACAACCGGCAAGCGCAATGGCCGGGCCTTGATGAAGCTCGAGAAAGCGTTGCGCGAATTGCCGCGCCCGGTCATTGGCCGCATTGCCGACGATGCGCTGCGACTCGATCTGCGTTGTCTCGAAGCCGCCGATGAAGCCGCTTTCCTCGCGCAATGTGAGGAGGTGCACGCATGATCGTCGGTACTGCCGGCCATATCGATCATGGCAAGACAACCCTCGTACGCGCTCTGACGGGTGTCGAGACGGACAGGCTCAAAGAAGAAAAGGCGCGCGGCATTTCGATCGAACTGGGTTATGCATATACGCCGCTAGAAAACGGCGATGTGCTGGGCATGATTGACGTGCCGGGTCACGAGAAGCTGGTGCACACGATGGCCGCGGGCGCCTGCGGGATCGACTTCGCTTTGCTGGTGATCGCCGCCGACGATGGCGTGATGCCGCAAACGCGTGAACATCTGGCGATCCTCCAACTGCTCGGCGTGACCTACGGTGCCATTGCGTTGACCAAGACCGACCGGGTCGACGCGGCGCGCCTCGCGCAAGTGCGCGCCGAAATACAAGCGTGGCTCGCATCGACTCCACTTGCCGAGGCGCCGCTGTTCGAAACCAACGCGACGCAGCCCGGCGATCCGGGTGTGACGCAATTGAACGCTTATCTGCACGAAGCGGCGCTGCGATGGCATGCGCGCCGCGATGACGGATTGTTCCGTCTCGCGATCGATCGCGTCTTTACGCTGACTGGGCAAGGCACGATTGTGACCGGCACTGTATTCGGCGGCCGCGTGACCACGGGAGACACGCTGATGCTGGCGCCGGCTGCGACGCCGGTGCGCGTACGCAGCATTCACGCCCAGAATCGCTCAGCCGAGACCGGGCATGCTGGACAGCGCTGCGCACTCAATCTCGCAGGCATCGACAAGGACGCGATTGCACGTGGCGACTGGATCGTCGATGCGGCGCTGGCCGAGCCATCGGAACGGCTCGATGTCGAACTCGCGCTATTGGTCGATGCCGGGCTCACGCTGCAGCACTGGGCGCCGGTGCATGTGCATATCGGCACCACGCATCGGGTCGCGCATGTGGCGTTGCTGGAGGGCGATACCCTGTCCGCGGGCGACGCGGCCCGCGTGCAACTCGTGTTCGACGCGCCGGTGTGCGCATTGCCGGGTGATCGCTTCATTGTGCGCAACGCACAGGCGACACGCACCGTCGGCGGTGGCCGTGTGCTCGATCCGTTCGGTCCGGCGCGCAGGCGTCGCACGCCCGAGCGGCGCGCGTGGCTCGATGCGCTGTGGGCCTGGCTCGACGAGCGCACTATCGAGCCGCTGCTCGAGCAGGCGCCGCGCGGCATGCTGCGCTCGGCGCTGATGCACCTGACGGGACTGCCTGCGTCATTGCTCAGTCTGCCGGAGGCGGCGCTGACCATTGCATTGCACGGCAAGGCTGCTGACGATGCGCTCATCGTTCTGCGCGGTCATTGGAAACAGATGCGCACGCAGATCGTGAGCGCGTTGCAGCAGTTTCACGCGCGGATGCCGGACGAGCAGGGCCCCGATGCCGCACGCTTGCGGCGTATCGCAGCGCCGCTGTTATCGGAGGCGTTATGGCGCGCGCTAGTCGACACGCTGATTGCCGAAGGCGTGATGGTGAGGAGTGGCGCGTGGCTGCATCTTCCGGAGCATACGGTGTCGCTCGATGCGAGCGAGGAGGTTCTGGCCGCGAAGCTATTGCCCTTGATCGCGCAAGGCCGCTTCGATCCGCCTTGGGTGCGTGATCTGGCGAGTTCGCTGCAGGAGCCGGAAGAGAAGGTGCGGCAACTTTTGCGCAAGCTCGCGCGGCGAGGCGAGCTCTATCAGGTGATACGGGATCTGTTCTATCACCCCGACGTGGTGCGCGAACTGGCGCGCCTCGTGGCCGCGCTTGCGGGACAGCATGACGGCGCAGTAGGGGCGTCCGCGTTCCGCGACGCAAGCGGTCTGGGCCGCAAACGCGCGATCCAGATTTTGGAGTTCTTCGATCGCGTTGGGTATACTCGGTTTCAGCGCGACCTCCGCATCGTGCGCGCTGACAGCCGTTTGCTCGACGCGCTTTGAGGGCATCTTCGCTAGCTCCGCTTCTTACGAAGGAAGGCATTCGCATCTGGTGGTGCGGCTGGGCTTCAAACCCAGTAGGGGGTGTCAGTCACTCCCTGATCGGTTCGACTCCGGTTGCCTTCCGCCCGGCAAGGCTTCCCGGGCATTCCGATAAATAATGTAGAGGTAGCCATAAAACTTCCGTCTGGAAGTTAATTGGTTTAATAAATCGACGCCGTAGTTACATCTGCTTACATTTCCGCTTTTTGGAGCCCTGAATAATTGGTTACTTCCTCTGAGCCCGTAGCAATCGGGCGAGAGACAGCGTCGTCGTTGGTATTTTCCTGTCATAGAAAGGTATCGTACGCGTCCGCAGCGCTGCGTTTCTTGACATAATTTTCGCCAATTCCTACGGTAAATTCAGCGTTTGTGGCTTTCTTGAGTGCAAGTTAGGCGATCAGGCTTCCTGTGATTGGTCGACGGCGCTCAGTGCGAAGCACTTGCTCGTGCCATGGCATTCGCCGCTACATTGCTAGGGGGCATTCATGGAAGAATTCACGGCTGACTGGATGTATGCCCTTTTTGAGCAGTTTGACATACCTGCATTCACCCGAAACCTCATTGTTGATAGCTTTAGGAGGCCGGCCCGCGACCTGCAGCCTAATCAATATCACGCTCCTCTTGAGTTGCCTTGCCCGAAAATGGGTTTGATGATCCATGTAGCAAATGAACTGGAGAGAAAGGCGGCAAACGACTATCTGTTTGATGAAAGTGTTCGGGGGTATTTGGATAGTCCTTTCGATCTCCACGTGACATACGAAGGACGTGGAAAGCGGCCCGTGCAATTCAATTGGAGGCAGGGATTTCTTGTGATGACGTCAGACGGATTTTTTCTGGATGACTGGTATACATTGGAATCCTTATTATATAAGAGGCCAGTTCAAAAAGGTTGATTCGTACACCTGAAGATGTTCCAGCAGACGAGGGCGCAGCCGAATTTCAAGAATGCTTCGTGAATGTCAGCTCGACGATCGAAGCGTATGCGAAGACGACGGAAGTTGTGGAGCCGCGAGTGAGTCCGTTTAACGACCCAACGGAATTTGCCCAGGCCACTGCCATGTTCAGTGCGGCGCCTTGCGATCACCGGTTTGATGCCGCGTTCGCGCAATCGTTGACGATGCGGATCGGAATCATAACCACGATCGGCATAGATGACCTTGGGTTTCTGAAGTGGTCGACCGCGCGCGCCGCGGATCGGGGGAGTCGGGGCTC
>Ga0208322_1000145_pt1 | contig 12051 bp, 8 predicted proteins | sample June2015DPH_8_10_2_FD_184697 | JGI IMG/M metagenome (GOLD analysis project Ga0208322, IMG submission 184697) | Peatland microbial communities from SPRUCE experiment site at the Marcell Experimental Forest, Minnesota, USA - June2015DPH_8_10... | ecosystem: Environmental > Terrestrial > Soil >...
CGAACTGCGCCGGCCCCGACGAAGCCTGCCAATCGCCGCGCCGCGTCGAGGCGTCCAGTTCCGCGATGCGGCGCGCCGCGGCGAGGACCAACGCGAACACCAGGTCGGCGGTCGTCTCGGTGACTTCATCGGGGGTATTGCACAGCACGATGCCGCGGCGCGTGAGTTCCGGCACATTGAAGTCGTCATATCCCGCCGAGATCGTCGACACGGCCTCGAGCGTGGGCGCGATGTCGAGCAATTCGCTGGTCAGCTTCAGCTTGTTGCCAATCGTGCCGTGCGCGCCAGCCAATGCGTCCATGAACGCGGCTTGCTCGGTATCGGCGTCAGCGACGGTGACGTCGAACTGTGCTTCGAGAATCTGGAGAACGGCGGCGGGCAGCTTGCGGTAGGCGACAACGCGTTTTTTCATCGTGACATCCAGTAGTAGGGAAGCAGAAGCTGCTGTGCGCAATATTTCTCATCTTTGAGAAAGCGCTTACTTGCGCTCTACTATATGTCTCGATAGAATCATCGTCAACATTATCGATAACTTTTCCAAGGACACGGCGATGACAGATACGTTCGATGACGGCCAGCCGCGCGGTTTGCGCAAAGGATTGACCAACTACGGGGACGAGGGTTTTTCGCTGTTCCTGCGCAAGGCGTTTATCAAAGGCGCCGGCTACACGGACGACGCGCTCTCGCGGCCGATCGTCGCCATCGCAAATACGGGAAGCGCGTATAACCCGTGCCATGGCAATGCGCCGCAGCTCATTGAAGCCATCAAGCGCGGTGTGATGCTGGCGGGCGGCCTGCCGGTCGAATTCCCGACCATTTCGATCGCGGAAAGCTTCTCGCATCCGACCAGCATGTATTTGCGCAACCTGATGTCCATGGACACCGAGGAGATGATCCGGGCGCAGCCGATGGATGCGGTGGTGCTGATCGGCGGCTGCGACAAGACGGTGCCGGCACAGCTGATGGGCGCCGCGGCCGCTGGTGTTCCCGCCATCCAGCTCGTAACGGGCGCCATGCTGACCGGCTCGCATCGCGGCGAGCGCGTGGGCGCCTGCACCGATTGCCGCCGCTTCTGGGCGAGCTTTCGCGGCGACCAGATCGACGCGGCCGAAATCGATGCAGTGAACAATCAACTGGTGGCGACGGTCGGCACCTGTTCGGTGATGGGCACGGCGAGCACGATGGCGTGCATCGCCGAGGCCATGGGCATCATGCTGCCGGGCGGCGCGTCGCCGCCGGCGGTGAGCGCCGACCGTATCCGCATTGCTGAGCGCACGGGCGCCCAGGCGGTCGCGATGATCGGTGCGAAGCTGACGCCGGCAAAGATCCTGACGCCGAAGGCAATCGAAAACGCGCTGCGTGTGTTGCTGGCCATCGGCGGCTCGACCAACGGCATCATCCATCTGACCGCGATCGCCGGGCGGCTCGGCATCAAGATCGATCTCGATGCGCTCGACCGGATGGCGCGCGAAACGCCCGTGCTGGTCGACCTGAAACCGTCAGGGCAGCACTACATGGAGGATCTGCATCGCGCGGGTGGACTTACAACCGTGATGCGCGAAATGAAGGACCTGCTGCATCTCGACGCGCTGACGGTCACCGGCCGCACGCTCGGCGAAGAGCTCGACGCGGCACCATCGAGCTTCCCGCAGGAGGTCGTGCGACCGTTCAGCCAGCCGATCTTTCCGCAAGGGGGCATTGCTGTGCTGCATGGCAACCTGGCGCCGGGCGGCGCGATCATCAAGCAGTCCGCGGCGAATCCTCAATTGATGGAGCATGAAGGCCGCGCCGTCGTGTTCGAGAATGCGGAAGACCTCGCGCGGCGCATCGACGATCCGGAGCTGGAAGTCGAGGCGCACGACGTGCTCGTGCTCAAGAAGATCGGGCCGGTCGGTGCGCCGGGCATGCCTGAGGCAGGCTATATCCCGATCCCGCGCAAGCTCGGGCGGCAGGGCGTGAAAGACATGGTGCGCATCTCCGACGGCCGCATGAGCGGGACGGCGTCCGGCACTATCGTGCTGCACGTGACGCCGGAGTCGGCGATCGGCGGCCCGCTTGCGATCGTCCAGACCGGCGACCGGATTCGCCTGAGCGTGGCGAAGCGCTCGATCGAGCTGCTGGTCAGCGACGACGAAATCGCCTCACGTCTGGCCGCTTTGCCGCCGCGCGAAGCCGAGCCCGAGGCGCGCGGTTATCGAAAGCTCTTCCTGACGACGATCACGCAAGCCGACGAAGGCTGCGACTTCGATTTCCTGAAGGCGACCCGAACCGTCGCTACCGTGCCAGGGAACAAGCCCTGATGCGCAGCAGGCCAGTGCACGACGCGCGTTTTGCGCTACGCTCTGCCGTTTCTGCACTTTGGTGGGATCTTCCGGTATGAGCGATGCTGTCATTTCGAAGCGCCCTGCGAATGCGAGCGGCCCGGTGCTGCGCGACCGCAACACTGATGAAACGGTGCGGCGTGTCGCGGATCAACTCGAAGAGCAAATCGTGCTCGGCCTGTTGCATCCGCGGGAACGGCTCGTCGAAGACGATCTGTGCGAGCGCTTCAACCTGAAGCGGCACGTTGCGCGCCAGGTGCTGGCCGAGCTCGAACGTCGCGGTCTGGTGGAACGGCGCAGGCATGTTGGCGCGCTGGTGAAGTCGTTCACCCTGCGCGAAGTCACGGAGTTGTACGCGTTGCGGGAATTGCTGGAGACCGATGCGGCGAGCCGGATCGTCTTTCCCGTCGACGCCGCCAAGCTGGCCGAGCTCGAGGGGATTCAGGCCCAACACGACGAGGCCGCACGCGCCAGCGACCTGCACCGCGTGTTCCGCCTGAACATGGCGTTTCATCGAACGTTTTTCGCATTGTCAGGCAACCAGGTGCTCGTCGATGCGGTTCACGAGTACGAACGGCGCACGCATGCGATCCGTTCCGTCTCGATCGTATTCCCGCAGTACCTGGAGAAGGCCCGCGCCGAACATCATCAGATGATCGACGCTTTGCGGCGTGGCGATCGCGACAGTCTGATCGCGCTGTGCCGCGCTCATCTCGTGCCGTCGCGCGACGCGTATCTCAACGCGCATCATCAGCGCTCGATCGCGGCCGCGGCGTTCGCCTCATCAGCATCGAATGGAGTCATCGAATGAAACGGGTTTTGATTACCGGCGCGGCCGGCCATATCGGCCGGGCACTACGCGCCGGATTGCGTGGCCAGTACCAGTTGCGCCTCGCTGACATCGCGCCGCAAGCTGACGCGGGCGAGAACGAAGAAATCGTCACCGCCGACATCACGCGGCTCGAGGATCTGTTGCCGGTGATGCAAGGTGTCGACGTGGTCGTGCATCTCGCCGGCATTCCCGACGAGGACCGCTGGGAGAAGATCCGCGATCTGAACATCGACGGGTGCTACAACGTCTTCGAAGCCGCGCGGCAGGCCGGCGTCAAACGCGTGGTGTTCGCGAGCTCGAATCACGCGGTGGGATTTCATCGGCGCGACCGGCTGATCGATAATACCGTCGCGCCGCGGCCGGATAGCCGCTATGGCGTATCGAAGGTGTTCGGCGAAGCGCTCGGACGGTTGTACGCGGATAAGCACGGCATGTCGGTCGCATGCATGCGGATCGGCTCGTTCCGTCCCGACGACACGCCGACGGCGCCGCGGCATCTCTTCACGTGGGTCAGCCATCGCGACATGGTGCAACTGACGAAGCGCTGTATTGACTACCCCGACTACCACTTCGTGGTCGTGTACGGTGTATCGGGCAATGCGCGCAATCGCTGGGACAATGCTAACGTGCGGCAGTTGGGTTATGCGCCGGAGGACGACGCCGAACGGTACGCCGCTCAGATCGCCGCTACGGGGCAGACTGAGGACGCGCGTGAGGCGCTTTTTCACGGTGGTTTTGGCTGTCTCGTGGAGTTCCACGGGAATCCTGAACGGATCGACTAGGCGAACACCCACGCCCGGTGGTGGCCATTCTTCAATTCGCCGCGTTATAGTATGCGCAATAGGGAGGGCGCGATGGTACGCGCCTCGACACCGGGCAGGGTGCAAGTTGACCATAGAAACAAAGAAAAGAGCGCCGCGTCGCAAATCGAATTCCATTTCCGTAATGGATGTTGCGCGCGCGGCAGGCGTATCCACCGCGACGGTTTCGCGTGTGTTGAACGGCAACGCAACGGTTGCCGTCGAACTTCAGAACCGCGTGCGCGACATCGCGCATCAACTCGGCTACACGCCGCACGCCGCGGCGCGCGCGCTGGCATCGCAGCGTTCGAAGACAATCGGTGCGGTGATCCCATCGCTCGAAAATCAGAACTTCGCGATCGGAGTGTTCGCATTGCAAAAGCGCATCGGCGAAGCCGGCTATACGTTGTTGCTCGGATGCTCGTATTACGATCAGGAAGACGAACTCAAGCAGGTGCGCGCCCTGATTGCAGACGGCATCGCCGGGTTGATGCTCGTCGGCCGTAGCCACTCGCCGGCACTATACGAACTGATTGAAAAAGAACAGATTCCGCTCGTCAATGGCTGGACCGTCGATCACGACCGTCCGTATGTCGGCTTCGACAATATTGCGGTTGGACGGCGCCTCGCCGAGTATCTGCTCGATCTCGGGCATACGCGCTTCGGCATGATCACGCAAATGACGCAGCATAGCGATCGTGCGGCGGATCGCATCATCGGCGTGCGCGCGGCGCTTCAGTCGCGCGGGCTGCAGTTGCGCCACGAGCATCTGATCGAAATGCCGCACAAGATCATTGAAGGGAAGATGGCGATGAAGGCGCTGATGAACGGCCCCGAGCGTCCGACGGCCGTGATCTGCGGCACCGATCTGTTGGCAATCGGTGCGCTGGCGGAGGCGCGCGAGGCGGGTATCGACGTGCCGGGCGAGCTGTCGATCGCGGGCATCAACGACATTGAATTTTCCAGCTTTACTTCGCCACCACTTACGACCATGCGGCTCGCCGCCGATGAAATCGGCGCGCGCAGTGCTGAGTATCTGCTCGCACGGATCGAAGGGCGGCCCGTCAGTTCGCAATACATCGTGCCGACCGACCTGATCGTGCGCGGTACGACGGCGCGCCCTCGCAACAGCTAGGGGCGCCGCTACGCGCCGGCAATGATTGCCGGCGCGCGTACGTCTTTGTGCAGCATACGCAGCCGACGCTTTCTCCAGTCGGCCGCAATCCCACGCCGACACTCATTTCCCCGGTATGACGCCATTTGGGTCGTCATCGCCACAGCCCAACGCATCACCCACTGACGTCCAGGTCGGCGCGTATTGCGCCGTTCGGGCCGGACCGTCTGTTCGGGCACCGGTGTTTCCACCTATGGCGCGACACGATAGACGATATGACGAGGGCAAGTAAGCGCTTTCTATTGAAATCACGAACGAAGTGCCATAAGATGGCTCAAATTCACAGGAGTCAAGCGGCGAGGCATGGGTCGCAGTAGCTTTTAAAGAAAGCGATTACTCGGTTCGGTCCTTTTTTAACCGCCGAGCGCAAAATTTTTGGAAGGTAATGTCTGATGACTGAGACAGTGAGCAAAAACGTAAGCGGGCCAGTGATCCGCTTGCATCCCGCCGACAACGTAGTCATTGCGCGCATCGACGTGGCAATCGGTACGCCGGTTCCATCGGAAGATTTTGTTGCTCGCAGCCAGGTGACCGCGGGCTACAAGATCGCAGCGAGGCCCATTAAAAAGGGCGAGCCGGTTCGCAAATACAACGTGGTGATCGGTTTCGCCGCGACGGATATTGCGCCGGGCACGATGGTGCATAGCCATAACGTGGAGTTTCGCGAGTTCGACCGGGACTATGCATTTGGCGCGGACTACCAGCCTGCGGAGATGATTCCCGAAGCGGAGCGCGCCACGTTCCAGGGCATCGTACGGGACAACGGCGAGGTTGCCACGCGCAACTACATCGGCGTGTTGTCGACAGTCAATTGTTCGGCCACGGTCGCGCACCGGATCGCCGAATGGTTCACGCCGGAACGGCTCGCGGACTACCCGAACGTAGACGGCGTGGTCGCGTTCACGCACTCGATCGGTTGCGGCATGGAGATGAGCGGCGAGCCGATGGCGCTGCTGCGCCGGACCATGGCGGGTTACGCGCGCCATCCCAATCTCGCCGCGGCGTTGATTGTCGGGCTGGGATGCGAGCGCAATCAACTGGCCGGACTGATGGATCAGGAAGGCCTGAAGGTCGATTCGCGGCTGCACACATTCATCATGCAGGAGAATGGCGGCACCCGTCGCACCATCGAGGCCGGCGTGGCTGCGGTCAAGGCGCTGCTGCCCGACGCCAATCGCGTGAAGCGCACGACGGTGCCCGCGAGCCACCTGAAGATCGGCCTGCAATGCGGCGGCTCGGACGGCTTCTCGTCGATCACCGCCAATCCTTCGCTCGGCGCGGCGATGGACTTGCTGGTCCGTCATGGTGGCACGGCCATTCTCTCCGAAACGCCCGAAATCTACGGCGTGGAACATACGCTCACGCGCCGCGCAGTCAGCCGCGAAGTCGGCGAAAAGCTGGTTGAGCGGATCCGCTGGTGGAAAGACGAGTATTCGGTCGGCCGGGACGTTCAGATCAACGGCCAGGTCAGCCCAGGCAATCAGGTGGGCGGCCTCGCGAACATCTTCGAAAAGTCGATTGGATCCGCGATGAAGGGTGGCACTGGGCCGCTGATGGAAGTGTATCGATACGCTGAGCTGGTGAAGCAATCGGGACTCGTTTTCATGGACACACCCGGTTTCGATCCCGTCTCGGCGACCGGTCAGATTGCTGGCGGCGCGAATCTGATTGCTTTCACCACGGGCCGCGGTTCGATGTTCGGCGCCAAGCCTGTGCCGTCGCTGAAGCTCGCCACCAATACGCCGATGTACAACCGGCTCACTGAAGACATGGACCTGAACTGCGGCGGGATCCTGGATGGCGTTGCGTCGATCCGGAGCACGGGCCAGAAAATTTTCGACGCTATTCTCGCCGCCGCGTCGGGCGAGCGCACCAAGAGCGAAATGCTCGGACTAGGCGACCACGAATTCGTACCCTGGCAGATCGGCATCATGAGTTGAGTCCGCAACTGCTCAGCGCATCGCGCGGGCGAACGGCCATTTACACCGATAAGTAAAACCGCCGCCCGCTAGCCAGTTGGACAAAATAGTGGAGACCGTCCTTGAGTACGCAAACCCCTGCAATACGAATCCCTGATAGCGCGGCAAGCAATTCGATCTACACGCGTGTCGTCTGGCGCTTCATGCCCTTGCTGTTCGTCTGCTACGTGGTGGCGTATCTGGATCGGGTCAACGTGGGCTTCGCCAAGCTCCAGATGCTCAGCGACCTGAACTTCAGCGAGGCCATGTACGGCTTCGGCGCCGGCATTTTTTTCGTTGGGTACTTCTTCTTCGAGGTGCCGAGCAACCTGCTGTTGCACCGGCTCGGGGCGCGCCGCTGGATTGCCCGGATCATGCTCACGTGGGCCGTGCTCTCGGCCGCTACCGCATGGGTCACCACGCCCGCGATGTTCTACGTATTGCGCTTCTTTCTGGGCGTGGCCGAAGCGGGTTTTTTCCCGGGGCTGGTGCTGTATCTGACGTACTGGTTCCCAGCACACCGGCGCGGCAAGATGGTCGCTTTCCTGATGGCAGGCAATCCGGTGGCGGGCATTGTCGGCGGCCCGATGTCGGGCTTCATCATGCAGCACCTGGCGGGGCACGCGGGGTTTGCCGGCTGGCAGTGGTTGTTCGTTCTGGAGGCGATTCCCGCACTGATCCTGGCAGCCGTCGTCTTCTGGTTCCTCGACGACCGCGTGAAGGACGCAAAGTGGCTGCCGGTTCAGGATCGCGACTTCATTGCAGCGGAAATCGATGCGGAAGCACGCACCAAAAGCCACGGTTCCATACGTGACGTCTTCACGTCGCTCCGAGTCTGGACCTTGTGCGCGATTCTCTTCGGTATCGTGATGGGCTCTTATGCCGTTGGCTTCTGGCAACCGACCATCATCAAGGGTTCGGGAATCACGGACGCCTTCACCATTGGTCTGCTCACCGTCGTGCCTTATCTTGCCGCCTTGATCACGATGATCGCAGTCGGCCGCCATGCGGACCGCACGCGTGAACGCCGCTGGCACGTCGTGTTGCCGCAGTGCGTGGCGGCAGCGGGGTTCGTGTTGTGCGCGTATGCAGGCAGCAATACGCTTATCGCATTGCTTGGCCTGACGCTTGCCGCTTCAGGTGTGATTACCGCCTTACCTATGTTCTGGGCATTGCCCACGTCTTTTCTTGGTGGTACTGGTGCGGCCGCCGGCATTGCATTGATCAATGCGACGGGCAATCTCGCGGGATTCGTCAGCCCTGCGCTGGTCGGGTGGCTGAAGACGGTCACGCATTCACTTGATTCGAGCCTGTTCCTGATTGCGGCGTCGCTGATCGTGTCGGCATGTCTCATCTTGACGCAGCTTCCGGCCAGACTCGTGAACAAGTAGGCCCGCCGCGCCACTCGTTCGAAGTACAAAATAATCAAAGAATCGACATCCTTACTTACATGGAACAGAGACACCATGAAAATTGGCAAGTATCGCTACGTTGTCGCCTTGCTGCTGTTTATTGCGGGTGCGATCAACTACATGGACCGCGCAGCGCTTGGCGTGGTCGCACCTATCATCAACAAGCAGCTGGGCCTTTCGCCGTCGCAGCTCGGCGTGGTGTTTAGCAGTTTCTTCTTCGGCTATTCCATCTTTGCATTCGTGGGCGGGCAGCTCGCCGACAAGTACGGTCCGCGCCGGGTTTTTTCCTGGGCGATGGGCACGTGGTCCATTCTCTGCGGGCTGACTGCGGCCGCAACCGGATTCGGCACGCTGCTCATTTTCCGAGCGCTGTTCGGCTTCGGCGAAGGTCCAATGAATTCGACGACCAACCGGACCATCACCAACTGGTTTCCCCGCCATGAAACCGCGACCATGGTCGGTTTTACGTTTTCGGGCCAGACAGTAGGCAGTGCGATCGCCGGACCGGTGGTTGGACTGATTGCCATCGCTTACGGCTGGCGCACGTCGTTTGTGATCATCGCGGTGCTCGGGCTGCTGTGGATCGTCGCATGGCGTATATTCGCGACCGACAAGCCGGCGCATAGCGCGCGGGTCGGTGCGGCCGAACGCGAGATGGTCGAAGCGAGCCGCAGCGCGGCGCATCCGGCAGAGGGCGGCAACGAAAGCACGCCGTTGCGCAGCTACCTGTTTCGTCCCAGCACGCTCGCACTTGGCGCCGGCCTGTTTGCGGTGAACTACACGCTGTTCGTGTTCATCTCGTGGATGCCGAGCTATTTCACCAACGGGCTGCATCTGGACATGGCGCACATGAGTATCCTGAGCGCCGTGCCATGGGCATGCGGCGGAGTCGGCTACTTCGGCGGTGGTCTCGTCGCCGACGCGTGTTTCAAGCGCATGAACAACAAGCTGCTGGCGCGCAAGCTCTCGGCGACGGTGCCGCTCGCACTATCGGGTCTCGCCTTGCTCGGCGTCAGCGTGGTCGATTCCGTGATACCCGCCGTACTGCTCGTAGCGTTCGCCGTGCTGTTCCTGACTGCTTCCTCGCAAGCTTGCTGGGCCACCATGCACGAGCTTGTGCCAGGCAGGCATCTGGGCGGCGTAAGCGGCTTTGTGCACCTGATAAGCAATATTTCGGGCATCGTCGGTCCGGCCATGATGGGGCTCGCCGTCCAGTACTTTGGCGGCTACAGCAGCGGCTTCGTGCTTGGCGCGGTGGTCGATCTGATCGGCGTGCTGGCCATGCTGCTGGTCATCGGGCGGAGAGGGGAAGCAGAGAAGGCAGAGACGCAGACCACCGTGGCATAAGGAGTCGTCAAGTTGCATCGAAACGCGAGAAGCATTGGCTGTGCCCAGACAAGTGCCAATTCGCGAGGCAAGCCTTGGCGGCCTTCGTGAACGGGCCGGACTAGCCGAGCCGTTCACGAACATCCACGCTTGCTTTATCGTGGCTGCGACGCCACCACACGATGACCGAGGGTTTGCGACATTGGCGTGTTTCGTGGCGCCGCTGCCTTCGCGTCAGAACAGGTGTCGTATGCCAATGCGTGCCGCGACCTGGCTGGTCGAGCCGGAGCCGGAAGTGCCAAGATAACTGGTGCTTGATCCGATCTCGGCCTGCACGGGCACGTTCTGTCCATCGATCGTGTTGCTACCCAACGCCTTTTGATAGATCGCCAGGACGTAGACATCCGTGCGCTTCGACAGTGCGTAATCGAGCACACCCGTCACTTGATGCCATTTTCCTTCATATGCGTCGTCAAGTTTCGAGTACGTGTAACCAAGCGACGCGCTGAACGCGCTGGTGAGTGCGTACTTGCTGCCGATTTCGAAAATATTCAGCCTTGACTGCGCACCGATGATGGGCTGGAAGCGCGTGTTGGTCCAGTTGCCGAAGATCAACGCCGGTCCGAATGCATACCTCGCGCCTGCGCCGAGTGTGCTCAGTTCTTTCGTCCCTCCAGTGCTGATGTTGGCAACATTCGTGGTGAACGCGGGCGTCGCGACGCTTGGATAGCTGATATCCGTATATGTCACTGCTACGCCAAACGGCCCGTTCCGATAGTTCACTCCCAAGCTGTAGGCACGCGAAGAGCCTGATGACTTCACACCGTCTACGTCTGTCGCCGGCGAGCCGGAAAAAGCGCCGGCCTGATCTGAGAAGCCATACATTGCGCCGAACGTCAGACCATTGAAATTTGCACTGCTAAACTTCACCGCGTTGTTGATGCGGCCGGACGTCAATTGATCCACGTCATTGATGTGGAACGCGTATTGCCCTGCGGCTGTCAACGAGCCCAACGTGTAGTTGTTGCCCAGATAGTCGGTCGAAAACGAGTACTGGCGACCAAATGTCAGCGATCCGACGCCCTGCTTTGTCAGACCTACCCAAGCCTGACGCCCGAACAACGCGCCTCCCTGGGCGAGCGCGCCGTTGCCGTCGGTAAACCCGTTTTCCAGATCGAAAATGGCCCTGAGTCCGCCGCCCAGGTCTTCACTACCTTTCAGCCCCCAGCGATTGCCCTGGCTGACACCATCGTCGAATTTGACCATACTGCTGTGACCGGTTGCAGTGGCAGAACTGCTGACGTAACTGACACCCGCGTCGATCGACCCGTACAGGGTGATACTGTTTTGGGCGTGGGCTGTTTCATAAAATGGAATCAAAATGAAACATAAAGCTAGTTTTAAATTCATGGAACCCCCGCGCTGATATTCACACTTGTGATGTTTAATTAGTTTTCTGGCTGCACGCGGATTGCGACATTTTGTCGCCGATCGCGATGCAACGTGCAGAGCTTAGAGATCCATCGTCACGGGCTGAACCATGTATTTGAAGAAAGCTTATTCTTGTGAGAGAAATCATGCGCGAAAATGCTTTGTTTTCATGAAGATGATTAATTGATCGGTATAGATTGAAATTCATAATTTCAATCAGTCGAAAAAAAATCAATTGAATCGGCACAGCGCACGCCTCAATTCTTTCCTCACCGACGAAGTGGATAGCATCGCGCAGGCTGCAACGACGGTTGCCGCTTACGCTGTCGACACTTCAGCCGGCTTCCATCGTTAATTGGCAGTGCTGATTTAAAGCCGGACCTGCTGACGCTTGCGATCCGACTTCACGCGCTCTAAATCTGCAGATTCTCGCTGACGTAGTCGATGAAAACGCGCAGCTTGGGCGAGGCGTAACGGCTCGCCGGCCACAAGATCCAGAAGGTGACGGTCTGGTCGATGAAATCATCCAGCACGACCTGCAACGCCCCGCTCGCCAGCGCATCCCGCACGAGGAAGGTTGGCAGGAAGGCCAGCCCTTGATCCTGAAGCGCAAGAAAGCCGAGCACTTCAATGGTGTTGCTGACGAAAGTTTGCGGCAGCTCCGGCTCCGTTTCCGATGCGGCAAGCTGAAACGGCCAGCGTTCCAGCTTGCCGCTGACAGGGAATCTGTGCAGCAGGCAGGCGTGCTGGACGAGCTCGGATGGATGTGCGGGTAAGCCGTGCTTCTTGAGATATCC
>Ga0208322_1000148_pt1 | contig 11999 bp, 13 predicted proteins | sample June2015DPH_8_10_2_FD_184697 | JGI IMG/M metagenome (GOLD analysis project Ga0208322, IMG submission 184697) | Peatland microbial communities from SPRUCE experiment site at the Marcell Experimental Forest, Minnesota, USA - June2015DPH_8_10... | ecosystem: Environmental > Terrestrial > Soil >...
GAAACGGAGATGAGGTATACCGGTGAACGGCAGCGCTGCGATGACCGACAGACCATTGGTGCGCGCTCGCGGCATGCAGGCCGTGGAGTGAGCCCGCTTAAGAGCATGGTCCGGGATTCGTCGGCGACAGTGGTGAGCGGCGCAAGCCGCATCCCGTTCAGGAGATCGAGTCAATTTCGACGATTCCCATGGCGCTGCCGTTCACTGACGATTCTGGAGCATACGATGGCGATGCGCAAGCGAGAGGAAGACGAGGTGTTCCCGAACGCAGCGGGAATCGATGTGGGCGGCTCCAGTCACTGGGTGGCGGTGCCCCGGCAGGCGGATGAGGAGCCGGTCCGGGAGTTCGGGTCAATGACCGATGACCTGAACGCGATGGCCGACTGGCTGCTCTCGTGCGGGGTCGACACGGTGGCACTGGAGTCGACCGGGGTCTACTGGATCCCGGTCTACGAGGTGCTGGAGCGGCGCGGACTGGTGGTGTGGCTGGTCGATGCACGGCAGATGAAATACGTGCCGGGACGCAAGAGCGACGTGCAGGATTGCCAGTGGCTGCAGAAGCTGATGAGCCTGGGGCTGCTGCGGGCGGCCTGGCGCCCGGGCGACGAGGTCTGCGTGGTGCGCGCGGTGGTGCGTCAGCGCGAAGTGCTGCTCGCTGAACAGGCCAGGTGGGTGCTGCGCATGCAGAAGGCGCTGGTGCAGATGAACCTGCAACTGACCGAGGTGCTCACCGACGTGATGGGCATGACCGGGCAGGCGATCGTGCGGGCGATTGTGGCCGGCGAGCGTGACCCCAGGGTGCTGGCCCGGCATCGCAACGGCCGCGTCAAGGCCAGCGCGGCCGACATCGAGCGGGCGCTGACCGGCAACTGGCGCGAGGAGCACCTGTTCGTGCTCGGGCAGGCCCTGGCGATGTTTGACAGCGTGGCACAACGGGTGCTCGAATGCGACGCGAAGATCGAGGCATTGCTGGCGCCACTCGGCCGTCACGAGGTTGAACTGGCCGGGCCCGGTAAGCGGCGTGGCAAGAACACCCCGGGGTTTGATGTGCGCACCGCCCTGGCGCGCTGGGCGGGCGTGGACCTGACCCGCATCAATGGCCTGGCGGTCACCACGGTGATGACCATCCTCTCGGAGATCGGCCCGGACCTGAGCCGCTTTGCCAACGTCAAGCACTTCTGTTCGTGGCTGGGACTGTGTCCTGGGACCAAGGTCAGCGGCGGCAAGGTACTCAGCGCGCGCACCCGGCGTTCCACTAACCGCGTACGCCAGGCGCTCAAGCTGGCGGCCATGAGCCTGTCGCGTAATGACTCCGCGCTCGGCGCGTTTTACCGCCGGTTGTGCTCACGCATGGACAAGCCGCGTGCGAATACCGCGGTCGCCCACAAGCTCGCCCGCATGGTGTACTTCATGCTCACGCGCGGCGAAGCGTTCGTCGACCAGGGCCAGCAGCACTACGAGGAACAGCAGAGGCAACGCAGCATTGATGCTCTCAGGCGCCGCGCCACCGCCCTTGGTTTCCAGATCACTCCGACCGCGCCAACGGCCTGAAAACCCACGTAATCCTGAATGTTTCTCAGGAGCAATTCAACCCGGCGATCGGGTCGGCGTTTGCGGAGAAACGGGAATGAGGTATACCGATGAACGGCAGCGCCGCGATGACCGACCCACCAATGGTGCGCACTGTGCGGCCTGCACGCCGCGCAGTGAGCCCGCACAGGAGCATGGTCCGGGATTCGTCGGCGACAGTGGTGAGCAGCGCGAGCTGCATCCCGTTCGTGAGATCGAGTCAATTGCGACGCATCCCATGGCGCTGCCGCTCATCCACGATAGTGAGGCGAACGATGGCGATGCGCAAGCGCGAAGACAGTTCTGAGGTGTTTCCGAACGCAGCGGGGATCGATATTGGCGGCTCGAGTCACTGGGTCGCGGTGCCCAAAGGGGCGGCTGAAGAGCCGGTACGCGAGTTCGGCACGATGACCGACGATCTGCACGAGATGGCGGACTGGCTGCTGGCATGCGGAGTTGACACGGTCGCGCTCGAATCGACCGGCGTATTCTGGATACCCGTGTATGAAGTGCTGGAGCAGCGCGGGTTGACGGTCTGGCTGGTCGATGCGCGGCAGATGAAGTACGTGCCAGGTCGCAAGAGCGACGTCATGGACTGCCAGTGGCTACAGAAGCTGATGAGCCTGGGGCTGCTGCGGGCGGCCTGGCGCCCGGGTGATGAGGTTTGCGTGGTCCGTGCAGTGGCCCGTCAGCGCGAGGTGTTGCTCACCGAACAGGCCGGCTGGGTCCAGCGCATGCAGAAGGCGCTGGTGCAGATGAACCTGCAGCTCACCGAGGTGCTCACCGATGTGATGGGCGTGACCGGACAGGCGATCGTGCGCGCAATCGTCGCGGGCGAGCGCAACCCGAAGGTACTCGCCAGTCACCGTCACGGCCGCGTCAGGGCCAGTGCGGCCGAGATCGAGCGGGCGCTGACGGGCAACTGGCGTGACGAGCACGTGTTCGTGCTCGGCCAGGCGCTGGCGATGTTCGACAGCCTGGGTGAGCGCATCCTCGAATGCGACGCGAAGATCGAGGCGCTACTCAAGCCACTTGGGGTTCACGAAGTCGAGCTCTCGGGTCCCGGCAAGCGCGGCGGCAAAAACACGCCGCACTTTGACGCGCGCACGGCGCTCGCACGCTGGGCGGGGGTCGACCTGACGCGCATCAACGGCCTGTCGGTCACCACCGTCATGACGATCCTCTCGGAAATCGGCCCGGACCTTAGTCGCTTTGCCAGCGTCAAGCATTTCTGTTCCTGGCTGGGGCTGTGCCCCGGCACAAAGATCAGCGGTGGCAAGGTCCTGAGCGCGCGCACGCGCCGCTCAACAAATCGGGTGCGGCAGGCGCTCAAGCTCGCCGCCATGAGCCTGTCGCGCAACGATTCGGCGTTGGGCGCGTTCTACCGGCGCCTGTGCGCGCGCATGGACAAGCCGCGCGCCAATACCGCAGTGGCCCACAAGCTCGCCCGCATGGTGTACTTCATGCTCACGCGCGGCGAAGCTTTCGTCGACGAGGGGCAGCAGCGTTATGAAGAGCAGCAGCGGCAGCGCAATATCGCAGCACTTCGCCGTCGCGCCAGTGCACTTGGTTTCGAAATCACCCCAGCCGGTCAGGTAGCCTGAAACCGGGAGGATCGCTAATTGTTTCTCGTGAGAGATGGGCCTGACAGGGCGGCCTTGTCGTCAAAACGCGCTCTCCCGCTGCGGCCGGTCCTGCCGCAACCGGTCGCGGCCGCGCTGCGTCAGATCAGCTTGACCAGTTGCTTGCCGAAGTTCTTCCCTTTGAGCAGGCCGATGAACGCCTCGGGCGCGTGTTCGAGCCCCTGCGCGATAGTTTCACGGTAATGCAGTCTCTTCTGCGCGACGAGCGTGCCGAGTTGCGTGAGCGCTTCCGGCCACACATCCGGGTGCTCGCTGACGATGAAGCCTTGCACCAGTAAGCGCTGCGTGAGCATCAGCGCCGGATGTTTGAGCGGCAGCGGCTGGCCGTCGTAGCTGGCAATCATCCCGCACAACGCGATGCGGCCGAACGCGTTCATCCGCGCCAGCACCACGTCCAGCACCTCGCCGCCGACGTTCTCGAAGTAGCCGTCGACGCCCTGTGGGGTCACCGCTTTGAGGTCCTGATACAGGTTGCCGGCCTTGTAGTCGACGCACGCGTCGAAGCCAAGGTGCTCGACCACATAGCGGCACTTGTCCGCGCCACCGGCGATACCGACCGCCCGCGCACCCGCCAGCTTTGCCAGTTGCCCGGCGACGCTGCCGACCGCCCCGCTCGCCGCGCTGACCACCACCGTCTGGCCAGCCTTAGGCGCGATGATTTTGTTCAGCCCGTACCAGGCAGTGACACCCGGCATGCCCACAGCGCCGAGATAAGCGGAAAGCGGCACATGGGTGTCGTCGACCTTGCGCACGCCCGTGCCATCCGAGGTGCCGTATTCCTGCCAGCCGAAGATGGCGACCACCTTGTCACCCACGACGAACTTCGCATGCTTCGACTCCACGACCTCGCCCACGGTCCCGCCGATCATCACTTCGTTGAGCGGCTGCGGCGCGGCGTAGGACTTGCTGTCGTTCATGCGCCCGCGCATGTACGGATCGAGCGATAGATAGTGATTGCGCACGCGAAACTGGCCTTCTGCAAGCGGTGCCAGCGGTGTTTCGACGAGCCTGAAATTGTCCGCTGAGGCTGCGCCTTGGGGACGCGACGCGAGCACGAACTGACGGTTGATCTGGGTCATGACGATCGTCTCCATGAGTTTTTAGGTGAGGTCCGATACGGGTTGAAGTGCGCATGCGAACGTGCGCAGCGGCACGTCCGGGTGCCGCAATTAACCATCGCTAGGACCAGGTTTGGCGGACGGGTCGCTGCGTAGACGTTGATGCGTCACGTCGCGGCCCACGGCAAGACGCCGCATGTACTTGAAGGTGCCGAGCGCCTTCGCGACGAAATGGCCTTCGCTATCGCGGATTTCGCCTTCGCAATAGGCCATTGTGGTCGAGCGATGCAGCACGCGTGCCGAAGCGCGCAACTCGCCGCGCCCCGGCTGCATGAAGTTGACTTTCATTTCCACCGTAACGACGCCGACACCGTCGCCCGCGAGACTGCGCGCGGCCATCGCCAGCGCGACATCGGCGAGCGTCATCGTCACGCCGCCATGTGCGACCGCCCACGTGTTCATGTGGTCCGGGGCAAGCGGCAGCACGACTTCGCTGACGCCGTCCGCGGCCGACACCAACTGCACGCCGAGGTGGTCGACGAAGGGGCTTTCGAGTACGGCCAAGGCGTTAGGGGTCGCGCTGGGCGCGGCGGGGGTCGAGGCGCTGGGCGTGGCGGGGGGCGAGGCCGGGGTCGAAGCGGAATGGCCGGACCCCGGATGGCCGTATCCCTCTTTCTGCGAATCAGTCATTGCCGCGCGTCGACGACGTAATCGACGCATTCGCGAGACTCACGCACCGCGCCGACGAAATCCTTGAGCGCCAGATGCGTCGGGTGGATCTGATAGGCGTCGAGCGCAGCCTTGTCGATGAAGTCGGAAACCATCACAACGTCGTAGGTCGATTCGAGGCCCGACCCGGCGAGCCCCACCTCGAGGTGCAGGATTCCAGGGACGATGTCGCGGCAACCTTCGAGCTTTTCCTTGAGCCTGGCAGCGTTTTCTGCACGGCTCGCGCCCGCCGCCGACTCCTTCAACTTCCACATCACAATATGTCGAATCACGCTATTCACCTTCATGAGTTTGTCTGCACGCGCTTGCACTCGCGGGCGAGTCGCCGGGAATGTCGCGTACGTTGCGTACGTTGCGGCCTGGAAAGGCTTTTGCCTCCGCTCTGGCGCCCTCGTCTGAAGCAACCCACGCCGGGCGCACCGAGGCCATGAATAGGCTCTTACGATAACCGATCGCGCAAGCCTTTGCCTTGGGGTGTTTCAGGACGGATCACCGCGGCACTTACGTTGCTGCCGTCACGCGCAGAGACAGCGCCTCCGCGCTCAGCGGCAGACAGGATGATAAACCCGCAGGCCCCTTGGCAAAACGCGAGCACATCCCCGCGACCTTTGATACGCTCATGCCTGCCTGACCATCCGCACGCAATTATCACTTCACCCATGAACATCGCCATCGAAGATCCCGCCCAGCCCGACATCATTGCCTTGCTCCAGCATGGCGACGCAGAAGCCGCGAGGCTGTATCCGGCCGAGAGCAACCACCTCTTGCCGCTCGACTCGTTGCGCGAACCCAGCGTGCTGTTTCACGTCGCGCGCGACGCATCCGGCGCAGCGCTGGCAACCGGCGCGGTGGTCCTGAAAGGCGATTGGGCGGAAATCAAACGGATGTGGGTGGAGCCGCAGGCCCGCGGCCAGGGACTTTCCAAGGCCATACTCACGAGGCTCGAACATCAGGCCCGTGCGCATGGGGTGCGCTGGCTGCGCCTCGAAACCGGCATCGATAGCCATTCGGCGCTCGGTCTCTACAGTCGGGCCGGTTTCGTCGCCCGCGAGCCGTTCGCGGACTACCAGCCCGATCCGCTGAGTGTCTTCATGGAGAAGGATCTGGCCGCGCAGACAACACCGTCAGCGTAGTAGCGGGCACACAGGCTTCAGCGCGACAGCGGACGCAGTCGCAGACGCGCGAGCGTCTCCCGCTCTTTCTGCCCGCTCAAGGTCCGGACACGCTGCGGCGAATCGTTGATTTCGCGACCTGCCTCCCGACACCACTGGAGCGTGTCCCGGACAGTCTGCGCGAGCGGACGGAACGTGAGGCCCTGCTCGATCGCGCGGCGGTTGTCCGCGTAAAAGATCCCGCCAGCTTCTGCATCGTCTTCTGCAATCCATAGCGGCAATTCGGACCAGCCTTCGATCCCTGTCGCCACGACCTCCTCGTCGGGAATCCAGGCAAGCTGCGCGTCGCTTCTGGCTATCGCCAGACACTGATCGAGGAACTGTCCCATCGTCAGCGTAGCCTGCGGGCCGACCGCGTGATAGACGCCACGGACGCGATCCTCCGCGAGGCGCACCGACCATTCGGCAAGATCCCGCGCATCGATGAACTGGACCGGCCGCTCGCGATGCCCCGGCGCCAGCACGCAGCCACCAGCGTCGATGCGGCGCAGCCAATAGGTCAACCGCTCGGTGGGATCGTGAGGACCGGCGATCAAGCCGGGCCGCACAATCGCAACCCGGCCCGGCAGGACCGCCTGAAGCGCTTCCTCGGCCCGTGCTTTCAGCGCCCCGTAGCCTTCATGTCCGGCAACCACGCCCGTGCTTTCATCGAAACTGCGCCTCGGCGGAAACGCGCCGTACACGGAAATGGTCGACACCAACGTGTAGTGCAAAGGCGGTTCACTCAGGGCCGCGACGAGCCGACCGATCTGCTCGGGGCGGTAAGCGGATGGGTCGATCACCGCATCGAACCGCCGCCCTGCCAACGCGGCCAGATTCGAATCCCGGTCGCCGATCAGCTTCTCCACCATGGGAAACAAGGCAGGATTCCGAAGACCGCGATTGAACAGCGTGACTTCGTGCCCTCGCCTCAAGGCCGCTTCCACAATATGGCGGCCGAGAAACAAGGTCCCTCCCATGATCAGCACTCTCATGCGTACTCCGTTACCCGTTACGTCCGTGCACGTCCGTGCAACTCTAGCGCAGACCGATTCACGCAGGTGCGCGTACTCGCTCACGTTCCGGTTCAGCGTCCGACGAACACATCCCGGTAAGCGCCGTAGATCGACAGCAGCGGTACGGCCGTCAGGAGCGGCGTCAGCACCAGGGCGCGCAGCGCCAGCGGCACCATCGGTGCGAACAGCACGGCCACCGTCATCGCGGCGAAGTACATCAACGTGACCGGCCAGTTACGTGCAGCACCGCTCAGGCTCGCGATCATCGCGTCATGCGGGGTCATGTCGTGCAGCATCACCAGCGCCGGAGCAAAGCAGGCCGAAGCAATCGCGACAGCAAAGATCGACGCACCGAGCAGCGATTCGAGTGCGCCGCGCACGCCATGGTCGCCGTCGTAGCTGATCGACAGGTTATGCACGCCGCTTGCCGTCACCGAAACGTCCAGCGAGACATGGAACGTGGCCAGCAGCACTACGTAGCCGACTGCCAAGATCGCCGCGCCGTACAGCCCGATCACGCACAGCGCGTTGCTGCGCCGCGCCAGTGCCGCGAACGCTTCGCGCAGCGACACCGGTTCACCTTTGCTGGCGTCGTCCTGAACCACCATCAGCCCACCCACGACGAGCGGAGCCAGCAACACCGCCAGCGGACGCAACAGCGGCAGGAACCCCAGCGCCGTCGCGAAATCGGCACAGATCAGCAACACACTAAGCCACAGCACAGGCTGCACACCGACGGCACGCAAGCCGCTCATCAGCCAGCCGGCAATACGCAGGGGATTGACTTCTCTTCCACCGGAAAAAGGCAGTGCCGGCACACGATGGAGACGGGTTTCCTTGGAAACGGCGCTCGGATAATCGATGTTCATGACGATTTCCTCTTTTAAAAGCGAAAAGTGGTTATACGCACTACTAATGATTCAGAGATTCGGTACTTCGGTGTTCCGTGTTTCCGCACTTCTCTTCAGGACGTCTGCTGGCGGTCGAGACTCGCCGAGACGACGTCGATTTGCCTCTTCACGTAGCGCGTCACGCTGCGCCAGGTAATCCGTGTCAGCCAGATACACAGCGCAAGCCCAATCAGACCGATAGGCAGCATCACGATCGCGTAGGTGTATTCGCTATCCGATGCCGCGACCCGGATCACGTCGTGACCGTCGTTGATGGCAATCTTGCCGTTGCCGATATCCACCGTGTCCTGACCGCTGTGCGCCGTCAGGTGATTGGTCTTGCCGTGCTCGTCCTGCTCCAGCTTGACGTTGTCGCCGTCGTCGCTCGAGATGTCCCAGACGCCCGATTTCGGGTCGCTACTGGAGCGGACAAACGATACTTTCCCGTCGTCATCTTTCAGTTCCAGCGTGACCACGTCGTCGCGAGCGATACTCCACGTGCCGTCATCACCCTTGGTCAGCAGGTGCCGGGCGGCCTCGGAAGAACTCTCGAACCTGAAGTTGTTGCCGTCGTTGCGTACCTCGATCGCTCCGGCGCGCGTGACAAGCTCCAGCCTGCTGTCGTCGTGCAAATTGAAGACAAAACGGTCGCCGACGATCTTCAGGCTTTTCAGGTTGGCCGGGGTCTGGTCATCGCTATCGTCATCCGCGTCCTTCGTACCGGAGGTGCCACCCGGTGCCACCTTGGCCTGCTCGCTGGAACTGGAGCTGGTGCTGAAGCTGAACGGCAGCGCATCACGTGCGGTCTTGCCGAGGAAGTGATGACCGCTCAACGCGATCACGCCAACCACCCCGGCAATCGTCAGCCCAGCGGAAACCACGTAGCCGACGGTGAGCAGCACCAGATAGAGCATGAACGGCACCAGCAGCAAGACGTTCAGCAGGCCCAGCGCGGAGATCGACATGATCACGCGAATCAGGTTGCCGAACGAACGGCGGTCTTGCCACTGGCGGTAGTTCGCCTGTGCCTTCAGTTCGCGAGCGAGCTTGACCGGGTCGCCGAGAGCCGCGATCACATCTTCCTCGCGCCGCCCGGCGGCAAGCGCGTCGCCGATGTACTCGCGATAATCCGCGATGATTTCATCGACCGCCTGCTTCGGCAGACTGCTCAATTCCCGCCGCAGAGCCTCAATGAATACTTCCTGCTTCATGGGTTTTCCCCTGTGTCCATTTTTATGCCGGGTTGCTCAAGTACGCCGTTGACCTCAATAACGAAACTGCGCCACTCCTCTTCCATCTCCAGCAGACTGCGGCGACCGGTGCCCGTCAGTGAGTAGTATTTGCGTGGCGGCCCCGAGCTCGATTCGACGAGGTACGTTGACACCCATGCCTCGGCCTGCAGCCGTCGCATCAAAGGGTAGATCGTGCCCTCGCTGATTTCCATCGTTTCAGCCAGTGTCGACACCAACTCGTATGCGTAGCTGTCCCCGCGCGCCAGGACGGCCAGCACGCACATATCGAGCGTTCCTTTTTTTAACTGCGTTTTCATCGAATTCCACGGTTCGTAGTATGCGTTGCAAGGTACCGTGCTATGCACTGTCACCGGGCGGACCGATGGCCGCGGTGACCATGGCTGAAATGTAGCAGGGTCTACTGTTTTATGCAAGGTACCGTTTTATACATATCTCCGGATCGTCGCTCGACCGTGGATCCACCGTCGATCGGCACAATCGAACCCCATCACGTGTTGCCCAATGCCTCGATCGTCGCGTCCAGCAAAGCCCGCAGGCGCGCCACCCGGCGCAGGTCGCGGTGGTAGCCGAACCAGACGTCGCGGCCCGGCGGCGCCTCGCCCAGATCAATACGCCGCAGTCCGGCGGTCGTGTCGCCGAGCAGACACGGAAGCACCGCAAAGCCGCCACCTTCGGCACACATCCGCGCCTGCGCGCCGCGGTTGTTGCTGCCAAAGGCGATCCGCGCGTTCGGCAGCATGCGCTTGACCCACGCCACATCGGGCAGCGTGCCGAAAGCGCTGTCCATCGTGATCAGCGTGTGGCCGTCCCCGTCGCCCGCCTGCGGGGCGACGAGATCCAGGCGTCCGTACAACGCGTAATTCATATGCATCAGCTTGCGCTGGATGACATCGGCCTCGTCGAACGGCGTGATGCGAAACACCAGATCCGCCTCGCGGCGTGCGAGGTTGTAGCGGCGCGAGTCCGTCACCAGTTCGATCGACGCGCCCCGGTGCTGTGCCAGGAACCGCGCAAACACCGGCGTCAGCACGTGGATCCCGAACCAGTCCGATGACGACACGCGCAGCAAGCCCGTCAGTTGGGCGTCCTTGCCGGCCAGCGCTCGCGTAAAGCCAAGCGCTTCCTCTTCCATTCGCTCGGCGTAGGCCAGCACCGCCGAGCCCTCGTCGGTCAGGACGAAACCGTCGCGGGTGCGCTGGAACAACTCGTGTCCCGTCGCCTCCTCGAGCGCGCGCAGACGCCGGCCCATGGTCGGCTGGGTCTGGCCGGTTTGCCTCGCCGCCGCGCCTAGCGTGCCAGTGCGGGCAATGGCGAGGAAGATACGCACGTCACTCCATTCCAGGTTTTGTCCATTCATTTCTGTTTGACCGACATTCTTTAATGTTGATTTACATACCTTTTCGCATGAACGAGTATGGTCCTGTCACGGCGCAGACTCAACGGGAAGGAGATCACCATGTCCATGCACGCCCTCGTACTCAACCGTTACCACGGCCCCCTCGAATTGACGGAACTGTCCCGTCCGCGCCCTTCGCAGGGCCAGGTGCTCGTGCGGATCGCGGCCAGCGGTCTGAATCCGCTCGATACCAAGATTCGCGCCGGCAGCGCCGACCACGCGAAGCATCCGTTGCCTCTGGTGCTGGGTATCGACATGGCGGGCGTCGTTGAAGCGGTCGGCCCGGGCGTGAGTGCGTTCAAGGCCGGTGACGAGGTGTACGGCATGACCGGCGGAGTTGGCGGCATTCAGGGGTCGCTCGCCCAGTACGCAGCCGTCGACACCGACCTGCTCGCGCTGAAGCCGGCGAATCTGTCGATGCGCGAAGCCGCCGCCCTGCCGCTCGCCTTCATCACCGCCTACGCGGGGATCGTGGACCGGGCGCGGCTGCAGGCTGGGCAAACCGTGCTGATCCAGGGCGGCGCAGGCGGCGTCGGACATGTCGCTGTGCAGCTGGCCCACGCAGCTGGCGCGAAGGTATTCGCCACCGCGAGCACACGCGATCTGGATTTCGTGGCGAGCCTGGGCGCGACGCCGATCGACCACCGGACGCAAACCGTCGAGCAGTATGTGGCGTCGTCGACCGACGGCAAAGGTTTCGATCTGGTGGTCGACACGGTCGGCGGCGCGACTCTGGATGCGTCGTTCGCAGCGGTCAGGCATTTCGGCCACGTGGTAAGCGCGTTGGGTTGGGGAACCCATGCACTTGCGCCGCTTTCATTCCGTGAAGCGAGCTACTCGGGCGTATTCACGCTGTATCCGCTTCTCACCGGCGAGCATCGCGCCCACCACGGCTTCATGCTTTGCGAAGCCACGCGGCTCGCGGAAGCGGGCAAGCTCAAGCCGCGGCTCGATCCGCGCCGCTTCGATCTGGGTTCAGCCGAACTTGCCTACGACGCTATCACCAGCGGCACCGTCCGCGGCAAACTGGTGGCGGATATAGATTGAGCGCGGCGATGGACCCCAGGCGAACGACGGCCCGCGCGCGGAGATACTTAGCCGCCCAGGTTGATGCCGCTCAGATCACCAGCCGCGAGACCTTCGTGCCTTCCAGCGAAATGCCGGCCATCAGTCCAGCGTTGGTCAGCACGAACGCGACTACCGGGCTCATCGCCGTCGAGGTGTCGAGATTGCCGTTCGCACCGATCTTGGCCAGCGCGACGGTGGCATCCGCACCGGCCGCCCAACCCTGGCT
>Ga0208322_1000150_pt1 | contig 11904 bp, 12 predicted proteins | sample June2015DPH_8_10_2_FD_184697 | JGI IMG/M metagenome (GOLD analysis project Ga0208322, IMG submission 184697) | Peatland microbial communities from SPRUCE experiment site at the Marcell Experimental Forest, Minnesota, USA - June2015DPH_8_10... | ecosystem: Environmental > Terrestrial > Soil >...
GACCGTTCCTGGCCGGGTGCAGCCTCAAGCATTCGCATGCTGAGTACGAGCGTTGACAAGCCGCGAACGACAGCACACGATCCGTTGCTGCCGGTCGACAGCCGACGAACCTTGCGGCGCGTCACGGAGGACAGTGGCCATTCGCACGTGGCCTCTCCGGCACGTTCTCGGCATTTTCCTCTGCTTTGACTGTGCACTGCGGCTATCGTACGAAAAAGTCCGAATAGACAAGCTTTGCGCTGCGTTAATTGTAGGGCCGTATCGCCTGCGCCATGCAAGGCTCCCCGGAGCATGGCGCCCGATCGCCAGCTAGTTCTTACCGTCGAAGACGAACACGTCCGATCCGTCGATCTTCGGCAGTGCCACTAGCAGTCGCCCTTCATTGAGTACCGCGTTTCCTGACACGGTATCCATCGGCAACAGGCAGGGCGACGGGCCGAACGTGACGATAACGTCGTACGCGTTCAGTCCTGCGTGCGGCGCGACAGTTCCTTTGAATACGCAACCTGCCTGGGTCGTGCCCGCCAGATATCCGTTGGCGGTAACCGAGATCTGGCCGCTTGCGCTGCCGCCCAAAGACGACGCCCGTCCGCTGTATAGTCCTGCGATCGTGGAAAGCGCGGGCGTCTGGCCAAGCATCTGATTGGCTTGAGCGTTGAACATGATGGTGATGTCCGCATCGTGCTGAACGGTTCCCGAAATAGCGGGCGCCTGCGAGAAGTCGACTCTCAGGGTTACGGGCAAAACCCCGACGGGGTCTAGCGTGAAATCGAAAGCCCGCCCGCTGTAGTAAATGCCGGCAGCCGATTGAGACCCGCTCACGACCACCACCACACCTTGCACAGGAACGCCGGTGCCTTTAGCGGCCGAGTGGAACAGGATGGCAGTGCCGTCATAACGCATTAATAACGTTGCCATACCACCAGTCGAAAACGCGCCTTCATAAACGCCCGCTGAAATCAACGAAGGTCCGTTCGACGGACTGAATGGCTGCTGGATTGTGATGTTTCCGGTGCTGCATCCGGCGAGCATCACGCATAAAGCGACATACCCGATTGTGGGTTTCATTCTTGCCCTCTTGGAGAGTGAATAAATTCTTGCAGCTTGGCTGGGTGTCTCGCTATCGCCTCGGATTGCGCCGACGTCACCACTGGTGGAATTGCGGGACTTTCATAACCGGCTGGTTCGAACATATCGGCGCGAAGGCACGACGCTTCGTGCTGTCTTGCTCGCGGAGGAAAGAGTACATGCATTACGCCCGCGAAGCCATGGTCTACGCGGCCGGAAAGAATGGCGAAGGAAGTAATAGCCCTTTGGCAACGGCCCATTGCGGGACCGTGCGAAAGTCCTCTGTCAGTCGGTCGGCTTCGATGACGAGGTACCGAGGACGACGTTGAGTGTCTTCTGGAAGTGCGACGGTTCCGGCAAGGCACAAAACGGAACTAAATATGGGAAATGCCTGCAACGCAGAGTTTTCCCGCATTTAGTTCCGGGAATGTCTCAGATTTAGTTCACCGCGCTTTACCGTCCGCCATTTTCATCAGTGGAAACAGGGAGAACGAACGAGCGGGCCGGTGTCGTGTGTCAGCGATGATGAAAACCGTGGCACTGAAATGAAAAACGGCTGGCGTAGATCGTGCAAAGCCGGACCAACTTTTTGGGTCTCTACCCACGAACGTCTCTGACCCCAAGCAGTCCTTCATCTTTCCCGACAGCGGACGTTCGTTGTTCCGTCCAAGGGATCGTATTCGGGGTTTGATTTTGCTCAGCTGCCTCGACCTTACTTCCCCAAAATTAGAAATGCGCCGTGCATCATTTTCAATCCGTGCTCTGTTCGCTGTTTGCCTCCTTGTCGCAACTTTTAATCACGCCAAGATCATCGTACAACACGGCTTATTTTGGGATTTCGGGTTCGGCAGCCAGATCGTTTTTGCAAGTAGGATCTATTGGGACTTACTGACAGTTTTGGATCCGCTTGCCGCTGTACTTTTGTTTTTTCGCCCGAGAACTGGAATAGGGTTGACCGTCTCAATCATCGTGAGTGACGTGCTTCACAATACGTATTACGTGGCCATTAGCGGACATTGGCTGTCCTTGTTCTACGTGGCTCAAGTGGGATTCTTAGTGGTCGTGCTTGCCCTGAGATCGGTCGCAGTTCGGGGGCTCGAGCCCGGCCGCCACGCGTTCGGCTGAATCGTTGGTCCACGATCATGGCGTAGCTCTTCGCCGTCCGAAGTTGAGGGCGACCACGGTCTGTCATGGTCCGTCAACTCGCGTGATGTCACTCAAGTCACACCGTTGTTTGCTATCGCCCAGGCAAATCCTGCAGTATGTCCATGAACGCCCGGACCTTCGCGCTTAGCAAGCGACGCGAATTGTAAAGAGCCCAGATCTCGACGGGAGAACCAGCCATCCCCCAGCAGCTCAATCGTCCCGCCGACACATCATGCTCGACCAGCAACCTGGGCAAGAGTGCGGCGCCCACCCCCTGCAGCACGGCGTCGCGGACCATCAGCAGAGACGACAGTCGCAGCACCGGTACCGGGTTGAGCGTTCTCACGCTGCCATCTCCCGTGCGCATGTCCCATTGCGCGCCCGATGGCGCCGTGGCCAACATGACGGCTGGCACCGCGAGTCCATCTACGTGGTGTGTCGGAGCCGAAGGCAACGAAATCGTAGGCGCCGCAACCACGACGCGCTGATCACCGAAGATGCGCCTCCCCATCAGCCGTTCGTCATGCGGCGGATCGATTCGAACGACGAGGTCGTAGCCTTCGTCGACCAGATCCACGACGCGGTCTTCCGCAATAACCTCGAGTTCAACCTGCGGATAGGCCAACGCAAAGCGCGCAGCGACCGGGCACAGCACGACATGCGCGAACACGATCGGCGCACTGATGCGTAACCGCCCGCGCGGAACCGGGGCGCGCGAGGCCACCGCTTCACCCGCCTCCTGAATCTCTGCCATAAGCGCTCGCGTGCGCTCATGGAGTGCAATCCCCTCTTCGGTCAAGCGTAACCGGCGGGAGCCTCGCTCGATCAACCGGACGCCGAGGCTCTCCTCCAGTTCGGCCACGCGCCGCGACAGCGTGGCCTTGGGTCGATTGAGCGCCCGACTGGCCGGCCCAAAACCACCGTGAAGCGCGACCGCATTGAAATCGGCGAGTGACGTCAAATCCATGATCGTTCCATTTAAGAGACGAGGTGTATGGATTTTGGCACTTTCGGCCTGTCAGTGGAACGACTAATCTTTGTCTCACGGGCTAACCCAGCCCATCCATCCAAGGAGATAGTCATGGCAATTCTTGTAACGGGCAGCACAGGCGTGATCGGCCAGCAGATTCTCAAGCATCTGAACGGCAGCGGCGCCGAAGTGCGGGCGCTGACGCGTACACCCGAGAAAGCGCAGTTCCCCGCCGGTGTCGCTGCGGTCAAGGGTGACTTGTCCGATGTCGACGCCGTGCGGCAAGCGATCAACGGCGTCAGCACGCTGTTCCTGCTCGCACCCAATGCCGCGGACGAACTGACCCAAGCGCTTCAGACCTTGAGCGTCGCACGGGAAGCCGGCGTGAAAGGCGTGGTCTATCTGTCGGTGTTCAAAGGGGCCGAATACGTGGACGTGCCGCACTTCACCGGCAAACATACCGTCGAGCGCATGATCGAACACCTGGACATTCCGGCGACCGTGCTGCGCCCCGCGTATTTCATCCAGAACGACGTGAGGCAGAAGGACCCGCTGCTGACGCACGGTGTCTACGGCATGCCGATTGGCGAAAAGGGAATTTCCATGGTCGACGTCCGCGATATCGGCGATGCTGCCGCGCGCGAACTCCTGCGCCGCGAGGACGTCGGCGCCCCATTGCCGCGTGAAACCTATGAACTCGTCGGCCCCGATGTCATCGATGCCAAGACGGTGGTGTCGATCTGGGCCGAGGCGCTCGGACGCCCTGTCCGCTACGGTGGAGACGATCTCAACGTCCTGGAACAGCGGCTCAGGTCGGCGGCCCCCGCCTGGCTTGCCTACGACATGCGACTCATGATGGGCAGGTACCAGCAGGACGGGGCGGTCGCTTCGAAATCGGAGGTAGAGCGCCTTGCTGCGCTGCTTGGACGACAGCCGAGATCCTACCGAGACTTCGCGGTGGCGATGGCCGCGGAGTGGGCCACGGACTAATCGATCAGAAAGGGCGACAGCAATTTTCAAAGCATCGGCATTCGAGCGACAAGTCGCCCTTCTGATTGCATCAATACAACCGGGACGCGGCCGTTGAAAATCGTCGCCATAGTCGTGGGCGAGTCAATCTAACTAACGATCGCAAACCCAGGCGGGCAGCCCCATGCTTTGACTGCGATCGAGCACATCGAGTGACTGTAGTCAATCCAGATACGCTGTCGAACGGCCGAACATGGCCCGAAGACGGTCCGATGACAAACCGCGTTCAACCTCGAACGACCTTCATCGTCTCCACCAGCGGACCATCGCGAAACGCAGATCGCATCCTGTTTAAGGGCGATTCTGCAACGAACTCACTGCCGGAATCGCCTGAAAAAGCTACGAATGTCGGCCGCGAGGAGTTCAGGTTCTTCCATTGCCGCGAAATGGCCACCGCGCGGCATGTCGGTCCATTGCGCGACATTGAACACTCGTTCCAGCCATTCGCGTGGCGGGTGATTAATCTCTTTCGGAAAGTGTGCAAAGCTCACCGGCGGCAATACCCGTTGTCCGGGGGCGAAACGTATGGGTTGCAACCGGTTTTCCCAGTACATTTGAACTGCGGTACCAATGCTTTGGGTGTACCAGTAGAGCGACAAGTTGGTAAGCAACTCATCTTTCGAAAATCGCCCCTCGATAACCCCGTCGCAATCGCTCCACGCGCGAAACTTCTCCCCAATCCACGCAGCCAGCCCGGCCGGCGAGTCGTTAAGCGACGCGGCCAACGTTCGCGGCCTCGTGGCGTGCATATGCGCATAACCACCCTCGAGCGCAGCCCACTCGCCTTTCTCTCGAAGGTAGTTTTGTTCTGCGATGGTAAGCGGCGAATCAGTGGCGTCAATTGCCGGTTCGTACGAGGTCGGCAGAAAGTTTAGATGGATTCCATCGACTACCTCGGAGTGCCGCGAGGCAAGCACGACCGACACCCCCGCGCCCAGGTCGCCACCCTGAGCGCCAAATCTCTGGTACCCAAGACCGCGCATCAGCGATGCCCACAGATCAGCTACCTGAAACGACGAAGTACCAGCGGCGGCAGGCGCCTGCGAAAACGCAAAGCCCGGCAGTGACGGAATGACGACGTCGAAAGCATCGTTCGGGTCCGCACCGAATGCAGCCGGGTCACGCAAACGATCCGCCAGCTCATGAAATTCGAAGAACGATCCGGGCCAGCCATGCGTGACGACCACCGGGTAGGGCCGGGGTCCAACACCACGCTGATGAACGAAGTGCACGCGCTGGCCGTTCACGTTGGCCATGAAGTGAGGTTGCCGGTTCAGACCGCGTTCCGCGGCCCTCCAATCAAAACCGTCAGCCCAGTACTTCACCAATTCGCGCAACCACGCGGTGTCTGTGCCCTGTTGCCACGGCTCGGACGGTGTCGCGGATGCCCACCGGCTGTCGCGCAAACGCCGGCGCAAATCGTCCATCTCAACATCGGACACGCGAATTTGAAACGGCTCGATGTGCATGGCACCTCCTCTGGAAGGATGCGGTCGATTCTCCATGATCTAACTGACCGTGCCGAACGACCACGGTTGGCCTGGCTTTGTACGACGACGAACTTCCGTAGCCGCCCTCTTAAGCGACCTTCAGATTTTCCAAATGCGGTCGTTTTGCGAACAAGATTCGAGCCGCGGGCAACCTTTGACAGACACACCAGTTCTCTAAATCGAGGGCGTACCTGTAATTGATTGATAGCTAGCTAAATATTTGCTTTCGCACGCCATCAATCACTTGCTCTACTTGGTGCGAACCAGCCCCAGCTTTGGGGTAGCAGCAATAGTACGGCAGCCACTATTTCGGCATAAAGCCCCCAGCTGTTTATCAATAGAACAAAAAATGCCTGTTGGGAAACATGTGTCATGGCTATCGTGCCTGGTATAAGGAATACTGCCTGCGCAGACGCGATAACCACCACTACAATTCTTGCCCAATTCTTTCGTCTCGACAGCCTGAAAGACAGAGGTAATTTTAGAGCACCGAGCGCAAGTACGAATACCAATACCCCGATTAACAATGAGGTTGGCATAGTGTGACTGTCAGTGTGAATGGGAATAGAATTCCCTGTCATTTTATGTGGAAAAAATTGAGAGTAGAGATATTGCAAAGCTGCAGCCCAATACATCAGGATTGCAATTTTTGGAAGAATAGAAAATCTTTCTTGTGCGATTGAATAAATTCAAAGGTTCTTTCCATTATCCACATCTCCTGTTGTGATAATTTTTAATTGCCCGTTATTTTGCAAAAATCAATCAACCACTTTAATTTTTAACGTCCATAGGTATGGGCGTGATTGCTTTCTGTCTTCAATTCCGAGGCATTGTGAAGGTCGCACTTAAATTAGCAGTCGAAATCAAATTAGTTTAAATGCGCAAATTGGTCAAGGCAACAATCGCGAATTACCAATCGTGACGGGGTCTTTCAAATTGTCGGCAAGCTGGCTCAAGGCGTCGACTGTCGCTTCCTCGCCGGCCGCCGCCGTTCAAGCCGGGCTGTCTGCCAACGGCCGTTAGAACTTGCAGAACAAATCGTCGATCGAATACGGCAATGCCAGTTCGGGCATTTCATGCCTTTTGAAATACCGGGTGGACTTGGTTTCGGTGTCGGTGGGAATTCCGGAGCCGCCAATGATCTTGCACTGAAACAACGTCGCAACGTATTCAACCTGATCGCCATTCGGATACGTGTACCGGAATGCTCGTCCGCCGAAGACGCCGAGAATGCCATGAATGCGGATGGCATATCCGGTCTCCTCCACCACCTCCCGGGTAATTGCTTCTTGAGGGCTTTCACCCAGTTCGATTCCGCCAGCCGGAAAACTCCAAGCCTCACCCGAAGATTTCTCTTGCAAGAGAAGTCTGCCGTCGTGATCGTGAATCACGGCCCCAACCGACGGGCTCAGTATCAAACCATTACCGACGTTCTTTCTTAACCAACCGATATAGCTCTCGTCATTCAAAATGCCACCCGCTTAGGAAAGGTGAACCGTTGGGATAGAAAACCGAACCTGCTTCTACGGCGATTGTCGCGAATCTGAACCGCCTTGTCGAACGGCCGAAATTGGCCGGAAGTACCCGTTCTCACGAACCACCTGAAAGCTGCCATTGGGAATTCCAACGTCCTCACGGCGGCACCTTCATCGAACTGGTGCTATCGGCCGGGAGCCGTCACTTACCGTCTGTTCTGGCCCCACAGCCAGAACGCCCGGTGCGCCAGTGCCCGCCTCGCTTTGTGGCCGGTGGGCGCCGCAAAGCGCAAGCGGCTCTTCACTCGTGCGGCCAGAAAAGAGACATCCCTGTACGTCCGGTCGGCTATCATGCCTATCCTCTCCGAAGTAGCTCCTTATGATTTCCGTCCGTAATGTCACGCTGCGCCGCGGCGTCAATGTCGTACTCGACGGCGCGTCCGTCACCTTCACCCCCGGCGAAAAGATTGGCCTTGTCGGCCGCAATGGCGCCGGCAAGTCGTCCTTCTTCGGCCTTCTCAACGGTACGCTGCACGAAGATGGCGGCGAGTTCTCGATTCCCGCTGCATGGAAGATGGGCCAGGTCGCGCAGGAGATGCCGGAGACCGAGCAGAGTGCAACCGACTTCGTCATCGAGGGTGACACCGTCATGCTGGCCGCGCAGGCCGAAGTCGCCGCCGCTGAGGCCAGCGACGATGGCATGCGCATGGCGCACGCCTACATGGCCCTGCACGACGCCGGTGCACACGATGCCCCCGCACGTGCCCAAGCGCTGATCCTGGGCCTTGGCTTCAGTGCCGCGCAGCTTAGCCAGCCGGTCAACAGTTTCTCCGGCGGCTGGCGCATGCGACTGCAACTGGCGCGCGCGCTCATGTGCCCGTCCGACTTGCTGTTGCTCGACGAGCCGACCAATCACCTCGACCTCGACGCGCTGGTCTGGCTGGAAGCGTGGCTCAAGCGCTATCAAGGAACCATGGTCGTGATCAGCCATGATCGGGAATTCCTCGACGCGGTGACGCAGGTGACGGTGCACGTCGACAACGCCAAGCTCGTGCGTTATGGCGGCAACTACAGCAAGTTCGAAGAGATGCGCGCCGAGCAGATGGTATTGCAGCAGGCCTCGATGGCCAAGCAGGCGGACAAGATCGCCCACCTGCAGAAATTCATCGACCGTTTCAAGGCCACGGCCTCGAAGGCGAAGCAGGCGCAGAGCCGGGTCAAGGCGCTCGAACGCATGGAAAAGATCGCACCCGTGCTTGCCGATGCAGAGTTCACCTTCGAGTTCAAGGAGCCGCTCAACGTCCCGAACCCGCTGTTGTCGATGCTGGACGCGAGCTTCGGCTACCCGGCGCCGACCGACGCACCGCCGGGCACGCCGCCGACGGTCATCGTGCGGGGCATCAACCGATCCGTGCTGGCCGGGCAGCGCATCGGCATTCTCGGTGCCAACGGCCAAGGCAAGTCCACGCTGGTGAAGACGGTGGCGCACGAGCTGGCGCCGATTGCCGGCGAAATCAGCGAAGGCAAAGGCCTGAACATTGGCTACTTCGCACAGCAGGAACTCGACGTGCTGCGTCCTCTCGACACGCCGTTGGAACACATGATCCGCCTGGCCAAGGACACGCCGGCGCAGATGCGTGCCCCCGGTCAGAGTGGCACCGAACAATCGCTTCGCACCTTCCTCGGCACTTTCAGCTTCAGTGGCGACATGGTCCATCAGGCGGTCGGCACGATGAGTGGCGGCGAGAAGGCGCGGCTCGTGTTGTGCATGATCGTGTGGCAGCGTCCCAACCTGCTGCTGCTCGACGAGCCTACCAACCACCTCGACCTGGCCACACGCGAAGCGCTAGGCATGGCACTCAACGAATTCGAAGGCACAGTGTTGCTGGTCAGTCACGACCGGTCCCTGCTGCGCGCGGTATGTGACGAGTTCTGGCTCGTCACCAAGGGTGGCGTCGAGCCCTTCGACGGCGATCTGGACGATTACCAGCAGTTCCTGCGCGACGAAGCCCGTCGCATGCGCGAGCAGGCTGCCGGGGAGCAGAGGGTCATCGCCTGAGTTAGCCCCCTGGCAGTTCCAGTTTGGAAGCTGCCATAGCGCTCGCATCGAGTCGAAGGGCCGCTTAAGGTCGGGAGTGTGAGCTCACTGATGCAGGATGCTGCCACCGGGTTGCTCGATGCCGCCATCGTCGGCAATCAGCCACATTGCTGACGTAGAACTTAGCCCGTCCCAATGACGGCTCCCGATGAAGACACTCGTGATCCACTGCTTTGACCCTCGGGCGGTCGAAATCCCACAGGCCGTCGCCGACTATTTTGGGGACGAGGTTTACCACGGAGAAATCATCACCGACGAGAATGGCACCCGGATTGGATCCACGCGGACACTGTTTGCCGCAACCAATGCGGGTGGATGCGCCGCCTTCACTCTAGCGTCCGTGGCGGCGATGGATTATCTATTCGATGTCAAAAAAGTCGTTGTAGTTCACCGCTCCTTCTGCGGTACGACGACCCTGACGCCGGAGTTGATGGTCGAGGAGTTTCATGATCATCATCACGCTGATATCTCGACCTGTCGCGGTGTGAACGAGTGAACGCGGCGGTGCGACGGGCAGACCTCCCTTGACATGCCCCCAAACGGTCTTTGAACTGATCTCTTAGAAAAACTGGCGAATCTCCCAAGCAATCGAATCCGCGTGCGTCTCTAGTGCAAAATGGCCCGTATCGAGAAAGACCACGTGCGCACTGGGAATGTCGAGCCTGAAGGCCTCGGCACCCGGCGGGATAAAAAACAGATCATTGCGGCCCCAAACTGCGAGAAGCTTCGGCTGCCGCTCGCGGAAGAATGCCTGATAAAGCGGATATCGTTCGATGTTGCGCTTGTAATCAAGCTTCAGGTCGACTTGCAGCTCGGCATTACCGGGGCGCGCCAGAATCGCTGCGTCCAGGGTATAAGACTCCGGCTCGATCGCGCGTGGGTCTGGCACACCCTGGAAGTATGCGGCTTTCACTCCTTCAAGGCTCATGCGGGCGCGGATAGGCTCTCGCTTTTCAGGACTCGAATTTGCCCAATAATCGCGTAGGGGCGCCCAAGCTTTTTCACCGAGCCCCTCCACATATGCGTTACCGTTCTGACTCACGATGCCTGCCACGCGATCTGGATAGTTCAAGGCTAATTCCCAGCCGACCGGCGCACCATAATCGAAGACGTACATGATGTAGCGTTTCAGATTCAATGCGTCTACGAACGCGGTCGTCGTCCGGGCCAGCGACGCGAAGTCGTAGAGGTAGTCGCGTTCCGCTGGGATCTCGGTAAAGCCGAACGATGGAAGATCCGGCGCAATCATCCTGAAGCGGTCGGCGAGCTTCGGCATTAAATGCCGAAAATAGAAAGAGGAGTTTGCGAATCCATGAAGCAGCAGCAGCACGGGTGCGTCTGCCCGACCAGCTTCGCGGTAGAAAACGTCAACGCCGTCCGCACGGATCCACTTGTGCTCAACATCGTCCGATAGACCGCTCGCGGGAGTTTCGGGCCTGATGGGGAGACCGACAGCCAGCACGCCACCGACAAGTAGCGCACGGCGAGACGAACTTGAAGGACTCCCTGCGTGGCAGGGCTCGGTGGGATCAGGAAAGAATGTACGGTTAGACATTAGGATTCCAATGTCAGAGAAAACAGCGCGATCTTCCGCGATCGATGTTCATCCAATTTCAAGTATATTTTCTTTTCTTGGATCACGCATCGCCACGAACTCCCGCGTTCAAGGTTCTATGGGTTGGCAATCATCGAGGGTCGCGAGGTAGCGATGCCATCATGATGCTGGAGAGCGCCGCTCGCCTTCGGAGGAAAATGGAAATGATTTCGCACGTTTTTGTGGGTGTTACCGAGTTTGATCGTGCCTTTAAGTTTTACTTGGCAGTTATGAAAGATCTGCGACTCAAGCTGAAGTTCTGCGAGAGAGACAAACCATGGGCAGGATGGATGGCAGCTTCCGCACCCCGTCCGCTATTCCTGATCGGCCGGCCATACGACGGCAATCCGGCCCAAGTTGGAAATGGCCAGATGATTGCGTTGCTTGCCCCTGATCGTCAAGCAGTTGATAGCGCTCACGCCAGCGCCTTGGCAACTGGCGGCTCCTGCGAAGGAGCACCTGGGCTGAGACCACAGTACCACCCTCACTACTACGGTGCATATTTTCGAGATCCAGACGGAAACAAGATTTGCGTTTGTTGTCACGACCCAGTGTCGACTTAGCGCTGATACCCGATTCAGTAACGTCCACTTCGGGAGCCGGCATCACACGCCGCTGCCCGCGGCAATCGTGTGCCTACACCGGTGCCTCGATCTCCGCCGGCCTTGATCGGCAACACGCGGGTCGTCGTTCCGGAAAGTGACTCGTGTACAAGATCATGCTGGCGTGGCGATTTCAATCGTAGAGCTTTCGGATAATAAATAAAGGGGAGGGGAATGAAGATACGAAGCTGGTTGTTCGCAGCAGTGATGGCATTGTTGCTCGAGGGGTGCATACCGACCGAAATTGTTCGGGAATCAGCGGTCCCTGAAAATACCGTCCAGGTCCGTAGCCTTGTGATCGCAGTCGACGACTCGATGATCTCGCCAACGCTCTTTGGGCGCTTTGGCAGGGCTTACGTAGATGCTATGGAAGCCGCCCTTAAAGACAACGAAGGCGATGTCCCCGTGTCGCTTGTCACGACCAACGAGACG
>Ga0208322_1000153_pt1 | contig 11785 bp, 9 predicted proteins | sample June2015DPH_8_10_2_FD_184697 | JGI IMG/M metagenome (GOLD analysis project Ga0208322, IMG submission 184697) | Peatland microbial communities from SPRUCE experiment site at the Marcell Experimental Forest, Minnesota, USA - June2015DPH_8_10... | ecosystem: Environmental > Terrestrial > Soil >...
GTTGGTGCCCAGGCGCATGTTGACGCCGGAGATGTCCGAGGAAATCGCGAAGTCGTCCTGCGTCACCTCACGAGCCCAGCCACCGTTCTGATAGCGCTTGTGCGCATTGTTGAACGAGGCCCAGAACAGCGGCATACCGTTGATGTCTGTGGCAGGCGGATTCTGGAACGAGGGGAACTGGTTAGCAATGGCGGGGTTCTGAGGACCCGGGTCGCTGCGGCTCGTCGGGCTCAAGGCGTTGATTTCACCTTCGGGCGGCCGGTCCGGATTGCCGAACGAAGCAGCTTTGGCCGTGGCGGCCACCCCGAGCGCCGCAGCCGAAGCGGCTGCGCCCACCAACATTTTGCGTCGCGACAGGTCAGTCATGTTTCATTACCTTCCAAGTTAAAGTCTGAAAAATAAACCGCTAAAAAATTCGTATTCCTATATGAAAAGGAATTTACGTCAATCCGAATTGAGCTAATCAGAAGCTGATTACCACGGTTGTATCTGGGTTGCGGTGACTGGAACAGAAAGCGTGCTGTCGATATTGCGCAGGCACGCCCGCTGGTTCGGATGCGGATCTATTCGAGTAGCATCCTTGGAAGCGATATTAGTGAGGTGCGTGGGGATATGACAGTCAAACTTTTGGAATGAAACGATAAGTCAAACCTTAAGGTTCCGGAGTTTAAGGCTGGAAAAAGTATTGCAAGCGGCGAGGAGTAAAATATTGAAAGCGGCGGATTAATATTAATTTAATTTTCACTGCCGGCGACTCGTTTTAACGCGTTATGTCTGCGAGCGATAGCGTAGAGCACGCCCGGAAGAGATTTCTATCAATAGGGCAATACCGCTAAAGCGTGTTACATCTGTAGCAGAGCGCCCGCTGACTATACGCCGATAATCCGGCGCGCGTGCCAGGCGCGCCTGTGACGGGATCGGGATAAAGAACACATAGAACTTTGGCCGTCTCTTTGCTCCGTGTATCGACGGCTGAGTAAGCGCTGATCGAACAGCAGTTGTAGTCTGACCCGGGAGCAAAGACGTTTATTTCGGAATCGCACGGCGAGTGCCGCGGATGGGTTCAGGTGGTGCGCGTAGATGAGGTGGCCTCGATGAAGCCGAGCCAGCCGGGGCTTTCGCGCGTGCCCCGACTGGAATCCCGCGATGCCTGATTACGCTCAGTCGCCGAGATATTCCGGTTCGATCTGGATATTCGTTTCGCCGGCGGCCTTTTTTTCCCAATATCGTTTGACCCAGTTTTCGAAGGTCTTGCCGGCCGCCGTATCCTTGCCGGTGAAGGCAATGGCGCCGATATCCGCATACGGGATCACGTCCTTTGTCTGCTTGCCGGTCGGAATGATCCGGACAAAGCAGTCCTTGAAGGCCGCGCCGTATTGGCGATCGTACAGATAGCCTGCGATGCTCGAGCCGTCCTTGCGGGTGATCGTGACGTCGCCGCGATAATCGAAGGCCTTTTCCATCGCCTCGCGAACTTCGGCTTCGGTCGTCAGTTCCGGAGTCCAGCCCTCAAGCTGCTCGTGCACCGTGCCGGCGGCGGTTTCCATCTGATCCGGGTTGACCGGAGCAGCGGTCTGCGTGACCACCGCGGCAGCCGGAGCTTCTTGCCTGGCTTTGGCTGCGTCCGAACGCGGCGGGGTGGGGACGAACACCATCGGCACTTCATGCGACGTTTTCTTCCAGTCGGCGAGAAGCTCGTTTGCCCCCGGATCCTTATAGCTATCGAACAGCATGGCCTTCACGGTCTGGAACATACCTTTGAACGAGCCAAACGTGTAGTTCACGCCGCTCGCTTCGTAGCCCGAGTGCACCATGCAGTTGGCGCACTTCGGATTGCCGCTTTCCGTGCCGTACTCGGACCACTTCACGCTTTCCATCAGTTCGTCGAAGCTGTCTGCGTAGCCGTCCTGAAGCAGGTAGCACGGCTTTTGCCAACCGAAGATGCTGTACGTGGGCATGCCCCAAGGCGTGCAGGTGAGTTGCTTCTTGCCCATCAGGAATTCCATGAAGATAGGCGACGCGTTGAAGCGCCAGCTCTTCTTCCGGTTCGACAGGATCGCGCGGAACAGCTTCTTCGAACGTGCACGGCCGAGAAAGTGCTTCTGGTCCGGTGCCTTGTCGTACGTGTAGCCAGGCGAGACCATCATGCTTTCGACGCCCACGTCCATCATTTCGTCGAAGTGCAGCCGGACGCTGTTGGGATCGGCGCCGTCGAACAGCGTCGTATTGGTGGTGACGCGGAAACCTGCCGCGACCGCCGCCCGCACGCCTTCCATGGCGATGTCGTAACCGCCTTCACGGCACACGGCGAAATCGTGGTGCTCGCGCTGGCCATCGACGTGAACCGAGAACGACAAATACTTGCTCGGCTTGAAGAGATGCAGGTTCTTGGCGAGGAGCAGCGCGTTCGTGCACATGTACACGTATTTTTTGCGCGCAACGAGACCGGCGACGATCTCGGGCATCTGCGGATGCAGAAGCGGCTCGCCGCCCGGAATCGCGACCATCGGCGTTCCGCATTCTTCGACTGCCTTGAAGCATTGCTCGGGCGTGAGTTGCGACTTCAGGACGTGGGCCGGATACTGGATCTTCCCGCAGCCCGCGCACGCCAGATTGCAACGCATGAGCGGCTCGAGCATGAGGACGAGCGGATAGCGGCTGCGCCGCATCAGCTTCTGCTTCAGGACATAAGTGGCGACCGTCCAGGCCTGCGAAATTGGCACTCCCATGCTGGCAATGCTCCTCAATAACTGTGTTGCGCCGCAGGCGGGCCCGCGACTGTGTTCAATAGATCGTTTCGCGCCCCATTCGGACGCGATCGTGTACTAATCAGGGCCGATCACGTCCGCCCGATCAGTGAAAGCCGATCTGGCACTGGATATGATGTGGGGCCCGAATTCTCAAAATAGTGCAATGATCGCACAAACCGGACCTTCCGGTCGAAAGCGGCACGTGTTTCGCCCTGTACGCCGCCCCACGGCGGTGGGCGTCGGACGATTGATTGTCCACATTTGTGCGAGCCCGCATCTCGACCACGCGGCCGCGCGATATCGGTTTTCGTTGTGTCTGGATCGATCGTGGTACGGGGCGCACCTTGCTGCCCGATTACACGCCCGATGCTACGCTAGCGACACTCGATCAAGTGCCGGCGCTGTTCGCTGGGCTCGGCTGGTAAATTTCAAGGATAGACATCATGGCGCATACGCTGTTATCCGTGGGTTCAACGGCTCCGTCACGCAACGTGCGGCTCGATTCCGACGCGGTCATGCAGGCTCGTATCGAACTGGCTGCATGTTTCCAGTTAGCGGAGCAGCACGGTTTCGAGGAAGGGGTCTGCAATCATTTCTCGGCGGTGGTCCCGGGGCACGACGATCTTTTTTTCGTGAATCCGTATGGGTACGCGTTCGCCGAAATCACCGCGTCACGGCTTCTAATCTGCGATTTTGATGGACGCGTTATCCAGGGTGAAGGGAAGCCGGAGGCGACTGCGTTTTATATCCATGCGCGCTTGCATCGCGCAATGCCACGCGTGCAGGCGGCGTTTCACACCCATATGCCGAACGCCACCGCACTCTGCTTGCTAGAGGGGCCGCCGCTGTTGTGGCTCGGGCAGACGGCGTTGAAGTTTTACGGCCGCACCGCCGTCGATGAGGATTACGGCGGCCTCGCGCTTGACGAGTCGGAAGGGGACCGCATCGCGGCGGCCATGGGCGACGCAGATATCCTGTTCCTGAAGAACCACGGTGTGATGGTGGCAGGCGCCAGCATCGCAGAGGCGTGGGATGACCTCTATTATCTGGAGCGCGCAGCCGAGGTTCAACTCAAAGCGATGAGTAGTAATCGGCCGCTTAAGCCGGTGCCGCACGATCTGGCGCAGCGGACTTTCGAGCAAATGCGTCTCGGCGATAAAGAAAGCGCTCGCGCGCATCTCGACAGTGCGATGCGGCAATTACGCGGGCAGGGGATTGCGTTCGAAAGGTAATTTGTCCGCGGCTTCCCCCAGGTTGTCTTTGATTGTTTGCCTGCGGCGTTGCCCTTTCCTTGCTTTGTTATTGGTCTATTAGGTTCGCCCGCACAGGGGGCATTCTTCAGGAACCCCCCTTTTTCTTGAAACCCTTGTCAGTAAGGCTCATAGCGCCGCCTCTCGCTCGCATCCCTCGCGGGCATTTTTTCGCCTGAACGGTTGAAGTTGGCAATCAGGCAAGACTGATTTTTTACGAAGCGTTGTGCCGGCGCGAACCTTGACGATTCTTGACACATTTCTTGATTCATTGACAGGACGCCTGCTTCAACTGAATACATAAAAAACTTGAGTGAAACAATCGTTTCATGTAACGTTCGTTTCATGAACAGAAAAGAAACCCTTCGTGACAAGGCGCTGGCGTATCTCCTTGAACATGGCATAGCCGATCTTTCGCTGCGGCCACTGGCCGAACAGATCGGGACCAGCGCGCGGCTGCTGATTTTTCACTTTGGATCCAAGGACGGCTTGATCACCGAGGTGATGGACGAAGTGCGGCGGCGCGTACAGCAGTCGTTCATTGCCTTGATGCGCGATGCTGGCGGGAAAGGCGGCTTGAAGTTGTTCTGGCAGTGGTCAACCCATGCAAACAACAGCCCTTATGTGCGCTTGTTGTATGAAGTGCAGGTCCTGGCCATGCAAAACCCAGCTGTCTACGCACCCTATATGGATGAGACGAGTTCGACCTGGTTGAGCTTTGTCGAAAGCACGCTACCGCCGTCGCCGCAGCGGCGCGTTACGGCCACACTCTGTGTCGCCGTGATCGATGGCTTGATGCTGGAATACCTGGGCACCGGAGACCTGGACCGTACCACTGCGGCACTGGAGGTCTTTGCATCGTTGTTAGGCCATGCCCATGGCAAATAGAAAACCGGACCTGTCTGCCCTTAACGATAAGAAGCGAGTGACCACATGAAGATTCTTGCGAGCGTTGATCTGGAATCCAGGAAGCAGGCGGGCGCCCCACGCGCCCTGTTGGCCTCATACAAACACACGCTTCATTTCACCGTTATCTGCGTGATCCTGGCCTTGATCAGCGCACTTAACGGCACGCATACATCCGCGGGGGACCCTGCTACTACGCCGAACCAGTTGCACATCTTTTACGTGTTCATGATCGGCATGGAATGGCTATGGGTCCGCTTTATTTACAAAGGTATGCGAAAGTACCAGCGGTCTATCCTCGAATTCTTCGGTCGTCGTCAATTGACGCTCAGGGAATTTGGAAAAGACGTCGCCTACGCCGCGCTGGCTTTCGGTATCGACTATCTTTGTAACGCGGGAGTTGTCGGCCTCCTGCAACATGGTGCGCCACCGAGCGACCCGCTACTGCCGGCATTGCCAGTTGGCCTACTTGCCTTGACATTGTGGGTCTGTCTCTCGGTCACTGCCGGTGTGTGCGAAGAAATCGTGTTTCGCGGCTATCTGCAACGCCAACTTACCGTCATTACGGGCAGAGTCGGCATCGCTATAGTGGCCCAGGGAATTCTCTTCGGGATCGGGCACGGATATCAAGGTTTCGTTGCGGTTATCAGCATCGCACTTAACGGTATTGTGATGGGAGCACTTGCGGCATGGCGTGGCAATATTCGCGCAGGCATCCTGGAGCATGCGACATGGGATATCCTCGCGGGGTTTGGGATCGTCACGTGAAAGAGAACGACCGCACGAATTCACGTTTCTTTGACGTACTTGCCGCGGTATAAACCGCGAATTCGTGCTGGGCCAAAGACAACACCAACACACCGATAAGAAACCAAGAAAAGGCCAGCGCGCCAAGGCAAACAACCAAACTCATCGGCGAGACATAAAACAGAACCCCCGCACTACGTCGCCGCATCCCAGTAAACGTTGAACCCCATCAACGAAGTCAGCGTCTGCGCTGCCCGCTTCATCATCTCGCCCACTTCGCTCATCGACGGAACAGGCGCATTATCGATCCGCTCGATATAAGGCGTGGTCAGCGCCGCAATAGCATGCCCATCCCGCCCAAACACCGGATAAGCCAGATTCTTGACCCCCTTCACCTGCCGGCTCGACATACGCGCATTGCCATGCTTGCGGATTTGCGCCAGATCCTTCGCCAACTGCTCCGTATCCACCGTCTGCTCACCCTCCACCGGCACATGAAGCTCAAGCATTTCAGCGCGTTGCGGCTCTTCCTGAAACGCGAGCAGCACCTGCCCCGATGCGGTATCGGTCAGTCCAATCAACGTCCCCACCTTCAACGCGAATCCCCAACGCTCGGGACTCTCCACACCCGCCACGATCAGCACGCGCCCCTTCTGATACACGCAGAGGTGAAACGACTGCCCCGCCTGCTTGGCGAGCTGCGTCATGAGAGGCAGCGCGGTCGACACCAGCGAGCGCACCGGTTGATGCCGGTGCGCCAACTGGAACAGCAGCAGCGAGAGCACATAGCGGTCGCCCGCGGCCAGCAGATAGCCGCGCGTCTCCAGCGTGACCACCATGCGGAAGATTTCCGCCGTGGTGCGGCCCAGTTCCTTGGCCAGCTCCGCGAGCGATAACCCTTCCGGGTGATCCGCCAGCCGTTCGATGATGTCGAGGCCCTTTTCCAGTGCCGGCGCCGAGTAGCGCGTCGCGTTGTCGTTCAAATTTCCTCCCGCAAGACCAACTGGCGCCAGCTCAAATGGCGCCCATGATACCCAAACGGATTGTAGGGCCGCGTCCGGCCGACAGAGCGTTTTAGCGGCCCGTTTCATGGGCGGGGAAAACACCTAGTAAATTTTATCAATAAAATATGTTTTCATACCTAAAATTTAATGTGACGTACGACGAAGACGCCAGGACTCGCTGGATGGCAGGCCTTAGGCGGCGGAATAACGCGGAGGAGAGGGTGGATGGCAGCCGTTGCATTCGAGCAGGTGCGCAAGTCGTTCGGCGCCGTTCAGGTCCTCAAGCAGATCGACCTGGCGGTGCCGGACGGCGAGTTTCTGGTGCTGGTTGGTCCCAGCGGCTGTGGCAAGTCCACCTTGCTGCGTGCCTTGGCCGGGCTCGAGGGCGTCACGCATGGGCGCATCCTGATCGACGGTCGCATCGTCAATGCGCTGCCGCCGCGCGAGCGCGACGTCGCGATGGTGTTCCAGAACTATGCGCTCTATCCGCATATGACGGTGCTGGAGAACCTGATCTTCGCGCTCAAGCTGCGTAACCATGACGCCGGGGAGATAGCCTCGCGTGCGCAAAAGGCGGCCACGCTGCTCGGTTTGCAAGAGTTGCTAGACAGACATCCCCGTCATTTGTCCGGCGGCCAGCGCCAGCGCGTGGCGATGGGCCGCGCGATCGTGCGTGACCCGAAGGTGTTCCTCTTCGACGAGCCGCTGTCGAATCTCGATGCGCGGCTGCGCGTGCAGATGCGCGCGGAGATCAAGGCCCTGCACCAGCGTCTGCGCGCCACCACGGTCTATGTGACGCACGACCAGATCGAGGCCATGACGATGGCGGACCGCATTGTCGTGCTCAACGGCGGCGTGATCGAACAGATCGGCACGCCGCTCGCGCTCTACGACGATCCGGACAATCTTTTCGTGGCGGGCTTTATCGGCTCGCCGGCGATGAACTTCTTCAAGGGCGTGTACGAGCAGCGAGGCGGGGACGCATTTGTGCGCGTCGGTGAGCTTGCGTTGCCGGTACCGGCCGTCAATGCCATGCACGGGCAGGAGGTGGTGTACGGCGTGCGTCCCGAGCACCTGCAGCTCGCTGGCGATGACTGCATGCCGTTCGCGCTCGACGTGGTCGAGCCGACCGGTGCGGCAACCGAACTGTTCGGCACGGTTGCAGGCCAGGCTTGTTGTGTGATGCTCAACGGTCGCACTGATCTTCGCGCCGGCAACCCTGTCGCGCTGCGTGCAGACCTCAGCAAGGTGCTCGTTTTCGATCGCGCAAGCGGGCGACGCCTGCGCTGAAAGCAGGACTGTGAGCCGTCCCGCCGCGGGGCTCGCATGACGCATTAGCCGCCGCAAGCTGCGCGGCTTCACGGCGGAACCCATAAAAGAGGAGACAGTGATGCGCTATCCAACCATGCCAACCATGTTGCGGCTCGCCGCTTCGGTGCTCGCGCTCGCGGGAGTCGTGGCGTCGGGCCTCGCCCACGCCGACAACGAATACAAAGGCTACACGCTGCGCGTCAAGCTGATCGGCGGTGTGCAGTACGAGGCGCTCTATACGCGCATTCCGGAGTGGGAAAAGCAAACCGGCGCGAAAGTCGAGATCATTTCGCGCAAGAGCCACTTCGAACTGGATCGGGAGTTGAAGCAGGACATCGCGTCTGGCCACATCGACTATTGCGTGTCGTCCAATCACACCAATTTTTCAGCCCAGTACCCGATTTTTCGCGACCTGAAGGGATTGTTCCCACCGAGCTATCTGGCCGCGTTCTCGCCGAGTCTGCTCAAGGCGTCGGAGATCAACGGGCATCTGGTGCAGATCCCGCGTTCGGTGGATATCGAGGCGCTCTACTACGACAAAACCGCTTACGACGATCCGGCCAACCAGGCCGCGTATAGCAAGCAGTTCGGCGCGACGCTCGCGCCGCCCAAGACCTATGCCGAGTTCACCCAGCAGGCGAAGTTCTTTACCAAGGCACCGAACTTCTACGGCACGCAGTTTCCCGGTAAGGACGAGGCCATCACGGGCACGTTCTATTCTCTGCTGATCGCCAATGGTGGCCAGTTGCTGGATGCGAAAAACCGCCCGGCGTTCAATTCGCCGATTGGCGTCAAGACGCTCAACTGGTTTGTAGACCTATACAAGGCGGGTGCGGTGCCCAAGGGTGTGCCGAGCTACGTCTGGGACGATCTCGGCAATAACTTCGCCGCGGGCAAGGTGGCACTGGATCTCGATTGGCCGGGCTTCGCTTCGTTCTATAACGATCCGAAGACCTCCAAACTGGCCGGCAATGTCGGCGTGGTGCCGGCGCCGCTCGGTGCCGGAAACAAGCGGCCGGGCTGGTCGGGTTCGCATAGCTTCTCTATCACGAAGACCTGTGACCGGCCGGAGGTCGCCGCGAGCTTTATCGAATTCCTCACCAGTCACGATTCGCAGATGGTGGAGGCGCGCCTCGGCACGATCCCCTCGCGCACCGATGCGCAGCAGGCCGCTGTGAAGGAGTTCCAGGACAAACACGATGCCTTTATGGCAAACGCAATCAATGTGTTTAGCACGGCCGCGCGCCAGGACGCCTTCACCCCGCCGCGCATCCAGCAATGGGACGAGATCTCGAACGCGCTGTGGCCTGAGCTGCAGAAGGCGCTGATCGGCGACAAATCGTCCCAGCAGGCCCTTGACGATGCGGCGAAAAAAGTTTCCGACATCATGCAGGACGCTTCCGATTAGTGACGCGCCCCGTCCCGCACGATGCGCGTAGCACCGTGCGGGCCGATTTGCTTTTCGCTCCACGACACCATGCGATCCAACATCCACGATTCGTCAGCCGTACCCGCTCTCGTGCCGGTTTCGCACGAGGGCGTCGCATTGCCGTTCAAGCTGTTGCTGCCGGCGTTTTTCTCGGTGACGGTCGTCGTCGTGCTGCCGCTGCTGTTTTCGCTTTACACGAGCTTTACGTCGTACCGGTTGATCGAGCCTGAGACGATCTGGCATTTCATCGGCCTGCGCAACTATCTGCGCGCATTTGCCAACGAGGACTTCTGGGCCGCGTTTGGCCGCACCGTGCTATTCCTGACGATCGCCTTGAATCTGGAACTGGTGCTGGGCCTCGGCATCGCGCTGTTGCTCAATGAGGTCACCAAGGGTCAGCGGATCTTGCGCACCGTCATGATGTTCCCGATGATGTTCTCGCCTGTGCTGGTCGGCTTTCAGTTCAAGTTCATGCTCAACGACAGCACGGGGGTGGTCAACCACCTGCTGCAGACGCTATTTGGCTTGCAGAACACGATTCCGTTTCTGGTCAATGCGAACTCCGCGCTCGCCTCGTTGATCGCGGCCGAGGTCTGGAATTCAACGCCGGTGTTTGCGGTGATTCTGCTCGCGGGGTTGATGGCGTTGCCGAAGGATCCGATCGAAGCCTCCAAGGTCGACGGTTGCACGCCGCTGCAAACCTTCCGCTACGTGACGCTGCCTTACCTGATGCCGTTCATTTACATCGCAATGACGATCCGTTCGCTGGACGTCGGCCGGGCTTATGACATCGTACGCATCATGACAAACGGCGGTCCCGGCGGGCGCACCGAATTGCTGTGGACGATGGTGGGCCGCATTGCCTACGACGATTCGCATATGGGCTACGCGAACGCGATCGGCTACGTGTCCGTGCTCGTGTCGGTGCTCTTCACGCTGTACTTCTTCCGCAAGCTCAACGCGGCTCGCAAACATATGGGGCCGGCCTGACATCATGAGTACGACGCTCGAACCCACTCCCGGTTTTTCTTCCTTCAGGGCGCCGCTGCGGCGGGCCGCGTTATGGTTCGCGGTTTTCATCGTGATGGCGGTAATCTGCCTGCCCGGCCTATGGGTCGTGCTGAATGCGTTTCGCTCGAACGTGGCGATCCTGTCAAACCAGCCGATTTCCGATGCCAGCAGCTATACGCTCGACAACTTTCGCAACATGTTCGGCTTTGGCGCGATGGCGTCGCTGCCGATTCGCCAGTACTTCGTGAATTCAGTGGTGATCTCTCTGGCGAGTACTTTCGCTGCCATCGTGGTGGGCGTGCTGGGCGGTTACGCATTTGCCCGCTTCGAATTCCGCCACAAGAAGACACTGTTCGTTGTCCTGATGCTGACTCGCGCGATTCCCGGCATCGCGCTCTCGTTGCCGATTTTCATGCTGTGGGCATGGACCGGTCTGCTCGACACGCGCATCGGCGTGATCATCGTCTACCTCGCGATGAACGTGCCGTTCACCGTGTGGCTGATCGACGGCTTCTTTCGTGAGGTCCCGGCGGAACTCGCCGAGGCTGCGCAAATAGATGGCTGCAGCCGCTGGCAGGCGTTCTGGCATATCGAGTTGCCGCTGGCCCGCTCGGGCGTGGCCTCCGCTGCGATCTTCGCCTTCCTGACTAGCTGGAACGAATTCGCGCTGGCGTCCCAACTATGCCGCAGTCCCGATACCAAAACGTTGCCGGTCGGCCTGATGGACTTTACCGCGCAGTTCACGGTGGACTGGGCCGGCATGTGTGCAATGGCAGTGATCATCATCATTCCCGCCATCGTGCTGACCTTCATTGTTCAGAAACACCTGATTGCAGGCCTCACGCTTGGCGGCGTCAAAGGATAGAACCCACATGACCACAATCGAAAACGTCGAAATCCGGCAAGTCGACCTTCAGCCCAAAGTGCGGCGCACAGACGCCATCCAGTCGTTCGTTGTGCAGGAAACCATTTTGGTGACGATCCGTTGTAGCGACGGCAGCAGCGGGACAGGCTACACGTACACGATCGGCACTGGCGGGTCGTCGATCGTCGCGCTGCTGCACGATCATCTGGTGCCGCGGCTGATCGGCCGCAATCCGGCCGAATATGAAGCAATCTGGCGCGATCTGTTCTTTCATACGCATGCGACTGCGGTCGGTGCGATCACCAGCCTCGCGCTGGCCGCCGTCGATACGGCGCTATGGGACCGCAATACGCGCGTGGCCGGCCTGCCGCTATGCGTCGCCGCGGGTGGCGCAAAACCGCGCGTGCGCACTTACACGACGGAGGGCGGCTGGTTGCATCTGTCGCAGAGCGAACTCGTCGAGCAGACGCTGCGAGCGCAAGCCGAGGGTTTCCGCGGCGCAAAATTGAAAG
>Ga0208322_1000157_pt1 | contig 11555 bp, 6 predicted proteins | sample June2015DPH_8_10_2_FD_184697 | JGI IMG/M metagenome (GOLD analysis project Ga0208322, IMG submission 184697) | Peatland microbial communities from SPRUCE experiment site at the Marcell Experimental Forest, Minnesota, USA - June2015DPH_8_10... | ecosystem: Environmental > Terrestrial > Soil >...
ATCGAGCAATACGATCCGTATTTCATCGAAGAGCCATTCTCGCCCGATGACATCGGCAACCATGCGCGCCTCGCGAAGCTGACGCGAGTGCCGATTGCCACTGGTGAGATTGGCTATGGCCGTTGGTATCACAAGGAACTGCTCGACAAGGGCGCGGCGGCGATCCTGCAAACGGACGCACTGGTGTGCGGCGGGATTACCGAATGGCGGCGCATTGCGGCGACCGCGTCGAGCTACGGGGTCGTGATGTGTCCGCACTGGTTCCACGATGCGCATGCGCCGCTCGTAGCGGCGACGTCGAATGCACGCTATGTGGAGTACTTCTGGGACGATCAGGTGCTCAACTTCAGACGTCTGATCGACCGGCAACTTCAGCACAAGAGCGGCCGGATCATCCTGCACCAGACGCCGGGACTCGGCTTTGGCTTCGATGAACGGGCCGTGGCGAAGTATGGCAAGTGGAGTGAAGTCAGGTAAGACCGGTGGTTAACCGCAGCGCCCATGCGAGCAGTGGCGGCTCGCCCTTCAGCTTGAGGGCGGCCGTGCCTTCCTTGGTGCTGCAGCAGCGCCAGAAACAGCAAGCCTTTCGCGTAGCCCCCATACGCGTTAACCAGCGGATTCGGGCTCGCCGGCTCGCCGGGTTCGATAGTCATGGAGGCACGCGGTTTGATCGGTTAATTAATGAACAATTGTTCAAAAATAGGTGGCAAGCGAGGACGAGCGATTTCTTCGTCACAACATGGTGATGATTATGCAGTCCATTCGGTTTCCGCTAGTTTTACGCTGTTGGACCAAAAATATCGCCGCCGGATTAGCTTGCACGATCCGACGCAGAGTTCATACGCCTGACACAAACACGTCTGTACATCCGTGCAAATTTATGACTGATCGTTCAAAAATACAAGGCACGTGTCGATTCGTGAGCGGAGTGTAGGGAGTACCTGCTGCAATCTGCTGTAATAAACTCGCCGCCGCTAGGTGGGAGCACACCTGATTCGCGTCGCGTTTTAGACGGGCTATGCTCGACGATGGTGTTGACTTGCCGCGACAGGTGGCAATCCGGGCGCCAGCCAGACCGCCAGAATCATTCTTCGGGCCGTGTCGGCTTACATTTAGCTTACTGACAGTTTTGCCATCTTGGTGCCATGCAGCTGTTGGTGCCAGGCTATTAGCATAGGCTTAGCTTTACATAGGCTTAGCTTTATTGTGCCGCGGGTTCGCTTTCGGGGCTGACCTGTGGTGCGGCTGTCGGGTTTGGCATTGCGTCCGCTAACGTTGGGTAGCGTGCCGTTCATCCGTTGCGTGATTCATAGACGGTTGTCCCGCGCCTTCGTCAACGTTGATCTGGCGTGAACGTCGTACGTACGTTCGGCCACGGCGACTTCTCATCCTTTCCAGCATTCTTTCGGGCGCGTTTCAATGTGGATTGTCAACGTTGCGCTAAAGCGGCCATACACGTTCATCGTGATGGCTATTCTAATTCTGCTGGCGACGCCATTCGTCTTGCTGACAACGCCAGTCGACGTGCTGCCGGAAATCAACATTCCGGTGGTCAGCATCATTTGGAGCTACACGGGTCTGTCCGCCGAGGATATGGCCAACCGTATCACCTCCGTCAATGAGCGCAGTCTGACCACGACGGTCAACGACATCGAGCACATCGAGTCGCAGTCCCTCGCCGGTATCACGATCATCAAGCTGTTCCTGCAGCCGAACGCCAACATTCAAACCGCCATCGCCCAGACGGTTGCGGTCGAACAGGCGCAGTTGAAGCAGATGCCGCCAGGCGCCACGCCGCCGCTGGTGATCAGCTATTCGGCCTCCAGTATTCCGGTGATCCAGCTCGGCCTGTCCAGTCCGAAAGAGTCGGAACAGGATCTCAACGACGTCGCGCTCAACTTCCTGCGTCCGCAACTGGTGACGATCCCAGGGGCTGCCGTGCCGTACCCGTACGGCGGCAAAACGCGTCTGGTTTCGGTCGACCTCGACACCCGTGCATTGCTCGCAAAAGGCATGACACCGGCCGACGTGGTGAATGCGTTTAATGCGCAGAACCTGATTCTGCCGACCGGCACGGCCAAGATCGGACCCAAGGAATACACCGTCAACATGAACGGGTCGCCCGCCACCATTGCGGGTCTCAACGATATGCCGGTGCGCACGCTCAATGGCGCGACCACCTATCTGCGAGAGGTCGCGCACGTGCGCGACGGCTACTCTCCTCAGACCAATGTGGTGCGCCAGGATGGCCACCGTGGCGTGCTGATGTCGGTTCTCAAGACCGGCAGTTCATCGACGCTGGCCATCGTCGACTCGCTGAAGGCCCTGTTGCCGACCGCGCGCGCCGCCTTGCCGCCTGACCTCGACGTCAAGGCGCTGTTCGATCAGTCGGTGTTCGTGAAGGCGGCTGTGCAGGGTGTGATACGCGAAGCGCTGATTGCGGCCGCGCTGACTGCGGCCATGATTCTGCTGTTCCTCGGCAACTGGCGCAGCACCTGCATTATTGCGGTGTCGATTCCTTTGTCGATCCTCACCTCGCTGATCGTGTTGCATGCGTTAGGTCAGACCATCAATATCATGACGCTGGGCGGCCTCGCGCTCGCGGTCGGGATTCTGGTGGACGACGCCACGGTGACGATCGAGAACATCGAGCGGCACCTGCACATGGGCACGGATTTACACGAGGCGATTCTCGAAGGTGCCGGCGAAATCGCGGTGCCTGCGCTCGTCTCCACGCTGTGTATCTGTATCGTGTTCGTGCCGATGTTCTTCCTGACGGGCGTGGCGAAATACCTGTTCGTGCCGCTCGCCGAAGCCGTGGTGTTCGCAATGATGGCGTCGTACGTCCTCTCGCGTACATTGGTGCCGACGCTCGCCATGCTGCTGATGGGTCATGCGCACAAGCCCAAAGAGGGCAGCAAGCCGAATCTGTTCATGCGGCTCTACCATCGCTTCGACGCCGGCTTCGAGCGCATGCGGGCCGCTTATATCGTCATCCTGAGCACCGTGCTGGTACGCCGGGGCCGGTTCGGCACCGTATTCCTCGGTTTCTGCATCGTCTCGCTGGGCCTTGTGTTCGTGCTCGGCGAAGATTTCTTCCCGGGGGTCGACGCCGGCGATATCCGCCTGCACATGCGTGCGCCGACCGGTACGCGTATTGAAGAAACCGCGCGTCTTGCCGACGAGGTGGAAAAGGTGGTGCGTGAGGTGGTGCCGCAGAAGGAACTGGTGACGATTCTCGACAACCTGGGGTTGCCGTACAGCGGTATCAACCTGTCCTATAGCAATTCCGGCACGATCGGCACGATGGACGGCGAAATTCAGGTGGCGCTTAGCGAGGATCACAAGCCCACCCAGACTTACATCGACAAGCTGCGGACGATCTTGCCGCAACGCTTTCCGGGCGTGGAATTTTTCTTCCAGCCGGCCGACATCGTGACGCAGATCCTGAACTTCGGGCTGCCTGCCGCTATCGATGTGCAGGTTGTCGGCAACGACCAGCGAGGCAATTTCGACGTCGCGCGCAAGCTCTACAAGCAGGTGAGGCTGATTCCCGGCACGGTGGACACGCACATCCAGCAACTGGTCGACGAGCCGGTGATCAATCTCGACATGGATCGCACCCGCTTGCAGCAACTGAACCTCAGCGCCAACAATGTGGCGCAGAACGTGCTGATCTCGCTGTCCGGCAGCACGCAGACAGCGCCTAGCTTCTGGTTCAACAATAAGAATGGGGTCGAGTACAGCGTAGCAATACAGACGCCCCAATACGACATCTCATCGATCGACCAGTTGCTACGCACGCCGGTTTCGGCGGCTGCCAACGGACCGACGCAACTGCTCGGCAACCTGGTGCGGGTCGGGCCGCAAACCCAGTTCGCGCTCGTCTCGCACTACAACATCCGGCCGGTGATCGACCTGTATGTAAGTGTTGAAAAACGCGACCTCGGTAGCGTAGCGGCGCAGGTGAACAAACTGGTGGACCAGGCTCGTGCGACGTTGCCGCGCGGCAGCCAGATCGTGGTGCGCGGCCAGGTGCAGACCATGCGCACGTCGTTCTTCGGTTTGGGCGTGGGCGTCGCGATGGCCATCGTGCTGGTGTATCTGCTGATCGTCGTGAACTTCCAGTCGTGGGTCGATCCGCTGATCATTATCAGCGCGTTGCCGGCGGCCCTGGCCGGTATCGTGTGGATGCTGTTCCTCACCGGCACGCACCTGAGTGTGCCGGCGTTGACCGGCGCGATCATGACCATGGGCGTGGCGACCGCGAACAGTATTCTGATGGTGTCGTTCGCGCGGCAGCGGCTCGCCGCCGGTTCGGCGCCGCTGGCCGCAGCGCTCGAGGCAGGTGCCAGCCGGATCCGCCCGGTGCTGATGACCGCCTTCGCGATGATCATCGGCATGATCCCGATGGCGCTCGGTCTCGGCGAGGGGGCGGAGCAGAATGCGCCGCTCGGCCGCGCGGTGATCGGCGGCCTGCTGTTTGCAACGATTTCAACGCTCTTTTTTGTGCCGCTGGTTTTTGCGGCGATCCATATGCGCCTCGCTCGCCGTAACGGTGGCGCGCATGGCGAGCAGGGCCCCGACGACGGCGCTAGCGCCGGCGATGGCAAGCACGCGTAACGTTAAATGACGGCTGACTGAGATGACCGAAAAAACTCATGCTTCGCTAGCAATCCCCGCCCGGGAGACTGAGGATGGGCACGCTTTGCCGCCCCGCCACCAGGAGTGGAAACGCGCCAAGATCGCCATCTGGATCGTGCTGGCGCTCCTCGCGCTCGGTGCGTTGCGCACCGTGGTGGCGGACATTCTGCAAAACCGTTCGGTGGCGGAAACGACCCAGCAAAACGCCTTGCAATACGTGAACGTGGTGTCGCCCAAGCAGGCCGACGGCAGCGGTAATACGCTGCTGCCGGGCACGCTGCGCGGCTATGTCGAGTCGCCGATCTTTGCGCGCGCCACCGGTTATCTGCTGCACTGGTATGTCGATATCGGCGCGCGCGTGAAGCAGGGCCAGTTGCTGGCCGATCTCGACACGCCGGAAATCGACCAGGAACTGCAGCAGGCCAAGGCACAACGCGATCAGATCAGCTCGAGCCTCGGGCTGGCGAAGAGTTCATACGAGCGCTGGCAGCAACTGCGCACACGCGATGCGGTCTCGCAACAGGAACTGGATGAACGGGAGAGCACCTACACGCAGGACGTGGCGAATCTCGCCGCTGCTGACGCGAACGTGCGGCGCCTGAACCAGCTTGAATCGTTCAAACGGATCGTCGCACCGTTCGACGGCGTGGTGACGCAGCGGAATGTGGATGTCGGTGACCTGATCGATGCCGGCAGCGGCACCAGCCGCGCGCTGTTCGCGCTGGCGCAGTCGGATCCGCTGCGTGTCTACGTGCAACTGCCACAGGCTTATGCGCAGAATGTGGCGGTCGGGCAGCAGGTCGTGGTGAACCAGGCTGAATTGCCGGGGAAACAGTTCCACGGCACCATCACGCACATTGCCGGCGCGATTGACGTGCCGACCCGATCGCTGCAGATCGAAGTGCGGCTGCCCAATGCAGACGGCGCATTGCGCCCGGGTGCGTATGTTCAGGTGGCGGTGCCGGCGACTACGCATGCCAATATCCTGGTGCCGGGGAATGCTTTGCTGTTCCGCGCGCAAGGTACGCAGATGGCAGTCGTCGACAATAACGGCATCGTGCATCTGCGCAAGGTCGTGATTGCGCAGGATCTCGGCAATACGCTCGAGATCGAAAGCGGCATCGAGCCGACCGACAAGGTCATCATCAACCCGAGCGATTCGATTGCCGATGGCGATCATGTGAAAGTCCAGCAGCCGTCGAACAACAGCAAGGGGGCGGCGTGATGCGCGTGTGCCCAATCGCTGTGCCGCCGCTGCGGATAGTGGCTGCGGCTGTGGGTGCCGCGCTGCTGGCAGCTTGCACCGTGGGCCCCGATTACAAGCAGCCGCACGCCGATGCGCCGCCTGAGTGGCGCACCGATTCGTACTGGCATGTGGCGGAGCCGTCGCATGCGCCGATCATCCCAACCTGGTGGACGAGCTTTAGCGACTCGACGCTCAACACGCTGGAGGGCCAGGCGCTCGAGCAGAACGAGACGCTGGCCGCCGCGATTGCGCACTACGAGCAGGCTAAAGCGACGCTCGCGAATACCGCTGCGCAGGAGATACCGGAGGTCGATCTCGGCGGGACGGGGGAGCGCGCCAAGATCTCGAAGGACCGGCCGCTCACCGCCTACGGCACGCCGAACCAGTCCACCGTGCAAAACGGCCTGATAGTTGGCCCGTCGATCAACTACGACACGGATCTGTTCGGCCAGATTCGCCGCGAAGTGGAAGGGGCGAAGGCCTCTGCCGAGCAGTCGCGCGACGATCTCGCCAACGCCCGGCTCATCCTGACCACGGATCTCGCGACCGACTACTTCTCGCTGCGTGAGCTCGATGCCGAGATCGATGTGCTGAACCAGTCAGTGGTGCTGCAGCAGAAAGCGCTCGACTACGTGACCTCGGAACACGATCTGGGCTCGGTGTCCGGACTTGACGTGTTGCAGCAGAAGTCGGAACTGGATTCGACCGAGGTGCAGGCGCAACTGCTGCATGTGCAACGTGCGGAGTTTGAGCATGCGATCGCCGCGCTGGTTGGCGTACCCGCGCCGCAATTCGCGATCGAGCCGAAGGTGATCGAGACGAAGGTGCCGGAGATTCCGCTTGGTGTGCCGAGCGACGTGCTGCAGCGACGCCCCGACGTGGCGTCCGCGGAACGCATGATGGCGGCGGCGAATGCCCAGATCGGCGTCGCCAAGGCGGCATTTTTCCCGAGCCTGACGCTCACGCCGAGTATCGGCTGGCAGAGCACCAATTTCGCCGACCTGTTGAGCGCGCCTAGCCTGATGTGGACGCTTGGCGCGGCAGTTTCGCAGGTCGTGTTCGACGGCGGACGCCGCTCGGCGAACGTCAAGTTCGCGAGCGAAGGCTATCAGGCCGCTGAGGCGAATTACCGGCAGACCGTGCTCACCGCGTTCCAGCAGGTGCAGGACGGCGTGACCGGACTGTCGGTGCTGGATGGCGCAGCGAGGCAATCCCATCAGGCCGTGATCGACTCGCAGAGCTTGCTGTCGCTCGCCAACGATCGTTATTCCGGCGGCCTCGTCGCTTATCTGGACGTGATTACCGCACAGCAGACGCTGCTCACGAGCGAGCGCCAGGATGTGCAGATTCACGGCCAGCAGATGACGTTGTCGGTCTCGCTGGTCAAGGCGCTGGGTGGCGGCTGGGATGTCAGCGCGCCGGCAGACGAGAAACAGCAGGCCATGAACCAGTCGAACTGATTTTCACGTATTCCTCTTGGGAGGATGTGTGCAGCTGGCAGACGGAAAAACGAGGCGTTCCGTATAATGTAAGGACTCAAGGGGCGTACATGAAGCTGCTCATCGTCGAAGACGAACACAAGGTGGTGGACTATCTGCGATCGGGATTGACCGAGCAGGGCTGGGTAGTCGACATCGCACTCGACGGCGAGGAAGGCATGCATCTGGCCACCGAGTTCGACTATGACGTGATCGTCCTTGATGTGATGCTGCCCAAGCGCGACGGCTTTAGCGTGCTCAAAGCGCTGCGCATGCGCAAATCCACGCCGGTCATCATGCTGACCGCACGCGATCACATTAATGATCGGGTGCGCGGCCTGCGCGAAGGCGCAGACGATTATCTGACCAAGCCCTTCTCGTTCCTCGAACTGGTGGAGCGGCTGCACGCGCTGGCGCGCCGCACCCGTTCGCAGGAATCGACGCTGATCTCGGTCGGCGATCTGTTTGTCGATCTGATCGGCCGCCGTGCAACACGCGACGGCGTGCGACTCGATCTGACCGCCAAGGAATTCCAGTTGCTGAGCGTCCTGGCGCGCCGCCAGGGCGACATCCTGTCGAAGACGGCGATCACCGAGCTGGTCTGGGACGTCAATTTCGACAGCCACACGAACGTGGTCGAAACCGCGATCAAACGATTGCGCGCCAAGCTGGACGGCCCGTTTCGCAGCAAGCTGCTGCACACCGTGCGCGGCATGGGGTATGTGCTCGAAGTACGTGAGGAGGCGGAATTGACATGAACCGCTCGATAGCCCGTCGGCTTGCGATGATGTTCGCAATCGTCGCCTTGTCGGTGTTTACGCTGGTCGGCACGGGGTTGTTTCTCGTGATGCGCGTGGAGCTGAACCATCATCTGCGCGAGTCGCTCGATGATCGCGTGGAGATTGCGAAGCTCATCGTGTATCACTCGGTCACGGTGGACAAATGGCGTATGGCGCGCGAGAAGCTGACGGACATGTCGCCGCGCGACGGCACCACGATTTACTCGGTTTCCAGCGCAGACCCGGAGTTCCATTATGGTCAGCCGGTCCAGGGAAGCGTGACGGATAACTGGCCGGGCGGCTATATGCGGGTGGAACCTGCGTCAGGCGGGGAGGCCATGCTCACACGCACGATCTCGATACCGCCAAGCGGTGTGCGGCCGGCTGTGCAATTGCAAGTCGCGGCGAGCTGCCAGCCTAACGTGCGTACCATGCGGACCTTCGGCGCGGCGCTCGCTGCGCTTTCTGCGTTGGGCAGTCTGGCGGTGCTGCTGCTGAGCTATTCGGTAACACGTATCGGACTCGCGCCGCTCACGCGTCTGACCAAGGACGCCTCCGAGGTCAGCCCGAACAATCGTTCGCAGCGCCTGAATACGGCTTCGCTGCCGCACGAATTGAACGACCTCGCCAATTCCTTTAACGGCGCGCTGGAACGGCTCGATGGCGCCTATGGCCGGCTCGAGTCGTTCAATGCCGACGTTGCACACGAATTGCGCACGCCGGTGACGATCCTGATCGGCCAGACCGAGGTTGCCTTGACGCGTAACCGCTCAGTCGACGATCTGCGCCATACGCTGCAATCGAATCTGGAAGAGTTCGAACGCATGCGTGCGATTATCAACGACATGCTGTTCCTTGCACGTGCCGATCAGGGCGAACGCGCAACCGGACTGGTCGAAGTGTCGCTGGCCGTAGAAGTGTCCCGCACGCTGGAGTTCCTCGAGATTCCGTTCGAAGAAGCCCACGTGCGTGCGGTTTCACGTGGCGATGCAATGGCGCTGGTAAACCGGTCGCTGTTCGGCCGTGCCTGTACTAACCTGCTGATGAACGCGATCCAGCACTGCGCGCCGCATGATACGGTCAAGGTGACGATTGCGCGCGAGGAGGACAAGGTACGCATCGCGGTCAGCAATCCGGGGACGCCGATCGATCCTTCGACGCTGGATCATCTGTTCGACCGTTTCTATCGGGCGGAGCCGTCACGCACCAATAGCCGGGAGAATCACGGCCTGGGGTTGGCGATTGTCAAGGCGATCGCGGAGATGCATCGCGGCACGGTGTCGGTCGAAAGTGCGGGCGGCGTCAATACCTTTGCGTTCTCGGTCGATGCGTCACGTATCGACGTGCGAGGCGTGCGCGAGACGTCGATGACGGTCGAGCGCAACGTCAGTAGTGCCAATAGCGTGAGTAGCGTCAACAACATCACAGCCGAGCCGGCCCCCGCAGGACGCATGTCGATGTGAGGTGGAGCGGCGCTGGCGACCGGCTGGCGCCGCCTCGTGCCCGCTCCGCTTTTGCGGCGTCGCTGCGTACGGCGTCGCTCAATTCAACCGTTGCCTCGCCACTTCGACGCGCAATTTAACCCGGGCTTCGGTTCATGGGGAATCCAGGGAAAGATGAAAAACGCCCCCGTCCCCATTTCGACCGATCGCTGTTTGCTCAGGCCTGCCACAACCTCCGATTTCGACGCACTGGCTGCAGCCATCGGCTCACCGGCGTTTCCCTACGAGCTCCCGCTCGCCGATTGGCAGCGGCGCGGCAAACTGCAGGACTGGTTTGAGTCGATGCTGGTGATGTCTCTGGACGGGAAGGCACGCGTATTCTCAATCGACCTCGCGGCTGGCACCCGTTGTGTGGGCCAGGTCTCGCTCGTGCAGCGGGATGTGCCGGCAAGCTGGAATCTGGCCTACTGGCTGCACCCCTCCCACTGGGGCGCGGGCCTTGCGGTCGAAGCGGCGCAAGCGGTTATCCGCTACGGCTTCACGGTCATGCGGGTTGGCGAAGTATGGGCAGGCGCGGCGCTCTGGAACACGCGCAGCATCAGGACGCTCGACAAGCTCGGCTTGCAGCCCATCGAAAACGCACCGACTTCAAAGCTCGCCAGCAGCGCGCCGAACGACTTGCATATCTGTTCGATATCGCGTGAGCGCTGGCTGCAGACATGCGGCAAATCGGATGGCGGCGAGGCGTGACACGGTCAGGCCAACCAACGCGCCGCTAAGCCTGACCGGGCCGATCGCTATTCAGCGTCTGCCGTTGTTGTGCAACGCCGCTCAGCGTGCGCGACGCTCGCGCGCAGCCTTGGCCAGCGTATCGAGCACAGGCTCGGTTTGCACCCAGCTCAAACACGCGTCGGTGATCGACACGCCGCAACGTAGCGGTACGCCGGGCTTGAGATCCTGGCGGCCTTCCTCCAGATTGCTTTCGATCATCACGCCGATGATGCGGTCTTCACCCGCGGCGAGCTGGCGGGCCAGATCCTCGGCCACGTCGATCTGACGCAGATGCGACTTGCCGGAATTGGCGTGCGAGCAGTCGACCATGACCTGCTCGCGCAAGCCGGCTGCCCGCAGGACCGCACAGCTTTCTTCGACCGACGCGCTGTCGTAGTTGGGCCCTTTCTTGCCGCCGCGCAGAATCACGTGGGCATCCTCGTTGCCGCGCGTCTCGAAGATCGCCGCCATGCCCATCTTGGTCATGCCCATGAACGCGTGGCTCGCGCGGGCCGCGACAATCGCGTCCGAGGCGATCTGCACGCCGCCGTCCGTGCCGTTTTTGAAGCCAATCGGGCAGCTCAGGCCCGAGGCGAGCTGGCGATGGCTTTGGCTCTCGGTCGTCCGTGCACCGATGGCGCCCCACGCCACCAGATCCGCGATGTATTGCGGGCTCAGCAGGTCGAGGAATTCGGTGCCGGTGGGCAAGCCGAGCGCGCTGATTTCCAGCAGCAGTTGCCGCGCCCGGCGCAGCCCCTCGTTGATGCGGAAACTGCCGTCGAGCCGCGGATCGTTGATATAGCCTTTCCAACCCACCGTGGTGCGCGGCTTTTCGAAGTACACGCGCATGACGATCAGCAGGTCTTCCTGCAGCGCATCGGCGGCGTGCTTGAGCCGGCGGGCGTAATCGAGCGCCTGGTCGTGATCGTGAATCGAACACGGGCCCACGACCACCACCAGCCGGTCGTCGCGTCCATGCAGGATGTCGGCGATGGCCGCGCGGCTTTGCTCGACGAGCGTCTGCACGCGTGGCGGCACGGGCAGTTCGTCCTGCAGCAGGGCAGGCGAAATGAGCGGGCGTACCGCGCCGATCCGTACGTCGTCGATACGGGTCGTGTCCTGGGTGGCGTCGGCAACGCCGACTTCCTGGTCATGTAAAGGATTGTCGATGGCGCTCAAAATGCTCTCCTCGGTG
>Ga0208322_1000168_pt1 | contig 11198 bp, 10 predicted proteins | sample June2015DPH_8_10_2_FD_184697 | JGI IMG/M metagenome (GOLD analysis project Ga0208322, IMG submission 184697) | Peatland microbial communities from SPRUCE experiment site at the Marcell Experimental Forest, Minnesota, USA - June2015DPH_8_10... | ecosystem: Environmental > Terrestrial > Soil >...
CGCAACCCTTGCGCCTGGTGCGTCTCCAGCATGCCGAGCGTCACGCAGGTTTCGAGGCCCATCGCCTTCACGCCGCGGATCATGTCCTTGATCGGTTCGAGGTGGCGATCCTTCGGATTGCGCCACGCCGCGCCCATGCAGAAGCGCGTCGCACCGTTGTCTTTGGCGACCTTGGCGGCGGCGAGCACTTCGTCGACCGGCATCAGCTTGTCGGCCTTCAGACCGGTGTCGTGATGCACCGACTGCGGACAGTACGCGCAGTCTTCCTCGCAGCCGCCGGTCTTGATGGACAGCAGCGTCGAGAGTTGCACGGTGTTGGCGTCGAAGTGTTCGCGGTGGACCTGCTGCGCGCGGAACATCAGGTCGTTGAACGGCAGGTCGTACAGTGCGACTACGTCGACGACGCGCCAGCGTGCCGCGCCAGCAGCGCCTGCGTTGGCTGCGTTGGCCGTAGCGATGGTCGAGTCCGTTTGCGGACGATCAAGGTGAAGCTGGGTCATATCGTCAATCCTCATGGATGGAGATGAAGTGAGTCAGAGCCGCGCAGCGCGCAGCGTCTGCAATAGCTGGTTGGTGTCGAGGCAATCTGCCGCTGCATCCGCAGACACGGGATTCAGGTGCGGCACGATGCCGAGTAGCGGTGTGTCGTGTTGACGTTTGAGCCGGTCGCGGATGGCGGCGATGTTTTCATCCGCGAAGCTCATGTCCGGATCGACGCGGTTTGCGACCCAGCCCGCCAGATGCAGGCCGCGGGCAGCGATGGCTTCAGCGGTCAGCAACGCATGGCTGATGCAACCGAGCCGCATGCCGACCACGAGCACGACCGGCAGGTTCAGGGCGAGTGCGAGATCCGCGGTGTCATGCGTATCGGTCAGCGGTACCCGAAAACCGCCGACGCCTTCGACGACCACGATGTCGGCAAGCTCGAGCGCCTGCGCATGACAATCGACGATGCGGTCGATATCGAGCGTGACGTTTTCCAGAGCTGCAACGATATGCGGCGCGGCGGGCGCTTTCAGCAGATACGGTGTGCGAAGCGTAGGCGGCAGCAGCACGCTGGACGCAGCGTCGAGCTGGTCTGCGTCTTCGTTGTGCCACACGCCGTCCACTTCGAACGCGCCGGCGGCGATCGGCTTCATCGCTGCGGCGCGCAGTCCTGCGCGCGCGAAGCCGCGCAGCAGTGTCGCCGATACCAGCGTCTTGCCGATTTCCGTATCGGTGCCGGTGACGAAGAGCGAGAGCGGCGCACTCATGCCCGGCTCTCACTGACTTGCTGCAAGCCCGCTTCGAGGTAGTCGAGATCCGCTTGCGAATGCGCTGCCGACAGCGAGATGCGCAGTCGCGACGTGCCGGCTGGCACGGTCGGCGGACGGATCGCGGGAACCCATAGCCCGGCGCGATCGAGCGTGGCCGCGATCGCGAGCGTTGCATCGTTCCCGCCGATGATGAGGGGCTGGACGGCAGTGCGCGAATCGACCGGCAACCACGGCGTGGCCTTGAGCATCGTCCGGGTGCGTTCCATAAGTCGCTGCAGATGAGCACGCCGCGTATCGCCTTCATCGCCGCCAATAATGCGCAGGCTCGCCGATACGGCATGCGCCGCAGCCGGAACCGACGCCGTGGTGAAGATATACGGACGGGCGCGCTGCACGAGCCATTCGATCACGGTTTCATGGGCGACGACGAATGCGCCGGATACACCGGCTGCCTTGCCGAGCGTGCCGATCGAGATCAGATGCGGTGAGCGCAGCGCTTCATGGGCGACAGCGCCACGGCCCTGCGGGCCGAGCACACCAAAGCCGTGGGCATCGTCGAGGATGAGCCAGGCGCCGTGCCGCTCTGCAAGTTCGAGCAGACGCGTCAGGGGCGCGATATCGCCATCCATGCTGAACACCGTATCCGAGACGATCAGCTTCACGGCCGCATTCGATGCTTCGAGCATGGCGCTCAGGGCTTCGGTGTCGGCGTGCGGATAGACCTGCACGTCGGCCCGCGAGAGCCGCGCACCGTCGATCAGCGACGCATGATTCAGCGCATCCGAGAACAGCGTGGTGCCGCGGCCGGCGAGCGCGGTGAGCGTCGCGAGGTTCGCCATGTAACCGGTGCTGAAGTACAGGGCGCGCGGGGCATCGACGAAGCCGCCGACAAAGCTCGCGAGATCGTCTTCGAGCTGCGCATGCGCGCGCGAGTGGCCACCCAGCAGATGCGAGCCGCCGCTGCCCGCGCCATAGCGCTGTGCGCCTTCGGCGAGCGCGGCGACCAGCAACGGATGCGCAGCGAGACCGAGGTAGTCGTTGCTGGCGAAGCCGATCATCTTGCGGCCATCGACCGTCATGTGAGCGGCGCACGGCGTATCGGCGGTGCGACGACGGCGGCGCAGCCCCTGCGCGTCGAGATCCGCGAGGCCTTGTTCGAGGGTGTCGAGCAACGGCATCATGCGGCCTCCGCGAGCGTGGCTTCGAAGGTCTCACGGGTGCGGGCCGCGAGCAAAGCGAACTCCGCTTCATCGAGAATGTACGGCGGCATCAGGTACACCGTGGTCGGCGTGAGAACGTCTTCGCCTGTTGCGCATCGGCGATGACGGCATCGAACGCGAAGATCGTGCCGCACTGACGCAGATTGCGCACCTGCGGGTGCTCAGCGAGCGGTGCGAGCGCCGCTTTCAGCGTGGCGGATTTTTGTGCGTTGACGGCCAGCACGTTGTCGCTCGCGAACAGATCGAGCGTGGCGAGGGCAGCACGGCAAGCGAGCGGGTTGCCGGTGTACGAATGCGAGTGCAGGAAACCGCGTGTGGTGTCGTCGTCATAGAACGCGGCGAAGATTTCATCGCGCGACAGCACGATGGACAGTGGCAGATAGCCGCCGCTGATCCCTTTCGACAGGCACAGGAAGTCAGGCCAGATGCCGGCCTGTTCGCAGGCGAAGAACGTGCCGGTGCGCCCACAGCCGACGGCGATTTCGTCGGCGATCAGATGCACACCGTACTGATCGCACAACGCACGCAGACCGGCGATATACGACGGATCGTGCATGGCCATGCCGGCAGCACATTGCACGAGCGGTTCGACGATGAGCGCGGCGATTTTAGTGCTACGTGCGTCAAGCAGGGCACGTACGGGATCGAGCGCACGGCGCGCGACATCGGCCGCGTTTTCGCCGGGTTCTGCCAGCCGGGCATCAGGCGAAGCGACGACATGCGCGTGACGGATCAAGGGATCGTAGGCGTCTTTGAACAGGGCGACATCGGTGACGCCGAGCGCGCCGATGGTCTCGCCGTGGTAACTGTTGGCAATGCAGACGAATTCCTGCTTGTCGCCGTAGCCGCGATTGCGCCACGAATGGAAGCTCATCTTCAGCGCGATTTCGACGGCAGATGCGCCATCGGAGGCGAAGAAAGCGTGGCCGAGCGTGTGCTGAGTGAGGGCGGCGAGGCGCTCGGCGAGTTCGACGGCGGGTTCATGGGTGCAGCCGGCGAGCATGGCGTGTTCGAGCGTGTCGAGTTGGTCTTTCAACGCGGCGTTGATGCGCGGGTTGGCGTGGCCGAACAGGTTCACCCACCAGGAGCTGATGGCATCGAGATAGCGATGACCGGCGCGGTCATAGAGCCAGGGACCTGCGCCACGTGCGATTGGGATGAGCGGCAGGCGCTCATGGTGTTTCATCTGGGTGCAGGGATGCCATACGGCACGCAGGCTGCGGGCGACCCAATCGTCGGTTCCTGCGGTTCCTGCGGTTCCTGCGGTTGCTAGTGTGTCCAAAACTGCTACTCCGGTACTGTGCGGCGCGGGTTTTCTTTCGCGATGCGGTGTGCCATTTTTTTGCTTGCTGGGGTGGTTTTTTCGCTGCGCGTAGGGTGGGGTTTTTGCTCCCCCACGGGGCGTCATGCGAGGCGGCTGGCGGCGGCGGGGTTGAGATTAGCGCGTTCTTCCGGTTGATGCACTACCCCTTAAGTTGCTGTTTTTTCTCGGTCCCTGCGGGGTTCGGGGGTGTTCTCGGCAGGTGATGGCTGTTCTGGACAGAAGGGGCGAAATGGGCGGAGTTGGCGACGGCAAAGTCATGGGGGGTATTGGGGGAAAATCTCGGGGCGGCGCTGTTTTTTTTTGCCTGCGCGGCGCTTTGGTGGTTCGCTTGTGGTTTTGGCCTTTTCTTGATTTTTTATCGGTCTGGTCGGGTTTGCTTTTGGCTGTTTGCCTACGGCGTTGGCCTCTCCTTGCGTTGTTATCGGTCTATTAGCTTCGCCCCTGTGCGGGGCGGCACCTACTTTTCTTTGCGGCCGGCAAAGAAAAGTAGGTGCCGCACAGGGGCGAACCTGATAGACCAAAAGCAAAGCAAGGAGAGGCCAACGCCGTAGGAGAACAGCCAAGGGGCAGCCTCGAGCAGACCAACAAGAAATCAAGAAAAGGCCAGCGCCACAAGCAAGCAACCAACGCCGTAGGCAAAAAGAACCCCCTTACTCCCTACTAGCCAGCGCCCGCTTATCCTCAACCTTCCCACCGGCGGAGCCAGAAGAATCAGCAGCACCAGCACTAGCAGTCTGCGAAGAAGCATCCTTCCAGACAACAGCATCATTCACCGCATACAACCTGCAAGGATCGGAGCTCTGCTTCTGGCAGTTCGCCACAGCAACGGACATAGGATCATCCCCGCCTTCGGCCCACGACCAGGCACCCGAATCGGAAACAGCAAAAGCGCGGCTAGGATACTGATGCAAGAAGTTGCGATACCCATTACGCCCAGCTTCATCAACGAAAGGCACAGCGGTGACAGCATCAAGAGCAGCATACCCACTAGCCTTAGGGGGCGCAGGATCCGCAACCCGGTATTGAACGCCGGTAGGCATCCCCACCCGTGCAAGGAACGCCTCGACAGCCGGCCACCATACCCGCACGCCGTCGCGATCGCCAACCAGCCGGTGCGCGTCATTCTTGTACGCGCCAAAATCCACCATCTTCGCATTCGCGCCATGAGCCGAATACGCGTCATACATGCTGGCAACCAGCGGCGCCGACCAGATCGAATCGTTATCGCCATACAGCCACAGCGACGGTACGTGCGTTTTCTCGCCATACGCGCCAAACGCATGCGTGAGATTGCCCTGCCAGTCGGTGCACGCGTCCTGCCGCAAGCCGCCGGAGAAATTGATCAGCGCCCGCACGCCCGCTGCGGCTTCGACGCCATATGCGATCGTCGCGAGGCCGCCGTGCGACGTGCCCGCCACGATAATGTGCTGTGCGTCGACATAAGACTGCTTGGACATGAACTCGACCGTCGCAGCCACATCGCCCGCCTGGCCCAGGCCATTACGCTCGACATCGCAGCCGTCCTGCTCATAGGCGCCGCCCGATTGCGCGAAACCCTGACGGTTCGGTGCCACCACCACGTATCCGCGCCGCACGAATTCGCGCGCGAACGGCAGCGGATCGCTGCGCGCCTGCATGCGCGGGTCGCCAGGCATTTTGCCGTGATTGAAGACGATCATCGGGAACGGTCCCGGACCGTCCGGCTTGTAAATCGTCGTTTCAAGCGTGATCGTGGCGGCGGCGTCCACCGGCACGCGGATGATCTGCTCATTGAGACTGGCGTGGGGCAGGTAAGTGTCGTCGTCCAGTGCGATGCGGGGGACTTCGGCGCGAGTGAGGGGGCCACCTTGCGAGTCGGCCTGCGGATCGGCGTGCGCGAACGACACGGCACATCCCGCCCATGTACATAACATCGCACCGACCGTCAAAAACTTTCTGCAACCCATTCGCAGCACCTACCTTGAAGTACGTCCTTAAAACCTGCATCGTCTGCGGTCTTTTGCGTTTCTCCGACAATCGCCTTTCGGCAATATTTGCGGCACAAAAAGACACTCACGTGAGGTGCGCGCTTAACGCCACACGCGGATCGAGATCGCACGGGATTAACCCACCAGCTGGCCGACGCGACCCCACGCGCCGATGATGAGCTGCACACGATGTAACATGAAGCTGCCACCGAAACGCGAAGTATCAAGAGCCGGCGCGGCTTCTGGCCATCTTTGCGGGGTCGGTTTGGACCGCACCCTCACAACGTGTCGCTGCAAAACCTACAGAGCGATCCTGGCACGACAATTTGTGTTTGTGCAATTAAGGAGAACCCGCGACAAAAAAATTCGTAGTGCTCGACACGTTGCAGACGTGCCAGATCCCTGCGTGCACCTTGCAGTGCGGGGAGGGCGGGAGAAATGACCGATACGGTCAATGTGGTAGACGGCCAACACACGTCCCGGAGCCCGTTTGAGGGGCATATGGGAACGTGGAATCAATCGTGCAACAGCGGCGCGGAAGTCTTGCAAATCCTTACCGCGCGTCATCGGTGGAAGTAGATTTAGGTCTCGCTGACGTCGCCATCGACGTAGCGCCAGCGGCCATCGTCGCCGCGGATGAAGCGGCTGAGTTCGTGCAGGCGGTGAGCGCGCCCGCTGACTTTATATCGTGCGATGAATTCGACTTCGGCGTGGGTTTCGTCTTGCGCAGCAAACCGTCTGATCTGGAGGCCTAGCCAGCGCGGCGCATCGGGCGCGCCCCGGTTGGTGTCGAGATCGCCCGGGCAGGTCTGCGGCGCCCAGGTGACGCGCAGATAGTCGCTCGCGCCGAGCACATACGCGCTATAGCGCGAGCGCATCAGTTCGAGCGCCGTGGGTGCGGCCTCGCCTCCGTCGATGAAACGGCCACAGCAAAGCGCGAAGCGGGGTGCCTTCGCGCCGCTGCGAAGGTTCGGTGCAGCGCCGCCGCAAGGGCATTCGGATGGTCGTTGCGTCGTCAACGGTGAGTTGTTCATTGAGCCTTTGGTTCAGACCGCGTGATGGTCGGGATTTTGTAGCGTGCCAGATCAGTTGCCGCGCCGCTTCGTCTCCTCACCAGTCGAGCGCCGTGCCGTCGTATTGATAGAAGCGGCCGTTAAACGATTCATGTGCGGCCGCCGCCTGGGCCAGCACCTGGCGCATGCCATGCACGCTGCGCTCGGGATCGATCGCCGCATCGGCGCCGCCCATGTCGGTGCGTACCCAGCCTGGGTGCAGTGCGACGCAGGCCGCGCGCCGGGTCTGCAACGAGGCGATTTTCAGCGCGTCGTTCAGCGCCGCCTTGCTCACGCGATACAGCCAGCCGGTGGTGCCGGTCGCTTCGGTGATGCTGCCCATCTTGCTCGACAGCACCGCAAGCACGCCGTGGGCGTCTTCGACGAGCGGCAACAGGATCGGCAACAGTTGCATCGGGCCGCGTACGTTGGTGACCATCACCTCGTCGAAGTCTTCGGCGGTGACGGTCTCCATGCCCTCCGTGCGCGGGCCGTAGACGCCCGACACCAGAATCGCGGCGTCGAGCCGTTCGCCATCGAGTTTCCAGCCGAGTGCGGCAATTTCCGACTGCGAGGTGACGTCGAGCGAAAACGGCTCGGCACCGAGTTCCTCGAGAGCCTCGAGCGCCGCCTTGTCGCGTGCCGTGGCGAGCACGCGCCAGCCTGCATGTTTGTACTGGCGCGCAAACTCACGGCCAATGCCACGCGACGCACCTACGATCAAAGCTGTTTTCATACGCTTACCTCATGATTCAAGACATGCGTCTACCGCGTGCGCCTCACTCGTCCGTGCAAAACACGGCGAGCAGGGCGCACGCGTCACGCCTTACACCAGTTCAATCCCCATCGCGGTCGCTTCGCCGCCGCCGATGCACAGCGTCGCGACGCCGCGCTTTAGTCCGCGATGCTTCAGCGCGCCGATCAACGTCACCAGAATGCGTGCGCCTGATGCGCCGATCGGATGACCCAGTGCGCAGGCGCCGCCGTTCACGTTGACCTTCTCGTGCGGCAGATGGTGCTCTTTCATCGCGGCCATCGTGACCACGGCAAATGCTTCGTTTACCTCATACAGATCGACTTCGTCCGCGCGCCAGCCGTTCTTCTCGAATAGCTTGCGGATTGCACCGACCGGCGCGGTAGTGAATTTCGCCGGCTCCTGAGCGAAGGTCGAATGCCCGACTACGCGAGCGAGCGGCGTCACACCGAGTTGCTTTGCGGTCGATTCACGCATCATCACAAGCGCCGCCGCGCCGTCCGAAATCGACGACGAGTTCGCTGCCGTCACGGTGCCGGTCTTGCTGAAGGCGGGCTTGAGCGTGGCGATCTTTTCGAGGTTCGCCTTGAACGGTTGTTCGTCACGCTCGATGGTCACGCCGCCCTTGCGGCTCTCCACCTTGACGGGCGTGATTTCCCACGCGAACGAACCGTCTTCGTTCGCGCGCTTGGCGCGCTTGAGCGATTCCACCGCGAAGGCGTCTTGCGCCTCACGGGTGAAGTCGAACGACGCCGCGCATTCTTCGGCGAAGGTGCCCATCAGGCGGCCCTTTTCGTAGGCGTCTTCGAGACCGTCGTAAAACATATGGTCGATCACCTGGCCGTGGCCCATGCGCATACCGCCGCGCGCCTTAGGCAGCAGGTACGGCGCGTTGCTCATGCTTTCCATGCCGCCGGCGACGATCACATCCACCGAGCCCGCGGCTAGCATGTCGTGCGCGAACATTGCCGCGCGCATGCCGGAGCCGCACATCTTGTTGACGGTCGTGCTGCCTGTTGCGAGCGGCAGGCCCGCGCCGAGCGCCGCCTGGCGAGCCGGCGCCTGGCCGAGACCGGCCGGCAGCACGCAGCCCATCACTACTTCATCAATCTGCTCAGGCTTGAGGCCCGCGCGTTGCACCGCGGCTTCGATCGCGACCGCGCCGAGTTGCGGTGCGGTCAGCGTGGTGAAATCGCCTTGAAACGCGGCCATTGGAGTGCGCGCAGCCGATACGATCACGATCGGATCGGCCTCTCTGTCACGTTTTGTCTCACTCATGTTTGAGCTCCTTGATTACACCTTCGACGACGGCCGGCACATCGCCGAGCCTGGCCGCGTCGGCGGCGACCACGTCGTTGTCTGTCTTGTGCGCGCCGCTCGCCGAGACGGCTGCGACGCACCGCGTGTACGTTTCATCGAGCACGCCCGGCTCGCCGATCATCATGCCCAGATTGCGCACCTTGCCGTCGTGCACGCCGTAGGCCCAGCCATGCACCGTCAGTTCCTGGCCGCGCGCCCACGCGTCGTTGACGATGGTCGTACGGCAGACGTTGACGACCTGTTCAATCGTGTTCAGCTCAACCAGACGCCGATGGCGTGCTTCGCCCATCGGCCATTCTTCAAGCAGCGCCGAATGTTTGGTGCGCACGTCCTGCACGTGATGCAGCCAGTTATCCGCGAGTCCGACGCGCCGGCCGTGCAGCGCCGCGGCGACGCCGGAACAGCCGTAGTGGCCGACCACCATGATGTGCTTGACCTTCAGCAGGTCGACCGCGAACTGGATCACCGACAGGCAGTTCAGGTCGGTGTGCACGACGACGTTCGCGATGTTCCTGTGCACGAACACTTCGCCCGGCGGCAGGCCGATGATCTGGTTGGCCGGCACGCGCGAATCCGAGCAGCCGATCCACAGGTATTCGGGCGTCTGCTGGTGCGCGAGCCGCGAGAAATACTCCGGATCCTCGGACAGTTTGCGTGTCACCCACTTGTCGTTGTTGTCGAACAGATGGGCAAGCGGATTGGGCAGAGCAGAGGCGGTTGAGTTCATGGTGCGTCGAGTGGGTTACTGGACCGTTGGACTGGTCGGTGTGGTTACAGGGAGGGCGGACGGTGAACGGAAGCCATGATCGTTCACGCCGCGCGCACAGCAGGTTCGGGCGCTGCCGTTGTGTCGTTTGCATTGCCCGCTGCATCCGCATCGGCCCCGGGCGCGAAGCGCTCCGGGTAGCGGGTGCAAAAGCGCACGCTGCTATCGTAGGGAAAGAAATCCGGCAGTTCGCCTTTCAGTAAGTGATCCTTATGCCTTTGCCACAGCGCGGGATCGAAGAAGTCTGCGTGGTGCTGCATGAAGGCGCGGCGCACCCGCGGGTCGCCGAGCAGGAAGGTGCCGTAAGTCTCGGGGAAGATGTCGTGCGCGCCGACCGAATACCACGGCTCGCCGGACATCTCGTCTTCCTCGTTGCGCGGCGGTGGCACGGCGCGCACGTTGCAATCGGTGAGGTATTCGATCTCATCGTAGTCGTAGAACACCACGCGGCCATGACGTGTCACGCCGAAGTTCTTGTACAGCATGTCGCCGGGGAAGATGTTCGCCTGCATCAGTTCCTTCACCGCGTCGCCGTATTCCTTGATGCCGTGGTCGACGTCCTCGTCGGTGCCGTTTTGCAGGTAGAGGTTGAGCGGCACCATCCGGCGTTCGATGTACAGATGGCGGATCACGAGGTTATCGCCCTCGTATTCGATCATCGAAGGCACTTCCTTTTGAAGCTCCCGCAGCAGCGCTTCGTCGAGCCGCCCGAGCGGTAGCGCCACGCTCGAATATTCGAGCGTATCGGCCATACGTCCCAAGCGGTCGTGCCGTTTGACAAGCTGATATTTGCTCTGGATCAGCGCACGCGTGGTTTCTTTCGGCGGCGGAAAGTTGTCCTTGATCAGCTTGAACACATATGGAAACGACGGCAGCGTGAACACCAGCATCACGAGCCCCTTGATGCCGGGCGCGATGATGAACGGATCGCTCGAGTGCGACAGATGGTGCAGCAGATCGCGATAGAACAGATTCTTGCCCTGCTTCTGCAAGCCGACCGAGGTATAGATTTCCGCTTTCGGCTTGCCCGGCATGATCGTGCCGAGAAACTCGACGTAGGCGGAAGGCACTTCCATATCCACCAGAAAATACGAGTGCGAGAAGCTGAAGATGATCAGCAACTGGTCGCGCTTGAGCAGCACGGTATCGAGCGCCAATTGTCCGGGCTTCACATGACGCAGTGGCAGCGCGAACGGCAGCAGCGAATCGCCGTTGATGATGCGGCCGACGATGTACGCCGATTTATTCCGGTAGAACAGCGACGACAGGACATGTATCTGAAAGTTGGCGGCTTCAATGAAAGTGCCGAACGCGTCTTCTATGGCTTGCATCACGCAGCCGACATCGCGCTGCAGATCTTCGAACAGCGGCTCAAGCTGGAAGTTCGTGACGATGCGCTCCAGCGTCGCCGCGAGGCCCTCCTTGGCGGGGTAATACGCGCGATAGGTCGGCTTGGCAGCGGGTTCGTCGTTCTCGATGTATTCGGTCGAGATAGCGGGCCGCACGAAAATGAAGTCGTTGTTGAAATACGAACGGTGC
>Ga0208322_1000169_pt1 | contig 11168 bp, 10 predicted proteins | sample June2015DPH_8_10_2_FD_184697 | JGI IMG/M metagenome (GOLD analysis project Ga0208322, IMG submission 184697) | Peatland microbial communities from SPRUCE experiment site at the Marcell Experimental Forest, Minnesota, USA - June2015DPH_8_10... | ecosystem: Environmental > Terrestrial > Soil >...
TGCAATCGCTCGATGACTGCTGGTGTTCTTCACCGCCGGATCGAGCTCGGCAGCGGTTGCGTTCAGTTCCGGCAGGAAGAAGTGCGGGTCGTAGCCGAAGCCTTGTGCGCCGCGTGGCACGTCGATGATCTGCCCGGGCCAGCGGCCTTCGGCGATCAACGGCTCGGGGTCCTCAGCATGACGCACGAGGACGAGTGCGCAGAAATAGTAGGCGCGTCGGTCGGCCTCACCCTGCAGTTGCTCGACCAGACGCGCGTTGTTCGCCGCGTCGCTCTTCGGGCCGCCGGCCAGTTGCGCGTAGCGAGCCGAATACAGGCCCGGCGCGCCACGCAGTGCCCGCACGCAGAGTCCGGAATCGTCAGCGAGTGCGGGCAATCCCGTGAGTTTTGCCGCGTGACGGGCCTTCGTTAGCGCGTTTTCGACGAAGGTGGGATACGGCTCTTCCGCCTCCGGCACGTTGAGCGTGCCTTGCGGAATCAATTCAATGCCGGCCGCGCCAAGCAGCGCCGCAAACTCCCGCAGCTTGCCCGCGTTGTTCGAGGCGAGCACTACTTTGCCGAGCCCGAGCGACGCATGCGCCGCGTTCGAGTCACGCGAAGCCGCGCCGCCGGCGCTTTGACGATCATTCACCCTTCAACTCCAGCGCTTGCTTCTGTTTCGCAACCAGCGTGCTGATGCCGTCGCGTGCGAGATCAAGCAGCGTATTCATTTCGTCGCGCGAGAACGGCGTCCCTTCGGCTGTTCCCTGAACTTCGACGAAGCCGCCTGCGCCGGTCATCACCACGTTCATGTCGGTGTCGCACTGCGAGTCTTCGTCGTAGTCGAGATCCAGCACCGGCAGGCCGTTGTAGACGCCCACCGAAATCGCCGCTACAAAGTCCGTAATCGGTGAGCTTTCGATCCGGCCGCTGGCGAGCAGTTTTGTCACTGCATCGTGCGCGGCGACAAATGCGCCGGTGATGCTGGCCGTGCGCGTGCCGCCGTCGGCCTGGATCACGTCGCAATCGATATTCATCGTACGTTGGCCGAGCTTCTCGAGATCGAACACCGAACGCAGTGCACGGCCGATCAGCCGCTGGATTTCCTGGGTGCGGCCGGTCTGTTTGCCACGAGCGGCTTCGCGGTCGTTACGGGTGTTGGTGGCGCGCGGAAGCATGCCGTATTCGGCCGTCAGCCAGCCCTGGCCGCGATCGCGCAGGAAGCCCGGCACGGTCTCGGCAACGCTCGCCGTGCAGATCACCTTGGTGTCGCCGAATTCGACCAGCACCGAACCCTCCGCATGCTTCGTATAGTGACGCGTGATACGCACATCGCGCAGCTGGTCGGCGCGGCGGCCGCTGGGGCGGCTTTTGGAAAAAGTGGTGGTGTCGTTCATCGTTGGAGATCGGTGTGGAGAGATGGCGGGAGGAAACCGCGATTTTACCGCCGATCCGTCTGACCGGCTCCCCGCAGGCCCCGGAAGTCTCCGTGGGACGGCCCCTCCGCCAAAAATGGGATAATGCCGGTTGCCCGCCCCGCGTCTCGTACACGCCGGGCGATTCGACTCTTCCGGCCAGCCCCTCAACGGCATGGCCCCATCGCGAGACAAATGATGATCTACAGCATGACTGGCTATGCGAGCGCCACGCGCGAACTCGTAGCGGCCTCAAGCAACGGCGGCGTGAGCGTATCGGTCGAACTGCGCACGGTGAACTCGCGCTTCCTCGATCTGAACTTCCGGATGCCCGAAGACGTGCGGGTCTGCGAGCCGACCCTGCGCGAAATGCTGATGAACAAACTCTCGCGCGGCAAGGTGGATATTCGTATCAATCTGCAGCGCAGCGAACAGTCGGCGAACGCCGGCGCGATCAATCATGACGCTCTGAGCCAGCTTGCGCTGCTGGAACGCGCGGTGGTCAACGCGTTTCCGGAGGCGGGTCGCCTGCGGACCGGCGAAATCCTGCGCTGGCCGGGTGTGCTGGCTGAAAGCGGCGTGGCTGCTGAGACGCTGCGTGATGCGGTGCTCGCGTGCGGCAAGCAGGCGATTACCGATCTGATCGACGTGCGCGGCCGCGAGGGCGCCCAACTGGCGACGATGCTGCTTGCCAACGTCACGGAGATGGAAGCGATCGTCGCGAAGATCACACCGCTGGTACCGGAGCTGATCACCAGGCATCAGCAGAAGATCGTCGAGCGGCTGCAGGAAGCGCTGGGTATTGCCGTGCCGGATACGGTGACGACCAGCATTTCGCGCGAGGAAATCGCCGAGCGTATCCGTCAGGAAGTGACGATGTACGGCATCCGCATTGATATCACGGAAGAGCTGTCGCGCCTGACCGCGCATCTGAACGAAACGCGTCACGTGATCGAGAAGGGTGGCAAGGTGGGCAAGCGCCTCGACTTCATGATGCAGGAGCTCAATCGCGAAGCGAACACGCTTGGCTCGAAGGCCGCGGCGAAGGAACTGGCGGACTCGTCGATGACCCTGAAGCTGCTCATCGAACAGATGCGCGAGCAGGTACAAAATCTGGAGTAATTCTCGAGCCACTCTCGGACAACGATCGCAATGACCGACCACACACGCGAAAGCAGCGCACCGCGCAACCCTTACGCCGGTGCTTATCCCGGCAATCTGTTCATGGTGGTCGCGCCTTCGGGCGCGGGCAAATCGACGCTCGTCAACGCGCTGCTCGCGCGTGACGAAGCGATCCGCCTTTCGATCTCCTACACGACGCGTCCACCGCGTCCGAAGGAAAAGGACGGCGAGCATTACCACTTCACGACGGTCGACGACTTTCTCAAGCGTCACGCAGAGGGCGAGTTCCTCGAAAGCGCGGAGGTGCATGGCAACTACTATGCGACCTCGCGTCTGTGGATCGAAGAGCAGATGAAAAGCGGGCATGATGTGCTGCTCGAAATCGACTGGCAGGGCGCGCAACAGGTGAAAAAGCAGTTTCGCAATGCCGTCGAAATCTTCATTCTGCCGCCCTCGCTCGAAGCGCTCGAAGAGCGTTTGAGAAAGCGCGGCCAGGATGAGCCGAACGTGATCACGCGGCGCCTGCTGGCGGCCGGTAGCGAGATCGCGCACTCGGCTGAAGCGGAGTACGTGGTGATCAACGAGAACTTCGACCGCGCACTGGCGGAGCTGCAGTGTCTCGTTGCCTCGACGCGCTTGCGCTTCGCCTCGCAATACGCACGCCACACGGACCTTTTTGTGCAGCTTGGCATCCACCTCCCGCACGCGTGATCGCGGCGAGGTATCGAGCACATAAGGTAGAATAAGCGACATACTGAGAAGGAATCCAACATGGCCCGCATTACCGTCGAAGACTGTCTGAAAATGATCCCGAATCGTTTCGAACTGGCACTTGCCGCAACTTATCGCGCACGCCAGCTCGCACAAGGGCACACGCCGAAGATCGAAAGCCGCGACAAGCCCACCGTTGTCGCGCTGCGTGAAATCGCGGCAGGCCAGGTTGGCGTCGAAATGCTGAAGAAGGTACCGGTCTAAGGTACGCTTCATCCGCTTTCGATTGCCATGTAATTCAACACACGCGTGCAGACCGGCGTCCAACCTGATACGGAGGCGAATATGAGCACCAATCCCTCGCCCCCCGTCACGGAAGTGGAGCACGAAGCCCAGGAAGGCGACTCACCGGCTTCTGCACGCAAGTATATCGACGCGGTCCTCGAACAGTCGTTTCGCCATCTGTTCGGGCCGACCGCCACGCCGGAGCAGCCGCGCCGGCACGACGTCGTTTCGATCGCCAAGCTGACGTCCGCTTTGTCCGGCTATCTGTCGCCGGAAGAGATCAAGGACGTCAAGGCAGCGTTCCACTTCAGCGACGAGGCCCACCTCGGTCAGTATCGCCAGAGCGGCGAGCCCTACATTACGCACCCGGTTGCTGTCGCGGAGACCTGCGCCAGCTGGAAGCTCGACGCCCAGTCGATCATGGCGGCGTTGCTGCATGACGTAATGGAAGACCAAGGGGTGACCAAGGCCGAACTCGCCGAGCGCTTCGGGGCGAAGGTCGCTGAACTGGTCGACGGCTTGTCGAAGCTGGACAAGATGGAGTTTCGCAATCGCGAGGAAGCGCAGGCGGAGAATTTCCGCAAGATGCTGCTCGCGATGGCGCGCGACGTGCGCGTGATTCTCGTCAAGCTGGCCGACCGGCTGCACAACATGCGCACCCTCGGCGCGGTGCCGCCGGAAAAACGCCGCCGGGTAGCGCGTGAAACGCTGGATATCTACGCGCCAATCGCCCACCGGCTGGGTCTGAACAATACCTACCGCGAGCTGCAGGACCTGAGCTTCGCGAACTTCAACCCGCATCGGTATGCCACGCTCGAAAAAGCCGTCAAGGCGGCGCGCGGCAACCGGCGGGAAGTGGTCGGCAAGATTCTGGAGTCGGTGCAGCGCGCCATTTCGGACGCGAAGCTCGACGCCGAAGTCACCGGCCGCGAAAAAACCATCTTCAGCATCTACAAGAAGATGCGCGACAAGCAGTTGTCGTTCTCGCAGGTGCTCGACGTGTATGGGTTCCGCGTGGTCGTCGACAGCGCGCTGGAGTGCTACACCTGCATCGGCGCGCTGCATGCGCTCTATAAGCCGGTGCCGGGCAAGTTCAAGGACTACATCGCGATCCCGAAGGTGAACGGCTACCAGTCGCTGCACACCACGCTGGTGGGTCCGTTTGGCGCGCCCATCGAGTTTCAGGTACGCACGCGCAAGATGCACGAGATCGCCGAAGCGGGCGTCGCGGCGCATTGGCTGTACAAGAACGGCGGCGCCGACCTGAACGACGTGCAAAAGCGCGCGCATCAGTGGCTCAAGTCGCTGCTCGATATTCAGAGCGAAGCGGGCGACTCGAGCGAATTCCTCGAGCATGTGAAGATCGATCTGTTCCCGGATGCGGTCTATGTGTTTACGCCGAAGTCGAAAATCATGGCGCTGCCGCGCGGCGCGACCGCACTCGATTTCGCGTATTCGATCCACAGCGACCTGGGCAACCAGTGCGTCGCGGTGAAGATCAACAATGAATTGCTGCCGTTGCGTACCGAACTGAAGAGCGGCGATATCGTCGAAGTGATCACGGCGCCGTATTCGAAGCCGAATCCGGCCTGGCTCGGTTTTGTGCGAAGCGGGAAGGCGCGTTCGGCCATCCGTCACTATCTGAAGACGATGCGTCTAACGGAGTCGGTGCAGTTGGGCGAACGGCTGGTCGATCAGGCACTGAAGGGTTACGACCTCGCGCTGTCGGATGTCACGCCGGAAGCTTGGGAAAAGCTGGTCCAGTGGACCGGCAACAAGAGTCGTCAGGAAATTTTCGCGGATATCGGCCTCGGCCGGCGCGTGGCGGCGGTGATGGCCAAGCGTATTGAGGTGCTGATGAATGGCCACGATGCCGACGACGACGGCTCGCGCTCCGAATCCGGTCACGCGTCGCATGCGCCGCCGGTGGTGATCACTGGTACGGAAGGCATGTCCGTCCAGCTATCGGCCTGCTGCCGGCCGATTCCGGGCGACGACATCATGGGCTATATCGGCATCGGCCTCGGCATGGCCATCCATACCACCGACTGCCGCGTGGCCCAACGTATCCACAAGCGCGATCCAGGCCGCTGGATCGACGTGGCGTGGGCACCGCAGCCGGGGCGTCTGTTCGACGTGGCGGTGAAGGTGCTCGTGAAGAATACCAAGGGCGTATTCGCCCGCGTGGCAGCGGATATCACCTCCGCTGACGCGAACATCGTCCACATCGCGATGGACGAAGACCTGTCGCAGGAATCCACCGTCTTGCGCTTCGTGATTCAGGTCAGCGACCGGGTGCATCTCGCCAACGTGATGCGCCGCGTCCGGACGAATCCGGACGTGATGCGCATTGCGCGCGAACGGCCGAGCGAAGAAGGGCATCACCGCCATGATGGCGGGATGCGCATCGATCGCGAACGGGCCGATTACTGACGGGCTCGCGCTCCGCAACACTCAAGCCTGAACACTCTCGCCGGATTCGAGTCTCACCCTGTTCCTGAGGGGAATGCGATGAACGTAGCTGACTTGACCGGCATGGCACTCGACTATTGGGTGGCCCGTAGCCTGCACGACTTCGTGCGCGAAATTCACTTTACCGACAGCGGAGAGACCGTCTCGATTCGAGGCGAGGATCACGGACGTCCATGGGATGGGCGCTTCACGCCATCGACGTCATGGGAGGCTGCTGCGCTCGTGCTGGAGCGCGCCCGGCGGCTGGAGGTACGCGAGCACGTGAAGCGTCAGCAGGCGCACTGCATCGCAGACTTCGAAGGGGGCCAGCGGACGGCGGAGGGGCGTGGCGACACGCTGCGTATAGCGTTGCTGCGCGCCTTTGTGGCCGGCCATTTCGGCGATACCGTGGATGACGTCCTGCAGCAGTCTCAGGCGCTCTCCGGCTTGAGAGCGGAGCCTATCAGCGAAGAGACCCGGGACCTTGCTGTGGAAGACCTCCCGAAGCCCGATGGGCAGATCGGCGACATTCAGTCGGCGCCCCGGTGAGCGGCACGTCTTTCCAGACCTGAAAGGGTGCCAATGGATCATCGGCCATGTACGGCGTCGACGCGTCGGACGCAATCGCAATGCGTCGAACCAAAAACAAAGGGCCTTCCATGTGGAAGGCCCTTTATAGGTGGTGCGGCTGGCAGGATTCGAACCCACGACCCCTTGGTTCGTAGCCAAGTACTCTATCCAACTGAGCTACAGCCGCACGCTAAAGCGGGTACAACGCGGGTTTAGCAATAAACCCGAGTGAAACGAAAGGGCCTCCCCGGAGGGAGGCCCTCGAAATAAGTGGTGCGGCTGGCAGGATTCGAACCCACGACCCCTTGGTTCGTAGCCAAGTACTCTATCCAACTGAGCTACAGCCGCACGCAGAAACGAGATTATAGCAAAGCTTCAAAAAAAGGGAAGTCGCAAACTGCGATTTGTCTCATTGTCCCGATCGTGTAACCTTGATAGGCAGGGTTTGCTGCAGTCTACGGAAGATCATGAATAAGGCCTTTGTCAAAGAGTCGAGTGAAGAAAATGACGACGACCTCGACGTCGCTCAACCTGCGATCCCCGCCGGTGCCAAGAACTACATTACGCCCGCCGGCTATCGCCGGCTGCGCGATGAACTGCTGCATCTGCTCGACGAGGAGCGTCCGGAGGTCGTGAAGCTGGTGTCATGGGCGGCTTCGAACGGCGATCGTTCGGAAAACGGCGATTACATCTACGGGAAACGGCGTCTGCGTGAAATAGACCGACGCATCCGCTTTCTGACCAAACGCCTCGATCTGGCGGAGGTTGTCGACAGCAGCAAGCAGGAAAACGTCGATCAGGTGTTTTTCGGCGCTGCCGTCGACTATGCGACGCAGGACGGCGAGATGCACACCGTAACGATAGTCGGCGTCGACGAGGTGGACCTGGATCATGGCCGGGTGAGCTGGATCTCGCCCGTTGCGCGCGCGCTGGTGAAGGCCAGGATCGGCGATCGGGTCACGCTGCATACGCCGGCGGGGCCCGAACCGATCGATGTGATCGATGTCCGGTATCCGCCGCCTGATACGGGCGGCTGATTGGCCATTTGGCGATCATAAGGCGGCCCCGGCACGTTCGCTGCCCGGCCATAGAGGCGATACCCTCCTTGATAGCGAAAAAAAGGCGCCGCAAGCGGCGCCTTTTAATGCTGCTACAACCAGATGCTTTTAGAAGCGGGTACGCAGACCTGCGGTCACAGCAACCTGGTTGTTGTTGCCCGACGCTGTCAGACCATTGATGTCTGCGTTCAGGCCGGAGCCGTCCTGGATCACGTGCTGGTATTCGCCTTGCAGGTACACATCCGTACGCTTCGACAAGGCATACGAAGTTTGCAGGTTAACCTGATTCCACTTCGGATTGTTGCCGTCGATGCTCGATTGCGTGAATGTATAACCACCAGCAACGCTCAGTGCCGGCGTGATCTGGTAACGGCCGTTCACTTCGAAGTTCTGGAAGTGGCCGCTGGTTGCACCCAGCGGAACGACAGCCGACGTGCCTGCCGAGCTTGCGGCGATGCCTGCGAAGTCGTTCAGGTTGGTTTGCGTGTACAGGAAGCCTGCCGTTGCCGGACCGAACGTGTAGTTCAGGCCTGCACCGAACGTGCGTTGACGGCCGGCCAGCAACGTGTTGTCGCCGTCGACTGCGCCGGCGGTGTTCGTGATCCCGCCGAGTGCACCGATGTTGTTGTTCAGTTGCAGGTACGCAGCTGCAATATTCAGGCCGCCGTAGTTATACGACGCGCCAGCACTGTAGGCACGATTGTTCGAGAACTCGCCAGCCTGGTTGGAGAAGCCATACAGGCCGCCGAACTTGAAGCCGCCGTAGTTTACGCTTTGGTACTTGATCGAGTTGTCAACACGGAACGAGTTGTCCATGTTGTCGTTGTCGAACGGGTGGGCCGTAAACGTGCCGCCGTATTGCGTGCCGGTGAGTGCCAACGGGCCGAGGTAGTCGACAGCGCTGTCGTATTGGCGGCCGAGGGTGACGGAGCCGGCCTGGTCACTCGACAGTCCGACGAATGACTGACGGCCGAACAGACGGCCTTCCTGACGGAGAGTGCCGCTCATGACGTTGAAGCCGTTTTCCAACGTGAAGATTGCCTTCAGGCCGCCGCCGAGGTCTTCAGAGCCGCGCAGGCCCCAACGGCTCGTGCTAATCGCGCCGTCCGTTGCTTGCCAGTTCGAGTGACCGGCTTGGTTGTTCGTGTAGGTGATGCCTGCATCGATCAAGCCGTACAGCGTGACGCTGCTTTGGGCATGCGCTGCAGTAGCAAATACGCCCGTCAGGGCCGCGACCATGAGTGTCTTTTTCATCTTTGTAACTCCGAGAACAGGATGGGCTTTGGAAACCCAGGCTTCAAGGAAACGTCACGCTTACGCTGCGAGAGGCGATGTGATCTGCGTGAGAGCGCGCGGTACGTCAAGCGCGCTTGTTTCCGGACAGGCAGAGTGTAAGGAGCCGGTCATGTTGCCGGCATTCCGATTTTAGCAATAACGTATTACGCGAAGCGCAATTATTGGCGCTGCCGGCCAGAGCCTTGCTGGAGAGGGTTGTACGGGGGTAGGAGGGGGCGGCCGGCGTGGTGTCAACCTCAGCGCGTTGCTCAATTGCTACACCAAATGATGTAAAAAAACAACGCGAAAAGAATGAAAAACGCAGTTTGTTGTGGTCGATGCAATAGATGATTGCCGGTTGCGCCGCCAATCATCAGATGCTTCGGCTGTATACTAAGATTTCTGCTTTGCGAAGCAGACTTTTTCGTTGACGAAAAAGATCTCCAAACCTTTGTCGGCGCGACTTCCCAGTCGCGCTTTTTTTGCCCGCGATTTCCTTGTGTTCTTTCTAGCGAATCTCGGCGGCCAGTCCTGCCGCAGTAAAATCGGTACCGGTTATCGCGCTCCAATCTTCCATTACATAGTGGCGTGCGTCCATCGGGGAAGACAGCAGGTTTTGCCAGTGATCTCCGTGCCACATAGGATCAAAGTCGAAAGCTGAACTGGGGGCTGTTGCCTGCGATGTCGCGTCTGTGGGTGCCTTGTGGAGCGAGCGGCCAAGCCAGGCGGCGAGGCGACGGCATTCATTCAGTAACATGGCGATCTCCCGATACAACCTGAGCATACCCATCATGATCGGGGCCAATTACGGTAACAACCCGGACAAACACTTACGAATGTCATGATTTGTTACAGATTGTGGAAAATCGTCCCTTGAATATGCGAAATAGCAATTTATCGGGTAAAAACGACGCATTATTTATTAGATTGTTACTTAACAGCGCCCGGATATCGGGCCAGTTCGGATGTCATTCGTTAGGGTTTAAGCTGATAAGCGCCGGTCAAAAATTCTCTTGACGACCGATCTTTCTTCCCCGTATAACGGCAATGCTGAATTTTCGATTAGCAGACGTGATGATGTATCGTCGCCACGTACCTCTCTCGGGCGTATCGTAATCGGCGTCAGGGCATTGCCCGTTTTAATCATTAATCTCGAGGAAAACTGGAATATGGAAACCGGTATCGTAAAATGGTTCAACGATGCTAAGGGCTTTGGCTTCATCACATCGGACTCCGGCGGTGACGACCTGTTTGCTCACTTCTCGGAAATTCGCAGCGAAGGTTTCAAGTCGCTCAAGGAAAACCAGCGCGTTTCCTTCGAGGTGAAGACGGGTCCGAAGGGCAAGCAGGCGGCGAACATTCAGCCCCTGTAAGTCGTACGGGCCATGCTGCCGCAAGCACTACATCGCGGAACGAAGAAAGAGCCCTCGCATTGGCGAGGGCTCTTTTTATGGGCGCGGGCATTCTCTTCTGTGATTTTCTGAACCGTGTGCCGGCGACTCGCAGTCCTGGTGCGCCGGAATCTGTCTAAAAGTGTCTAGAAGTCCGCTGTGTCGTTCATATGGGATGCCGTAACTTATTTGGCCTTGTGCCACGACGATTTACCCAGAGATTCCCAGTATAAAAATCACCGACTTTCCAACATCCAGGACATAAAAACATAATCTCGTCCGAGCGCCTGCGATCCTCAACAACAAAACATGCAATGGCGGCGGACTGATCGTACTGGCGTTAAGAGACCATGCAGCCTGCATGCGTGGGCGCCAACTGGTGCATACTTGCCGCAAGCTACGCACTCAAATCTATCCTTCCCCATGTCTGAACAGTTTTTGCAGAACCCCGCGATCGATATGCCGATCGCGTTTGTCGATCTCGAGACCACAGGTGGTTCGACCGGCGAGCATCGCATAACGGAGGTCGGCGTCGTCGAAGTGGGGCCGGAGGGTGTCTCTCGCTGGACCACGCTAGTCGACCCGCAGCAACCCATTCCGCCGTTTATCCAGCAATTGACCGGCATTACCGATGCGATGGTGCGCGGGGCTCCTACCTTCGATGCGGTCGCGCCTGCCTTGTTCGAGCGCCTGAACGGCAAGCTGTTTATTGCACATAACGCAAGTTTCGACCGTGGCTTCTTGCGCAGTGAGTTCCGGCGTGCGGGGCTAGTCTTCAATCCGGATGTGCTGTGCACGGTGCGTCTGTCGCGCGCGCTCTTTCCGGCGGAAATGCGCCATGGACTCGACGCGCTGGTCGAGCGTCACGCACTGGTGCCGTTCGACCGGCACCGTGCATTGGCCGACGCCGAT
>Ga0208322_1000171_pt1 | contig 11079 bp, 11 predicted proteins | sample June2015DPH_8_10_2_FD_184697 | JGI IMG/M metagenome (GOLD analysis project Ga0208322, IMG submission 184697) | Peatland microbial communities from SPRUCE experiment site at the Marcell Experimental Forest, Minnesota, USA - June2015DPH_8_10... | ecosystem: Environmental > Terrestrial > Soil >...
TTCGATGTCTCCGATGACACGGTCCGCGTCGTCACTCGAATTCGAATAGGTTATCGATACGGCCGCGCCATCGCTTGCAAGCCGTCTTGCGATGGCCGCGCCTATCCCGCGCGAGCCCCCGGTCACGAGCGCCACCTTGCCAGCCAATTGTCCATTCGAAAAAGTCAAGTTTGCTCCTTTCAATTGCATCCTGTGCTCGTTTCAGACCGGCCACGCTTGCCTCGCAAATCAGCAAGCGCGAAGCGTGTGTGAGTGGCTCACTACCGACCACGGCAGCGCTGCGCTGCTGCGACAGGACGCGACATGTCATGTGAAAAATTCTAGCTGGTCTGCGTCGGTCGTGCGTGCCAAAATGAGCCAATGAACTGGCCGCACGGTGGCAACATTAGGCGCATTTTTGCGTTCATTTGAGACAATGAGCTAATGAAATTCGACCGGATCGACATTGATATCTTGCAGGCGCTACAGCGTGACGCTCATGTCAAGGCTGCGGACCTTGCCGAATCGCTTGGCATTTCGCTTTCGCCGCTCTACCGGCGCATTCGTCTGCTCGAAGAGGCGGGCGTCATTACGAAATACGTATCACTCCTGGATCAGGAGAAGGTAGGATTCCCTGTCACCGCCTACGTATCGGTCGCCATTGAGAAATCCGCGGCAAAACTGGCCGCTTTCGAGCGCACCCTGCGGAGCTGCGAGGAGGTGATGGAGTGCTACCTGATGACCGGCGCGTTCGATTACATCGTGCGTGTGGTGGCCAGTGACATGGCTGGAATCGAGCGTTTCGCGATGACGCGACTCGCGACCATCGAGGGTGTTCGCGACGTCAGCACGTCGATCGCCTTGCGGCGTGTCCAGTACAAGACCGTGCTACCGGTTCGCGAGGGCGGGGAGTAAATATCCGATTGCACCGGAAGTACCCGATCGTCGATCTTCGGCTCCCGGCCCAGAGCGTGTCAAAACGCTGAGTCACCGGGAATTGACGAAACCTGTCTTGCCGCAGGTCGTGACTTTTCGATTGCGGCGACCTGAGTTTCGACCTGCTGACGAACGAGGCTATGGGGGACGCTGTAATAATGAGCGTCGACTTCGACGTGGTAATCGATGTTCACCCGGCATTTGCGGAAGGTCGCAACTTCGTAACGCTTTGCCGGTAGCGCACGAAGCATCGGCTGGTCGAGTCGTTCGAACCAATCGCGCCGGGTACCGTAACATGGTCGAGGACCAGACTGATCCCATCCTCGCGCGGCGTGAGCAACAGCGCCGGCAGTTGCTCGATATCTCGGCGGATGCCAATGTGACGTTCCGTGAGGTGGCCGAAGCATACATCCGTGTGCGGGAACCAGAGTGGCGAAATCGTAAGCATGTCCAGCAGTGGGGCAACACGCTCAGGAGGTACGCTTATCCGTTCATCGGTGAGTCCCGGGTGCGTGACATCGACACCGCGATGATCGTGAGGATTCTCCAACCGATCTGGATGAAAAAGGCGGAGACCGCGCGCCGGGTGCGGGGCCGCATCAAGGCCATTCTCGACGCGGAGACCGTTATGGGTCACCGCACCGGCAGCAATCCCGCACGGTACGTTGACCATCTGCAACTTGTGTTGCCGCGGGTAAAGAAACGCTCGCAGGTAAAACACCATCCGGCGCTGCCCTGGGAAGAGCTACCGGTGTTCATTCGCGAACTGGAGAAACGTCCGCGGCGTGCGGCGCGGGTATTGCACCTGCTCATCCTCACGGCGACCCGCACGAACGAGGTGCGCTTCGCGCTGCCGGAGGAGTTCGACCTCGAAAACCGTATCTGGTCAATTCCCGGTGATCGAATGAAAAGTGGCCGGCCGCTTCGCGTGCCACTGTGCGAGCGGGCCGTCGAAATCGTGCGCAGCGCGCCGCCAAAGGCGAAATATGGGTACCTTTTTCCTGGTTATAAGGAGGGGCGCCCGCTGTCGAACATGGCAATGTTGACGCTTCTGAAGCGCATGTCGCGGCATGGGATCACCGTACATGGTTTCCGTTCCACGTTCCGCGACTGGGTGGCCGAATGCACGGAATGCCCGGACTCGCTGGCGGAAGAGGCACTAGTTCACATTACTATTTCGCAGACGGTCGCAGCCTACCGACGTCGCGACCAGCTTGAGCGTCGGCGTCTGATGATGGAAGACTGGGGACGGTATTGCGACAGAGAGCACGGAAAGAATGTGTCAATGGCTTCGGCTGTACCGAAAGCCTTCGCTGCATAGTTGCCGTTCGAGTTTGCGTAAAGCCGACCACTCGAGTGGTTTCTTTCAATCGGTCTTTGCGCATCGGATGACGGGCATGTCATCACACGGGGACATCGCCTTTGAATGACGAAAACAATTCCGGTATGGGGTGCAGGTGGTCGGAGGTTCAAATCCTCTCGCCCCGACCAATATAACGTGTTGATTGCATTCGTTAATCAACCAAATCAATGGCTTACGAGGCTGGTGTGACCGGTGTAACATACACCCCGCACATCTTCGTAAGCCATAACCAACTACCTTCTCAAGCGCGGCTCTCGGTACTACTTCCCGCGCCGTTCTATTTGCTTACTATGTAAGCAGCCCTAATCATATTGGGACTTGCTCGTCCTGCCGCCTTATCGAGACACAGCCTTGTAGACCACTGTTTCGAAATCGAGATATTCGCCGATGGCGGTCGCGTCGACAAAGGGAAAGACCTGGGTCGCCCAGAAGCCGCCGATCTGCGTCGTGTGGTCGATCCAGAAATAGCAATTGGCGAGCCCCGCCCATGCGAGTGAGCCCGCAGGGCGCCCGGTCGGCGCGGGCTCGTCGTTGAGCATGAAGCTGAGAGCCCAGGATTTTGACATGCCGGGAAAGAATTCAGCGTTGTTGGAAAGCGACGGGATCACGCCGGGCAACGCTTTGATCTTCTTTTCTCCGAGACCGTTCTGCACGGCCATGGCGACGGTTTCCGGCTTCAGCACGCGGCCGTGATCGCCCATTCCGTGATTCAACCACATGCGGATGAACCTGATGTAGTCTTCGACGGTCCCGTAGAGCCCGGAGCCGCCCATATCCACCTCGGGGTTCGCCGTAGGCCCGAAATTCATCAGCGGCTCCAGCGATGCGTCGGCGCCGCGCTGGTGCACACGTGCCAGCCGCTCGCGCATTGATGGCGTGAGAGTAAATGCCGTACTCGTCATGCCGAGCGGCGCGAAGATCCGCTCCTGCATCACCTCGCCGAGACGCTTTCCGGTAATCGCCTCGAGGACCTGCCCCGCCCAGTCGACCCCACTGCCGTATTCCCAGCGTTCGCCGGGATCGAACAGGAGCGGCATCATCAGGGACGCCTTCCTGGCCGTGCCCGTTGACGGCAGGCCGAGGCTCTGTCGCAACCGCAGATAGGTCTCGTTGAAAACGTCGTTGGCAAACCCGGCGGTGTGAAGAAGGAGCATGCGGGTTGTGATGTCTCGCTTCGGCGCGCGCAGAACCGGCTTGCCGTCGGCGTCAAACCCGTCGAGCACCTCAAGCTGGCCGAGCTCCGGCAGGTAGGCTTTCGCTGGTGCGTCGAGATCGAGCCGGCCCGCCTCCGCGAGCTGAAGCACTGCGGTGGCGGCGATCGCCTTGGTGGCCGAATACATCGCGAAGACCGTGTCGGTCGTCATCGGCACGCCGCTGCCGAGGATCCGCTCTCCAGCGGCACCGGCATACAGCGTGCCGGCGCGGTCAGTCACCATGGCCACCACGCCCGGCAGACGCGGCTGGCCAGCAACGACGCGGGACAGTACGGCGTCGCAGGCTTGTTTGAGGCTCTCAGTCACTAATACATCTCCAATTCACACATTGTCGCGGCACTTCGGCCGTTTGTTTAAAGGCTTGATGCAGCCGGCGATGACCCCGCCGAGGTTGCACCGGAACGCACGCTGCGCCGAGGTATGCTGCCATGAACGAGGCCATTGCCGGCCTCCGTCGGGCTTGCCAGCGCCGTGGCGACGGCGCGGCTCTCGAGAACCTCAAGGCGGAAGAGCGCTGCTTTCAGACGCGCCCGCCGGCGCGGATCGTCGCGACTTCTTCATCGTTCAACGGTGGGCCAATGATATCCATCCCAGCCTCGGATGCGACCGTGGCGAGCTCAGCCTGATCCGCGAGAGTAAGGTTCCGCTCAACGATGAGCTCGAAGAATGGCTCGAACTCTCCGGGCGTCACGATCACCTGGAACCGGACCCGCTCGTCGCCGTATGAGCGCCAGGCGTGCGGCACGCCCTTGGGCAGCATGACCACATCGCCTGGCCCGGCCGTGCGGCATTCGCGCGGCGTCCACACCGCGATAGTGCCTCGCTCCATCAGGATGATCTCATCGTCCTCACGATGCAGATGGCGCGCTGGTCCGAAGCCTGCTGGACATTCATAAACGAGCATCGATAAGCGCCCATCGGTCTGGGCGCCGCGGAGGCGCACGCGTGCGTGCTCGCCCCACGAAGTGGTGGCGAAACCGGAGACAGTGGGCAAGTCGACGAGAAGTGGAGCGAAATCCGAGAGCTCATTCATGGAAATTGGCATCCGAGAAGAAGGAGGTGGAAATATTCAGTGAGGAGAGATGCCCGGTCAGCGAGGAGCAAAGATCCTCATCACGGACGATGACGCGATCGGGAAAGGCCCATGCAAGGGCCGTCGTAGGGCGCTTAGCAGACTTCAATATATGTCTCATGCTAATAGATTTTCGTCGAGTATTCGGCGCGCGAATATGTGGGCGGCAACTCCGGGCTAAGGACGTTGCAGACGGCTCATTTATTCGCTACGTGCATGTTTATGCGCTAGTCGAAATATATAGGCAGCCCCCAACCGCGCCAATCAGTATTTCCCCTGACGCATATTTTTTCGTCTAGCGAAAAAATCGCACGCGTCAGCTGCGGATAGTCACCGGGAACTTAAAGAGCGGTTGGACAGTTTTTTTGTAGGTGCCGACCAAAGCCAGGACCATACTTGGCTCGCGTACCAATGCCCGAATCGAGGATCTGCGAGAGGCTCGGGGTGAAATCCCCCGGGCCTACTTACCGGTTCGTCACGCTGCGTGGCGAACCGTACTTGCTGTGGCGTGCGGGCTGAGAACAGCCACCAACCAACGCGTGAACGTGAGCGTCGCATGCGTGGTTTTCGAGACCCAAAACGTACGCAGGAATTTCTTTCGTGCTTCGGGCCGATCCGGCAACATTTCGCGCTCAAACGGCATCTGCTGCGCGCTTCACCGTATCGCAAACAGCTTGCAGCAAGGTTCGCTGACTGGCGCGAATTCTCTCAACTCGCCCAAAATCCCTCGACTGGATTCTAAACGATCACCACACCTGCCGCTTTTCCGTCTCATGCTCGGCAAGTTGACAACATCCAACAGACTGTTCAGCGAACACGCGCCGATCCGCGCCAGTCGCCTCAGCGCGTCGCCGCTCCAGGTATGTGGTTTCCGGGTCCGACGACCTGAGTTCGAGGTCCATGAAAATAGATATACTGAAATGTGCAACCACCCTACCACAGGCGAAGCGCACGCTTCGCCAACCGATAATCCAGGAAGAGGGAGTTGCCGCATCAGCGCCAGCTGAGCTGACTAGCTTAACGTCCTGGTTGACAATGGAACTACGTCGCGCGCCAGGATGAGCGGATCGAATGGACAAGAGCAGGCGCCCTGCGAAGCGCCCATTCGATATGTGCCCGCGCCTCCCTCAAGGCCGGCAGGCGCGTGGCAATCAAATCCTCGTTCGTGGTGCGGTCTGTCTCGGAGGAGCAGTTGATCGCAGCGATCACGTTTCCTTGGGGATCGCAGACCGGCAACGCGATCGATACGACGCCCATTTCGATCTCATCCTGCTGGGTGGCGAAGCCGTCAGTCAGGGCCTTTGCAAATTCCCGGGCGAGGTCGTCACGCTGGACCACGGTTTTAGCCGTATATTGCGGAAAAGGCGCGCGCGCCAGGAGACGCTGCTGTTCTTCGATCGACTGGTTGGCCAGCAAGATCCTCCCGAGCGACGTGCAGAAGGCAGGCAGCCGATATCCCACGGACGCCCGTCGCGTGATGCTGCGTTTGCTGGGTACATGGGCGAGGTAGACGACGTCGTCGCCATCAAGGACCGCGAAGGACACGGAATCACGATATTCGTCCGCGACTTCCTGCAGGTAGGGATTGACCAGGTCCTTAAAATTCATCGAGCGTAGATATGCCACCCCGAGCGACAACACTTTTGGCAGCAACAGAAAACGCTTGCCCTGCATACCGACGTAGCCGAGCGAGTGCAGAGTGAGCAGCGCACGCCGGGCAGTGGCAACGTTCATCTGCGCTGCCTGGGCGACCTCGCTCAATGTCATTTCCGGCTGATTTTCGCTAAAGGCCTGGATCACCGAGAGGCCGCGCGCAAGCGCGGCCACGAAGTCCCGGTGAGTCTCATCAATACGGTCAGAAGGCGTTTGAGTCATGAAAGAAGGTAGACGGTCGTCAACAGGGCTAACCGTACTAATTTTCGCAGAACGAAAAACATTTCGCAAGAAAACCCTGGCAGCGATGCGTCAGAACCGATGCCGGATGCCCAGGCTGACGATGGTCTGGTTGGCGCCGCTCGAAGGCGTTGCGGTGAACAGCGTGGCTCTGAGGTCTCGCCATGCACATGCTCGTAGTTGAGCAAGGCATAGAGGTCGGTTTGCTTCGAGAGGAAATAGTTGGCGAACGAACTGGTGCAGATCGATGGCAGCGATCACCGCTGGTTCGAGGACTGTGCGCCGGCCTGCCCGCTGCTGGTGTATGTCGACGATGCGACCAGCCGGCCGATGGCGCTGCATTTCACGGCAAGCGAATCGACGTTCAGTTACTTCGAGGCGACGCGCAAGTATATCGAGCAGCGTGGCGGGGAAATCGCGCACGATGCCCGACACTGGCCGCCCACGCGCGGGCACACAACCGGGAGTGGTTGCGTCCGCGCAGAGGAAGGACTGGCCGCGCCGTCGGCGCAATGATGCTCAGATGCCGAGGCGGGCGTTCTGCGGAAACAGCGCCTTGCGTGCATCGTCGTCCATCTCGGCCTTGAACGCGTGGCGCGTTGAGAGCGCTTCAGCGCTCTGTGCTGCCGGGCGGGCATTGATCTCGTCGAGAAGACGCTTGACGTTCGGCAGCTTTTCCCATGCTTCGGCGCCCAGGATGAAAGGCACGGCGCGCGCCCATCCCCATACCGCCATGTCCACCAGGGTGTATTCGTCGCCGAGCATATACCTGTGTCGGGCCAACTGCGCATCAATGATGCTCCAGTGGCGCCACGCTTCGAAATCGTAGCGGTTGACGGCGTACTCCTTGGGCTCCGGCGCGACGTGCTTGAAATGCACGGCCTGGCCCGAGAACGGTCCAACGCCCGTGGCCACGAACATCAACCACGAGTACATCTGCGCGCGCTCCGCCGGCGTTGTCGGCATGAACCGCCCCGTTTTTTCCGCTAAATACAGCAGGATGGCGTTGCTATCGAAGATCGTCGCATCGCCGTCGACAAGTGCCGGCGCCTTTGCATTCGGGTTGATCGCAGTGAAAGCCGGGGCGTGCTGCTCACCCTTGCGGGTATCGATAGGCACGAGTTCATAGGGCAATCCGGTCTCTTCGAGAAACAAAGCGACCTTGGCCGGGTTCGGGGCAGGACAGTAGTAAAACTTGATCATGAGGCGACCTTTGCATGAGTGAGGCCGGTGATTATATGGGCTCCCGCTTCGCTTTGCTGGGCCGCCTCCGGCATTCACGGATGAGGATAGATAGAGGGGAGCTTGCCGGCGACTTAACGACCATCGGCCGGCACGCAGACGCAAAAATCGAAACGATGGGCATGCTGCGCGCGATGGTCCGATTCAATGTCACACCGGGTAAGCGGCTCAACAACCCGCCATCCGGCGACAGCGCCTTTGAGGTGCATCTGCGGTTCGACAGCGAAACGGAGTGAGTGGCCTATGCCGATATGCGCCCCTGGCCGAACCGCCCAGTGCAGCAAACCGTCCCCCTTGGCTCAGAGAACTTCCAACTTCATATAGTCGAAGTAGCTCTCCACCAGTTCGTGAAGGAATGCTCTGGCACGCGACGACGCCCGTCCGCCGCAATAAAACGGACCGGGGCCGATCTCGGCGACGAAAGCAGGTTCCGCGCCTGGCATGTCGATGGGGGCCTTGATCGGAGCAGGTCAGGCGCCTTCTTCCGAGCGCCAATCCCAATCACCCTGCAGTCCGCGACCGGGGGCGGCCTCAATCGGGGTTTGTACGACGCCTGCCCGCCTGCTTCTGTGGCGCGCGCCCATGCGTACGGTCGAGGGCAGGCATCCTGCAAACACAACGGACGCTTGAACTGGCTGTTCGCAGGTTTGCTGCGTGGCCGGTCAATGTGCGGCCGCGTTCATGAGTCTGATCCGTTCGGCGCAACTCAACGGACACGATCGGTTTGGGTATCCCTGTCCTCCGGGCGCCACTGGAAGCATGGACTGGCACGGTCACCCCGTTTTTCTCTGTGCGAAAATAAATGCGCTAGGTGAAATCACCTATTGGCGGTCAACGTGGGTCACGCCTAAAGTTTCGCCTAGCGCAACAAAAAGCGCTGAGCGAAAAATCGCTCCGCTTAAGACATCGCTATCTACCGTATCTTCAAAGGTCGCCATGCAAATTGGAAAATCCAGTCAGCTACGCACGTCGATTTCGACCGCAACGCCTGACAGCATCACTGTCCGTAACCGGGATCTCTGCAAGGAGTTAATAGGCCACGTGAGCCTGACCGAGTTCTTTTGCCTGCTTCTGACCGGCCAGCCGCCCACGGACGCCCAACGCCTGCTTCTGGACGCATCTCTCGTAGCGATCTCGGAACACGGACTGGTCCCCTCCATACAAGCCGCGCGCATGACGTACGCGGCAGCACCCGAGGCCTTGCAGGGCGCGGTGGCCGCCGGCCTGCTGGGATGCGGATCGGTCGTCCTCGGGAGTTCCGAAGAAGCGGGCAAGCTGTTTGCCGCATTGCTCGCGAAAACGCCGCAGGAAGGCACGCTGGAACAGGTGGTCGAGCGCGAAATATCAGCGCTGCGGGCGCGGCGCGCACCGCTGCCCGGGTTCGGACATCCGCTACACCAGCAGGAAGATCCGCGCGCCACGCGTTTGCTGGCCATGGCAGACGAACACAACACGGCAGGAGAGAACGTACGCGTACTGCGCGCCATCGCCGCCGCCGTGCCGAAGATCTATGGCCGGGCATTGCCGATCAACGTGTCCGGCGCAATTCCCGCTGTGCTGCTGGACGTCGGCTTTCCGCTCAAGGCGTTAAAAGGCGTGCCGCTCGTCGCGCGCAGCGTGAGCCTCGTCGCCCACCTGCTGGAAGAAAGCGTGGAACCGATTGGCTTCGCACTGGCGCATGCCGGCGAAAGCGCGATCGAGTACGTCGCCGCGTGAGCAGGCATTTCCGGAACACAACGCGGCGACGGCCGCATATGGAGCAATCGAAGTGATCAAGGTATTGCAGAACATTCGCGTCATCGAGCAAGGCACTTTCATTACCGGACCGGCTACGGGAATGCTGCTCGGCGACCTCGGCGCCGATGTCATCAAGGTCGAGCAGCCCGGCACGGGTGACCCCTTCCGGGCTTTTCGCGGCGGCCTGTACAGTCCGCACTTTCAGACGTACAACCGCAACAAGCGCAGCGTCACACTCAACACGAAAGATGCCGGCGATCTCGCCGCATTCGATGACCTCATCCGTACGGCGGATGTATACATCCAGAATTTTCGCCCTGGCGCTGCAGCGCGCCTGAACGTGGACGAAGCGCGTCTGCGCGCGATCAATCCTCGCCTGATCTACTGTTCGATCAGCGGCTTCGGCCAGTCGGGTCCTTCCATGGGTCGCCCGGCGTACGATACGGTCGCGCAGGCTGCCAGTGGTTTCCTCGGATTGCTGGTCAATCCGGAGAATCCGCGTGTGGTTGGACCGGCGATCGCTGATTCGATCACGGGTTTCTACGCCGCCTACGGCATTCTCGGGGCGCTGCAGGAACGCGCACGCACCGGGACCGGACTTAGCGTGGAAGTGTCGATGCTCGAGGCCATGACGCACTTCAACATGGATGCGTTCACGCACTACTATTCGGCCAACGAGGTAATGGGACCCTATAGCCGTCCCATGGTCTCGCAGTCGTACGTCATGAAATGCCGGGACGGCAAGTGGCTCGCGCTGCACATGTCGTCGCCGGAAAAATTCTGGCAGGGGCTCGCCACGGTGATCGGCAGGCCCGGCTTGCTCGACGACCCGCGCTTTTCGACGCGCGAGGGACGCATCGACAATCAGGACGCCATGATCGAGGTCCTCACCGGCGTGTTCGTCGAACGCGACCGCGACGAATGGTGCCACCTGCTGCTCGCGCAGGACGTGCCGCATGCGCCGATGTATGACGCAAGCGAGGCGCTGGAGGACCCGCAGGCGAAGCATCTGGAACTGCTGGTGTCCGCGCGCCACGCCACGATGGGTGAATACAAGACCGTGCGCAGTCCGGTGAGCTACAACGGCGAGCGCTCGCGTGAGATTGTGCCGCCGCCCGTGCTCGGCGAACACAACGAAGAAATCCTCGGGCCTCTGCGCGCGTGAGACAGCGCCGCGCGCCCCTGAGATGAGGCAGAGAACGCCTCACCGGGCGGCGCGCGGCAAAGAAAACAATCAGGAAGCTGGCATGGCGTTGAGCATGGAAAGGGTGGGCATGAACGAGGTTTCGCAGAACCTTGAGAAGGCAACTTACGACAAGGTGTTCTGGCGCTGTGTGCCGCTGTTCTTCCTTTGCTACATGGTGTCGTACCTCGACCGGGTCAATATCGGTTTTGCAAAGCTGCAGATGCTGGGCGACCTGCATCTCAGTGACAACGTCTACGCGCTTGGTGCGAGCATGCTGTTCTGGGGCTACGTCCTGTTCGAGATGCCGAGCAACATCGCGCTGCATCGCGTGGGCGCGCGCCGGTGGATTGCCCGCATCATGGTGACGTGGGGATTGGTCTCCATCCTGTTGATGTACGTCGGGCCGCTCGGAAAGTTCTTCCATACCGGCTCGGCCACCATGTTCTATGTATTGCGT
>Ga0208322_1000175_pt1 | contig 10920 bp, 1 predicted proteins | sample June2015DPH_8_10_2_FD_184697 | JGI IMG/M metagenome (GOLD analysis project Ga0208322, IMG submission 184697) | Peatland microbial communities from SPRUCE experiment site at the Marcell Experimental Forest, Minnesota, USA - June2015DPH_8_10... | ecosystem: Environmental > Terrestrial > Soil >...
TGAGTAGTGAGTAGTGAGTAGTGAGTAGTGAGTAGTGAGTAGTGAGTAGTGAGTAGTGAGTAGTGAGTAGTGAGTAGTGAGTAGTGAGTAGTGAGTAGTGAGTAGTGAGTAGTGAGTAGTGAGTAGTTCCTATGATAGAAGCAAAGTAAAGGCCAAATTAGTAAATTTAATTCGTGTGTAAGAGGATAGGAAGGGACTATGGAAGATAGTGGAGGAGAAGGAAATAAAATAATGAGTATAAACATAAAAGAATAAGCTTCGCAATATATATATTAGGGGAAATCTGATAATGGTTAATCGGTTATATTTGCAATATAATTATGATAGTTCAAATCTATCTTTCTCCAATTTACCGCGTACTCCTCCTTTATCCTCCTCACTCACTACGTAGTGAGGGAGGAATGGGAGGGAAGAGAAAATTATAAATAATTTAGGCTTATTTCCCTCCTAATGGAAGGCTAGGAGGCCTCCTATGGTGGCAATAATTAACCAACATCCTAGTTTTACTTTGCCTTTTTTTTTAATTAATTAGTCTTCCCTCCCTATCCTCACTCCTCCTTTATCCTCCTCCCTCACTACGTAGTGAGTGAGGAATCGGAGGGAGTGAGGGATCCTTATGGATGGAGTACGCGGTAAAAATAAAAATGGGCCCTTGCTTCGTAATATGGTTGATTTAGTAGAAAAAAAATTTTTTTTTTATAAGGTATTTTCTAAGTAAAAGGTGAGCTTATTTTTGTAGACAAAATTATATAATTTATCACCACAATTATTGAATAATCATATGACAATTAATATATTCATTGATAACTATGAGAGAGTATCCTAATTGGTTAAGGAGCTTACTTTGGGTGTAAGATGTTGCGCGTTCGAGTCGTGTCTCTCTCGTTTATAAGTTATAAGTTATTTTAATTTATAGCTTTTACTTTCATCCGAACTTTTAAAAAGTTTAAAAAAATAAAAGTAGTTCTTATTTTCACCAGACTTACTTTACCTTAGCCTTCTCCTATAAATAGATACACCTCCTTCCTCCCTCTCTTCCCTTCCCTTCCCTCCCATTCCTCCCTCACTACGTAGTGAGTGAGGAGGATAAAGGAGGAGTACATAATATGGATGGAGTACGCGGTGGCTATCCTTTTTATTATTATTCTTTCGCGAAGCGAGCGTACGCGGTATTTATAATTGTCGCGAAGCGAGCGTAGCGCTAATAAAAAATTCTCCATCTCGCTTCGCTCGCTACGCGAGAAGAAGAAGTTCGAAGAATTATGGATAAAGGAGGAAGTATAGGTTTTTTAAAGCAAAGTATTCCTAAATAAAGTAAAAAATTAGGGGGATGATTGCTTTGCCTTTAGACAGAGGCCCCAAATAAAATGGTGAAAAAGTAAGTATGGAGGGAATAAGGAGTCTAATTACCTTAACAGCGAATTCCTAGAGGATTCTGTATTTTCTTATTTTATCGCGAAGCGAGCGTACGCGGTAAAGTAACAGCCTACTATGTACGATTTGCCTTTTTAATTTAAGGGAGGTTAGCTGAGTGGTATAGCAGTAATTTTACACATTACAGACAGAGTTTCGATTACTCTACCTCCTATTAAGTTTAAAATTTAAGGGCATATATCTAAATTGGTATAGAGTTTAATTGTCAATTAAATTGTTCTTAGTTCGAATCTAAGTATGCTCGTAATAAATTATATTTTTATCGCGAAGCGAGCGTACGCGGTAAAAACCTATGTTTTAAACAACAGGAGGTTAAAGGAAAAAAAAAGATATTTAAATATAAGTAAAATAGATCAATAGTGCAACATAGGATAGGGTAATCCTTCAATTAAAGTATAATAGGGCTAGCTAAGGTTATAGGTTTAAGTTTTCTATTCTAGCAATCTCCTATCCTCCCCCTCCATCCATAGGGAAGGACTCACTCCCTCCCATTCCTCCCTCACTACGTAGTGAGTGAGGAGGATAAAGGAGGAGTGAGGATAGGGAGGGAAGACTAATTAATTAAAAAAAAGGTAAACTTATAATATTTACTTATATTTTGTCGCGAAGCGAGCGTACGCGGTAATAAAAATATTATAATTTAACATTATATTTGCCTTATAATTCTCTCTCTTATCATACATCCCCCACTGTGTAGGCTCCTCCCTATGGATAGTAGACACAACTTTGCTTATCCAAACTATGGGTAGGTATGGATTTAGAAAAACAAAGGACCTAAACCAAAATAAGATATATTGTTTATTAAATTTAAAGCTGAAAGAAGGAATTGAACCTTCATTTTACCGTCATGAATGGTAAGTTTTAACCATTTAAACTATATCAGCTATAATTTTATACTTTTCTTTTGCATTCATCCCTTTACCATAAGGGAAAAAAAAGCAAAATCCTATCTTCCATAGGATAGGAGGGAGAACTATTTAAAAGATTTTTGCCATTTTATCTTTTCTTGATTAAACCACTCATTTTTTTTTTATAAGAAGATTATATTTTACCGCTGCCAAATCCGCGACAATTTTTTTAATTATTATTTACTTATAAGAATAAACTATCACTTTAAATTAAATAAGAGTAAAGTTGTTAGGTCCATATGTTCATAGCTCCCTTTAATCTATAATCAGGGGTTATTTAAAATAAGGTTAAAAATGTATCGTGCCATCGATAAAAGTTTAACTTATAGCAACTTAACAAAATTTACCGCGTACTCCTCCTTTATCCTCCTCACTCACTACGTAGTGAGGGAGGGAAGGAAGACCGCTGCCAAATCCTTCCGAAGGAGATACATAATAAAAATATGAGCAGTAAAGGAATCGAACCTTTTACGGTTTTAACCAATTCTTTTACAGAGAACCACCATTACCATTCGGATCACCTGCCCTTTATCTAATTTATCGACCGCGTACTCCATCCATAAGGATCCCTCTCCTATGGATATGTAGGGAAGGAAGACCGCTGCCTTCCATAGGAAGAGAAATATAAAGTACTACGCTATTGTTTAATAGTAAATACTTATAAATTTACTAAATTAAAAAATTCTTACGAGTAAAGAGACTTGAACTCTTACGAGATACTCACGAGCTCCTAAAACTCACCTGTCTACCCAATTCCAGCATACTCGTTATATTATCTATATTACCTTATGGCAGTCCATAGGGAAAGAGAGATTTATTTTAAAAGTAAAAATTTATAGTGTATAATTACTTACTGTCAGATTCCAATGTATGGAAGAGTTGAAAAGTAGGACCTGTAATCTATCCCCCTCCTCCATCCATAGGGAAGGACTCCCTACATAGGGAGGAGGAGGATAGGGAGTAAGGTAAATATGAAAAAAAATATGAGATAAACAATTATTAACATTAAGTTTTTTTATAAATTAGTACTACTAAACTAAATATTTTACAATACGTACATTTGTAGCCTATCTATTCTTGATCTAAGAATTAATTACCGCTTTTAATTTTAAAATAAATTTTTATAAAAAATTTAACAAGCGTATTAGTATCTAGAGGTTAGATTCTTGCTTTATAGACATTCAGCACTTATCTAAAATGTTTGTGGCTACCCAACTATGCGTTCATATCTTGTAGCCCTTTAGCTCTTTAATATTTACTTTAAAGAGTCCTAATTCTAAAATTTACCTAAGAAAAAGGGAGAACTTTTTTCACATTTATATTAAAAATATAAAGATTGGAGAAAAAAGGTTAAAAGGGACTTTTATCTTTTTCTTTACTTTTTATTCAAGTAAATAAGATTCTCTTAACAATCATTACAAACAATTGGTACACTAGAGAAACACAGCCTATTGGTCCTTTCGTACTGGAAGGTCTGCCTCTTTTTACTAATTGTCCCTCCAGAAGATAGGGACCATACTGACTCACGTCGTATTAAACCCAACTCACGTACCCTTTTAATCGGCGAACAGCCGAACCCTTCCAAGCTTCTTCCCCCGGAGGATAGGATGAGTCGACATCGCATTACGTAAACCTTAAAAAAGGAAAACTCTTAACCTTTCAATTAAGTTTAGACTATATCTTTTTCCAGTGTAAGAATACAATTTACAAAGCTTCTGGAAATTGGCGTGTAGTCGTTGAGGGATTATAAATTCTACATTAGCTTATAACTAAAATAAATAACTTCCCTGCTGATTGTCCAATCTTTCAAATTTTCACTGTTATATTCTTCCTCCCCTCCCTACATAGTAAGGAGTACGCGGTAAAAATAACTAGTATTAAAAGCTCTAAGGAGGTTCCAGCAAATAGCCTTCTTCTAATTTAATATTTCCATTAAAATTCCCCGATGTTTTACTATTTTATTATATATTTATCTTCCTATCGCGAAGCGAGCGAAGCGAGCGAAGCGAGCGTACGTGCTCCTCCCTATCCTTTAGGGGGAGGAGCAGGAGTACGCGGAAAACATGAACTCTCCTCCTTCTTAAAGATCGTACGCGGAAGAAATTTATACTACCTTAATCCCTCCCTATGGATTACTCCCTCACTCCATCCATAGGGAAGGGAGTGAGGAGTCTAGGGGGGTTAAATAATTAATTAGTTTTCACTCTCTTAAAGATCGTACGCGCTCCTTCTCGCTACGCGGTCCTATGGATGGAGTGAGTATTTGTTAAATTTGTCTTCCCTCCATAGGCTGGACCCTCCCATTCCTCCCTCACTACGTAGTGAGTGAGGAGGATAAAGGAGGAGTACGCGCTGAAATACATTATTAATTATTCCTCTTATTCATAGACTATTAATCCTCGTGAGAGTTATCATATGGCTCTACATTTTCGACTATACCAGCCTCATTTAGATAAATAGTTTCACCATTTTCGTCAACCCCCGATGCTTTATAACATCGAATATGACCCTCACTATCCGATGAAATTAAATAATCCTCCCCATCTATATATGAATGGTGTTGAATCCCATTTTCATTTCTAAGTGCAATTAAATCATATCGACTTAAAGATAGTGTATCTAAATTATGAACTGATTGCCTAACTTCAATAGGGCCTCTAGCATGGATATCATGGAATACTAAAGCATCAAATGCGTCCATAGCATCATCCATATCTGTATCCATTTCTTCATCAGAAGATACTCCATTAAGAGGTACATTGGCGGAAGTTTCTTGAGATGGTGTAGCACCCAAGGGTACATTAGGGGAAGTACCTTGAGATGATGTAGCATCCTCGGGAGGATTGGCCGCAAGCCACAGGCCTCTTCTCAGAGTCTCCTGGGGTAGCTCTGATTGTCCCTCAGGTAATTCAGGCACTCCTATTGACTCTATTCTACGAGTAACATTTCCCATATCTCTTTGAGAATAATTACTTTCTTGAACGACAACATTATCTGAAGCCGGTAAAGCTGCTGAAGCAGATAAAGCAGGACCTTCATTTTCAATAGTTTCCGTACCTTGATCGTCATCGGAACCTAAATCCATATCTGAACCTGAATCATCACTATCATTATCGCTATCAGCATATATAGTAGTAACAAATAAATTACTAATAAAATAATAAATCGTTACTACTATATTAATAAATCCATCAAAGAGAGTTGATAATAATTCATTCTTTTTCTCATTCCAAATTAGTTCCCCGCTTAAGGCTATGGAAGATGAGAAAGTCTCTTTAAGCAAAGAAACAGTCTGAGAAAAATAAGAAAAAGCAAAAAAAGCGAATATTGAAGATATAGCTATTATTATGATAAATAATAGAACTACTCCTCCTCTTCGCGAAGCGAGCGTACGCTCGCTTCGCGATAAGGAGGGAGCGGAAGATCTCTTACTTACAATAGGAAAGAAAAATTTGTTATTTAAGTTATTTTTGTTTGTCATGTTGTTTTGTTTTTTGTTTTTTGTTTTTTGTTTTTTTGTTTGTTATGTTTTTGTTTTTTCTTATTTTTAAATTTGTCGCGTTCGCGCTATTTAATTGACTGTTAAATTTAAATTTGTTATAAGATAGATGTAAATTCAATTATATTTTTGTTTTAATTTATTAAAATGCACACGTTCTATTTTTTTTACTATTACTTAATTTATCGCGGGTGCGGTAGTTTAAATAATATATCTCTCCTCCCTTTTAAGCACGTACTCCTCACTCACTACGTAGTGATATGGAGCGGAAGAGAGAAAAGAAATATAAAAATAGATTACTCTCTTCTTCGCTTCGCTCGCTTCGCGAGAAGGAGTACGCGGTCATAGGAATAAAATAAATATATAATTATAGCAAGCATTTTATTTTTCTTGAGGTGCCAAACAGCCGAGACAATGTGTACTCTCGTCGGCTATCAGCCTGTTATCCCTAGCGTAACTTTTATTAATTGATCCCCGTCTATCCCATACTATAGCGAGGGGTCACTATGCCCTACTTACGTATCTGTGCGACTGTTGAGTCTTTCAGTTAAGCATGCTTATCGCCATTGTGCTCTGCGCAACCCTTCACTGGTTGATTGATCTCCATTCAATTTCTAGCTATACCTTATAAATTTTTATATTGTAAATAAAAGATTAAATTATTAGACCTTATTTGTTTATTTCGCGTTAACGAGATACTCCCTCACTCCATCCATAGGGAAGGGAGTGAGGGAATAAAATTAAAAATAAGTTACTATTCTGTCTTAAATTATATTAGTATAAAAATACTAAATATAATTTTATATTATAAATTGAAATATTTGGATGTACTTTGCTACTCTATTAAAGACGACCGCCCCAGTCAAACTGCCAATTAGTCAACTCTCCCTTTATTTATAATATTTAAGGTGAACACGAACCCAACCCTGTATTTAAGGTTTCCACAACATTTATTCTCAAAAATATGAGAAAAATTAAGCCAATCGGCATACCTATTCGCTATTATACAAGATTGTTCTAGATTCATATGATAACTAACTACAGTAAAGCTGCATAGGGTCTTCCCGTCCCCCTGGAGGCAACGCGCATCTGCACGCGTAATTCAATTTCACTGAGCAAGTTGTAGAGACAGTGAGACCATCGTTACATTATTGATACCGGACCACATTTAATGGCCAACTGATTTTGCTACCTTAGGATCCTCATAGTTAAGACCGCTATTAACCAGACTTTCAATCAGTCACAAGATTATAAATAATCCATAACTTCTTTTATATTAATGGCATCGGGCAAATTTCACACAGTATACTACCATACTAATGATTGCACTGTGTTGTGTTTTTAGTAAACAGTCGGGGCCTCCGATTCTGTGCCACCAAAAATGAATAAATAAAATAAGTAAAGTATATTAAAAATTAATTAAAATTAACTATTATTTCTATTAATTAATTAAATTAAAATTTATTTATCTTCACTACTATTAACTATTTTTTTTGGTACCTCTTGTCGTCAAACTTATGAGGTGAACTTGCCGAGTTCCTTAACAACTTTTAGCTCTACGCCTTAGTATACTCTACTAACGAACCTGTGTCGGTTTAGGGTACGGTAGAATAAAATTCTTTAATTTTCTACCGCTCCTCCCTAAAGAATAGGTAGGACGCGATAAAACTAATTAAAGAAAAATAAAAATATTATTTTCCTGGTCCATTTTTTAAATATTGGACTTTCTATTTATTACTCATCAGTTATAGCTTTGGCTATACTCCTTAGAGGCCGCATTAAAACAAAACGGTTTAACCTTTCTAATTTGTAACCCTTTCGTATTCGGCGAATTCCATTATAGGAATTTTTTACGTTACTCATGTCAGCATTCTCTCTTCAGTCATCTAATAAATAATGAAACACTATTTACTTATCAATTTAACTGAATGTTCTACTACCTAGATTACATTTAATTAAAAAAATTGAATTAAATATAAACAACACGATATCGGTTGATTGTTTAAGACCCGTTAAATTTTCGGTGCTACTATCATTTATTAATTATTTTGTTAAACAATTAAAGTTACTGCTGATGCGTTGTTACGTACGTTCATTATAAGTAGCGACTGCCAGGCTCACTTCACAGCTGTATATGATATTGCTACATCCTTAATTTCACTTAACAATCATTTGGGACCTTGATCAGTGTTCTCGGCTGTTTCCGTCTTGACTGCCCAACTTATCATGAGCAGTCTGAATATCTATCATCAATTTATGTAATTCCGAGATTCGCTTCCAAAGGTAAGATTTTCGAGGTCCCCGCAACCTAAACGTATTAAATAAAAATTTATATTAAATTTAAATAAAACTTGTTGGGAATTGCCTTGCTGTACCTTCATAAATCTAATAGATAGACATCATACTTAAATATGTTTCGGTAGAAAACCAGCTAGCACCAGGTCAGATTGGCATTTCACCGCTTACCAAAACTCTTCGGAGAATTATGCAACATTCACCCGTTCGATCCATTATAATCTGGTCTTGGTAAGATCACCTGGCTTCGGGTCTAATAGAAGTAACTAACCCATCACTAAATAAAAAAAAACATAGAAACTTTAATTTTTAACAAATTAATAAACTTTTTATAGAAATTTTTATATTTATATTGTCCAGTCGCTTTCGCTAAGGTTTTAACCTTGCTACTCCTATTAACTTGCTGACCCATTATGCAAAAGGTACGCCGTCATTCTTATTTAAGTAGAATTTCGACTGCTTATAGAGTTACTAATTCACGTTCTATTTCACCAGTTCATAGACCAAATTTTATCGCGTTAGCGCTAGTATTAAACTTAAATTTAAATTTAAACCTTCTATTTTCTTGCAAAGCAAATACCTTATTTAGTTTTACTCCATAGGGAATAGACTACATAAGATAAACTTCCCCCCTCTTTAAAGTAATTAAAGAAAAGGGAGGTAAAATAAAAACTTTAAAAATAAAAATAGAGTAACAAACTAATAAAATTTTAGTTTTTGAAGTATAAAGTATACTACTTGCTTTTCAAATTTTTCCTTTACAGTACTTTTCGCTATTGCTAAATTTATAATACTTAGCTTTAGAGGATGGTTCCCCTTTATTCCGACAAGTTAACTCTCATCGTACTTATTCCTAGAATTTAATAAAATACTCAATTTAATTCTCTTAACTTTTATCTAAAAAAATAAAATAAGTAAAGTATATTAAAATAAAAAGAAATTTCCTATTTTTATTTTTAACTTTTTGACTAAATCTTTTATCTCCCTTTTGAAGAAATAAACATTAGCTTTACTTTTTTATAAATCAAAATAAAAAGAAATTAAATTGAATCTCTTCCCCTCTTTTTTGTATTCTTATTTAAAATTGTCGCGTAGCGGTAATAAAAATAAGAAAAAAGAGTAAGATTTATCAATCTTAAAACTAATTTATCGCGGGTGCGGTAGTTTAAATAAAGATAAAGGAAGAAATTACTACAATTAATACAATTGAAAATAAATATAGGAAATTTATAAAATTTGAAATATTCTATTGTACAATAAATAGATTTTTATTAAATTACTTTCACAAATTGTTTTATTAACTTTACAGGACTCGAATACCTTCTCTAGTGCAAAATAACATATTTACCGCGTACTCCTCCTTTATCCTCCTCACTCACTACGTAGTGAGGGAGGGGGAGGAATGGGAGGGAGCGAGTATTTTATTATTTTGTTTGTTATCGGTTTATTAAGATTTCAAGTTTATAAAACAATTAAAGCTAATCCGATTTCACTCGCCATTACTCTCGGAGTCTCGGTTGATTTCCTTTCCTTTCCTTAATAAAATGTTTTACTTCAGGAAGTATTTTTAAATAAGGTTTACCTTAGGATTGCTTCTAATACTTGTGATTCACTATTATAAAATTATCGCCTCCATAGGGTAGGGAGCGGTAAATTTTATTTATAATAAACCCGTAATAATACGTTTTACAATATTGTTTGGAAAAATAGAATTTATAGCTCTTATACTTGTTCTATTTTCTTACTAGAATATAAGCATTTGGTATTTACCTCCTTTGTTATAAATTTGCTTTATTGTTCCTTAATAACCCCTTTAAATTACTTTCTATTATCATTTTGTTATAAATAAATTTTTAATGTTATTACTAAATCGTCATCGATACTTTTATATTTGTTTGTCTTCCGAAGGATCCTCCCTCTCGCGAAGCGAGCGTAGTCGTCCTTCCCTATGGATGGAGTATGCGGTCCCTCACTCCCTCCCATTCCTCCCTCACTACGTAGTGAGTGAGGAGGATAAAGGAGGAGTGAGGATAATAGGTTACTTACCTAATTTTTGTTATTTTTTGTGACTTATTTTTGTAATAGGAGAGCTAATAAGGATAAATATACCTTTGTACTACAGTAATTATGTAAATTTGTAAGTAAAATTGAGGGGGTTAAATATAAGAAATATAAAAAATTAAATATTTATCTTGTTTTGTTTTTATTCTTATCTAGGCAGCGGTCTTCCGAAGGATCCTCCCTCCTTACAATTTCATAGGGAAGGACCGCTACGCTCGCTACGCTCGCTACGCTCGCTACGCTCGCTACGCGAGAGGAGGATGGAGTACGCGGTAAATTTTATTTTTTGCTTACCTCTGTAAGGAATAATGAGGAGGCTAAGCAAAATCCTATGGTCCTCTCTTCCTCCCATTCCTCCCTCACTACGTAGTGAGTGAGGAGGATAAAGGAGAAGTACGCGGTCATAGGGAGAGTCTAAAAATAAGAAAATAAGACTAAAAAATATTAATAAATAAAGAAGAAATAACAATTAAAATAAATAATCTAAATTCTTCGAAGAAATAGACAAAAAATAAGTTTGTTAAATTAGCATCAGTTTCATAAGAATAGAAAAATACTGGTTGTAAAACTAAGAAAATTAAATAAATTAAAGCTAAAGTAATATATAATGCATAAGTAGTAATAACACCTGTATCTAACTTAGCTAAGTTATTACTTACATTAACTAAATATTTAGATAAACCATAAGGTCCTAATAGTTCTATTACTCCTCTATCTAATTCT